>Ga0209131_1000677_pt1 | contig 24100 bp, 26 predicted proteins | sample GraSoi_2013_40cm_FD_185826 | JGI IMG/M metagenome (GOLD analysis project Ga0209131, IMG submission 185826) | Grasslands soil microbial communities from the Angelo Coastal Reserve, California, USA - Sample 9_17_2013_40cm (SPAdes) (version 2) | ecosystem: Environmental > Terrestrial > Soil >... | reverse complement strand
AGCACGCGGCCGTCGAACTCGAGCACGTCCTGCCAGCGGCCGGGCTCGAGCGTGGCGCGGCCGCTGTCCATCTCGACGCGGCGCTTCACCAGCTGCTGCTCGGTCACCCGCTTGAGCAGCTCGCCGAGGCCGCTCTGATCGCCGACCGGCTCCAGCACCAGTTGCAGCGTGCCGCCGCACGGCAGTCCCCAGCGCGTCGCTTCCTCGTTGGTCACGCCGTACGTCACCAGCTCCGGCTTGTTCGCCGAGGCGAACTTTTGCTTCACCTTGTCGACCAGATCGTCTTCGACGCAACCGCCCGAGACCGAGCCGACGATCTGCCCGTCGTCGCGGATCGCGACCATCGCTCCGACCGGGCGCGGCGCCGAGCCCCAGGTTTTCACGATGGTGCCGAGCGCCACGCGCCGGCCCTCTTTGCGCCACGAATCCGCGGTGCGCAGCACTTCGATATCTACGCTATCCATGCGGAAATGTTATCGCAACGCGGCAACCTTTAGCCCCTGTTGCATCTGTAATGGAAATCGTCGCGCCATGTCCCGCGGCGATCTCGCGCACGATGGCGAGGCCCAGGCCGCTGCCGGTGCCGGCGGTGCCGGGAATGCGATAGAAGCGCTCGAGCACGCGCTCGCGCTCGGCTTCGGGAATGCCCGGACCGTCGTCCTCGACTTCGGCGAACGCGTGCGCGCCGCGCTCGCCGGTGCGCACCGTGACGCGCCCGCCGCGGTGCGAGTATTCAATGGCGTTGTGCACCAGATTGGCGAGCGCCTCGCGCAGCAGGAAGGCATCGCCCTGCACCGGCGCCCAGTCGAGCTCGAAGCCAAGATCGATGTCGCGCGCGAGCGCCTGGTGCACCCACGCGTCGGCGTCGCTTTCGGCGAGCGTCTTGAGATTGAGCTCGGCGGCGTTGCCGCGCGCGCCCGGCTCGGCGCGCGCCAGCGCGAGCAGCTGGTTCGCCAGGCGCGCGGTGCGGATCGTCGCCTGGTGCACCTGCTCGAGCTCGGCGCGCACTTCGGTGGGCAAGGGCTGCGCCAGCGCGAGCTCGGTGTGCGCGCGCAGCCCGGCGAGCGGCGTGCGCAGCTGGTGCGCGGCATTGGCGAGGAAGCGCTGCTGGCTGCGGCTCGACTGCGACACTTCCTCGAGCAGGCCATTCAGCGCGCTCACCAGCGGCCGCGTTTCCTCCGGCGTGCCCGCCGGATCGATCGGCCGCAGATCGCCCGGCGAGCGCGCCTTGATTTCCTCGGAGAGCCGCGCGAGCGGCCCGAGGCCGCGCTTCACGCCGAACCAGACGATCAACACCGTGGCGAACGCGATCAGCATCTCCGGCAGCAGCGTGGAAAACAGGATGTCGCGGGCCAGGCGCTTGCGCTTCACCGTGGTCTCGGCGACCAGCACGCGGCAGGCGGCGGCGCCGCATTGCGCCGGCAGCGCGACCGCGCGCACTTTCTGTCCCTTGTACGACGCGTCATAGGCGACCACCGCGTCGACCACCGCGCCGCTCGGCTCGGGCAGCCCTTCGTCGCCCGCGATGCCTTCGCCCTTGGGCCCGAGCACGCGGTAGTACACCGTGTCGTAGCTGTCCCGGCGCAGCACCTGGTCGACCGCCGCCGGCAGCTCGAGGCGATAGCCGGCATCCGCCGGGCGGATGTAGGTGCCGAGCGAGATGCCGACGTCGATCAGCCCCTGGTCATAGGCGGCGGTCGCCGGCTCGATCGTCGGGTAGTAGGCGACCAGCCCGCCGAGCACCAGCAGCGCCGCGATCGGAGGGAGCAGCATCCGCAGAAGGTGCGCGCGGAGGCTGCGAGCCGCCATGGCTTACGCTCCCTTGAACTCTTCCAGCATGTAACCGAAGCCCCGCACCGTGCGGATCTTGATGCCGGCGGGCTCGAGCTTCGAGCGCAGGCGCGAGACGTACACCTCGATCGCATTCGGCGACAGATCGTCGCCCCAGCCGGCCACCGCCTGGATGATCGCTTCCTTCGAGACGATCTTCTCGACCTTGCCGAGCAGCACTTCGAGCACCGCCCACTCGCGCGCGGCGAGCTCCAGGGGCTCGTTTTTCAGGAAGGCGCGGCGCGCCACGGTATCGAGCGCCAGCGGCCCGTGCACGATGCGCGGCCCGCCATGCGCCTGCGAGCGGCGCAGCAGCGCGCGCACGCGGGCGGTGAGCTCGGGCATGGCGAAGGGTTTCACCATGTAGTCGTCGGCGCCCAGGTCGAGGCCGTGGACGCGGTCGTCCACCGCGTCGCGCGCGGTGAGCACCAGCACCGGCATCGGGCCGCCTTTGTCCACCGCGGTGGTGCGCAAGCGGCGCAGCACCTCGAAGCCGTCCATCTGCGGCAGGCCGATATCGAGGATCACCAGGTCGAAGCGCTCCTGCGCTGCGGCCAGGACCGCCTGCTCGCCGCGCGAGGTGACGTCGACCGCGTGCCCCTCGGCTTCCAAAATACGGCGCAAACCGGAGGCGAGCGGCGCGTCGTCTTCTACGATCAGTAGTCTCATAGCAGAATCGGTCTCAACCTTTCGCGGAAATGCTACGATTTCCTTCCCCCGCAATGCAATCCTGAGAGGAGGAGGCCCATGTCGATCAAGGTTTCCATGAAGGTCAATGGGAAGCCGGTGTCCGCCGAGATGGAAGAACGGACACTCCTCGTCACGTTCATCCGCGAGAACCTGCGCCTCACCGGCACGCACGTCGGCTGCGACACCGCGCAGTGCGGCGCCTGCACCGTGCACATGAACGGCAAGGCCATCAAGAGCTGCTCGATCGTCGCCATGCAAGCCGAAGGCGCCGATATTCTCACTATCGAGGGCGTAGCGCATGCCGACGGCACCTTGCACCCCATGCAAGCCGCGTTCAAGGAAAACCACGGCCTGCAGTGCGGTTTCTGCACCCCCGGCATGGTGATGAACGCGCTCGACTTCGCGAAGCACTATCCGAGCCCCACCGAGCAGGAAGTGCGCGAGAGCCTCGAAGGCAATCTGTGCCGCTGCACCGGGTATCACAACATCGTGAAAAGCATCATGGCCGGCGCGCGCGCCATGGCCGCCACCAAATAGCGAAATGAGAATGGGAGACAGCCATGACCAGCTCGCTGATCGGAGCACGCGTTCCCCGCAAAGAGGACTATCGCTTTCTTACCGGCGCCGGCCAGTACACCGATGATGTAGCGTTCGCCGGACAGACCCACGCCGCATTCGTACGCTCGCCGCATGCCCATGCGGTGCTGCGCTCCATCAAGACAGAAAAGGCCAAGAAGGCGCCCGGCGTCATCGCCATCTACACCGGCGCGGATCTCGCCGCCGCCAAGGTCGGCGGCCTGCCCTGCGGCTGGCTGATCACCGATGTCAAAGGCCAGCCGATGAAGGAGCCGCCCTATCCGCCGCTCGCGCAGGGCAAGGTGCGCCACGTCGGCGAGCGCGTCGCAGTCGTGATCGCCGAATCGCAGGCGCAGGCGCGCGATGCGGCCGAGCTGATCGAGGTGGATTACCAGCCGCTTCCCGCCGTGGTCAACGCGGCCAAGGCGAAGAGCGGCACGGCGCTGCATGAGATTGCGCCGGACAACACCTGCTATGTCTGGTCGATCGGCGACCGGAGCGCGGTCGACACCGCCTTCGCAAGCGCCGCGCATGTCACCAAGCTCGACTTCGTGAACAACCGCCTGGTGCCCAACGCCATCGAGCCGCGCTCGGCGAATGCGAGCTACTCGCGCGCCGATGACAGCTACACGCTGTACGTCGCGAGCCAGAACCCGCATGTCGAGCGCCTGCTGATGACCGCATTCGTGCTCGGCCTGCCGGAGAGCAAGGTGCGAGTGGTCGCCCCGGATGTGGGCGGCGGCTTTGGCTCCAAGATCTACCTCTACCCGGAGGACGTGGTCGTCACCTGGGCCTCGCGCCAGCTCGGCCGGCCGGTGAAGTGGAACTCCGACCGCTCGGAGGCCTTCGTCTCCGATGCGCACGGCCGCGACCATGTCACCACCGCCGAGCTCGCGCTGGACAAGGACGGCAAGTTCCTCGCGATGCGCGTGCGCACCACGGCGAACCTGGGCGCGTACCTCTCCACGTTCGCCTCGTGCATCCCGACGATCCTCTACGCCACGCTGCTCGCCGGCCAGTACAAGACGCCGGCGATCTACTGCGAGGTGACGGCGGTGTTCACCAACACGGTGCCGGTCGATGCCTATCGCGGCGCCGGCCGCCCCGAGGCCACCTATGTGGTCGAGCGGCTCGTTGAAACGGCGGCGCGCGAGATCAAGCTCGATCCGATCGAGCTGCGGCGGCGCAACTTCATCACCGAGTTTCCGTACCAGACGCCGGTGGCGCTGTGCTACGACACCGGCAACTACGAGGCAACGCTGGGTGCGGTGCTGAAGCTCGCCGATGTCGCGGGGTTCAAGGACCGGCGCGAGCAGTCCCTGCGCCGCGGCAAGCTCAGGGGCCTCGGCTACGCGTGCTATATCGAGGCCTGCGGCATTGCACCTTCGAACGTCGCGGGCAGCCTCGGCGCGCGCGCCGGACTTTTTGAAGCGGGCGAGGTGCGCGTCCACCCGACCGGCACGGTGACGGTATTCACTGGCTCTCACGCGCACGGCCAGGGCCACGAAACGACGTTTGCGCAGGTGGTGGCCGATCGGCTCGGCCTGGGCATGGAGCAGGTCGAGATCGTGCATGGGGATACCTCCAAAGTGCTCTTCGGCATGGGCACCTACGGCTCGCGCTCGATCGCGGTCGGCGGCACGGCGATCGTCAAGGCGCTCGACAAGATCGTCGCCAAGGGCAAGAAGATCGCGGCGCATCTGCTGGAAGCGTCGGAGGGCGACATCGAATACGACCGCGGCGTGTTCAAGGTCGCGGGCACCGACAAGAAGAAGACCTTCGGCGAGGTCGCCTTCGCCGCGTACGTGCCGCACAACTACCCGCTCGACAAGCTCGAGCCCGGGCTGAACGAGAACGCGTTCTACGACCCGGCGAACTTCACCTTCCCCGCGGGCAGCTACGTCTGCGAGGTCGAGGTCGACCGCGAGACCGGCGCTTCGCAAGTCGTCGCCTTCACCGCGGTGGACGATTTCGGCAAGATCATCAACCCGATGATCGTCGAGGGCCAGGTGCACGGCGGCGTGGCGCAGGGCATCGGCCAGGCGCTCACCGAGAACTGCGCCTATGACGAGGCCGGCCAGCTCACGAGCGGGACGCTGCTGGACTACTGCATCCCGCGCGCGAGCGATCTGCCGCTGTTCAAGATCGATACGCGCGAGACGCCGTGCACCCACAACCCGCTCGGCGTCAAAGGCTGCGGCGAGGCCGGCGCGATCGGCGCGCCGGCGGCCGTAATGAACGCCATCACCGACGCGATCGGCGTAAGAGACGTCCCCATGCCCGCCACGGCGCAGAACGTGTGGCGCGCGATGCACAGAGCCTAGGAGAACGCCATGCATGCATTCCAGTATCACCGTCCCACCACCACCAAGGATGCGCTCTCGCTCGCCGCGCAGAAGGGCGAAGGCCGCTACCTCGCCGGCGGGCAGAGCCTGGTGCAGGCGATGAAGCTGCGCCTCACCGCGCCGTCCGATCTCATCGACCTCGGCTCGATCCAGGATCTCAAGTCGCTCAAGGTCGAGGGCAACGCCGTCGTGGTCGGCGCGATGGTGCGCCACGCCGAGGTCGCGGGCTCGAGCTCGGTGAAGAAGGCGGTCCCGTCGCTCTGCGCGCTCGCCAGCATGATCGGCGACCGCCAGGTGCGGCACATGGGAACCATCGGCGGCTCGCTCGCCAACAGCGACCCGGCGGCCGACTATCCCGCCGCGGCGCTGGCGCTGAACGCGACCATCGTCACCAACAAGCGCAAGATCGAGGCCGACAAGTTCTTCACCGGCCTCTACGAGACCGCGCTCGAGCCGGGCGAGCTCCTCACCAGCGTGTCGTTCCAGATCCCGAAGCGCGGCGCCTACATGAAGTTCAGGAACCCCGCCTCGCGCTTCGCGCTGGTCGGCGTATTCGTCGCCGATTTCGGCTCGGGCAACGTGCGCGTCGGCATCACCGGCGCCGGGGCGAGCGCCTTCCGCCAGACCGAGATGGAGAAGGCCCTCTCCTCCAAGTTCGCACCGGAGGCGGTCGCCAACATCAAGGTCAAGCCCGACGGCCTGAACAACGACCTGCACGCTTCGCCCGAGTACCGCGCGCACCTCATCACGGTGATGTGCAAGCGCGCGGTGGAAGCCGCACTGAAGTAAATCAGGGTCAGACCCCTGCCAAAAAAAAGCCCGCCTAGGCGGGCTTTTTGTTTGCGACCAGGAGCTCAGTGCGACTTGGTGCGCGACTGCTCGGCGCGCGCGGCGCCGATGGCGGTCTTGACGTGCTTGCGCTCCTCCGGCGGCGGCAGCACCGCTTTTAGTCCGAGCGCCTGCATCGACAGCTCACGCATCCAGCCCTTCGAGTGGTAATAGTGCTCGTCTTCCTGGTCTTCGACTTCCTTGTAGGCATCTTTCAACGCCTTGCCTTCGGCGCCTGTCATCTTTTTCCCGACTTCGCCGATCAGCTGCCAGTTGGAATGGTCCTTCTCCTCGGCGAGCACCACGCATTCACAGGCGACGCACTCGGCCTGCGCCTTGTCGCCGCTGCCGAGCGCCGCTTCCATCGCCGCGACGAACGCGGCGCCCATGTCGTGGACGATTTTGCGTCCCGGGCTCTGCTCCTCGGCGTCGAGCTGCATCTGCGAGCACACGTCCTGCAAAATTTGCACGTGGCGCTCGGTTTCCTGGTGATAGCGCTCCCACTCCTCCTTCAAGTCCTCGTTCTGCACGCACTTGAGCGCCGTCTCATAGATCTTGACGCCGCCCATCTCGTGCTCGAGCGACTGCAGGATTAATTCCTTCACGACTTGCATTTCCATCGGCAGCCTCCGGAGTTGGTTCGCGTGGAGGCAGCAAAGGCCGTGCCGCTGTCAGTCGATCACTTCGTCGGAGCGCAGGAAAAGGTCCGGCGGGATCGCGAGCTTCAGCGCGTGGGCGGTCTTGCGGTTGATCACCAGCTCGAACTTGGTGGGACGCTCCATCGGCAGATCGGCGGGACGCGCGCCCTTCAGCACCTTGTCGATGTAGCCCGCGGCGCGGTAATAGAGATTGGGATAGAGCACGCCGTAGGAGAGCAGTCCGCCCGCGTCCACGAAATTGCGCGCGGCGTAGATCGCAGGCAGCCGCTGGCGCGCGGCGAAATCGATGATCTGGTTCTGGTTGGATTGCGCGAGCGTCTCGAGGCCGATGATCAGCGCGTCGACGCCGTTCTTCACCGACGCTTCCAGGGCATCGCCGAGCTCTTCGGGCTTGCGCACTTCGAGCATCTCGGCCTTCAGGCTGCTCGCCGGCGCCGCGGCCTCGATCACCTTCCAGCCCGCGAGCGACGCCGGGTTGTCGGGATTGGTGGGCACGCCAACGCGCGTGATGCCCGGCGCCAATGCCTTCAGGAGCTCCATGCGCTTGGCGCCGATCTCGTTCACCGAGCTGGTCAGGCCGGTGACATTGCCGCCCGGCGCTGCGAGGCTCGCCACCAGCTTCGCGTCGACCGGATCGGCCACCGCGGAAGCGATCACCGGGATACCGGTCTCCGTGTCGCGCGCCGCGATCGTCGCCGGCGTGCCGCGAGCGAGAAATACGTCGATCTTCTGGCGCGCGAGGTCGGCAGCGAGCGTCGCAAAGCGCTCGACGCGTCCCTCGGCCGAGCGGTAGAGGATCAGGTAGTGCTGCCCTTCCTCGTAGCCGAGCTCCTTCATCCCCTTGTGCAGCTCGACGAGGTTGGCGTTGTTCGCCCTGATCGGCACCGTCTCGAGCATGCCGATGCGATACACCCGGGGCGCCGGCTTCTCCTGCGCCGCGAGCGGTGCCGAGGCCAGCGCGAGCGAAGTCGCCAGAAAGTCGGCGAGGAAGTCGCGTCGGGAAGTCATCGTAGCGCCATTGTTCGCCGTCTTCCGTCCGGCCACAAGCGCGAATGCCCGCATGAACCGGGGTGGCGTGGAGTGCGCAAAACCGCGAAAATGCCGCTCTTTCAGCCGGTCCCCATGGCAAAGACATCTCCCAAGTCGATCGACGAGACCCAGGCGCTGCTCGCCTCGGGCGATTACGTGGCCGACCGCAGCCTCGCCACCTCGCTGTTCCTTTCGCTCGCGATGCAGCGGCCGCTGTTTCTGGAAGGCGAGGCGGGCGTCGGCAAGACCGAGATCGGCAAGGTGGTGGCGACCGCGCTCGGCCGCGAGCTGATCCGGCTGCAGTGCTATGAAGGCCTGGATATTGCACAGGCGGCCTACGAGTGGAACTACTCGCGCCAGATGATCGAGATCCGGCTCGCCGAGGCCGCGGGCGAGAAGGACAAGAAGAAGCTCGGCGCGCAGATCTATTCCGACGAATTCCTGGTGAAGCGCCCATTGGCCCGCGCGTTGGAAGGTGACTCGCCGGTGCTGCTGATCGACGAGCTCGACAGGACCGATGAACCGTTCGAGGCCTATCTATTGGAAGTGCTGTCGGACTGGCAGATCACGATTCCCGAGCTCGGCACGCTCAAGGCGAAGCAGCCGCCGATCGTCATCATCACCTCGAATCGCACGCGCGAGATCCACGATGCGGTGAAGCGGCGCTGCTTCTACCACTGGGTCGACTACCCCGACGCGAGCCGCGAGCTCGAGATCCTGCATCGCAAGGCGCCCAAAGCAGGCGCCACGCTCTCCAAGGAAGTGGTGGCCTTCGTGCAGCGGCTGCGCAAGACCGAGCTGTTCAAGCTGCCCGGGGTCGCCGAGACCATCGACTGGGCCAACTGCCTGGTGGCGCTCGACCGCGTGGCGCTCGACCCGGAGACGGTCAACAACACCCTCGGCGTGCTGCTCAAGTACCGCGACGACCTCGAGCGCGTCGCCGGCGAAGAGGCCGAGCGCCTGGTGAGCGAGGCGAAGACCACCGCGGCGACCGCCTGAACGGGCAATGAGCACCGGTAACTTCCTGCGGCGCCTGTTCGGCAACGGCGTCGACACCGTCGACCGGCGTGTGCACGAGCTGATGTCGCAGTGCCAGGCGCTGCTCGCCGAGAGCGGCGAATACGCGAGCATGGCGATTGCGAGTGACGCGCTCGCCGCCTATCACGCGCTCGACGAGCGCGCGCGCGAGGCGTTCTTCGACTTGCTGGTGAGCCGCTATTCGCCGGCGCCGGATGCGGTGGTGCGCGCCGCCGCGCTCTATCAGAGCAATCCCTCGCCCGAGAAGCTGATCGAGCTGCAGGCGATCGTCGAGCCCGAGCGCCAGGAGCTGTTCCGGCGCCTCAACATGGCGCCGGGCGGCACCGCGGCGCTGGTCGAGATGCGCAAGACCCTGCTCAAGGGCCTGCGCGAGCATCCGGCGTGGAAGCTGATCGACTTCGACCTGATGCACCTGTTGCGCTCGTGGTTCAACCGGGGCTTCCTGCGCCTGGAGCGAATCGACTGGCGCACGCCCGCGCTGGTGCTCGAGAAGCTGATCGACTACGAGGCGGTGCACGCGATCCGCGGCTGGTGGGACCTGCGCCGCAGGCTGGAGGGCGACCGGCGCTGCTTTGCCTTCTTTCATCCGCAGCTGCCCGACGAGCCGATCATCTTCATCGAGGTGGCGCTCACGCGCGGCATGAGCGCGCAGGTGCAGCCGCTGCTCGACAAGGGCGCTCCGCTCGAATCGCCCTTGAACGCCGACTGCGCGATGTTCTACTCGATCACCAACTGCCAGGAAGGGCTGCGCGGCATCTCCTTCGGCAACCTGCTGATCAAGCAGGTGGCCGAGGAGCTCAAGCGCGAGTTCCCGCACCTGCGGCGCTTCGCCACGCTGTCGCCGATCCCCGGCTTTCGCCGCTGGCTCAGCGCGGTGCGGCTCAGCGCGGAACATCGCGCGCTGCTCGCGCGCCTCGAAGACGCGGCGTGGCACCTCGGCGAGGTGCCCGAGACCCTGCAGAAGCTGCTTTCCCGGCTATGCGCGCATTACCTGCTGAACGCCAAGCATGGTCCGGAGCCGCTCGACGCCGTGGCGCGCTTCCACCTCGGCAACGGCGCGGCGCTCGAGCGGCTGAACTGGATGGGCGACTCCTCCGAGCAGGGCATGTCGCGCGCCGCCGGCCTGATGGTGAACTACGTGTACTGGCTCGCCGAGCTCGAGAAGAACCACGAGCGCTATTTCCGCGAGCATTTCATCACTGCCTCGCCGCTGATCGAGCGGCTCGCGCGCGAGGCGCCGGTGCTGCCGGCGGTGGAAAAAGGCGCCGCTTGAACCAGGGCCGGTTGCCGGAAAACGTCATGCATTTCGCTCGGCTGCTGCGCGCGGCGGGCTTGCGCATCGGGCCCGATCGCGTGGTCGATTGCGTGCAGGCGCTCGAGATCGCCGGACCCCAGCGGCGTGACGACTGGTACTGGACCATGTCGGCGGTGCTGCTTTCGCGCCAGGAGCAGCGGCCGATCTTCGACCAGGCGTTCCAGATCTTCTGGCGCGACCCGAAGCTCGCCGAGCGCATGATGCAGGTGCTGCTGCCCAAGGCCCACGGCCGCGCGCCCAAGCCCGAGGACCAGCAAAGCCAGCGCCTCACCGACGCGCTGTTCAACCGCAACCGCGAGGACGCGGCGCGCGAGAGCCGCATCGACCTCGAGGCGCGGCTCACGTTCTCCTCGCGCGAGGTGCTGCAGCGCATGGACTTCGACACCATGTCGGCGGCCGAGCTGGCCGAGGCGAAGAAGATGATCTCGCAGCTGCGCCTGCCGCTGCCCGAGATCCGCACGCGGCGCTTCTATCCCCACCGCAACGGGCGCCGCGTCGATCTCAGGGCGAGCTTGCGCGAAAGCCTGCGCGAAGGCGGCGACATCATTCCGCTGGTGCGCGCCGCGCCGCGCGAGCTGCATCCACCGCTGGTCGTGCTGTGCGACATCTCGGGCTCGATGAACCCCTACGCGCGCATGTTCCTGCACTTCCTGCACGCGATCACCAACGACCGGGACCGCGTCTCGGTCTTCGTGTTTGGCACCCGGCTGACCAACATCACGCGCCAGCTGCGCCACCGCGACGTCGACGTGGCGATGGCGAAGGTCGCCGAGGCGATCAAGGACTGGTCGGGCGGCACGCGCATCGGCGCGAGCTTGCGCGAGTTCAACTTCAAGTGGGCGCGGCGCACGCTGGCGCAGAACGCCTGCCTGCTGCTGGTCTCGGACGGCCTCGATCGCGAGGCCGGCGAAGGCCTGGGCGAGGAGATGGAGCGCCTGTCCATGTCGAGCCGCTACGTGGTCTGGCTCAACCCGCTGCTGCGCTACGAGAAGTTCGAGGCGCGGCCCGCCGGCGTGCGCGCGATGCTGCCGCACGTCGATCTGTTCCTGCCCGTGCATAATCTGAAGAGCCTGGTCGACCTCGCCAGGACTCTAAGTAATCCAGTGAAGGAGAAGCCGGCATGGAAATGAGCGGCGCGCAGCTCATACCCGCCCCGCAAAAGGCGGTATGGGAGGCGCTCAACGACCCCGCGGTGCTCAAAGCCTGCGTGCCGGGCTGCGAGTCGATCGAGCTCACCGGCGAGAACGAGTACCTGGTGCTGATGGTGGCGCGCGTCGGTCCGGTGAGCGCCAAGTTCAGGGGCAAGCTGATCCTGTCCGACATCAAGCCGCCGACCTCGTACGCCCTCACCTTCGAAGGCCAGGGCGGCCCGGCCGGCTTCGCCAAGGGCGGCGCACAAGTGCGTCTTGCGAGCGAGGGCAACGCCACCAAGCTGAGCTACGACGTCAAAGCAAGCGTCGGCGGCAAGCTCGCCCAGATCGGCTCGCGCCTGGTCGACGCCGCGGCAAAAAAAGTCGCCGACGATTTCTTCCGCAACTTCAACGCCAAGGTCGGCGGCGCGCACGGCGGCGGCGGGGGTGGCGGCGACGAGGACCAGACCGTGGTACTCGCGCCACCGCCGAAGGAAAAGGAGCACGACGAGCACGGCAGACCGATCCCGCGCGATCCCGAGCTGCCGGACGTCTCGAACACCACGCTCATCTTCTTCGCCGCGAGCTCGCTGGTGGTCTTCACCGTGGCGCTGGTGGTCCTGCTCCACTGAATGGCCGAGCTCCTGTTCCGCGAAGATCCGTATCTGAAGGCTTGCGACGCCACAATCGTGGCCGTGCACGGCGATGCCATTGAGCTCGACCGCACGGTGTTTTATCCGCTCGGCGGCGGCCAGGCCGGCGACAGTGGACAAATGAGGGGCCGCTTCGGCGCCTGGCGGGTGCTCGATACGCGCAAGGGACCCGCGGGCGGCGATTCGGTGCTGCACGTTTTGGAGCCAGGTGCCGCGGCCGCGGTGGGCGCGAAGGTCGAGCTGGCGCTCGACTGGGAGCGCCGGCATCGCCTGATGCGCCTGCACACCGCGCTGCACCTGCTCTGCGCGGTGGTGAAGGCGCCGGTCACCGGCGGGCGCATCGGCGACGACAAGGCGCACCTCGATTTCGACATCGAGATGGAGCGCCTGGTGAAGGACGAGATCGAGCAGCGCATCAATGCGCTGGTCGAGTCATCCGTCGGGACGCAGCCGCGCTGGATCACCGATGCGGAGCTCGACGCGCGGCCGGAGCTGGTGAAAACCATGTCGGTCGCGCCGCCGCGCGGCGAGGGCCGCGTGCGCCTCATCGAGATTCCCGGCGTCGACCTGCAGGCCTGCGGCGGCACGCATGTCCGGAACACCGCCGAGATCGGCCGGCTGGCAGTGGCGCGCATCCGCTCCGAGGGCAAGCGCAACAAGCGCGTGACTCTCGAATTAAGATGAGCCGAACCTCCGTCATTGCCCGCATGGACAAGGTGGTGGACGATTTCGTCCGGCGCTGCCGCTGGTTCCGCGAGCCGCTCACCAAGGGGCGCGCGCGCATGTTCGCGCTGCAGCACCGCCTGAACACGCGCCAGCGCAATTCGGTGCTCAAGCTCAAGGTCGCCGCCAACTGCACCGACTGGGCGACGCGCATGCGCATCATCGAGGCCTGCAGCGAGGAAGTGATCGCCGATCACGCGCACGGCGGCGGCCGGCCGCACTGGAAGATCCTCGAGGACCTCGGCGTGCGCGTCGGCTTGAAGCGCGCGCAGATCCAGGCGGCCAAGCCGCTGCCTTCGACCGAGCTGTGCTGGGCGGCCTGGGAAGGGCTGATGGCCAACCGCCACTGGCTCGAGGGTATCGTCGCCAACACCTGCGCCGAGCGTGCCAACGTGCCGGGCTATGGCGCGGGCGAGTTCAGGAAGCGCGGCTGGTTCGGCATCGAGCGGGAGCGCTGGCGGCGCCTGTTCGAGCTCGCGGACCAGGAGCTCGAGTTCTTCGAGCTGCACACCGAGGCCGACATCGAGCACTCCAACACCGGCTGGCGCGCGGTGGAGAAATTCGCCAAGGAGCTGCGCATGGAAGACGCGGCGGTCGCCGCCTGTGAGCGTAACCTGTACGTATGGGAACATTATCTGAACGGCATTGCGGAGGGCGGGGATGACGCTAGAACCTGAACGGCGCCAGGCGGCGATCCTCTACGCGGAGCTGCGCAACTTCACGCGGCTCTCCGAGATGCTCGCGCCCGACAAGGTGCTCGAGCTGGCGAACGACTTCTTCTCGCTCTGCGCGATGGGCGTCACCGCCAACGCCGGCAAGGTGCTCTCGGTGCAGAACGACATGCTGGTGGGGGCGTTCGCGGCCGAGAAGCCGCGGGACTTCGCCAGCCGCGCGCTGAAGGCGGCACAGCAGCTGCAGACCGAGTTCGGCACTATTGGCGGGCAATGGAAGGCCGACTTCGGCCTGCCGGCAGCGGTGTCGCTCGCCCTGCACCTCGGCGAAGCGGTGTTCGGCATGGCCGGCCCGATCGGCGCCCAGCAGTTCGTCGCCTTCGGCGACTGCATCAGCGTCGCCGACCGCCTGGTGCACCGCGCGCGCGCCGGCGAGATCATCATCTCGGTCGACTTCATGAAGGCGCTCGGCACGGCGGCGCAGACGCTCGGCGCCGAGGAGCTGCCGCCGCTCGAGATCGCCAAGCGCCCGCCGATCCCGATCTACGGCCTGGCGCTCGAGAAGCGCCTCGACTTTACTTAGCCAGAGCTTCGCGGATCGACGCGGCCAGCGTCTCGGGCGGATGCGCCCCCGAGACGCCGAACTTGCGCTCGAAGATGAAGGTCGGCACCGCCGAGATGCCGAGCCGGCGCACGCTCTCCTCGTTCTCGGCAACGCCTGTAGCGTTCGCTTGACCGGGCCAGCCTGACACGCCGTTAGCAGTGGCGATTGCCGCGAGCACCGCGGCGTCGCCGATGTCCTGCGCCTCTTCGAAGTAGGCGCGGAACAAGGCGTCGACCACCGGCCCGGCCTTGCCTTGCGACTGCGCGAGGTCGATGAGCTGGTGCGCCGCGCGCGTGTTCGGCGTGCGCTCGATGCGCTCGAAGGCGAAGGCGATGCCCTCGCCGCGTCCCTCGGCGGCGACACGCGCATCGAGCTCGCGGCCGCGCTCGACCGAGCCGAACTTCGCCGCGCGGTACGCGGCGCGTGGCATGCCGGCCGCCGGCATGTCGGGATTCAACTCGAACGGCAGCCAGCGAATGTCGGGCTTCACCTTGCCGTCGAGCAGAGCGAGCGCCTTTTCCATGCGGCGCTTGCCGATGTAGCACCACGGACAGACCACGTCGGAGGCGATTTCGATGACAAGTTCTGTGCCCATATAGCCCGCTCAGCCTAACTTGGAAACGGTCGTTCGGACGGTGAGTCTCACCGGTGGATGAGACCGATTGTAGTCTGCGTCGCAGCCCTCGCCGCAACCCTGCTGGGCGCTGGCTGCGTGGCGCCGGCGATGCTCGAGCCCTTCGAGCCGCAGCTCATCTTCCGGCCGCGCCCGATGGACGAGCAGCAGGTCAAGGTGCTCGCGGCGAGCAGCCGCATCGAGGAAGTGCGCGTCGCCACGCCCGACGGACTGATGCTGCACGGCTGGCTCAAGCACCCCGAGCGCTGGACCCCGGGGACGCCGCACCCGCTGGTCATCGTCTATGGCGGCGTCGGCCAGGAAGTCTCCGAGCTGGTGACGCATGCGCATGCCGCGGGCTGGGGCTGGCTGATGATCAACTACCGCGGCTTCGGACGCTCCGAGGGCTCGCCCAGCGAGCGCGCGGTGCTCGGCGACGCGAAGCGCGTCTACGACTGGGCGCTGGCGCGGCCCGACGTCGACGGCCGCAACATCGTGGTGCTCGGGCGCAGCCTCGGCTCCTATGTGGCGATCGCGGTGGCCGCGGCGCGCAAGGTGCGCGCGGCGATCCTGGCGACGCCCTTCGACAGCGCCGCGGCGCTCGGCGAGGAGCACTACCGGCTGCCGCTCGCCTGGCTGGTGCAAAGCCGCTACAACCCCGCGCTGATCGCGCCGCTGGTCTCGGCGCCGGCGCTGTTCCTCCTCGCGGAGAAGGACGAGGTGACGCCGGTGAAGAACGGTCTGGCGCTGGCGAAACGCTGGGGCGGGGCGGTGACGACCGTGCTGCTGCCGGGCCTCGGGCACTCCGGCCTCGAGAGCCGCGAGGAATTCTGGCGGTCAGTCGGCGAGTACCTCGCCGCGATCGACCAGTCCGCGCTCGCTACGGCTTCTGGGACTGCCGCGGCGGGATCGTCCACAAGTAGATAGTGCGGCCGTTCAGCTCGAGCTTGCGCTCGGGCTGCCAGGTTCCCATGTCGAATTGATGCGACACGATGCGCGTGCCGGGCTTGAGCTCGGCCAGCAGGCGCGGCCGCAGTTTGACGTTCAAGTCGGGCAATAGATACAGCGTCACCACGGTTGCCTCGCTGAAATTCGCCTTGAACAGATCCTCGAGACGGAACTGCACGAGATTCGTGACGCCGTTCTTGCGCGCGTTCTCGTTGGCTTCCTGGATGCGCTGCGGGTCGATGTCGATGCCGGTGGCGCGGATGCCGTAGCGCTTGGCCGCGGTCACTGCGATGCGGCCGTCGCCCGAGCCGAGGTCGTAGAGCACGTCGCCCTTGCCCACTTTGGCGAGCTTCAGCATCTCGTCGACTACGTCTTGCGGCGTCGGGACATAGATGACATCCGGCTGCTGGGCCTGCGCTACGGTGGTGCAAGCCAGCAAAATGCCGAGAAGGAGTAGTCGCATCGGACGATAGGCCCCTGGTTCCTGCGGACTAGTCGCCCGCGACGGTCATGTTCTCGACGAGGATCGAGCCGCACGAGCGGCCGCTGCGCACCAGGACGTCGGCTCCGACCGCGACGATGCCCTTGAACATGTCGCGCAGGTTGCCGGCGATGGTGATCTCCTCGACCGGAAACTGGATCTCGCCGCCGTCGACCCAGAAGCCCGCGGCGCCGCGCGAATAGTCGCCGGTGACGAGATTGATGCCGTGGCCGAGGAGCTCGGTGACCAGCAGCCCGCGTCCCATCTTGCGCAGCATGCCGGCAAAGTTAGGTCCATTCGATTTCAGCAGCAGGTTGTGATGCCCGCCGGCGTTGCCGGTGCTTTGCATGCCGAGCTTGCGCGCCGAATAGCTGCCGAGGAAATAGCCCTCGAGCACGCCCGCGCGCACCACCGTGCGCTCGCGCGTCGCCACGCCCTCGTCGTCGAACGGCGTGCTCGCCGCGCCCTGGCGCTCGAAGGGCCGCTCCTCGATCTGCACCGCGGGGGAAAAGACCTGCCGGCCGAGGCTGTCGACCAGGAAACTGGTCTTGCGGTAGAGGCTGCCGCCATTCGCCGCCGAGACGAAATGCCCGAGCAGGCCGATCGCCGCCGGCGCCTCGAACAGCACCGGCGCCTGGCAGGTGGCGATCTTGCGCGAGCCGAGGCGTGCCGCCGCGCGCTGCGCCGCATAGCGCCCGAGCGCGCGCGGCTCGGCGATCTTTCCCGCGACGCGCGAGCTCGAATACCAGTCGTCGCGCTGCATCAGGCCGCCCTGCTGCGCGATCACCGCGCAGGAGAGATAGTGGCGCGAGCCGGGATAGCCGCCGGTGAAGCCGAGGCTGTTGGCCAGCACGAACTGCGACTGCTGCGTCGAGACGGTGGCGCCTTCGGAGTTGCGGATCACCGGCGCGGTGGCGAACGCCGCGTCCTCGCAGCGCTTGGCGAGCTCGATCGCCTCCTCGGTCTCGATCGCCCAGGGATGGAACAGATCCAGGTCCTTCACGTCCTTGGCGAGCAGCTCGGGATCCGGCAGCCCCGCGCAGTCGTCCTCGGCGGTGTGGCGTGCGATGGCGAGCGCGGCGTCGACCGTCTGCTCGAGCGCCGCGCGCGACACGTCCGAAGTGCTGGCATGGCCGCGGCGTATTTTCGGGCGATCGCCCATGTAGATCGAAACGCCGACCGAGCGGTCGCGGTTGTGCTCGATGGTGTCGGGCTTTCCTTTACGGACCGTCACCGTGAGGCCGTAGGCCTCCGACACTTCGCAATCGCAGCCGCTCGCGCCGCCGCTTTTCGCGCGCGCAAGCACTTGCTCGGCCATCGCGCGAAGCTCGGCGGCGGCGAAGGTGAAACCGTGGCGCTTCGGCATGGGGGCGCTATGATAACCGCGATGCAGGACTCCGCAGCTCCACCGGTCAGCAAAACCAAACGCAAAAAAGAAATGCTCGAGCTGCAGCAGCTCGGCATCGCCCTGGTCGAGCTGCCCGAATCCCAGCTCGGGACGATGGACATTGCCGAGGCGCTGCGCGAGGCGGTGCTGGCAGCCAAGCGCATCACCGCCCACGAAGGCAAGCGGCGCCAGCTGCAATACATCGGCCGCCTGATGCGCGATGTCGACCCGGAGCCGATCCGCGCGCAGCTCGACGCGCTCACCGGCGGCTCCGCGCAGGAGGCGGCGCGCCACCGGCGACTGGAAGCCTTGCGCGAAAAACTGCTGGCCAACGACGAGGCGCTCACCGATTACGTGGCGCAGCACCCCCGCGCCGAGGCGCAAGAGCTGCGCACGCTGATCCGCAACGCGCGCCGCGAGCTGAAGGAAGGCCGGCCGCCGCGGGCGTTCCGCGAGCTCTTCCGGGTCTTGAAAGCCCTTGATACTCCAGCCCCTCCATGAGCGAAGAGTTGATCATCGGACTCGTCTCCATCAGCGACCGCGCCTCGGCGGGCGTGTACAAGGACGAAGGCATCCCGTCGCTGAAGGAGTGGCTGGCGAGCGCGATTGCCGCGCCCAAGTGGCGCGACGAGACGCGGCTGATTGCCGACGAGCGCCCGGCGATCGAGAGCGCGTTGAAGGAGCTGGTCGACCAGCGCGGCTGCCACCTGGTGCTCACCACCGGCGGCACCGGGCCCGCGCCGCGCGACGTCACGCCCGAAGCGACGCTCGCGGTAGCGGATAAGGTGATGCCGGGATTCGGCGAGCAGATGCGCCGAATCAGCCTGAAATTCGTGCCGACCGCGATCCTCTCGCGCCAGGTCGGGGTGATTCGAAAGCAGGCACTGATCATCAATCTGCCGGGCCAGCCGAAGTCGATTCGCGAGACGCTGCAGGGGCTGCCCGAGGTGCCGGGCATCTTTGCCGCGGTGCCCTACTGCATCGATCTCATCGGCGGGCCTTACATCGAGACGCACGAGAGCGTGGTGAAGGCGTTCCGGCCGAAGTCGGCGATCCGCAAGCGCGAGCCATGACCTTCCTCTGGCCCGAAGCGCTCGCGCTGCTCGCCGCCGCGCCGCTGCTCGCCCTCGCCTATTTGCGGCGCCGGCAAGCGCGCATCCCGGGGCTCGAGGTGCCGAAGGCGAGCCGCTGGCAGCAGCATCTGCCGCTCGCGCTCTATGCGCTGGCGCTCGCCGCGGCGGCGCTCGCCACCGCGCGGCCCACCGCCATGATCACGCTGCCTTCGCAGCAGCGCACCATCATCCTCGCGATCGACGTCTCGCTCAGCATGCGCGCGAGCGACGTGCTGCCGAACCGCCTGGCCGCCGCGCAGGCGGCGGCGCGCGAGTTCATTCTTGAGCAGCCGGGCGACGTGCGCCTGGGCATCGTCTCCTTCGCCGGCACCGCGGTGCTGGTGCAGCAGCCGACGCGCGATCGCGACGATCTGATCGGCGCCATCGACCGCCTGCAGCTCGATCGCCACACCGCGATCGGCAGCGGCATCCTGGTCTCGCTGGCGACGCTTTTCCCGAACGATGGCATCGACGTCGAAACCTTCAACAGGAAGTCGCCGGCGCGCGATATCAAGCCGCTGCCGCCCGGCTCCAATCCCAACGCCGCGATCATCCTGCTGACCGACGGCCGGCGCACCATGGGCCCGGATCCGCTCGAGGCGGCGAAGCTGGCCGCAGACCGCGGCGTGCGCGTCTACACGGTCGGCTTCGGCAACGCGCAGGGCGGCCCGGTCGCGGTCGAGGGCTATTCGATCTACATGATGTTCGACGAGGCGACGCTGAAAGCGATCGCCGAGCGCACCAACGCCGAGTATTTCCACGCCACCAGCGGTGCCGAGCTGAAGAAGATCTACGACAGCCTGACCGCCAAGTTCGTCCTGCAGCGCGAGCAGACCGAGATCACCGCGTTCTTCGCCGCGGCGGCCGCGGCGTTCCTGATCGCGGGCGCGGGCCTGTCGCTGGCGTGGTTCAATCGCATCCTGTGAGCGTCGACGCGATCAGGATCGAAACCGGCCCCAGGCCCGAGGCCGCCATCCTCTGGCTGCACGGCCTGGGCGCCGACGGCCATGACTTCGAGCCGATCGTGCCGGAGCTGAAACTGAAAAAACCGCTGCGCTTCATTTTTCCGCACGCGCCGATGCGCCCGGTGACCATCAACCAGGGCATGCGCATGCGCGCCTGGTACGACATCCTGCAGCTGGGCGGCGGAGCGGAAGACGAAGCGGGCCTGCGCGCCTCGCAAAAGATCACCGAGGAGCTGATTCGCGCTCAAGGACTCCCGGCGAACAAAATCGTGCTCGCCGGTTTCTCGCAAGGCGGCGCGATCGTGCTGCAGACGGCGCTGCGCTATCCCGAGCGCCTCGCCGGCGTGATGGCGTTATCGACTTACCTGCCGCTCGCGGGAACGCTCGCCGCCGAGCGCAGCGATGCGAACCGCGATGTGCCGATCTTCATGGCGCACGGCCAGTACGACGATCTGATCCCCATGCAGCGCGCGCGAGCGTCGCGCGAGCATCTCGAGAAGCTCGGCTACAAGATCGAGTGGCACGACTATCCGATGCCGCACTCGGTGTGCGCGCCCGAGATCGCCGATATCTCGGCGTTCCTCGGAAAAGTGCTCTAGGAGTCCCGGATCATTTCCCGGAATCGGATGAGCTCGTAGTCCTCGGCTCTTTCCGGCCCGCCCTGCGGCAGGTAGACGTGCTCGCGACCGTCGATGGTCGCTTCCAGGTTCTGCCCCGGCGGATAGACGCCGGCGCGCAGCGCCACCGCCACCTCGCCTGAGCCCAGCACGGCGGAGGGCAACAGAAGACCGGTCTCTTCGCCCAGGCCGCGGATGCGGAACTTCACCGCCTTCGGCGCGCGCGACAGCGTCTCGATGCCGACGCGCGCTTCCTGCGCCGAGGTGCGGTTGACGCGGCGGATCGCGCCGACCACCCAGTTGTTGCCGCCGTCGGGCTGCATCGCGAGCAGCACGCCGACGCGCAGCCAGTCGGTCTTCACCTGCGGCACGATGGCGCCAAAGCCGCCGGCGCTGACGTTCTCCACCACCCAGCTCTCGGTCGAGCGCTGGTCGAAATCGAGCGAGGCGCCGGCTTCCGTCACGGCCTGGAGCGCGCCGGCGAGGCCATGCGCGATCGCAAGGCGCGACTTGACGCTGTGGCGCGCGCTCTTGCGCTCGGGTGGCTCGGGCGACCAGAGCGTCGCGAGGTGGCGCAACACATCCAGCGCGGCCTCCGGATCCTGCGGCGTGCCGAGGCTCGGCGGCACCTCGCGGGTGCCCTCGATGCGCTGGATCATGCTCTGCAATGAGACCAGCGCATTGCCCGGCCCGAAGCAGCGCAATCCCGCGCTCGCTTCCGGCGGCTTGACGATGCGCTGCGGCGCCATGGCGCGCGCAAGATCGGTCCAGTAGAGCAGTCCCGCGCCGGGCGCGTTGGCGAGCAGGAAGCTCGGCGCAAGCTCGCCGATCACGCGCTCGGCGAGCTCGACTTCGGGCGCGAGCAGGCTGTCGGGCGAGCTCGCGCTGAAGAGCAGCGCCTTGAGGAATTCCTGGCGCGGCGAGGTCTCGCTGCCAGCAGTGGGATACAGCGCGAGCTTGCCATCGGCGAAGCCGCGTCCCTCGGAAAAGGCGTACACCTTGTTGAGTATTCCCCACGCCGACGGGTCGACCGGCCCATAGCGCATGTGCTGCCACTTGATCTGCTGCGCGGCGGCGCGCAGCGCACGCGTCACGGCAAGCGCGAGGCTCTTCGGCTCGAGCGCCTTCGGCGCCTGCCCCGCGGCGTCGAGCGCGCGGCCGAACGCCAGTCCCGCCTGGCGCCAGTACTCGTGCAGCTGCGTCCACATGCGGTTTTCCTGGTAGCGCGACGGGCGCGCCGCGCCGGCGTACTCGCGCGCCACCTTGCGCAGCCGCGGCTGCGCCGCGTCGTCGATCGCGCAAAGCAGCGCCGCGCGCTCGGGCGGCTTGAAGCCTTCGAGCACGCTGACCGATTCGAGCCAGTGCGCCAGCTCCTCGAGCGCCTTGAGGTCCTCGGCGGGCAGCGCATCGAGGATGCGCCGCGCCTCCTTCGGATTGCTCATCGGGTGATCGGCGCCGCCGCCAAAAAGCTTCAGCATGGTGGCAGTATACGGCCGATGAGCGAGCCCCTCGTAGCAGGCTTCACCGTGCTGGGACGCATCGGCGAAGGCGGCCAGGCGCAGGTGTATCTCGCCGAGCGCAACTTCGACGGCCTGCGCGTCGCGCTGAAAGTGCTCGACCCGCGCCTGCGCCAGGACAAGGTGTTCCTCGAGCGCTTCGTGCGCGAGTACAAGCTGCTCTCCAAGCTCGAGATCGAGTACGTGGTGCGCATCTACGACCAGGGCTTCGCCGGCGAGCATCCCTACATCGCGATGGAGTTCCTGCCCTCGGGCACCCTCGCGGTGCGCATCCGCGAAGGCATGACGCCGCGCACCGCGCTGCGCATCGCGGCGCAGATCGCCCGTGCGCTCGATGCGATCCACGCGCGCGGCATCGTGCATCGCGATCTCAAGCCGGCGAATATCCTGTTTCGTGCCGACGGCCGCCCGGTGCTGGTCGACTTCGGCCTCGCCAAGGATCTGGCGATGAATTCCACGCTCACCGGCCAGCATCGCCTGCTCGCGACGCCGCGCTACATGAGCCCCGAGCAATGCCTCGGAAGAGAAGTCGACGCGCGCTCCGATCTCTACAGCCTGGGCGCGATCCTGTGGGAGATGCTCACCGGCACGCGCATCTACGAGCAGGCGGGCCCGGCCGATCTCATGCGCATGCACGTCACGGCGCCGCCGCCGCGCCTGCCAGACGCGTTGGTCGCGCACCAGCTGCTGCTCGACAAGCTGCTGGCGAAAGAGCCCAACGATCGCTTCCAGAGCGCCTCCGACGTGTGCGCTACGATCATGCTATGAGCGAGCGTCAGTATCTCGACCTGCTCGCCGAGGTGCTCGAGCACGGCGCGCGCAAGTCCGACCGCACCGGCACCGGCACGCTCTCGGTGTTCGGCCGCCAGCTGCGCTTCGCGCTCGACAAGAGCTTTCCGCTGCTCACGACGAAGAAGCTGCACCTCAAATCCATCCTCTACGAGCTGCTCTGGTTCCTGCGCGGCGACACCAACGTCAAGTGGCTGCAGGAGCGTGGCGTGAGCATCTGGGACGAATGGGCCGACGAGCGCGGCGAGCTCGGCCCGGTGTACGGCTACCAGTGGCGCCACTGGCGCACGCCCGATGGCCGCGAGATCGACCAGATCGCGGCGGTCATCCAGTCGCTACGAAAAAAGCCGGACTCGCGCCGCCATATCGTCAGCGCCTGGAACCCCGCCGACGTCGACAAGATGGCGCTGCCGCCCTGCCACGCCCTGTTCCAGTTCTACGTCGCCGAAGGCCGGCTCTCCTGCCAGATGTACCAGAGAAGCGCGGATCTGTTCCTCGGCGTGCCGTTCAACATCGCGTCGTACTCGCTCCTCACGCTGATGGTGGCGCAGGTCACCGACCTCAAGCCCGGCGAATTCATCCTCACGCTCGGCGACGCCCACCTGTATCTCAACCACCTCGAGCAGGCGCGCGAGCAGCTCACCCGCTCGCCGCGTCCGTTCCCGCGCATGCGCCTCAACCCCGCGCGCCGCGAGCTGCTCGACTTCGAGTACGCAGACTTCACCCTCGAAGCCTACGAGCCGCACCCGGCGATCAAGGCGCCGATCGCTGTTTGACCGCGGTCCGTTTTTTCGCGTGCATAGCCGCCGTCGCGTTCGCCGTCTACTGGTTTGGTTTCCGCGGCGCAGGATGCGGCAAGCGAGGCGCGGTGGCGTGCCCCGCCCCGGCGCTCGAGGAGGGCGTGGGCGAAACACTGGGTGCCGCCGAGGTCTGTCGGGGCGCGGGCTACCTCTGCGCCGGTCGCAGTTCGTTCCAGGTCATGCGCTGGCAGCTCGACAAGGGCAAGCTTCGGGTGCGCGTGCGGCTGCCCGAATTCGTGGACGCAGAAACGGCGCGCGAGATTCGCGCTGCAGCCATCGAGGGGATCATGGAATGGGACGGTCATCCGTTCCCGCTGGTCATCGATACCGGCGATTTCACTTTCCGGTTCTGGGACATCGGTGTGGTGTGGACCCAGGGTTTGTACGGCGACCAGGCGGGTGTGCTGAATCAGCGAGGCACGGTCGACGGCAAGCGTTACGTCTACGGCGTCGACGGTCTGGCGGTCGTCGTTCCACCGATCGCGGGGGCAGGACCACTCCTGGGCGCAACAGCCAATCCCGCCGCATTGCTGGCGCAGGTCAAGGCGATCACCGCGGAGCGCGGCCCGGGTCAGGCGATGCTGACGCAGGTCAAGGCCGTTGCAATGCACGAAATGGGGCATGCCCTGGGCCTCATGCACAGCGACTCGGAAGACGACATCATGTTCCCGCAATACCGTGCGGGCGTGACCAAGGTCCGCGCATCCACGCGCGATCTGCGCACGGTCGATGCCCTGTATGCATTGCCGAACGGAGCAATGGTCGAATAAATAGGAGGAT
>Ga0209131_1000676_pt1 | contig 24131 bp, 24 predicted proteins | sample GraSoi_2013_40cm_FD_185826 | JGI IMG/M metagenome (GOLD analysis project Ga0209131, IMG submission 185826) | Grasslands soil microbial communities from the Angelo Coastal Reserve, California, USA - Sample 9_17_2013_40cm (SPAdes) (version 2) | ecosystem: Environmental > Terrestrial > Soil >... | reverse complement strand
AAGGCCACACACCTGATCCTTCCGGCGTCGCAGGGCAGAAGGCCGGTCGTACGGTGGAACAACATGCGGCCGGAGCCAGCTCCGCTCACCCCGCTGCAGGCCGCGAGGAAGGTGCTTGCCCTGGTGGGCCCGGACACGCGGGTCACCGTCCCAGGTACGACCGTGGTCGCGGGCCGGGACGCCTACCAGCTCGCCATCGCGCCGCGCAGCAGCCAGTCGCTGGTTGGCAGAATCATGATCGCCGTCGACGCCAAGACTCACCTGCCGCTCAGCGTCCAGGTCTTCGCGCGCGGCGGTTCGAGCCCGGCATTCCAGATCGGCTTCACCTCGCTGAGTTTCGCCAGGCCGGCGATGTCGAACTTCACGTTCACACCGCCGCCAGGCGCCAAGGTCAAGACCGTGAAGGTGCCAGCAGGCCACCCGGAGATCATGCCTGGCACCGGGATGCCGGGCCAGCCTGGCATGTTCCAGCCTCCCGGGACGAAAATCCCGCACCGGCCCGCGGCGCTTGCCGGTGTCCGGACGTTCGGAAGGGGCTGGCTGACTGTCGTCGCATTCCCGGTTCGCATGCTGGCTCACATGCCGGCCGCTGGCCCAGCCCACCCGGGAGTCGGGCCATCAGGCGGAGCCAGCCGGTCAGGACCGTTCTCCGGAGGCCCCGGGCAGGCCAAGGCGCTCCTTGGCGTGCTGCTGAAGGCCGCGACACCAGTGCACGGCTCGTGGGGATCCGGGCGGCTGCTGCGCACCAGCCTGCTCTCCGTGCTTGTCACCAGCAAGGGTGAACTGCTGGCCGGAGCGGTTACCCCGGCCGTGCTGTACGCCGACGCGGCGAAGGTCAAGTGACGCTGACTGAGCCCGCTCCGGCCGAGCCGGTGCCATTGGTAGCCGGAAAGTCCGGGGCTGGCCTGGCCATCGCGACGAGCGGGCTCGCGATGCGTTTCCGCAGCGGACAGCTCGCTGTTGACCACATCGACCTGGCGGTACCGCACGGCAGCGTCTACGGCTTCCTCGGGCCGAACGGCTCGGGCAAGACGACCACGATCCGGATGCTGCTCGGCCTGGTGCACCCCACGGCAGGAACGTTCCGGGTGCTTGGCACCGACGCCAGGGACGGCCTCGACTCTGTGCTGCCGAGAGTCGGCGCGCTGGTCGAGGGCCCGGCGTTCTACCCGTTCCTGTCCGGCCGCCAGAATCTGGCCAGGTGCGACGCCGCCGATCCCACCGCGGACCTGAGCACCGCACGGTCGCGGATCGACCATGCGCTCGATCAGGTCGGCCTGCTCGCCGCCGCCGACAAGCGGTACCGCGCCTACTCCCTCGGCATGAAGCAGCGGCTCGGCATCGCGGCCGGCCTGCTCAGGCCGCGGGACCTGATGATCCTGGACGAGCCGACCAACGGCCTGGACCCGCAGGGGACCCGTGAGATCAGGTCCCTGGTCAAGCAGATCGCCTCCGACGGCACCACCGTCTTCATCTCATCCCACCTGCTGGCCGAGGTCGAGCAGATCTGCTCGCACGTCGGCGTCATGAGCACCGGCAAGCTGGTCTTCCAGGGCCCGCTCGCCGAGCTGCGCAGCCGCGGCGAGCCGCGGATCCTGGTCCGCAGCATGGACGCCGCCGGCGCGGCTGAGGTGCTCGGCAAGCTCGAGCTGGCCGACGTTACAGTCACCGACGGGCAGGTTAGCGCCGCCCTCGGCGAACACGCCCCGGAGACGATTAACGCCGAGCTTGTCCACGCGGGCGTCCCCGTGGCCGGGCTGGAAACCGTGCGGCCCAGCCTGGAGGACCTGTTCGTCGAGCTGACCGGGGAGGGCTTCGATGTCAACGGCTAACGCCACGGGCGTCACCGCGTCCAGCCCCCGGCGGCAGGCCGCTCCGGTCCGGCACTGGCTCCGGCTGTTCCGTTCTGAACTGCGAAATGTCTTCCTCAGGCCGCGCAACCTCGCGATGCTCGCGGTGCTGGCCGGAGCGCCGGTCTTCCTCGGCGTCGTGCTGTGGGTTAATACACCCGCTCCGGGCTCTGGCGGCGACGGCGCGGGGGTCTTCATCGGGCAGATCGCTGACAACGGCGTGTTCCTGTCGCTGTTCGCTATCTATGTGCTGCTGACCGTGCTGCTGCCGCTCGCGGTCTCGGTGGTGTCCGGTGACTCGGTGGCCGGCGAGGCCGGGCTTGGCACGCTGCGGACGCTGCTGACCGTGCCGGCCGGGCGGACCAGGCTGCTGGTGACGAAGTACGCCATGATCGTGGTGTTCTGCTTCACCGCGACCCTGCTCGTGGCGGGACTCGGGCTGATGATGGGCGCGATCTTCTTTCCGGTCGGCCCGGTGACGCTGCTGTCTGGCAATACCGTGTCGCTGGCCGCCGGCCTCGGCCGGCTGGCGCTGATCGTCTGCTATGTGGCCGTCGCGCTGTCGGCGCTCGGCGCGATCGGCCTCGCGCTGTCGACATTCACGCAGCACGCGATCGCTGTGATGGCCGCGATCCTCGTCCTCGTGATCGTCAGCGGCATACTCGACGCTGTGTCGCAGGTGGCGGTCATTCATCCCTACCTGCCGAGTCACTACTGGTTCTCGTTCGACGCGCTACTGCGGATGCCGATCGACTGGTCGCAAGTGCTGCACGGGCTCGCGTCGTTCGCCGCCTACATCGTCATCTTCGGCGCGGTCGCCTGGACCCGGATGCGGCGCGCCAACATCTCCTGCTGAGGGCGCTATCGCGCGCTGCGCGCGATAGCCTTCTGAGCCATGCCCCCGGTGCCCCCGGTGCCCCCGGTGCCGTCAGCGTCGCCGGTGCGTCCCGAGCATGCCGCCGATATCGCCGGCCTGCTCGCGATGGCCGTGGCCGGGATCGGCGGGGCCGAACGGCCCGGCCAGGTCGCGATGGCGCAGGCGGTCCAGACTGCGATTGAGACCGGCGAGCATCTGGCTGTCCAGGCCGGAACAGGGACCGGCAAGTCGCTGGCCTACCTGGTCCCGGCCGCGGTGCACGCGGTCAGCGAGGAAGCGACCGTCGTCGTCTCGACGGCTACCATCGCTCTGCAGCGGCAGCTGATCGACCGGGATCTTCCGCGCCTGGCCGCGGCGATCGCGCCTGCCCTGGGCCGGGAACCGGTCTTCGCGATACTCAAGGGCCGCAGGAATTACCTCTGCCTCCAGCGGCTACGCGGCGGGCCTGCCGATGATCAGGACGAAGCGCTGTTCGATCCTGGCGCGGTCTCGGCGATCGGCCGCCAGGTGCAGCGGCTGCACGAGTGGGCGGCCACGACGAAGACCGGCGACCGCGACGAGCTCGTGCCTGGGGTGGGGGAGCAGGCCTGGCGGCAGGTCTCGGTCAGCGCGCGGGAGTGCCTGGGGGTCCAGCGCTGCCCGTTCGGCACGCGGTGCTTCGCCGAGCTCGCCAGGGACGATGCAGGCCGGGCCGACATCGTCGTGACCAACCACGCGCTGCTCGCGATCGACGCGCTCGAGGACTTCGACATCTTCCCCGAGCACGACGTCGTGATCGTCGACGAGGCCCATGACCTGGTCGACCGGGTGACCTCCGTCGCCTCCGACGAGCTGTCGGCCGCAGCCGTGGAGGTGGCGGCCCGCCGGTGCGGGCGCATGATCGAGGAGAAAGCCGTGGCCAGGCTGCGCGACGCTGGCCTGGGCATGGAGCGGATGCTGACGGACGTCCCTGAAGGCCGGATGGACATGCTTGACGAGGCGCTGGCCAGCGCGCTTGAGTCGGTGCGGGATGCGGCCGCCGGCTGCGCGGCCGAGTTCCGCACGAGCGCACAGAACGATGAGGAGGCGGACCGGCTGGCCGCCAGGCGGGCGGCGCTCGCAGCCGTCGGCGACGCGGCAGATGCCGCCGAGCGGATTCTCGGGGCATTCGGCCCGGCCATCGCTGATCGGCCCGACGTGGTGTGGCTGGACCGCCCGTCGGCCGAGGAGTCGGGGCGGCCGCCCACGCTGCGGGTCGCGCCGCTGCGGGTCGGCGGGTTGCTGGCGAGCCGGCTGTTCGGCCGGAGGACAGCGGTGCTGACCTCCGCGACGCTCGCGCTCGGCGGCTCGTTCGAGCCGCTGGCCAGACAGTGGGGCCTACCAGACTTGCGAGGCTTGGGCCCGCCAGGTGCCGGCGGAGACGTGCCCGCAGGCTCGCTCTCGGCGGCTCGTTCGAGCCGCTGGCCAGACAGTGGGGCCTACCAGGCCTGCCAGGCTTGCCGAGCCCGCCAGGTGCCGGCGGAGACGGGCCCGCAGGCTCGCCTGGAGAGGCGGCGGATTCGCCAACCGGCCCGCGCGACGGCGCGGGCGAGTCGGGATGGGAACACTCGCTGGCCTGGACGGGAGTTGACGTCGGATCCCCGTTCGACCACCCGCGCAGCGGAATCTTGTACATTGCCAGGCACCTTCCGCCGCCGGGGCGCGACGGCCTCGCCGACTCCTACCTGGACGAGATCGCCGAGCTCATCGCGGCAGCGGGCGGCCGTACCCTCGGGCTGTTCTCCTCGATGCGGGCGGCGCGCCAGGCGGCCGGCGAGCTGCGCGGGCGGGTGACGTTCCCGCTACTCTGCCAGGGCGACGACCAGACCGCGCAGCTGGTCAGCGAGTTCGCCGCCGACGAGCCGACGTGCCTGTTCGGCACGCTCTCGCTGTGGCAGGGCGTCGACGTGCCAGGGCCGTCGCTCCGGCTCGTGGTGATCGACCGGATCCCGTTCCCGCGCCCGGATGACCCGCTGGCGTCGGCGCGGCAGCGGGCGGTGGCGGCCCGCGGCGGCAACGGGTTCATGTCCGTGGCCGCGACGCAGGCTGCCCTGCTGCTCGCCCAGGGCTCAGGAAGACTGCTGCGGACGATGACCGACCGGGGCGTCGTGGCAGTGCTCGACCCGCGGCTGAGCACGGCCCGCTACGCCGGGTTCCTGCGCGCCTCGCTGCCGCCGTACTGGACGACGACCGATCCGCAGGTCGTGCGCGGCGCGCTCCGCCGCCTGGCAGCCGAGCCGGCCGGGGATGTTGAAGCCAACCGGGCTGTCTAGCCTGGCTGGTCGACAGTCCCGGCCGGGACAATCCACTTGGTGGGCTGGCCGGTGATCTCGGCGATTCGCTCGTAGTCACCGTCGTAGTGCAGGACAACCAGCGAGAATCGCTCGGCAGTTGCCGCCACCAGCAGGTCAGGAATAGAAACTGACCGGTGCTGCGCCCGTTGCGCGAGCAGGCCTTGCACCTCGATAGTGCGGCGGGCGATCTCGTCAGTAAGCGGGAAGTACTCGAACGCCTCACGCTGCCGCCGGAAATGCGTGTGTTCGGGGCCAGTGCGTGCGCTGAACAGGATTTCCAGATCGACAATCGGGCAGGTCCCGATCAGGCCGCGCTCAACATATTCGTTCATGACAGACAAGATCGCTGGCTGCCGCACACGCGCCCACACGCTCTTGTCCGCCAGATACCTGGCTACCGCCATGCCGCTTGCATGATCTGGGGGTCACCAAGATCAGGAAGCGCCCCGGCGGCGAGTTCCTCCAGATGACGGCGACGAACTTCCGCACGAACCACGCGACGCAGTGCCTCGTTGACTGTTGCCTTCTTAGTCGTCGTGCCGAGGATGCTGGCCGCCTGCTCAAGCAATTCCTGGTCTAGCTCAATCTGAGTCGTGGACACCACAGCCTCCTCAGCTTGGACAAAGTCTGATACTGAGATTGTACATTGGAGAGGCACCCGCGGCGCCGGCGTGGTTGCCATCCAGCCGGCAGCCCTAGCTCGGGTTGGGCCAGACGACCGGGAATAGCGGGTGGTCCATGACCGCTCCTGGAGCGATCTCGGCGTCGAGGCCGTCGAACGGTGGCGAGGTGCGCCAGGCACGCGGCGCGTGCCTGGCGCCCGCAGACAGGTAACGCTGCGAGAGAACCCGCCTGCGGCCGCTGAACGGGAAGCCGGGCGCGCCATGCACGCTGAGGAAATCGAAGAAGATGGCATCGCCAGGCTCTAGATCGAACCGGCGGATGTCGAAAGCCTCCCTGTCAGCCTCGATGTCGGGAATCTCGGCCAGGCTGCCCTCGGGAAACCACTTGGCCTCGCGGAGCAGGAACGTGCGCGGCATCAGCCACGGACCGCGATGCGTGCCGGCGACGATCTCCAGGCAGCCAGCGGCGGGAACCGGATCCACCGGGATCCAGGCGCTCACGCCGGGGCCGTCGACGTTGTAGTACGGCTGGTCCTGATGCCACGGCGTGCGCTGCCTGGTCCCGCCTTCCTTGACCAGAACATGATCGTGATAGAACCTGACCTGGTCGGTTCCCATCAGCGCGGCCGCGATCGCGGGCACGCGCGAGTGCCTGGCCAGCCGCTCGATCACCGGGATCTGCTGCCACCGGCAGAAGTCCTCAGTAAACGAGCCCGGGTCGCCTGGGCCGCTGGCTACCTGGGCCAGCGGCGAGGGGTTAGCGAGAACGCCCTCGATGGCCGCTGCCGCGTCCACGAGTTCGGCGGCATCGAGAACCTGCCTGACGCAGACCACGCCGTCCCTGCCGAATGCGTCGGCAAGCTCCGTCAGCTCGGCCTCGATGTCCGATTGGTGTGACATGCGGCCGACGGTAGCAGCCGCACGATCGTGGATGTCTATCGACATATGTGCCGAGAATCATCCACGATCACGAGAGCCTCAGCTCAGAGGACGTCGTGGCCGGGGTGCGGCTCGTCAGGAACGTCGGTCCTCTGGGCCGGGATCGATCCGAGCCGGCCGGCCTGGTAGTCCTCGAAGGCCTGCACAAGCTCGGCCCTGGTGTTCATCACGAACGGGCCGTAGGCCGCGACCGGCTCCTTGATCGGCTGGCCGCCGAGTACGAGCAGGTCCATGCCCTCGCTCGGGCCGTCGGCCCGCTGGCTGGCGTCGAAGGTGAGCACGTCGCCGGGACCGAACACCGCGAGCTGGCCGATGCGCACCGGGCGCTTGTCGGCGCCGACGGTGCCCGATCCAGCCAGGACGTAGCCAAGCGCGTTGAATTCGGCCCGCCACGGCAGCCGCAGCTGGGCGCCCGGCTGCAGCGTCGCGTGCAGCAGGGTAATCGGCGTGTGCGTGATGCCGGGACCTGAGTGGCCGGCCACGTCACCAGCGATGACCCTGACGAGGGTTCCGCCGTCGGCCGAGCTGAGCAGCGCGACCTGCCCGGCCCTGATGTCCTGGTAGCGCGCCGCGGTCATCTTCATCGCTGCGGGCAGGTTCACCCACAGCTGGAAGCCGTGGAACAAGCCGCCGCTCATGACCAGCTCCTCGGGCGGCTCCTCGATGTGCAGGATCCCGCCGCCAGCGGTCATCCACTGGGTGTCGCCGTTGGTGATCAGGCCGCCGCCGCCATTGGAATCCTGGTGCCGGAACGTGCCGTCGATCATGTAAGTGACGGTCTCGAAACCACGGTGCGGGTGCCATGATGTGCCCCGCGGTTCGCCTGGCGCGTAGTCAACCTCGCCCATCTGATCCATGTGAATGAACGGGTCCAGGGCCCGCAGGTCAACGCCCGCGAAGGCGCGGCGGACCGGGAAGCCCTCGCCCTCGAGCGCCGACGGCGCGGTCGTACCGCGAGCACAGGCCGCTCCTGGGCGGCGGCCGTGTCGGGCTCCAAGATCCGCGGCAGAAGCAAGATGTCGTCCACGGTCACTGCTGGCATAACTTCATCCTCCCACCGGGGCGGATCGGTGCCCTTGCCGGGCGCCTGCCGCCATCTGCGATGTTCGGACAACATTGATTGAACGCGCAACATTCCCGTTGCGGCCGGGACCGGGGCCGGGGCCAGGGCGGAGCGGCGCGCGGCGCAAGAGCCACGCACGACGGGCATGACGGCGACGGCCAGGACGGCCAGGACGGCCAGGACGGCCACGACGGCCAGGACGGCCACGACGGCCAGGACGGCCACGACGGCCACGACGGCCACGACGGCGGATCAGAGCGGTAGGCCGGCCTCCAGTTGGCAGAGCGCGGCGTCGATCCTGGCCAGTATGTCGGCGCCGGGATCTTCTCCCGCCCAGTCGTGCCATGGCATCGTGGCCGCCATGATGACCCCGACGATCGCGCCAGCGAGAGTCCGTACTGCGAAGTCATCTGGGTCGCGGCCAGAACGCCTGGCCAATGCTTCGGCGATAACGCCGATCGTGCGAGCGAACTCGTCCATCGCTCTGGCACGCAGCTCGGGGACAGTCAGGGTCAACTCGGCCGTCTCCCGCAGCCTGGCGAGCTCGTCGGGTCCGAGGGACGCGAAGGCCTCCCTGGTGGCAGCGCGGAAGGCAGCAACGGGTGAAAGGTCAGCGGACTGTGCCTCGAAGGCGCCGATTGCCAGGACATCGAGTTCGTCCTGCAGCACGACGTCTTCCTTGGTCGGGAAGTACCGGAAGAACGTGCTCGGCGATACGTCGGCCGCCTCGGCGATCTGCTCGACCGTCGTCGCGCCATACCCCTGCTCGCGGAAAAGCCGGAGCGCGTGCTCCCTGATGGCAGCACGCGTCCTGGCCTTCTTCCGTTCCCGCAGCCCGGGTCGCTGCGCGGATGGCGCCTGGTTCATGTGATCATTCTGCTCTGATCCAGCGATGGTGTCGCCGCACCAGATGGTGCGCCGGTCGCATCATCCGCAGCGCCGACCTGACCGGCCTGCGGGACCGGCCGGCCGGGCAGGAACGCCAGCGCGAGGAGCGCGGACACGATCGCTATCCCGCTGCACACCCACAGCATCACGTCCAGCCCGTGGACGTAGGCCACGCGGACGGCGTCGAGCAGTTGGTGGGACGCTGCGGCCTGCGCCGTCGCAACGCCGGCGGCGACGCTCTTCCTGATCGCGCCCGTCGCGGCGGCGGGGAGTCCGGCCAGATGCAGGTGGCTCCGGTACACGGTGGCGAGGATCGTTCCGAGCACGGCAACCCCGATCGTGCCGCCGACCTGGCGCATTGCGGTGATCAGTGCCGAGCCTGACCCGCTTCGCGCGGGCAAGAGAGCGCCGATCGCCGCGTTGAGCGCCGTGGGCATCGCCACGCCGAGACCGAATCCTGTGACGGCGAACCAGATGGCCGCGAAGGCTGTGCTGCTGCCGACCGTGGTGCCCGCCCCCACGGCCAGCGCGGCTGCCATGATCGCGAATCCGACCGTGACCAGGAGCTTCGGGCTGACCGGCGGGGCCGAGTCAGCCGCCGCTCCGGCATGCCGCCTGCGTGGCGTCTGCAGCCGCTGGCCACCGAACAGTCCGAGCGCGAGCCCGCCGATCATTGGGAGCATGCGCAATCCGGCGCCGAGGGAGTCGAGCCCGCGTACGTCGAGGAAGTACTGGGGCATCGCGAACACCAGCCCGAACAGCGCGAACGACACCAGCGTCGACAGGATGGTGCCCCAGGTGAAGCCGGCCGAGCCGAACAGCTTCAGGTCGACCAGCGGGAGAATTGGCCGCGGGGCCCGGCCCGGCCGGCTGACCAGGCGCTCCCAGACGGCGAACGCTGCGAGTGCGACCACTCCCGCCACCATGGTGATGACGGCGACCCGGTCGGTCCAGCCGCTGTCGCCGGCCTTGATCAGCCCGTACGTAAGCGAGGTCAGCCCGGCGCTCGACACCACGATGCCGGTCAGGTCGATGCGCTGCCGCCGCTCGCCGTGCGACTCGGGCATCAGCAGCGTGACGGCGACGATGGCGATCACGACCACCGGAATGTTAATCAGGAAGACCGATCCCCACCAGAAGTGGTCGAGCAGCCAGCCGCCGAGTATGGGACCGATCGGGTAGCCGAGGAACGTCGCGCCGCCGACGGCCGCGATCGCCCTGGGCCGCTCGGCAGGGGTGAACAGGACAGGCAGCACCGCGAGCGACAACGGCAAGATCACCGCGGCCGCGAGGCCGAGCACCGCCCTGGCCGCGATCAACTCGCCGGCCGAGGTCGCGTAGGCGCACGCGAGTGAGGCAAGACCGAACAGCGCGAGCGCGGCGGCGAGCAGCCGCTTCCGGCCGATTCGGTCACCGAGCAGGCCGGCTGGCAGCAGGGCAGCGGCCAGTACGAGACTGTAGCCATCGACGAACCACTGCAGGTCTCCGGAGGAGGCGTGCAGGTCGGCCGAGACTGTGGGGAGCGCGAGCGTCAGCACGAACAGGTCGAGCGCGACGACGAGGACGCTGAGGCCTAGCGCCGCAAGCGCCCACCAGCGGCGGGGGTCCGTTGTGGTAGTCACGGCAGTCACCTTCGTACGATAGTTACCGTCAAAATCATGCTAGCAGTTTCTGCCAGTAACTGTCAATTAGTTGCCTGTGCCAGATGCTGCGAGTCGGCTGCCGACGAGCGCGCCGCTGCGGCCTGCTGTGCCCTTACGTTTCCGTTGACAGGGTGGGAGAGACTGGTGTCGTGCGGGGAACGGCGGCCGGCCCGAGCCGGCGCGCAGATCCCAGGCCGACGACGGCAGAACCAGGAGGGCAGTCATGCCAGAGCCAGAGGGCAAGGAACTCGAGCGGGTTCGCGCGCGCCGGGCAGAGCTGCGCGAGAAATATGTGCGGCCGAAAGGCAGCAGGCCGCCGACAACCGTTCAGGGCGTGCACCACCTCGCCCTGATCTGCCGTGACACCGAGGAGACGATCAAGTTCTACCAGGAGTTTCTCGGGTTTCCCCTGGTCGAACTGGTGGAGAACCGGGACTACAAGGGCTCCAACCACTTCTTCTTCGACATCGGCAACAACAACCTCCTCGGGTTCTTCGACTTCCCAGGCCACGAGCACCCGACGTGGATGGAAACCATTGGCGGGGTGCAGCACCTGGCGATCTCGGTCTCACCCGCGCAGTTCGACGCGGCGAAGAAGAAGCTCGACGAGGCGGACGTGGACTATCTCGGGCCGGACAGGGGCGTGGAGGAGAGCATGTATTTCCGCGACCCGAACGGCGTCGGCCTAGAGCTGTACCGCGAGGAACTCGGCGTCTTCAACGGCGAGCCGCTGCTCGACTGAGCCCTGGCCCCGGGCGCCCACGCCGACCGGTGGCCGATGTGGCTGCGCACATCGACTGTCGGCGCTGGCGTTAGCGCAGCTCGCGCCGGATCACCAGGCGGAGTCCTGACCAGGTCTGGTCGATCGCGCACACCTTGTTATCGACTAGGCCGGTCGGCAGCGCGATGTCTCTGATCACGTTCTCGGTCATGTCCGTTGGCACTTTCGAGGCCTGCTTGGGCCAGGCGATCCACAGGCCGCAGGCCGGGGCCATGCGGGCGCGGAGCAGGTCGAGCTGGCCTTCCAGCTCGACCCGCCAGGTGACGAAGGCGACGATGACGTCGAACAGAGCCGCATCGGCTAGGTCAGTGTGGACCGTGGCCTCGTCACCGACTTGAAAGGCGAGCCGGTCGGCGAAGCCGTTCGGCGCGCCCACCACCACGACTTCGTCGTCCTCGCCGATGCCGAGCTTGCGCGCCAGCGGCGTGCCCGAATAACCCGCTTGCTCAGCCATCGAGTCGGCTCGTTCCCTTCCAGGGCGGCTAGACCGCCCGATTGGCAGCATAACTCCGGTGCGCACACGGCGACCGGTCTTCGCGAGCGGGTGCCAGCTGCCCGCGAGGCTCGCGCCCGATGTATGGGAGTGCCACCCATTGCAGATTTTGGTATGGGTGGCGCACCGATACAGGTGCCGGCCAGACCGAATGGCGGCGGACGGGCGGGGCCCTCGGACGGGCGGGGCCCTCGGACGGGCGCTGGGGCGATCGAACGGGCGGGGCTGGCTGGGCAGCCCGCGCCTGCTCGGCTGCGCCTAGTCGAAGTGGAAGCCGCCAGGGCGCTCGTTCCGGTCGGCTATCAGGCCGGCCAGCGTGGCGATCGCGATCTCCGGCGGAGAATTCGAGCCGATGTTCAGGCCGATTGGCCGGTGCACCCTGGCGACCTCACCAGGCTCGACGCCGAGCAGGGCCAGCGCCTGGATGTGCGGCGGTTCGGCACGCGGACTGCCCATGATCCCGACCCAGCGGGCCGGGCTCGCGAGGGCATCCCGCAGCATGACGCCGAGTTCCTCCCTGTGGTGATCGGTGACCACCACGTCTGTCCCAGCGTCGGGGACCGGACCGATGCCGGGCCGCACGTCGAATCCGGCTTCGTCGGCCTCCTTCGCAAGCTGGGTGTCCGGTTCGACCAGCACCGGCTGGTAACCAGCGTCGGCCGCGTATCGCAGCAGGTATTGCGCTACCGGCGTCGCGAAGACGGCGACCAGCATCCGGCCGTCTGCGCGCACTGGCACAGTCCCGTGCGCGACCTCGCAGGCGGCGTCGTGCTCGTACTCGTGATCGTGAAGGTGGTCGTGCGGATGCCCGTGATCATGTTCGCTGGTCATAGCACCGAGCTTGCCATGCGCCGACCGCGTGCGCCATGCGCGATACTGTCAGCCGTTCAGCAGATCCCTGACGGCCTGGCCGAGCGGATCCATCCTGGCCCGCGCGGCCCGTCGCGCCTCCGTCAGCCGCCCGGCGATCACCGGCTCGACGACCTCCAGATACGCCTTGATCTTCGGTTCGGTACCGCTCGGCCTCATCACTACCCGCGCGCCTTTCAGCCAGTACCTGAGCACATCGGCGGACGGCAGCTCGTCGGTGCCGCCGGTCAGGTCCGACGTCGCGGTGATGGGCTGGCCGGCCAGCTCGGCCGGCGCCTCGATGCGCAGCCGGGACATCACGTGCACGGGCTCGGTCGTCGGAACCGTGATCTGCTCGGTCAGGTGCACGCCGTGCGCGATCTCAAGCGCATCGTAGGCCTCGACGAGTGATTCACCGCCCGACCTTGCCTTGGCCGCGAGGCTGAGCACGGCGAGCGCGGCCCCGATTCCGTCCTTATCCCTGACGGTGCGGCCTACCGTGTAGCCCAGCGCCTCCTCATATCCGTAAAGGAAGCGGACCTCAGGCCGCAAATCGGCGGCTCTGACGATCCACTTGAATCCCGTCAGCGTCTCCGCGTACTGCACCCCGGCCGCCTTGGCGATGCTGGCCAGCATGGTGGCCGAGACGATGGTGCTAGCGACGAGCGGCGGCGTGGCGGACGAGCCGGACGCGGCATCCTGTCCGAGCAGGTATGCCCCGAGCAGGGCGCCGACCTGGTCGCCGGTCAGGGCCCGCCACCCGCCAGGCGCCTCGTGGTCAGGAACCGCAACGGCCATCCGGTCGCCGTCCGGATCGTTGGCTATCACTAGTTCGGCGCCTGATCGCCTGGCCTGGGCGAGGGCGAGATCGAGCGCGCCAGGTTCCTCGGGGTTGGGGAAGGCGACGGTGCGGAAATCGGGATCCGGGTCGAACTGGGCCTCGACAACGTCAGGCGCCGGGAAGCCCGCCTGCTCGAACGCGCGCAGCGCCAGGCCGCCCCCCACGCCGTGCAGTGGCGTATAGGTGAACCTCAGCCACGCCGCTCCCTTCGGGGCCGGTGAGGCTGCGCAGATCGCGTCCAGGTAGGCCGCGGCGATCTTGTCACCGTGCCGCGTGATCAGCGGATCATCCCCGGGCGCGACCGGGATCTTCGACAGCAGGCCGAGTGACCTGGTCGCCGCCTCGATCTCCAAGTCGGCCGGCGGCACGATTTGAGCGCCGTCGCCCAGGTAGAGCTTGTAACCATTGTCGGCGGGCGGGTTGTGACTCGCCGTGATCATGATGCCGGCCGCGGCGGCCAGGTGCCTAACCGCGAACGCGAGCACCGGGGTCGGCTGGCGCGGCGGCAGCAGGTGCACAGCGATGCCGGAGCCGGCCAGCACGCGGGCCGCTTCCAGCGCGAACTCATCCGATCTGTGCCTGGCGTCGCAGCCGATCACGACGCCGGAGTCGGCTGCAGCCGGATTAATGTACAGCAGCCAACCGGCCAGGGCGGCCGTCGTGCCGCGGACCACGGCCCGGTTCATGCGGTTCGGCCCGGCCGCGACAGCGCCCCGGAGGCCGGCGGTGCCGAACTCCAGACGCGCGGCGAACCGGTCTTGGATCTCGGCCGCTGCCCGCACAGCGTTATCCGCGTCACGCCCGGTAGCCGTCCGCAAGAGGGCGGACAGCTCAGCCCGGTCGCGTTCATCCGGGTCGTCGGCCATCCAGGCCAGTACCTCGCGATACAGATCCTCGCTGATCACGCGGGCCCGCCGAGGCGGGGGAGGATCTGGGCGAGCAGGGCACCGACACGCGCTGCGGATGCCTGGCCGGCGGCGAGCACCTCGCCGTGGTCGAGGCCGGCCGGGGAAAGTCCGGCTGCGGGGTTCGTGATCAGCGAGATCCCGAGTACCTCGGCGCCACGGTGCCTGGCCGCGATGGCCTCGAGCGCGGTGGACATGCCGACCATGTCGGCGCCCGCCGCTCTTAGCATCCTGATCTCGGCTGGCGATTCGTAGTGCGGACCGGGCAGCGCCGCATACACCCCCTCGGCCAGGCTGGGATCGGCCTGCCTGGCGAGGGCACGCAGCCGCTGCGAGTACTGGTCCGTGAGATCCACGAACCGGGAGGCATAGCCGGCCGGCGGCTCAGGTCCGGCCATCGGTGAGCGGCCGGTCAGGTTCAGGTGGTCGCTCAGCAGCACCGGCTGCCCGATCTGGTAGCTCGCGTTGATCCCGCCCGCTGCGTTGGTCAGCACGATCACACGGCAGCCAGCCGCGGCGGCCGTCCTGACCGCGTGGACGACGGCATCGACAGGATGGCCTTCGTACAAGTGCGTGCGCCCCAGGTAGACGAGCACGCGCTGCGAGCCGACCAGCACCGACCTGGCGACGGGCACGTGGCCGGCCACGGTCGGCTGCGCGAATCCCCCCAGTTCGGACAGCGAGAACTCTGCCGACGGTGCGCCGAGCGCTTCAGCGGCTGGCCGCCAGCCTGAGCCGAGCACGACCGCCGCATCATGAGCGGCCTGGCCGGAGACCTTGGCCAACTGGTCGGCGCTGGCTTGCGCGGCCGCGTATGGATCGGCGGTCACAAGGTCACCATCGCGGCAGCATAACGAAGAGCGCTCCGGATCATGCCTTCACGTAGGGCTTTCCGTCGGCGGCCGGAGCTCTGACCTTGCCGACCAGGCCAGCCACCGCAATAATCGTCGCGACGTAAGGAGCCATCAGCAAGAACGGCGACGGCACTGGGACGTTCAGCGTGGAGACCACCGTTGCCAGCGTTCCGGCGAAACCGAATAGCAGCGCCGCGGCCACCGAGCCCAGCGGTGTCCACCGCCCGAAAATCATGGCCGCCAGGGCGATGAAGCCGAGTCCGGAGCTGATGTCCTTGTTGAAGAACCCGGCAGAGCCGATCGTCAGGTAGGCGCCGCCGATGCCGGCCACCATGCCCCCGAGCACCACGTTGCGGTACCGGATCCACAGGACCCTGATCCCAACGGTGTCGGCCGCGGTGGGGTGCTCGCCAACGGCCCGGACCCGCAGCCCCCACCGGGTGCGGAAGAGCCCGACCTGGATCACGATGATCAGGACGTAGGTGATGTACAGGAAGATCGTCGAGTCGAAGAAGATCGGCCCTATGATCGGAATGTCGCCGAGCCCAGGGATCTTTACTGTGCTGAAGGTATTGCCGGAGTTCAAGTTGGGATTCGGCACCATCAGCCGGTCATAGAGGAAGCCGGTCAGCCCGATCGCCAGCACGTTGAGCACGACACCGAGGATGATCTGGTCCACCAGGAACGTGATGGCGAATACGGCGAGCAGAAGCCCGAGCAACCCGGCGCCGAGCGAGCCGGAGATCAGCCCAAGCCAGAGCGACCCCACCCCGCTGGCGACGATCGCACCGGTGAACGCGCCCATCAGCAGCTGGCCTTCGATCGCGATATTGATCACGCCGGACCGCTCGCACATGCAGCCGCAGAGCGCCCCGAGCACCAGCGGGATCGAGGCAGCGAACGACTGCTGCATCAGGTTGACTAGGTTGACCGCAGTGGAGTCGCCGGCGTCGGCCCAGCACAGCAAGGCAATCAGGAAGCAGACGAGCACCACCCCGATGGCTACCCGCTTGGCGATCCGGCCCGGCTCGACAAGCCATCGCCAGATGCCCAGTGCCACGGAGATGGCGCCGACGACATAGCAGATCAGCGCGGCAGGCACATGGACGGCCGGTATCTGGACGCCAGAACCGGAGTTCGACAGCTCGAACGTCGCGTCCCCGGTGTGCGAGAACAGGCCGAAAACGAGAATGTCGATCGCACCAAGCAAGATGAAGGTCCCCGCCGCGAGCTGGCGGCGGCTCTGGGTCGCCCGCAGGCTGATGGACGCGGTGAGGGTAGTCATCCGTTCCACCCCTTCGCGACCGCTTCCATGCCGGTCTCCCTGGCCGCGCGGAGCCGGAAGATAGCCCTGATCAGCGGCGGTGCGGCCACGAACAGCACGATCAGGCCCTGGATGACCTCGACGATGTCGACCGGCACCTGCGGGGTCGTCGCGGCCTGCATCGCCGTGCCGCCAGCCTGGAGCGCGCCGAAGAGCAGGCCTGCGAGCACGACGCCCCACGGCCTGGCCCGGCCGAGCAGCGCGACGGTAATGCCGTCGAAGCCGTACGTGCCGTAGGTATTGAAGGTCAGCGGTGGCGGCTGCGCGCCGCCCTGAATGACCGCCGACGCCGCGAGACCGGCCAGGCCGCCCGCGATCAGCATCACCAGCGCCCAGCTCCGCTCCACGCTCATCCCCGCGCTGCGCGCTGCGCGTGGGTTGGCGCCGACCGTGCGGAACTGGAAGCCGATGGTACTGCGCGAGAGCAGCCACGCGACCCCGGCCGCCGCGGCTATCGCGATCAGGAAGCCGATGTTGGCCTGCGGCGGCGGGCCGCCGACGTGAGGGAAGGTCGCGTTGTTGTCGATTGGGGGCGCGACCGCGTTGGACTGGTGCGGCTGCTGCAGTCCCTTGGGCGTCTGCAGCAGGTATTTCAGGAGGTTGTACATCACGTAGTTGAGCATGATCGTGACGATGACCTCGTGCGCTCCCGTGCGCGCCTTGAGCACGCCGACCAGCCAGCCGAGCGCGGCACCGCCGACGAATCCGCCGACCACGCAGACCAGGATGTGGATCGGGCCCGGCAGGTGCACGGCGAAGCCGAGCCAGGCGGCGATCATCGAGCCGGCGACGAACTGGCCGGCGGCGCCGATGTTGAATAGCCCGGCCCGGAATGCGATCGCGACCGACAGGCCGGTCAGGATCAGCGGAGTCGCCTGGAAGGCGGTCAGCGAAAGCGGATAGAAGATCGCGGCGATCGACCCGCCGTGGAAGGCATCGGAAATCGTGGACGGGCTGAAGATCGCGCCCTCGAAGAGCGCCGAGTAGGCCGTCGAGATCGACTGCCACGTCAACGACAGCGCTTGCCCCGGAGCGTTGAAGAACGCCGCCCAGGCGTGCAGCACTGCGGGGTCGCTGAACACGATCAGCAGCGCGCTGACGACCAGGGCCATGAAGATCGCCAGGGCTGTGATCACGGCAGGGCTGCCGTAGATGATCGCCTCAATGATCGCGTCGCCGGTCAGCCTGAGCCGCGACTTGCCCGGCCCGGCCTGGCCAGCCGGTGGGCTCTCGGCCGTCGCGACGGCGCTCTGCGCGGATTCGTCCTGGGCAGTTGGTCCCGTATCGGCCGGCGGGGTAGGCGGAGGCAGCTGATCGCTCATTGCCCGGGCTCCTGCTGTTGCGCCTCGCTGCCGGACTGGCCAGGCGAGGGGAGGCGATCCTGGATGGTCTTGCCGGTGGGCACGGCTTCACCGTCGGCTGCGACCCCGGTCGCCTGCGCGTGTGCTTCCGCCGCGCCCGCGCCGGTCATCATCAGACCGAGCTCGGTCTCCGGCGTGTCCGGCGGGCAGAACCCGACGATCTTGCCTTCGTACATGACAGCGATCCGGTCCGAGAGCGCGTAGATCTCGTCGAGTTCTGAGGAGATGATGACAACCGCGGCGCCGCCATCCCGCTCGGCGACGATCTGCTTGTGCACGAATTCGATCGAGCCGACGTCCAGGCCGCGGGTCGGCTGGCTCGCCAGGAGCACCTTGTTCTCCCGGCTCACCTCCCTGGCGACGATCACCTTCTGCTGGTTGCCTCCGGATAGGGTCCCGGCCCTGGTCTGCACCGAGGTCGTGCGCACGTCATAGTCGGCGACGAGGGTGTCGGCCGACTTCCTGATCGCGTTGAGATCCAGGGCGATGCCTGAGGCGAACGGTGGTCGGTCGTAGACGTCCAGGACTAGGTTCTCCGCCACGGAGAAGTCGCTGACGAGGCCGTCTTCCGTCCGGTCCTCAGGGATGTAGCCGACGCCAGCCCGGAGCCGGTCCCTGGTCGACAGGTGGCTGATGTCCCGGCCGTCGAGCAGCACCGTGCCGGTCGACGGCCGCAGGCCCATCAGCGCCTCGCACAGGTCAGTCTGGCCATTGCCCTGCACGCCGGCGATGCCGAGGATCTCGCCGCCGCGCACGTCGAACGACAGGTCATCGACGACAGTCCCGCCGAGCACGCCGGGCACCGTCAGCCCCTCGACACTCAGCCGGACATCGGCGGGCCTGGCCTCGTCCTTGCTCACCCGCAGCTGCACGGACCGGCCGACCATAAGCGCCGCGAGTTCAGAGTCACTTGTGCTAGGCGGCCGGTGGCCGACCACGGACCCGCGCCTGATCACGGTGATGGTGTCCGCGATGGCCTGGACTTCTTTGAGCTTGTGCGAGATGAAGATGATGGACCGGCCGCCCTCTCGCAGCTCGCGCATGATCCGGAACAGGTCCTCGGTCTCGTTGGGCGTCAGCACCGCGGTCGGCTCGTCGAGCACCAGCACGCTGGCATTGCGCAGCAGCGCCTTGATGATCTCGACCCGCTGCTGCACGCCGACCGGCAGGTCCTCGATGTGGGCGTCGGGATCGACCTGCAGCCCGAACCGCTCGGACATCTCGAGCACGTCCCGGCGGGCCTTGCGTCGGTCGAGCAGCCCGAACCCCCGCCGTACCCGCTCGGCGCCCAGCGTGACGTTCTCGGCGACGGTGAAGACCGGCACGAGCATGAAGTGCTGGTGCACCATCCCGATCCCGGAGTTGATCGCGTCCTTTGGCGAGCGGATGTGCACCGGTTTGTCGTCGATCAGGATCTCGCCCTCGTCGGGCTGGATGAGCCCGTACAGGACGTTCATCAGCGTGGTCTTGCCGGCGCCATTCTCGCCGAGCAGGGCGAGAATCTCCCCGGGCTCTACGACCAGGTCGATGTGGTCGTTGGCTACGAGCCCGCCAAAGCGCTTGGTGATGCCGCGCAGCTCGAGCTTCACCCGGGTCGCCTCCCTCCCTACTGGCTGCCGGTCAGCCGCCCAGGCGGCGCCTGGGCGGCTGACCGGGACAGACAGTACCTAGTGCCGGGTCAGTTACTGCACCGGGCTCTTGGTGGCGGGCTTGATCTGGCCGCTCTCGATCTGCTGCGCGATGGTCTTCAGCTCTGACTGCAGGCTGGCGGGCACCTTGGTGTCCCACGGGGGGTGGAACGGGGCAAGCACCGCGCCGCCGTTCTGCAGCGTGCCGATGTAGTTGCCGCCCTTGAAGGTGTTGCGCGCGGCGGCCAATACGGCGGTCTTCACCGACTCCGTGATGCCCTTCTCCACGCTGGTGATGAAGTACTTGCAGTAGGTGGCGGCGCTGACGCAGCCGTCGGTGTCCACCCACATCATGTTGACGTTCTTGCCACCGTTGTCGGCAGTCTGGACGGCCTTGGCCGAGCCGAGTCCCACGCCGCCGGCGACCGGGAAGATGATGTCGGCGCCCTCACTGATGAACGTGTTGGCGATCCGCTGGCCTGCTCCGAGGTCGGTGAAGCTGCCAGCGAAGGTGCCCTTCTGGGTCTTCTCGTCCCAGCCGAGGACCTTGACGTTCTTGTGGTGCTTCTGGTTGTAGTACTGCACGCCGTCCCAGAAGCCGTCCTCATAGATGGTCACGGTGCCGAACTGCTCGCCGCCGTAGGTCGCGACCTTGCCGGTCTTGGTCAGGCCGGCCGCCAGGTAACCGGCCTGGAAGGCGTCCTGCACGGTGTTGAAGACCAGGGTGTTGACGTTGCTCAGGTCGTGCGGCGAATACGTGAAGTCGACAATCGCGAACTTCTGGCTCGGGTTGGCCTGCGCTGCAGCCTTCGTCGCATCGCCCATCAGGAAGCCGACGGTGACGATGATGCCGCACTTCTGCGCGACGAACGTGCTGATGTTCCTGGCATAGTCGGCGGGTGAGGTCGACGGCAGGTTCTTGATCTGAATGCTGGGATCGGCCTTCTGCGCGGCCTGCAGGCCTTCCCACGATGATTGGTTGAACGATTTGTCGTCCAGGCCGCCTGTGTCGGTGACCATGCATGCCGAGAAGGCACTGGCACCGGTCGACTTCGATCCGCCGCCTCCCCCTCCGTTCCCGTTACCGGCGCTCGCGCACGCGGCGGTGATCAGCGCCAGCACGCTGAGCGCGGCGGCGGCCTTAAATGTCCCTCTCACGAGTTACCTCCTCTGCGGGGCGGCCCGCTGCCGCCGAATCACCGGCCTATGATCTTGCCCGGCCGGCCAAGGCACAAAGAGATCCCCCGGGAGTCCCCCCCGGGATGATGATCAGGAATCTATTACCGCCACGGGTGTTGCGGTAGCAGGTAATCCTGGCAGTACGGTGCTGTTGTGAAATCGATACGCTGACAATGAGAGCCAAGATCCCTCAAATCGGTTAATTCTACTATACCGACGGGAGCTGTCCGATGACCATCGACTGGCCCGCGCTGCGAGCGGCTGCGAAGGCGGCGGCGGGGCACGCGTACGCGCCGTATTCACGCCTGCGGGTTGGTGCAGCAGGGCAGGCGTCCAACGGCACCGTGGTGACCGGCTGCAACGTGGAGAACGCAAGTTTCGGGCTCACCCTGTGCGCAGAATGCGGTCTGGTCAGCGCGCTGCACACGGCCGGCGCCGGCCGGCTCGTCGCGGTCAGCGTGGTCGCGGCCGACGGCGCGCCGTTGGTTCCGTGCGGCCGGTGCAGGCAGCTGCTGCTTGAGGCGGGCGGCGCCGGGCTGCTGATCGACTCCGACGACGGGCCGCGCAAGCTCAGCGCCCTGCTTCCTGACGCGTTCACGGGTACCGACCTGGCGGAGCGGCGGGATCGGATTGCCTGACGCGGTTGACCTGATCAGGGCCAAGCGCGACGGTCTGCCGCTGGCCGAGGCCGACATCGCCTGGCTGATCGACGCCTACACGAGGGGTGTCGTGGCGGACGAGCAGATGTCCGCGATGGCGATGGCAATCTTCTTCCGCGGCCTGGGCCCGGCCGAGCTGCGCGCGTGGACTGACGCCATGATCGGCTCTGGCCAGCGGCTTGACCTGAGCTCGGTTCCGGCACCGACTGTCGACAAGCACTCCACCGGCGGCGTCGGCGACAAGGTGTCGCTGATCCTGGCCCCGCTGGTAGCCAGTTGCGGCGCCGCGGTGCCCCAGCTTTCCGGTCGGGGCCTCGGCCACACGGGCGGCACCCTGGACAAGCTCGAAGCCATACCGGGCTGGCGTGCGGGCCTGACCCCGGGCGAATTTGTTCACCTCCTTTCTACGGTCGGCTGCGTGATCAGTGCGGCCGGCGATGATCTGGCGCCCGCCGACCGGAAGCTGTACGCGCTGCGCGACGTGACCGGGACGGTCGAGTCCATCCCGCTGATCGCCAGCTCGATCATGTCCAAGAAGATCGCCGAGGGTACGCAGGCGCTCGTGCTCGACGTCAAGGTCGGCAGGGGCGCGTTCATGCGGGAGCGTGACACGGCACGCGAGCTCGCCGCGACCATGGTTCGGCTCGGCACCGAGTCAGGGGTGCGCACCACCGCGCTGCTGACAGCGATGAACGTCCCGCTCGGCCGGGCGGTCGGCAACGCCGTCGAGGTGGAGGAGTCGGTAGAGGTGCTGCGGGGCGGCGGCCCCGAGGACCTGGTGGCGGTGACGCTCGCGCTGGCGCGTGAGATGCTGGCGCTGGCCGGGATCGAGGCAGATCCCGCCGAGGCGCTGGCCGGCGGGCGGGCGCTCGCGAAGTACCGCGAGATGATCTCTGCGCAAGGCGGCGACCCCGACGCCGGGCTGCCGGCCGCTCAGCATGCGCAGGTCGTGCGTGCCTCAGGCTCCGGCTGGCTCCGCGATCTGGACGCGCTCGGGGTCGGGACCGCCGCCTGGCGGCTCGGGGCCGGCCGGGCGCGGAAGGAGGATCCCGTCAGCGCCGGTGCCGGAGTTATCTGCCTGGCTAAGCCGGGCGAGCGTGTTAACGAGGGTCAGCCGCTGCTCGAACTGCGCACGGATGACCCGGCGCGGTTCGCCCGAGCACTCGATGCGCTGGACGGCGCGATCGAGATCGGTGCGGAACCGGCGGTCATCAGCCCGCCGGTGCTTGAGCGCATCGGATAGTCGAGAATGGTCGCCATGCCGCCGACGCTTGACCAGATCCGCCGCGTTCCGAAGGTGCTGCTGCACGACCACCTGGACGGGGGGCTCCGCCCGGCCACGATCGTCGATCTGGCGGAGCAGAACGGCTACCTGGGCCTGCCCACATCCGACCCGGCCGAGCTCGGGAGCATGATCAGCGCTGCTGCCGCCGAGCACGGCAGCCTCGAGCTCTACCTGGAGACGTTCAAGCACACGGTCGAGGTCATGCAGACGCGCGACTCGCTGATCCGGGTCGCGGCCGAGTGCGCCGAGGATCTCGCGGCCGACGGCATCGTCTACGCCGAGGTCCGGTTCGCACCCGAACTGCATGTGACGGCCGGGCTGAGCCTGGACGAGGTAGTCCAGGCGGTACTCGAAGGGTTCGCGGCCGGCAGCTCAGGGCGGGGTATCAGGGTCTACGGGCTGCTGACGGCGATGCGGACGGCGGCCAGGTCGCTGGAGATCGCTGAGCTCGCGGTCAGGTACCGGGACGAGGGGATCGTCGGCTTCGACATCGCGGGCGCCGAGGCGGGCAACCGGCCAAGCAGGCACCTGGACGCGTTTCAGTACGTGGCCAGGGAAAACTTCCACATCACCATTCACGCAGGTGAGGGATTCGGGCTGCCGTCGATCTGGGAGGCGGTCCAGTGGTGCGGCGCCGAGCGGCTCGGTCATGGCGTCCGGATCATCGATGACATCATGGTGCTGCCGGACGGGACGGCCCAGCTGGGCCGTTTGGCCAGCTTCGTGCGCGACCGGCGGATCCCGCTGGAGATGTGCCCGACGTCCAACGTGCATACCGGCGCCGCGCCGTCGATCAAGCAGCACCCGATCGGGCTGTTGCGGCGGCTGTCATTCCGGGTCACGGTCAACACCGACAACCGTCTGATGAGCGGGGTCACCCTGTCATCGGAGTTCGCGGCGCTCTGCGAGGCGTTCGGTTACGGCTGGTCCGACATCCAGTGGCTGACCATCAACGCGATGAAGAGCGCGTTCGCGCCGTTCGACGAGCGGCTGGAGTTGATCAACACGGTGATCAAGCCCGGGTTCGCCTCCGCCATGGCGCCACCGGTCACGAGCCGCCCTGCCGTCGGCGGCCGCTGGTCCTGACCTCCCGAGCCCTGCGCACCGCGACATCAGCTGACGTCGTGGACTCTCTGTTCCGTCAGGTCGGGTGCGTGCCGGGCGACAGTGCGATAGTCGGCGTCGTCATGGAGGACGGCTAGGCCGTGATGTGCTGCGGTGGCGGCAATGATGAGGTCCACTGCTGAAGCGCTGCGGTGTTCACCCGCCCGCGCCATATTGTGCTGCACCGCGGAGATCCAGCGTCCAGCGTTCTTCGGCACAGATACATCTGGGTACAGATCGCCGAACATTTCGGCAATTTCTTCATATTCAGCGGCGTTTCTTGCTGAGTAGAGGAACTCAGTTCGTTGCGGGTAGCAGGAACCGATCGCCTCTGCGTCGATTGCCTCGTACCAGGCGTTCTGCAAGCCGGGATTCCCGAGTATGCGGACGAGGCCAGAGGTGTCGAGCAGGTAGATCACCTGAGTTCTTTCTCGGCACGATGCAGTCGCTCTGCATCCTCTATGGCACCCCAGCGGCGTGCGCGCTCGAAGTGCCGGCCGATGCGTGCGGCTCGTTCTTGCTTCTCGGCGTAATACTGCAGGGCGAGATTGACCGCTTCCTTCTTTGTCTTGGCCGTGGACAGAGCCATGACACGCTCGAGCGCATCCTGGTCGATATCGATCTGGGTCACCGCCATCGGATACCTCCCTGGATGTTTATAAGATACAAGTCA
>Ga0209131_1000675_pt1 | contig 24131 bp, 20 predicted proteins | sample GraSoi_2013_40cm_FD_185826 | JGI IMG/M metagenome (GOLD analysis project Ga0209131, IMG submission 185826) | Grasslands soil microbial communities from the Angelo Coastal Reserve, California, USA - Sample 9_17_2013_40cm (SPAdes) (version 2) | ecosystem: Environmental > Terrestrial > Soil >... | reverse complement strand
GGGAGGTGTATCGCCCCAGCAAGTCCAGCTTCTCCACGATCTGAACGTTGTAGATCGATCGGTTGGTTGTGACCTGCGGCACGATCCCGATGCGCAGACACGCCACGATGACGGCTTCGATCAGGTCGCCGCCCGAGACATAGATGTTGACCCGGCCATTGGTGCAACAGCCGTCACCGTCGATCACCCCGGCGAGGAAATGGCAGGCCACCTCGATGTCGCTCTTCAGCAACGTGGTCACGATCGTGTCCTGCTCTTCCTTCACACGGGTCGCGATCGCCTTGGAATAGCACCGATACGCGTTCGCGGACCCGACCACCTGCTTGCCTCGGATGAAACCGCTCGAGACCTGCTTCGCGGACTCCTTGAATGCCTTTCCGTAGTTGGCCTGGAGCGCCTGGTTCATCCGCGCGATGAAGCTGAGCTTGGCGACCTCCGGTTTCTGGATGAAAGTGACCTCGCCATGGGTCCGGGACAAGTACACATGGCCATCGGTCATCAATCCGCCGAGGAGGTAAGCCAGCGAGTGCTCGTTGCTCGTGGAAGCCGAGAGCTGCGGCAGCTGCTGCGCGAGCAGGACGCAGTCCTCTTTTTCGAGGATGTGCTGCATCTCGCAATCGGCAAGCTCCCCGCTGGCCAGGCTGAGCATCTTGTGGTCTGGGGTCAGCTTGAGGTCGTTACCCTGCGAACGGCCGGTCTGCGAAATGCCGACTCGGATCATCCCGGCAACGCGCTTCATGACCGCCAGGACAGGTTTCCATTCGATCCTGAGGGTCGTGCGGTTCAGCGAGGGCACGGTGAGGCCATCATGGCCGCGTTCGTGCAGCTCGCGGAAAGTCAGGAAGCCGGCATTGGTGAGGACCCGAGTATCTCCGGAAAAGCAGGTGCGGCCCCCGCGATTGGTGACGATCGCGGAGGCGCGCTTCATCACCGGCTCCCAGTTGGGGTCCGTCATGTCGGTGACGAGCACGTCGCCCGGCTCCACGCGCGCGATCTCGGAGACGTCGACGATCACGCGCACGCGCCCCTGCCCGATCTTGGAGCCGATCGCGCGTCCCGAGGCGAGCACCTCGCCGCGCTTGCCGATGCGATAGCGCGTGAGCGTATCGCGGCGCTTCTCCTGGCTCTTCACGGTCTCGGGGCGCGCCTGCAGGATGTAGAGCTTGCCGTCGCCGCCGTCCTTGCCCCATTCGACGTCCATCGGGCGGCCGTAGTGCTTCTCGATGGCCATCGCGTAGCGCGCGAGCTCTTCCACGTCGGCGTCGCTCAACGAGAAACGGTCGCGATCCTTCTCGCCGACCTCGACCTCGGCGACCGACTTGCCCGCCCTCGCGTCGGCGGCGAAGACGAGCTTCAACGCCTTGGCGCCGAGGCTGCGGCGCAGGATCGCGGGCTTGCCCGCGGCGAGGCAGACCTTGGAGACGTAGAACTCGTCGGGATTCACCGCTCCCTGCACCACGGTCTCTCCCAGCCCATAACTGGCGGTGATGAACACCACGTCGCGAAAGCCCGACTCGGTGTCCATCGTGAAGAGCACGCCCGCCGCGCCGGTGTCGCTTCGCACCATGCGCTGCACGCCCGCGGAGATCGAAACGTCGGAATGCGAGAAGCCCTTGTGCACGCGGTAGGCGATCGCGCGGTCGTTGTAGAGCGAGGCATAGACGCGCTTCACCGCCTCGAGGATGTGGTCCGCGCCGCGGATGTTGAGATAGGTCTCCTGCTGCCCGGCGAACGAAGCGTCGGGGAGATCCTCGGCGGTGGCCGAGGAGCGCACCGCGAAGCTCGCTTCGGTTCCCGCGGAAACGCGCGCGTACTCCTCGCGGATCTGCTTCTCCAGCTCCGGCTGCAGGGATGCTTTTTCGACCAGCGCGCGGATCTCCGCTCCCGCCTTGGCGAGCGCGCCGACGTCCTCGACGTTGACCTTGGCGAGCGCCGCATCGATGCGGGCGTCGAGTTGGTTGTGCTTCAGGAAGTCGTCGAAGGCCTCGCCAGTCGTCGCAAACCCCCCGGGCACGCGAACGCCGCTCGCGGCGAGCTGGCTGATGAGCTCTCCCAGGGAGGCGTTCTTGCCGCCGACGCTCGCGACGTCGGTCATGCGCAGGGTTTCGAGCGGAAGGACGTAGCGGTTCGCCATGGGAAGCGGGGCTGGGAGTGACGTGCCAGAGAGAATCAGTGATTATAGCGAACGCAAAGTTCCCCGATCCCGCCCCATGCCCTCCCGAAAGCGCGTTTTCTTCGTCTCCGACCGCACCGGAATCACCGTCGAGGCCCTCGGCTCGTCGCTGCTCACGCAGTTCGCCGACCTCGAGTGCCTGCGCCTCACGCTGCCGTTCATCGACAGCGTCGAGAAGGCGCACGAGGTGGTGGCCCAGGTGAACGAGGCGCATCGCGATTCCGGGCAGCGCCCGCTCGTCTTCAGCTCCATCGTCGACGACGCGGTGCGCACCGAGATCAACAAGGCCGACGGGCTGGTGCTCGACGTGTTCGAGCGCTTCATCGTGCCGCTCGAAAACGAGCTGGGTACGAAATCGATGCACGCCGTGGGCCGCAGCCACTCCACATCGAACGCCAAGGACTACAACCACCGCATCGAGGCCATCAACTACACGCTCTCGCATGACGACGGCGTCACCCATCGCGGGCTGGAGGAGGCCGACATCGTGCTGGTCGGGGTGTCTCGCAGCGGCAAGACGCCGACCTGCCTCTACCTCGCGATGCAATTCGGCATCAAGGCGGCGAACTATCCGCTCATTCCCGAGGACCTCGAGGCGAATCGGCTGCCGCCCTCGCTCGGGCCGCTCAAGCAGAAGGTCTGGGGCCTGTCGATCACGCCCGAGCGGCTGCACCAGATCCGCAGCGAGCGCCGGCCCGACTCGCGCTACGCCGCCCTCGACAACTGCCGCTACGAGGTCGCCGCGGCCGAGAAGCTCATGAAGCAGGCGCAGATTCCCTTCCTCGACTCGACCACCAAGTCGATCGAGGAAATCGCCACCCACATGCTGCACGAGGCGCACCTCGTCCGGCGCGCTTACTAGGGGACAGACCACTTGTTCTGTCGGCAGGAACAAGTGGTCTGTCCCCGGTTTATACTGCCGCTAGAAAAAACGAAGTCCCCCCGAGGAGAGGCCATGAAAATGAAGAAACGCGTTCTTCCCGCCCTGCTGCTTTCGGTCTTCGCCGGCGCGATGGCGCCCGCGGCAAGCGCGCAGCAGCAATTCACCCGTGTGGTCGTCTTCGGCGACAGCCTTTCGGACGCCGGGTATTACCGGCCGTTCCTCGCGAGCCTGGGCCTTCCCGCATCCGTGGTGGCCACGCTCGGACGCTTCACGACCAACCCCGGCCCGGTGTTCTCCGAGATCCTCACCACGTACTACACCGGTGCGACTCCCGCGCCGAGCAACGTGACCGGCGGGCTCATCTTCGCGCAAGGTGGCGCGCGCGTGGCCCTCGCCTCGCCTCTCACCCCGCCCGGCCAGGCGCAGCGCCCGGTCTCCACGCAGATCGGCGAATACCTCGGCACCAACGGCGGCGCTGCGGATCCCAACGCGCTCTACTCGGTCTTCGCGGGCGCCAACGACATCTTCGTGAACCTCGGCGCGTTCAGCGCCGGGGGCATCACGCAAGCGCAGCTCCAGACCAACGTGCTCGCCGCGGCCACGGCCGAAGTGCAGCAGGTCGCGCGCCTGCAGGTGGCGGGGGCGCGCTACATCATCGTGTCGGGCTTGCCGGACATCGGTGGCACCCCGCAGTTCGCCGCCGCCGACGCGGCGACCCGCGGGGCGGTCACGCAGCTGTCCGCGGGCTACAACACCACGCTCTTCTCCGGTCTTGCCTCCGCGGGCATCCGCGTGATCCCGATCGATTCCTTCACGTTCTTCACCGAGCTGCGCAACAACGCGGCCGCCTTCGGCATCACTAACACGACCGGCATGGCGTGCGGGCCGTTCCCGCCGATCACCACCGCGACCACCATCAGCTCGCAATTCTGCGGGCCGACGAACCTGGTGGCGGCGAACGCGGCTACGACGTATCTCTTCGCCGACGGCGTGCACCCCACGACCGTCGTGCAGGGAATCTTCGCGCAGTTCGTCGAGGGCATGATCGACGGCCCGATCGCGTACTCGACGCTCGCGGAAGTTCCGATGCGCACGCGTGCGGGCCAGCTGCGCACGCTCTCCGATGCTTTCGCCTCGCGCAAGGATGGCGACACGGGATTTTCGGCCTTCGTCTCCGGGGATCGCGGCAACTTCGACGTGGACTCGGGCACGCCCGGCATCGGCGTGGACAGCAGGAACACGTCGGCGACGATCGGCGTCACCGCGCGCCTCTCGGAATCGGCGCTGCTCGGCATCTCGGTGGGCACCAGCCACAGCGACGGCAGCTTCGGCGGCGGCAGGGGCGGCTTCACCGGCAAGGAGACTGTCTTCTCGCTCTTCGGCACGGCGAAATGGCGCGGCCTGTACGGGACGGCCGCCGTGAGCGTCTCCGACATCGACTTCGACGACATGCACCGCGACATCGTCCTGGGTCCGGTGACGCGCACGGCGAGCGCCCACACCGGCGGCTCGAATGCTTCGGCGTACTTCTCCGCGGGGTATGACTTCACGTTCGGCCGCCTCTCGATCGGACCGATGGTGTCGGTGTCCACGCAGAGCATCACCATCAACTCCTTCGACGAGACGGGTGCCAGCTCCTCCAACCTGCGCATCGGGGAGCAGAAGAAGAAATCCGAAGTGTGGAGCGCCGGCGTTCGCGCGAGCGCCAACCTCGGCGGCTGGACGCCGTGGCTGCGCGTCACGGCCGACAGGGAGCGCCGGGACGATGCGCGCTTCGTCACCGCCATGCCGCTCACGATGGTTGCCACGGGCGGCACCTACAACCTCCCGGCCTATTCGCCCGACCGGGACTTCATCACGGGTGCGGTCGGCATCAACGGCGTGCTGATGGAGCGCGTGGGTGCGAGCCTCGCCTACTACAAGGTCTCGGGCCGCTCGGGCATCAAGGAAGACGGCATCAGCGCGCTGCTGTCCTACCGGTTCTGAAGCGGGTCTATACCGCGGGGAACCTGCCCGAGGCGCACCTCCTCGCAGATCTCCTCGCGGATCGGGGCGTTCGCGCGCGCATCTTCAACGCGAACGCTTCGAGCATCGCGGGCGAGTTGCCCATCGATGCCGCCCTGCCCCAGATCTGGGTCGAGGATCCCGACGACGCCGCGCGCGCGAGGGAGTTGATCGAGGCCTTCCTGCGCCCCGTTCCCAGCGGCCCGCCCATCATCTGCCCGAAGTGCGGCGAGGAGAATCCCTCTTCCTTCGACCTTTGCTGGAACTGCGGAACCGGCCTGGAGACTACGGCGAGCCGATGAAGAGGTAGACGCGCCCGCGGCCGTTCTTCGCATCGGCGATGCCGAGGTAGACAGGACCGAGAAAGGTGTTGGCAGCGAGATAGGCGCCGAACGAGCGCTGCCACCCGCGCAGCGAAGTCTCCGTGAGCGCCTTGTTCATGCGCCCGGCCTCGGCGGTGAACCCACCGATCAGCGTGATGCCGTAGAGCGGAGAGGCGAAGTTCAGCCGGTATTGGGTCTCGAGCCGGCCGAACATGTAGTTGCCGCCGAGCATCTGGTCATAGGCGAACCCGGTCATTCGCCGCGGGCCGCCGAGCGTGAAGGCGTCGGCGAGCGGCAGCGTTCCCGAGAGCGCCGTTCCGCCCTCGAGGCCGGTCAAGACCACGAAGCCTCCGTACGCCCACGCCGCGCCGAAACGCGCCTCGCCGCGCGAGTACGGCCCCAGCCCGTTCGAGACCTTCATCGCGTCGAAGTACGTCACGTCGAGCTTGACGCCCTGCGTCGGGAAGTACGGCTGGTCGTAGGTATCGATGGCGAGCGTGGCCGTGGGCCCGCCGACCCGCTGGCTCAGGTTCGGCACCAGGTCGACTCCCGTATCGAGCACGCTGCCGATGCTTCGTCCTACCCACCCGAGGGTCGCCTGGCCCCACACCCCCGTGTTGATCCCGGCCTCCAGCCCGGCGCGATTCTCCTGGATGCGATATACGGCAAGGCGATCGCCTTCGAAGAAGAGCGGCAGTTTGCGCAGCCCCGCGCTGGCGCTCGCGCGAAGGAAGGTCGCCTGCCTGCGATCGAATGGCTGGTAGAACTCGGTGCCGATGCTCTGCACGCTGCCGATCTGCGCGCCGGCGAGCCATTCCGCGCCGAGCGGATTCAACCAGGTGCGCCGATACAGGGCGCGGAAGTTGTACGACGATTCGCTGCGAAAATCCGAAGCGAGGCCGAGCCCGAAGCGCAGGTAGTCCGGCCCCCACGGCTTCTCGATCGGCGTGATGCGCAGGATCGTCTTGTCGCGCTCGCGCACCACGCTATAGTCGAGCGAGTGCAGGTCTCCCTGGCTGTACTCGGTGACGAGGTCGCTTGCGAGCGCCTTGGCGTCGAGCGGCTCGCCTTCCTGCTGCCGGATGCCGCGCCGCAGCGTCTCGGGGTTGACGAAGCGCGTCTCGGCGATCTCCACCTTGTCGATGATCGCCGGGGCTTCCCTGGCGCTCGCGCGCACCTTGTCGCGCCACGCGACGTACTCGCGATCGGGCAGCGAAAGACGCCGCAGCTGCGTCTCGGCCCCGCGCGCGGCCGCACGCCCGCGGTCCGCCGCCTCGAGCTGGCGCGTGAACGCGGTCGCGGTGATGTCTTCCAGCTCGGGCTGGATGATGATGTCGCGCGGCGTGAGGAGCGCCTTCGACTTCTCGACGTTCTGCTCGGTGAGGAGGTTCACGACCTGGCCCAGGACCGTGATCACGCCGGTGACCTCCTCGGGCTTGAGCAACGGCGAGCCGACGTTCACGGCGATCACGATATCGGCACGGCACAGGCTCTTCACCTCGGCCACCGGGAGGTTGTCGGTGAGGCCGCCGTCGACGAGCTTGCGACTCTCCCGCGGCACCGGCGCCATCAGGCCCGGCACCGACATGCTGGCGCGCATCGCGGAGGTGAGGTTGCCCTTGCGGATCGCCACGCGCTCGCCGTTACCAATGTCGGTCGCGATGATGGACAACGGCAGCGGCAGGTCCTCGATCGAGCGCTCGCCGAACTCCGAGCGCACCAGCTGGTTGAAGAAGAGCTTGAGCTTTTCTCCGGCGAGCGCACCCTCGCGAAAACGCAGCCCCTGTCGCGAGACGCCGAACTCGAGCCCGGAGTAGTAGCGGTCGTCGATCTCCTTGCGCCGCATGTTCACCGCCTGGCGCCCGGCGGTGTCGTCGAACATGTTGATCCAGTCGGTGCGCCGGACGAGCTCGATGATGTCGTTGGGCGCGATCCCCGCCGCGTACGCGCCGCCCGCGAGCGCCCCCATGCTCGTTCCGGCGATGCAATCCACGGGCACGCGCAGCTCCTCGAGCACCTCGAGCACTCCCAGGTGCGCGCCGCCGCGAGCGCCTCCGCCGCCCAGCACCAGGCCGATGCGCTGGCGCGAGGGGGCCGCCTGGCCGAACGCATCGGCAATGGCGCAGGCGAGGATGATGGCGACGAGAATCCGGGCGAGCATGCCTAGACCTTGAGCGAGAACGGCGTGAAGCGGGTCCCGCGGTCGTAGTAATCCTCGTGCTCCGCGCGCTTCAGCCAGCCGACGATGGCGTAGGTCACCGGCGTGAACACGACCTCGACACTTACCTTCGCGACGAACTGCGCGAACATCACCGTGGGCAGCTTGTCGTTGGGGATGATGCCGGTGCCGTAGAAGGCGAGCGGATAGAAGATGAGCGAATCCACGCCTTCGCCGAAGATCGTCGAGCCGATGGTGCGCGTCCAGAGCCAGCGCCCGGCGGTGGCGATCTTCATCTTCGCGAGCACGAACGAGTTCACGAACTCGCCGCAGAAGTACGCGATCATCGAGGCGAGCGAGATGCGCCACGCGGCGCCGAAGGCGACCTCGTAGGCCTCCTGGTGCTTCCAGAAGGGCGCGGGCGGCAGGCTCACCACCACCCACGCCATGAACGAGGCGAAGGCAAGGCCCGCGAACCCCGCCCAGATCACGCGCCGGCTGCGCGCATACCCGTAGACCTCGGTGAGGATGTCGCCGAAGACGTACGAGATGGGGAAGAAGAGCACGCCCGCCCCGAAGGTGATCACGCCCACGAGCGGCAGGTCCATCTGCGCGATCTTCGCCGGCCCGATCAGGTTCGAGCACACCAGCACCACCACGAACGCCACCATCACGAACTCGTAGTACCGGTACTCCCGGTGCGCGGCGACGTTAGACATGGCGAACGAAAGGCCTTGGAACACAGATGAACACAGATGAACACAGAAAAAGCGAAAAACGATTTGAACTTCGAGATACAGGACCCATGTGCACGAAACTCAATTGGAGTTTGGTTTTTCTGTGTTCATCTGTGTTCATCTGTGTTCCCTGTCTTTTTGCTTCCACGTGCGCTGACGTACCGCCTCGAACAGGCAGATCGAGCCGGCGGTGGCGGCGTTGAGGGACTCGGCGCGGCCCGGCATCGGAATGTGCGCGCGCACCTTCGCGGTGCGGGAGATCTCCTCCGAGAGGCCGGCCCCTTCGTTGCCGACCAGGAACGCGCTCGGCTTGACCAGGTCGAGATCGTACAGCGAGGCGCCGGCGCCGGCCGCGAGCGCGATCGAATTGCCGCGATAGCGCGCGAGGTAGGCGGCAAGATCGGCGCCTTCGACGATGTTGAGCGCGAAATGCGCACCCATGGCGCTGCGCAGCACCTTGGGCGACCACGCGAAGGCGCAGCGCGCCGAGAGGAGCACATGCCCCGCGCCCGAGGCCGCGGCGCTGCGCAATAGCGTCCCGACGTTCCCCGGGTCCTGGATGTCCTCGAGCAGAAGGACCAGCGTCGCGTCCGCGGGTACGGCGCCGCCCGCGGGTGTCGCGATCGACGCGATGACCCCGGTCGGCGAATCGACGGTCGAAAGCGAGGCGAAGAGCGCGTCGGCGAGGAGCGTCACGCGCGCCGGGGAAGAGCGCTCGATGAGCGCCGCGATCTCCGAGTCGGCCGCGCCCGCGCGGTTCAACAGGACCTCCTGCGGCACGCGCCCCGAATCGAGATATGCGGCGAGCAGGTGCGCACCGTCGAGCACCGAGAGCCCGCTCTTCCTGCGCTGCGAGCCGCTCGCCACGAGCCGCGCCATCGCCTTGTAGGCGGCGTTGTCGCGCGAGGCGACCGTCTTCATCAGAACGGCAGGTCGGCCTGGAGGAGGACGTGCACCGGCTCGAAGCTGCGGCGATGGATCTCGCACGGTCCGAAGACCTTGAGCGCGGCGAGGTGCTCGGGCGTCGAGTATCCCTTGTGGTTGGCGAAGCCATAGACGGGATAGCGCTCGTCCAGGCGCGTCATCTCGGCATCCCGCGCGGTCTTGGCGAGGATGGAGGCGGCGGAAATCGCCTTCACGCGCGAATCCCCCCTCACGATGGCGCGGCACCTGTAGACGATGTCGGGGGTGTGCAGGCCGTCGACGCACACTTCCTCGGGCTCCATCCCGAGCGCTTCCACGGCGCGGCGCATGGCGAGCAGGCTTGCCCGCAGGATGTTGATGGCGTCGATCTCCTCGACGCTCGCCGAGGCCACGGCCCAGGCGATCGCGCGCTCCTTGATCCTCGCGGCGAGCTTTTCGCGCACCGGCTGGGCGAGGACCTTCGAATCGGCGAGCCCGCGGATGGGACGCTTCGGATCGAGGACCACCGCCGCGGCGAAGACCGCGCCCGCGAGGGGCCCGCGACCCGCCTCATCGACCCCGCACAGCAGCGTGACGGCCGGAAAGGAAAGAGTCTGACGGGACATTCTTGGCGGCCTGGGTGAGGTAGGGCGCGAGCGCCTGGACGATGCGCTCATCATGACCTTTCGCGAGCGCGGCGTGAAGACTTGCGAAACGCGCGCGCAAGTGCTCGCGCGCCGCCTTGTTGTCGAGCCAGTTGCCGAGCGCCTGGGCGAGGTTGCCGGGGGTGGCGTCGTCCTGCAGCAGCTCCGGGACGATGAATTCCCCGGCGAGCACGTTCGGCAGCCCGAAATACGGCAGCACCGCCTGGCGCCTGGCGAGCCAGTAGGTCAGCCAGTTGAGGCGATACGTGATCACCATCGGGCAGCGCGCCAGCGCCGCCTCGAGGGTCGCGGTGCCGCTTTTCACCAACGCCACCTCGGCCGCATGCAGCGCCAGGCGCGCGTGGCCGAAGAGGATCGTGATCGGCAGTTCCTTCGCCTCGAGGGCGTAGAGCCTTTGCTCGAAGTAGTCGCGCGTCTCGCGGGTGGCGAGCGGCACGAAGAAATGCATCTCCGGGCGCTTCTTCAGGAGCTCCCGCGCGGTCTCGATGACGAGGTCGGCGTGCAGCTCGAGCTCGCTCACACGGCTGCCGGGCAGGAGCGCTACGGGGACGGCGGCAGAACCCAGGCGCAGCTGCGCCCTCGCCTCGCGTCGGTCGGGCTCGAAGGGCATCGCGTCGGCGAGCGGGTGGCCGACGAAAGTGACCGGGATCCCCGCCTTCTCGTAGATCGCCTCCTCGAAGGGAAACATGACGAGCATGCGGTCCACCGCCTTGCCGATGGCGTGCAGGCGCTGCGCGCGCCACGCCCAGATCGACGGGCTTACGTAGTGCACCGTGGGAATCCCCGCGGCTTTCAGGCGTGCCTCGAGCTTCAAGTTGAAGTCCGGCGCATCGATGCCGATGAAGAGGTCGGGCTTGTCGGCGAGGATCTGGCGTTTCAATCCGCCGCGGATGCCGAGGATCTCGCGCAGGTGCTTCAACACCTCGACATAGCCGCGCACCGAGAGCTTCTCCATCGGGTAGAGCGATCGCGCGCCCTCGGCGATCATCTTGGGCCCGGCGATGCCGTAGAACTCGGTCTGCGGCCAGCGCTCCTTCAGCGCGCGGATCAACGCGGCGCCGAGAAGGTCTCCCGAAGGTTCGCCCGCGACGATCGCAACGCGCATGTTCGATCCCTCCTAGCGCACGATCCCGCGCGTGGAGGTCGCGAGAAAGTCGGCGAAGGCGCGCACTTCCGCGCTCTCATGGGCCTGCTTCTCGAGCTCCGCCTTCGCATCGGCGAGCGACAGCCCCGACTTGTACAGCGTCTTGTAGGCCTTCCTGAGCGCGGCGATCGATTCGGGCGTGAAGCCGCGGCGCTTCAATCCCTCGGCGTTGATGCCGTAGGGCGCGGTGGGCTGGCCCGCCACGGTGAGGAACGGCGGGACGTCCTGCACCAGCACGCTCGAGATGCCCGCCATCACGTGCGCTCCCACCTTCACGTACTGGTGCACGCCGACGAAGCCGCCGAGGGTCGTGAAGTCGCCGATGTGCACGTGCCCGGCGAGCGTGGCGTTGTTGGCGAAGACGGTGTTGTTGCCGACCTGGCAATCGTGCGCGACGTGGACGTAGGCCATGATCCAGTTGTCGTCGCCGATGCGCGTGACGCCCGCGTCCTGCGCCGTGCCACGATTGATGGACGTGTATTCGCGGATCGTGTTGCGCTCGCCGATCTCCAGGCGCGTGGGCTCGCCCTTGTATTTCTTGTCCTGGTTCGCTTCCCCGATCGAGCAGAAATGGAAGATGCGGTTGTCGCGGCCGATCTTCGTGTGGCCCGTGATGACATTGTGGGCACCGATGGTCGTCCCCTCGCCCACCTCGACATCGCCGTCGATGACCGTGTATGGACCCACAGTGACATTGGCGCCCAGCTTGGCGCCTTTATCGACAATCGCGGTTGGGTGAACGTGGCTCACGGGTTAGAAAGGCCTGGGAACACAGATGAACACAGAAAAAGCGAAAACCGATTGGAATTTCGAGCCGACGTAAACGTGGGCACGAAACTCGATTGAGTTTTGCCTTTTCTGTGTTTATCTGTGTTCATCTGTGTTCCCCAAGCTTCTCGCCCGCGTCACTCACAGCTCTCTCAAAGCGCACAGCAGCTCGGCTTCGGCAGCGACTGCATCGCCTACCTTCGCGACGGCGGTGAATTTCGCCATGCCGCGGCCCACACGGCCCTGGTCGACTTCGATGAGCAGGGTGTCGCCGGGGGTAACGGGGCGCTTGAAGCGCGCGCCGTCGATGCCGACAAAGTAATAGACCCACTTGCCGTCGTTCTTGTGGCCGAGGCTCTTCAGCGACAGGACCGCGGCCGCCTGCGCCATCGCCTCCACGATGAGCACGCCCGGCATCACGTGATAGTGGGGAAAGTGCCCCGGGAAGAACGGCTCGTTCACCGTCACGTTCTTCAGCGCCACGATGCGCTTGTCCTTCTCGAAGGAGACGATCCGGTCGATCAGCAGGAACGGGAAGCGGTGCGGCAGGTATTCCTTGATCTCTTCAATCGTCATTTCGCTCACGTTCATCTCCCGCTGAAAGCTTGCGCAGCTCGAGCGCCATCTTCTCCAGCCGGCGCAGGTGGACCGCGTTCTTCAGCCATTCGGCGTGCGGCATGAAGGGCAGCCCCGAAGTGTACGTGCCCGGCTCGGTGATCGACTTGGTGATGAGCGAAAACCCCGAGATGGTGACGCGGTCGCAGATGGAGATGTGGCCCACCAGCCCGACGCCGCCGCCGATCATGCAATCGCGGCCCACCGTGACGCTGCCGGAGATGCCGGTGCAGCCGGCGATCACCGTGTGCGCGCCGATGACGCAGTTGTGGCCGATCTGGATCTGGTTGTCGAGCTTCACGCCGTCCTCGATCACGGTGTCGTCGAGCGCTCCCCGGTCGATGGTGGTGTTGGCTCCGATCTCGACGTCGTCGCCGATCCTGACCGAGCCGACCTGCGGGATCTTGATCCAGCGCCCCTCGTCGCGCGCCATGCCGAAGCCGTCCGCGCCGATCACGACACCGGAATGCAGGATGCAGCGTTCGCCGACGGTGCAGCCGTCGTAGAGAGTGACGCGCGGATGCAGGCGGGTGCCTGCGCCGATCGTGACGCGCTCGCCGAGGACCGAATGCGCGCCGATCCTGGCGCCGGGACCGATGGAAGAGCCCGCGCCGATCACGACGAAGGCGCCGATCTCGGCGCTCGCATCGACGTTGGCGCTGCCGTCGACTTGCGCGAACGGGTGGATGCCCGGCTCGGGGGCGCGCTCGGGATGAAAGAGCGCCACGGTGCGCGCGTAGTACGCGTAGGGATTGTCGCAGACGATGCGCGGGACGCCGGCCGCGTCGCGATCGCCCCGTCCCACGATCACCGCGCCGGCGCGCGTGGTGGCCAGCTTGGCTCGATATTTCGGATTGGCGAGGAAGGCGATCTCGGAAGGCCCCGCGGAATCGAGCGTGGCGACCCCGGTGAGCGGGGTGGCGACTTCTCCCACCGCCTCACCGCCGAGGCTGGAGACTATGTCCCGGAGCGTGAGTCTTGGGGGACAGAGCACATCCGGCTTCGAGCTGTGATCTGTCCCCATGCGCTCACTTATCCGCCAAAGCCTTGATGACCTTGTCGGTGATGTCGATCTTGCCGCTCGCGAACACCGCCTCCTGGAGGATCAGGTCGAACTTCTCCTGCTCGGCGATCTGGTTGATGACGCGCGTGGCGCGCTCCTGCACCGCGGCGAGCGCCTCGTTGCGGCGCAGGTTCAGGTCCTCGCGCAATTCGCGCTGCAGGCGCTGGAAGTTGCGGCTGATGTCGGCGAGCTGACGCTCCTTGTCGCGGCGCGCCGATTCCGACATCGTCACGTTCTCGCGCTCGAGCTCGGTCTGCAGGTCGCGGCCCTGCTTCTCCAGCTTGGAGAGCTCGGCGTTGCGCGCGGCGAAATCGCGTTCGAGCGCCTGCTGCGCCTTCTTGGCGGGTGCGGCCTCGCGGAACACGCGCTCCGTGTTGACGAAGCCGATCTTGAGCGACTGCGCGCCCGCGGCGAAGGCCCAGCCCGACAGCACGGCGGCGACGATGATCCTTGACCTGGTCACTAGAAAATCTTCCCTAGTTGGAACTGGAATCTCTCGATCTTGTCGTCCGTCTTGCTCTTGATCGGCGCGCCGAAGGAGAAGCGCAGCGGACCCACCGGAGAATCCCAGCTTACCGCGAGTCCGGTGGAGGCGCGCAAGTCGCTCCCCTTGATCTTTTCCCCCGGCCCCCAGACGTTGCCCACGTCGAAGAATACGCCGAGGCGGACATTCTTCTCCTTGTAGCCGGGCATCGGGAAGAGCGCCTCGAAGTTGCCGATGAAGCGCCGGTCGCCGCCCAGGACGTCGCCGACCGGGTCGCGGGGACCCAGGCTCGCGGTCTCGAAGCCGCGCACCGAGCCCACGCCGCCGGCGTAGAAGTTCTTGAAGAACGGCAGCGGCTTGCCGCCATAGCCATTGGCGTAGCCCGCCTCGCCGTTCAGCATGAACGTGAGCCACGAGAGGCGCTCGAAGGTGTGGAACCACTGGCTCTGGTAAGTGGTGCGGTAGTACTTGAGGTCGCCTCCCGGCAGGCCCACCTCGAAGCCGATCTCGTTCAACCACCCCTTGGTGGGCCAGGTGAGGCTGTCGCGCGTGTCGCGCGAGAACGAGATGTTGGTCCGGAAGGTGTTGGTGGTCTCGCCGAAGATCGTCACGAAGTCGATGTAGCGTTGCGGGGCGGTGGTCGGGTCGATCTGGAGCTTGGTGCGCTCGCCGGTGAAGCCGATGTTGACGGCGTCGAACTCGGTGACCGGAATGCCGAAGCGCACGCCCGCGCCGGTCGAGTACGTGTGGTACGCCGCAACGGTGAGCGTCGAGGTGTCGACGTCGCGGCGGAAGAAGTCGAACCCGCGGGAGACGCCGTCGGTGGTCCAATACGGGTTCACGTAGCTCAACGAGTAGATCTTGTTCACCTGGCCGTTGTTCACCTGGAAGGCGACCATGTTGCCGGTGCCCATGATGTTGGCCTGCGAGACCGAGGCCTGCAGCGTGAGCTTCTCCGCGGCCGAATAGCCGAGGCCGAAGTTGAGCGTGCCGGTGTTGCGCTCGGTCACGGTCACGTTCACGTCGACCTGGTCGGAAGTGCCGGTCACGGCCGGGGTCTCGATGTTTACTTCCGAAAAGTATCCGGTGCGTTGCAGGCGCTCCTTGGAGCGCGCGATCTTCTCCAGCGAATACCACGAGCTCTCGAGCTGGCGCAGCTCCCTGCGGATCACCTCGTCCTGCGTCTTCTCGTTGCCCGAGATGTTGACGCGCCTCACGTAGACGCGCTTGCCCGGATCGACGAAGAACGTGAAGCCCGCCACGCGCTTCTCGCGGTCCAGGTCCGGCACCGGGTTCACGTTGGCGAACGAGTAACCGTCATTGCCCAGCCTATCCGTGATCCGCTTGGTCGTATCGACGATCTTCTCGCGCGAGAACACTTCGCCCGGTTTCGCCAGGATCAAGCGGCGCAGCTCCTCCTCCTTCACGATCAGGTCGCCCGAGAGCTTGATCTCGCCCACGCGGTACACCGGGCCCTCGGTGATCGCGATGGTGATGTAGATCTTCTCGCGGTCGGCGGTGATCGAGACCTGCGTGGACTCGATGTTGAACTCGAGGTAGCCGCGATTGAGATAGAACGAGCGCAGCGACTCCAGGTCCGCGGTGAGCTGCTGCTTGGAGTACTGGTCGTCCTTGGTGAACCACGTGAACCAGCCCGGCGTGGTGAGCTTCATCTGCCGCAGCAGCTCTCTTTCGCTGAAGTCCTTCGCGCCGATGATGTTGATGTCGGCGATCTTGGTCACCGCCCCTTCCTCGATGTCGAAGCGCAGCGACACGCGGTTGCGCTCCAGCGGCGTCACCGTGGTCTTCACGACGGCGGCGTAGTAGCCGCGGCTCGTGTACTGGCGCTTGAGCTCCTTCTCGGCGCGGTCGAGCAGCGACTTGTCGTAGATCTTCGACTCGGAAATGCCCGTCTGCTTGAGCCCTTCCTTCAAGTTGTCCTTGGTGAACTCCTTGGCCCCCTCGATGTCGATCTGCGCGATCGCCGGGCGCTCCTGGACGAAGACGATGAGCACGTCGCCCTCGCTCTCCAGGCGCACGTCGGAGTAGAAGCCGGTGGCGTAGAGCGCCTTCACGGCCGCTGCCGCCTTGTCGTCGTCGATGCGATCGCCCACCTTCACGGTGAGGTAGGAGAAGACGGTGCCCGCTTCCGTGCGCTGCACGCCTTCCACGCGAATGTCGCGGATGACGAAGGGTTCGATGGCGGCCGAGGGAAGTGCAGCGGCAAGCGCGAATGCGAGGAGGAAGAGGCGCAGCAAGGGTCAGCCGGTGAAGAGGCGGTTGATGTCGTTGTAGAAGGCGAAGAAGGTGAGTCCGAGAAGAAGTGCCAGGCCGAGACGCTGTCCGATTTCCATCGTCCTTTCCGACACCGGACTCCCAGTGACGATTTCGGCGAAATAATACACTAGGTGCCCTCCATCAAGGAGCGGGATCGGCAACAAATTGAGCACTCCGAGGCTCACGCTCACGAGCGCGAGGAAGCCTACGGAGGTGATCCAGCCCGCCAACGCGGACTGCCCGGCATAGTCGGCGATGGTGATAGGACCCGAGAGGTTCTTCCAGGAAATGTCACCCTTGATCATGCGACCCAGCATGTTCAGGCTGAAGACCGAGAGGTCGTAGACCTTGCTTACCGCCTTGCCGAGAGCGGCGATGGGCTCGTAACGCACGACCGTTGCCATTCGCTCGTTTTCGCGAATCGCCTCCGCCGGCGCCTCGACACCAAGCATCCCGATACGGGCGTCGCCCTTGCCTTCGACATCCGGTGTTGCGCGAAGCTGCAATCGCCGGCCCGCGCGCTCGAGCTCGAATGCGAGGCTGCGTCCCGGCTTCGAGCTGACCGCGGTCTTGAATTCAGACCAGGTGGCAATCGGTTTGTCGTCGATGCTTACAACGAGGTCGCCGGCCACGAATCCCGCTCGCTCGGCGGCCTTTCCCGGGACGATCCTGCCGATTCGCGCCGGCGCGCGCGACCGGAACGGCCGCAAGCCCAGCTTGCCCAGCAAGTCCTTGTCGATGTCTTCCTTGCTCACGCCCGACAGGTCGATGCGCCGCGTGACGCGGTTCCCGCCCTCGGTCTCCACTTCGACCACGACCGTTTCGCGCTTCACCGCTTCCTTGAGGAGCACCCAGCGAACATCGCCCCAGGTTGCGACGGGTTCGCCGGACATTTCCAGCACAGTGTCGCCGTTGGCGATTCCCGCGGCGGCACTCGGCGTATTCGGCGGGGGATCGCCGAGGACGGGCTTGTAGCCCGGAATCCCGGCGATGAAGAGAACCCAATAGAGCAGCACTGCAAGGAGGAAGTTGGCCGCGGGACCCGCCGCCACGATGAAGATGCGCGCCCAGACGCTCTTGCGGTTGAATGCGCGCGGGAGGTCTTCCTTCGCGACCTCGCCTTCGCGCTCGTCGAGCATCTTTACGTAGCCGCCGAGCGGGATCGCCGCGAGCACCCACTCGGTGCCGTGCCGGTCGCGTCTCACCGCGAGCATCTTGCCGAAGCCCACCGAGAAACGAAGGATCTTCACGCCCGCCCAGCGTGCCGCGAGATAGTGGCCGAACTCGTGGATCACGACGAGCACACCAACCGTGAGGAGGAACGAAATGATGTAGACGAGGGCGTTGGTCATGTGAGGAGGGGCGAGACGCGGGACGCGCGGCGCGCGATGAACCTGGAGGCGAGCGCACGGGCTTCGATATCCGAAGCATAGACCTGATCGAGCGACACGAGCGGCTCCACGCTCACTTCTTCGAGCACGTTTTCGATTACCTCTGCAATGCCGGTGAAATGGAGGCGCCCGGCGAGGAAAGCTTCGACCGCGATTTCGTTGGCGGCGTTCAATGCGGCGGGAGCGGTTCCCCCGCGGCGGATCGCCTCCCGCGCGAGCGCTACGCAGGGAAAGCGCAACGCGTCGATGCGCTCGAACTCGAGGCTTCCCAACGTGGTGAAGTCGAGCGGCTCGGCCCCCGACTCGATGCGCCCGGGCCAGGCGAGCGCGCAGGCGATCGGTGTGCGCATGTCGGGCGCCCCGAGCTGCGCGATCACCGAGCCGTCGAGATACTCGACCATCGAATGGACCACGCTCTGCGGATGCACCACGATCTGGATCGCCTCCAGCGGCGCGCCGAAGAGCCAGTGGGCCTCGATCACCTCCAGGCCCTTGTTCATCATCGTCGCGGAATCGACCGAGATCTTCGGGCCCATCACCCAATTGGGATGGGCGACCGCCTGCTGCGGCGTGACGCGGGCGAGGCGATCGGCGGGCGTGGTGCGAAACGGCCCGCCGGAGGCGGTGAGCAGGATGCGCCGCACGCCGGCGCGCTCGAGCTCGCCCGCGCGCCCGCAGATGAAGCCGCGCGGCAGCGCCTGCAGGATCGCCGAATGCTCGCTGTCGATGGGCAGCAAGGTGGCGTTGCCCTGCGCCACGGCCGCCATGAAGAGCGCGCCCGACATCACCAGCGCCTCCTTGTTGGCGAGCAGCACTTCCTTGCCGGCGCGCGCCGCGGCGAGGGTGGCAGGCAGTCCCGCCGCGCCGACGATCGCGGCCATCACCGCATCGACATCCTTGAGCGCGACGATCCGCTCGAGCGCCTCGGGGCCGTAGTGCACTTCGGTCGCAGCCCCCCGGGCGGCGAGCGCGCGGCGCAGGCGCTCGGCGGCATCGGCGTTGGCCATCACCGCGTGGCGCGGCTTGTGCGCGATGCACTGCTCGAGCAGGAGCGCGTCGTTCTTGCCCGCGGCGAGCGCCGCGACTTCGAAGAGCGCGGGGTGGCGCGCGGCCACATCGAGCGTGTTGCAACCGACCGAGCCGGTGGAGCCGAGGACGGCGAGGCGCTTCATACGCCCCACACCTGGAGCGAGAGCGCGAACGCGGCCACGGGAAGCGTGGAAGTGAGCGCGTCGATGCGATCGAGGATGCCGCCGTGGCCTGGAAGCAACGCGCTCGAATCCTTCAAGCCCGCGCCGCGCTTCATCCACGATTCGAAGAGGTCTCCCACCACGCTCAACGCCGTGAGCGCCAGCATCGCTGCGATCGCCGGCAAGCCCCACGCGGGCTCGAACAGGCGTGAGAACGGCGTCGCGTAGTGCTCGGCGATCTCGCACAGCACGATCCCGTATACCGCCACGCCGGCGAGGGCGCCGTAGACGCCCTCCCACGTCTTGCCCGGGCTCACCTCCGGGGCGAGCTTGTGGCGCCCGAAGCGCCGCCCGGCGAAGTACGCGGCGATGTCGGCGACCCAGACGACGGCCGCGATCGCGAGCAGCAGCCACGGGCTCGCGTCGCGCAACACGACGAAGGCGAACCATGTCGGCCAGACCACGAGCCAGCCGGCGATCGCACATGCGAGCGGCGAAGGACGCGCTTTCTTCTTCAGCCACACCGGGGCCGCGACGATCCAGAAGAAGGCCGCGAACAGAAACGCGGTGCTCGCCGCCGACATGTAGGCGGTCTCGGAAGCCTGCGAATAGAGCAGCCACAGCGCCCCGCCGAAAACTCCCGAGGCCACCAGGAAGAGCGCCTGGCCGCGCGGGCCCAGTCCGCACATCCGGGACCATTCCCAGCAGGCGAGAAGGGCCACGGCGAGCACGAAGAGCGACCACACGAGCGGGGATGCAAAGAACAGCATCCCCACCAGGATCACGAAGATCACGACGGCGGTGATGACGCGGGTGAGGAGCAAAGTCGGGTGCCCGGGGGCGCGACGCGCTTGGCGATCAGCCCGCTTGCGGCACCGGGATGCCCTCTCGCAGCTGCTCGCTGGTGCGCCCGAAGCGGCGCTCGCGGCGCTGGTACGAGGCGATGGCCGCCTCGAGGGCTTCGGCGCCGAAGTCGGGCCAGAGGGCGTCGGTGAAGAAAAGCTCGGTGTAGGCGAGCTGCCAGAGGAGGAAATTCGAGACGCGCTGCTCGCCGCCGGTGCGGATGAAGAGGTCGGGCTCGGGCGCGTAACTCATCGAGAGGTACTGCGAGAGGCGCTCTTCGGTGATGGGCGCGGCCGGGTCCTCGGCGCGGCAGCGGTCGGCGGCCTGCAGGATGTCCCAGCGGCCGCCGTAGTTCGCGGCGACGGTGAGGGTCAAGCGGGTGTTGTCGCGGGTAAGCGCCTCGCCGCGGGCGATGTGCTCGAGGAGCCGCGCATCGAACGGCGAGAGGTCGCCCACGACCTTGAAGCGGATGTCGTTGTTGTGCAGCTTCTCCACCTCCTGCTCGAGCGAGCGCAGGAAGAGCTGCATCAGGAACGAGACTTCCTCCGGCGGCCGGCGCCAGTTCTCGCTGGAGAAGGCGAAGAGCGTCAGGTACTCGATGCCGCGCTCCACGCACGCCTTCACGACCGCGCGCACCGCCTCCACGCCGCGGCGGTGTCCCGCCACGCGCGGCAGGAAGCGCTTCTTCGCCCAGCGGCCGTTGCCGTCCATGATGATCGCCACGTGGCGCGGGACGGTGCCGGCCTCGGGGATCGTCTGCGTGGAGCTCGCGAAATCGCTCATATCGCCATCAGGTCCTTCTCTTTTTCGGCGACCAGCTTGTCGATGTCGGCGATCGATTTGTCGGTGAGCTTCTGGATCTCGACCTCGGCGCGCTTGTCGTCATCCTCGCTCACCTCGCCCTCCTTCAGCAGCGCCTTCAGGTGCGCGATCGCGTCGCGGCGGATGTTGCGCACCGCGACCTTGGAGTTCTCGCCCTCGTGCTTCACGATCTTGGTGAGCTCGCGGCGCCGCTCCTCGGTCAACGCGGGCATCGGCACGCGGATCACGTCGCCCGAGGTGGCCGGGTTCACGCCCAGGTCGGAGTCGCGGATCGCCTTCTCGACCACCTGGACCATCTTCTTCTCGAACGGCTGGATCGAGATGGTGCGCGCGTCGGAGAGGGTGACGTTGGCGACCTGGTTAATCGGCATTTCGGCGCCGTAATAGTCGACGCGGAGATGATCGATGAGGCCGGTGTGGGCACGGCCGGTACGCACCTTGGCGAGATCGTGCTTCAGCGCCTCGACGGATTTGGCCATCTTCTCGGTGGCCGCCTTCTTGATTTCCCCAATGGTCATCTACATCCTCCCTGCATCGCGCCGTTGAACGGCACGAAGTGTCCGCTCCAACCGCCGCCCTGCATCGCGCCGTTGAACGGCACGAAGTGTCCGTTCCAACGGCCGCCCCGATGATTCCAACGTACGGGTCTCATCTAATTGTGGACGAGTGTACCTTCGTCCTCGCCCATCACGACTCGCTTAAGCGCTCCCGGTTTGAAGATCGAGAACACGTTGATCGGCAGCTTCTGGTCGCGGCAGAGCGCCAGCGCCGTGGCGTCCATCACCTTGAGGTTCTTCACGAAGGCCTCGTCGAAGGTGATCTGGTGATAGCGCGTGGCCGTCGGATCCTTCATCGGGTCCGCGGTGTACACGCCGTCGACCTTGGTCGCCTTCAGCACGATTTTCGCCTCGACCTCGCGCCCACGCAGCGCGGCCGCGGTGTCGGTCGTGAAGAAGGGGTTTCCGGTTCCGGCGCCGAAAATGACGATCTTTCCCTCTTCGAGGTAGCGGATCGCCTTGCCGCGGATGTAGGGCTCGACCACGGGCTCGATGCTGAGCGCCGATTGCACGCGCGCCACCAGGCCGCCGCGGTTCATCGCGTCGGCGAGCGCCAGCGCGTTGATGACGGTGGCGAGCATGCCCATGTAGTCGGCGGTGGCGCGGTCCATGCCGGCCGCACCCTGCGACACGCCGCGGAAGATGTTGCCGCCGCCGATCACGATGCCCACCTGCACGCCCAGCTCGGAGACTTCCTTCACCTCGCCCACGATGCGGTCGACCGTCTCGCGGTTGATGCCGAAGGCATCGCTGCCCATCAGCGCTTCCCCGGAGAGCTTCAGGAGGATGCGCGGATAGGCCGGGTGCGCCGGCGGGTTGGGCTCGGTGCGCGGAGCGCCCGCGACCTTCATGCCGCGTTCTTCGTCATCGCGGCCACTTCGGCGGCGAAATCGTTCTGCTTCTTCTCGATGCCCTCGCCCACGACGAGCACCTTGTAGGCATGAAGCTTCGTCTTCCGGGCCACGAGCATCTTCTCGACCGTCTGCTTGTCATCCTTCACGAACGGCTGGCCCATCAGCGTGTTCTCGGCGAGGAACTTGTTCATGCCGCCCTCCACCATCTTGGCCACGATCTCCGGCGGCTTGCCGCTTTCGGCGGCGCGCGCCTCGAGGATCTTGCGCTCGGCCGCCACCGCGTCGGCGGGATATTCCGCCTTCGTCATGTAGCGGGGCTTCGCGAACGCGATGTGGTGCGTGAGGTCCTTGGCGACCTCGGGATCGCCTTCGTAGTCGACGATCACCGCGACCTTCGAGCCCGGGTGCACGTAATCGAGCAGCTTGCCCTTCGCCTCGATGCGCTCGAAACGGCGCACCGCGATGTTCTCGCCGATCTTCTGCACCAGCTTCTGGCGCGCGGACTCCACCGTCTCGCCGCCGACCTTCAGGTTCGAGAGCGCCGCGACGTCGGCGGGCTTCTGCTTGGCGACGAGCTGCGCCACGTTTCGCGCGAACTCGGCGAAATCAGGATTCTTCGCGACGAAGTCGGTCTCGGCGTTCACCTCGACCAGCGCGCCGACGTTGCCTTCCAGGAAGGTGCCGATGGCACCGTCCGCGGCCACGCGGGAGGCGGCTTTCGACGCCTTGGCGCCGCTCTTGATGCGCAGCAGCTCCTCGGCCTTCTTGATGTCACCGCCCGATTCCTCGAGCGCCTTCTTGCATTCCATCATGCCGAGCCCGGTGAGCTCGCGCAGTTCCTTGACCAGTGCCGCGGTGATTTCCGCCATATTCCGGTTGCTCCAGATTCGTTATGCAAAAAAAGGGGCTTGGCGCCCCTTTTTTCTTGATGGGCCTGGTTCGATCGCTCAGGACTTCGGGGATTCCTCGACCTCGACGAAATCCTCGGTGCTGGTGGGCGCCACCATCTCGTTGATGACCTGGCTGCGGCCCTCGAGGATCGCGTCGGCCACGCCGCGTGCGTACAGGCGGATGGCGCGCGTCGAGTCGTCGTTGCCGGGGATCACATAGTCGATGCCGTCGAGCGAGTTGTTCGAGTCGACCACGCCGACGATGGGAATGCCGAGCGTCTTGGCCTCGGTGACCGCGATCTTGTGGAAGCCCACGTCGATCACGAAGAGCGCGTCGGGCACGCCTCCCATGTCCTTGATGCCGCCGAGGGAGCGCTCGAACTTCTCGCGCTCGCGCTGGTTCAGCAGCTGCTCTTTCTTCGACAGCCGCTCGATCGAGCCGTCGGCGATCATCTGGTCCATCTCCTTCAGCCGCTTGATCGACTGCTTCACGGTCTTGAAGTTGGTGAGCATTCCGCCCAGCCAGCGATAGTCGACATACGGCGCGCCGGCGCGTTGGGCTTCTTCCTTCACGATCTCGCGCGCCTGGCGCTTCGTGCCGACAAAGAGGATCTGCCCCTTGTTGGCGGTGAGCTGGCGCACGTACTTGAGCGCTTCCTGGTACATCGGAAGCGATTTTTCGAGGTTGATGATGTGGATCTTGTTGCGGGCCCCGAAGATGTACGGAGCCATCTTGGGATTCCAGTAGCGCGTCTGGTGGCCGAAATGAACGCCGGCCTCCAGCATCTGGCGCATGGTAACGGACATGCAATGACTCCTGTCGGTAAGGTTGGCCTCCCCCGCGGATTACCGGAAAAAAACCGGCACCTTGACCTTGGCGGGGTGTGAATTTCCGGAACGGGGATCGATTGAAACCAAAAACCAGCCCGGATAGCTCGCTATTATAGCGCGAAAAAGGGCCTTCTTTCAAACATTTCCATGTGCATTCCCGGGCGGCCGGAACCGCGCGACCGGGCCAGCGCCTAACGGTATAATTCGTCCTTCGCTGCATTCATTGGAAGCCGTGTCCTCGTCCCTGAAAACCGTCGACGACGTCGAAAAAATGCGCATCGCGGGCCGTCTCGCCGCGGAAGTCCTCGACTACATCACCCCGTACGTGAAACCGGGCGTCTCCACCGGGACGCTCGACACGCTTTGCCACGACTACATGGTCGGCGTGCAGGGAACCGTGCCCGCGCCGCTCAACTACGCGCCACCGGGACATCGCCCCTATCCCAAGTCGATCTGCACCTCGGTGAACCACCAGGTCTGCCACGGGGTGCCCGGCGACAAGGTGCTTCGCAACGGCGACATCGTGAACATCGACATCACCGTGATCAAGGACGGA
>Ga0209131_1000674_pt1 | contig 24137 bp, 22 predicted proteins | sample GraSoi_2013_40cm_FD_185826 | JGI IMG/M metagenome (GOLD analysis project Ga0209131, IMG submission 185826) | Grasslands soil microbial communities from the Angelo Coastal Reserve, California, USA - Sample 9_17_2013_40cm (SPAdes) (version 2) | ecosystem: Environmental > Terrestrial > Soil >... | reverse complement strand
GTCGATCTCGGGGTCGCGCCGTTCCTGGTCACGAGCACCATCGAGGCCGTGCTCGCGCAGCGTCTCGTGCGCGTCATCTGCGAATCATGTAAGGTCGCCGTGCAGCCAGGCCCGGCGTATCGCGGCACCGGGTGCTCCGAATGCCGCGGCACCGGTTATCGCGGCCGGACAGGGATCTACGAGCTGCTCGTGATGAATGACGAGATTCGCAGCGAGTTGCCGCGCTCGCGCGACATCGCCGAGCTGCGCGTCCTGGCCGAGCGAGCAGGACTCAAGACACTGACGTGGGACGGCATGCGTCTCGTGCGCGAAGGGATTACCACGACCGACGAGGTGCTCCGCGTCACGAGAGGTTAGAACGAAACCCCAAAAAGACAGGGCCCCGGCGAAACTGCCCGGGGCCCTGCGTTTGGTCAGGAGTTTACGATATCGCTACGGCAGCATCTCTCCGAAGCTGCCAGGGAACATCTGCTGGGCCGCACCGCTGAACGTCCACGTGTAACCAAGAGCACCAGCACTCCCGCAAGCCGAGACGCCAGACACGCTGGTCACCGGGTAGGTCTCATTATACCCGCCCGTGCTCCCGAGACACACGCTATACGTTGTGTTGCCGAGGTTCGCGAACATGTACTTCCCATCCGCATCGGTGGTCCTCGTGGCCAAAACCTGGCCATTCCACCACAGCTCGACCGTCCACCCTTCTAGGCCCATCTCACCGGCGAACGGATCACGCAGACCGTTGCCGTCGAGATCTTCGAACACAATGCCGTTCGCGAAATTGATCCCAGACGGCGGACTGGGGGGCGGCGGCGGAGGCGGAGGCGGCTCAGCCGGCGGCGGCGGCGCAATAGGGGGCGGCGGCACGGGCGCCGGCGGCACAATAGGCGGCGGGGGCACGGGCGCGGGCGGCACAATAGGGGGCGGAGGCACGGGTGCCGGCGGCACCGGCGCCGGGCACTTGTTGGCCTGGGCCGCGGCGACCGCAGCCGCACCACGCTCGCTGCTGCCGTTCTTGCCAGCCTGCGGCGTGTTCTTACACTTGTTGGCCGCGCTCTGACCCTGAGCCGCAGCCGCTACGAGCGGCAGCGCCAAGAGTCCGACTAGGGCCAAAACCACACGAACGCTTTTCATGATCTCTCCTGACCGAGAGGTCGTTGGGTACACGAACAGCACCCAGCGTACGGGCAAGAACCGCACCGAGCGCGGCCGAGCGGCCGTAAGTAGTTATTGGGGTGTTACATACGAGATCGACTCGGTGTAGAATCGGCCCGTGCTGCTGACTGGTAATTTGACGTTGCGTTATGCGGCTTTTCGTGCGAAATGCAACTACTTTCGCTTCAGATCGGCGAGCGCTGACTGCGCCGCCGCCCGTACCTGTTTGTCGCCGTCGTCAGTGAGACCCTCGAGTGTGCCGATCGCCGCCGGTGTCGCCGCGAGTCGGAGTGCTTCCACCGCCGTCGCGCGCAACGCCGCCGGCCTTCTCCCGAACAACCGGCCACCCGGCTGCGCAAACTTGATGAGCGCCTGCACCGCCGCGGTGCTGCCGATCCGTCCCAGCGCGAGAATCAGCTCGCGTTCCACCGTTTCGTCCGTCTCTTCCTCCATTGCGACGACGAGCGCCATGGCGAGGGCAGCGGACCTGCGGCCGCCCACGCCGAGCGCCGCCTGGATCCGGACTTCGGGCGACTTGTCGCGCAGCGCCCGGCGGAGCGGTTCGGCCGCCGCGCTCGATCCGATCTTCGCCAACGCCAGCGCGACGGCCTTGCGGACCCGTTCGTCGTCGTGCTCGAGCTGCTGTGCCAGCGCGGGCACGGCCTCCTCGAGCACCAGCTCGCCGGCGAGCTCCGCCACGTTGCGCACGACGAACCATTGGTGGTGCCCCAGCATGTGCACCAGCTGATCGGTCCCTTCCTTCATTCCGGTGAGCGCCATGAAAATCCCGCGACGCTCCTCGATGGTCGGCGCGGCCACGAGCAGGTCGAGCAGGACCTCAACGCCGTCCTCCCCTGCCCTGCGCAACACCAGCAGCGAGTCCTCCCGGTCGGTCGGATGGTTCGCCACCTCGGCGATCGCCTCGAGCAGCGCCTTGCTGTACATCCGCTTGAGCGCGATCGAGTACTGCCGCCGCCGCGACGCGTCGCTCACTTGCTGCTCGGCGCGCACGATCCCCGCGACAATCATCAGCGCCTGCGTCGTGCGGTTCGCCTTCATGGCGGCCTCGAGCTGGCGGCCGAGGATGGCGAGCAGCTCGCCGACATGGGGTCCGTCAGGTTTTTCCTGCAGCTGGCCGATCAGATCCGACGTGGTACGGGTCGCGGCGGCAGCCGGAGAGAATCCGATGTTCTGCGCGGCCGTTTCTCGAAGGATCTCGGGAATATCCTCTGCCCCGCTGGCGGCGGCCGCGTCGTCACGCGGCGCTTTTTTGGGGGCCGCGGGCGGCGGGGGCGGCGCGGGGGGGGGCACGGGCGGCGGCGGTGGGGCGCTGACAGGCGCAATGGGCGTTCCGAACACAAACGTCTGCATCCTGACGGAGACGCGGGTCGTTCCACTCGCCCGCAGGCGCGACGCGATGTCTTCCTCGCCTGGCTGTTCGGCGAGCACGCGCAGCAGCTCGAACACCTCGGAGAGCGGGGGATCGGCCGAAATTGCGATCTCCTTCACAGAGTGAAATTCGAGCCGCTGCAGCAGCGTGGCACCATCGACCACCGCGCTATTCACCCACAGGCGTCCATCCTGAACTGCGATGGTCACCGCTTCGCTCTTCAGCAGACCTGCCAACGTCCGGAATTGCGCCTTCTGCTCCCCTTTTGCCCCCGGATCGCGAAACAGATCCAGGGTACGCTCAAACAACGCGGCAAAGTCCTGCGATTTAGCCATGGGGGCCCCAATTTAACACGCTTCCGATGCCTCGCCGCCCGAGCTAGAGTACCGCATGCTCACCCCCAGCTCCGCTCCCGAAGCCGCCAAGGTGGTGCGGGCGCTGCGCGCCGCGCACCTGCACGACGAGGGGCGCGAGGCGTTGCTGCGGATGGCGTGTCAGCGCATCCAATCGTGGGGCCCGCCTTACACCTCCGTCTACGCCTACATGCTGCACGGCGACGAGCTCGTGCTCGAGGCGTACGCCGGCCGCGACACCGAACACACGCGCATCCCGGTCGGAACAGGTGTGTGTGGCACCGCGGTCGCGGAACAGCGGGACCAGAACGTGCCCGACGTCAGTGCGCTCGGGAATTATCTCGCTTGCAACCTGTTCACGAAGTCGGAGCTGGTGGTCCTGATCCGGCGCGGTGACGCGATCCTCGGCCAGCTCGACGTCGACTCGGACGTGCCGAACGGCTTCGGCGAGCGCGAGCACGCCGACGTGAAGGAAATCGCCGACGCGCTTGCCGTGCTGCTGTAGTGCAGCTGTTCACGCGTCGGGTCGGCAGCGGTCCGCTGGTTGTCGTGCTGCACGGTGGTCCCGGTGCCAGTCACGACTACCTGCTGCCGCAGTACGACCTGCTCGCCACCCGCCGCTCTCTCCTTTATTACGATCAGCGTGGCGGCGGTCAATCACCCGTCCCGCGCGATACCGCGGTGGGATGGCGGGAGCATGTCGCGGATCTGGAAGACCTGCGGAATCAGCTCGCACTCGACCGGCTGACGCTGTGCGGCTACTCCTGGGGCGGTCTGCTCGCCGTGCTCTACTTCCTCGAGCACCCGGAGCAGGTCGAGCGACTGGCGCTCGTCTCGCCCGCATCGCTCAGCGCCGAATATCGGCGCCAGTTCGAGGCCGAGTTCGCGCGCCGCATGGCGGCCCCGGAGATCAAGCGCGAGCGCGACGCACTGCGGTCGAGCGGGCTGCGCGAGCGCGATGCCACGGCCTACCAGCGGCGCGCCTTCGAGCTGTCCGTAGCGGGGTACTTTCGCGACTTCCACGACGCGAAGAATCTCACGCCATTTCGTGTGACCGCCCGCACGCAGGAAGCAGTCTGGAAGAGTCTGGGAGACTATGATCTGCGGCCCAGGCTGAAGGAGGCCGCGTCCCGCCTCCCCCTTCCCCCTTCGCTCGTCGTTCACGGCACCTTCGACCCGCTTCCGATCGCTGGCTCCCGCGAGCTGGCCGCGCTCCTGCAGGCACGGCTCAAGGAGTTGCCGGTCGGACACTGCCCGCACGTCGAAGCAACGGAGGATTTCGTCCGCGCGTTGGACGACTTTCTCCCCAGCGCATGAGATCCACGCCCTTCGCGCTCGCTTTTGCCGAGATCGAGTCGCGGTTTGCAGCGATTGCCGAGGCCATCCAACAGGACGGCGCGGCAGCCACGGACCGCGACCGGTTCGTGCTGCTGGAGCCTGTGGGCCGGTTGCTGCGCGAGATCGTTCCGGAGGGCGGCGGCGCGGACGCGCTCGAGGCGCACGTGCTGTTGCTGCATCACGCGTTTCTGTTCTGGGCGGCTAAGCAGCAGGTCCACGGGATCAGCGAGCAAACACTCCGGCAGGCCATCGACGCGAGGCAGATCACGACGCAGCTGCCCCAACCAGCGCTCTATCTACAGTTGCCTGAGCTCCGGGTGTGGGGCGCTCCGAACGAAGACAGCCCGCCGGAGCCGCTCGACGGCATGTTCGTGAGTGAGACCGGTGCAGCCGGAGAGATCGCCGTGCTGGCCATCTTCGGGATGCGGCCGGACCGGCCGGGGTTCAGTGCGGTGGGGCTGGAGGGCCGAGCCGACGAGGACGACCCGACGGCCAGCGAAATTGAAATCGCCGCGGCGCGCGAAGATGGGAGCGCGCCGTTCGGTCCGCGGCTCGCGGGTGGGACCGCGGCCGGTTTGTATTCCGTCGCCAACCCGGGCGAGTTGCTCCTGCTCACGTGCCGCCTCCTCACGCTGCTAGATTCCGGCTAACCCATGAAGACGAAAGTCGCGACGACCGAACGCAAGGCGCGGGCGCGGAAGATCATCGCGCGCCTGAAGCGCGAGTATCCGGACGCGACCTCCGCGTTGCACCATAGCAGCGCCCTCGAGCTAGTCGTTGCGACGATTCTCTCCGCACAATGCACCGACGCGCGTGTCAACATGGTCACGCCACATCTGTTCACGAAATACCGCACGGCGGCCGACTACGCCGCTGCCAATCCCAGAGTTCTGGAAACAGAGATTCAGTCGACCGGCTTCTTCCGGAACAAGACCAAGTCGATCATCGGGATGGCGCAGGCGCTCGTCGAGCGGCATGGCGGCGAAGTGCCGCAGACGATGGAAGAGCTGACCGCCCTGCCGGGCGTGGGCCGCAAGACGGCGAATGTCATCCTGGGCACCTGGTTCAAGAAGAACGAGGGCGTCGTCGTGGACACCCATGTCCATCGGCTCAGCCGGCTGCTGCGGCTGACCCGTCAGGACGATCCGGTGAAAATCGAACAGGATCTGATGGAGATTGTGCCGCGCGCTGATTGGACCTGGTTCTCGCACACGCTGATCCTGCACGGCCGCGCCGTCTGCATCGCGCGGCGCCCCAAGTGCGCCGAGTGCGTCATCAATCGACTCTGCCCGAGCTCGCTGGTATGAGCACCCTCCGCCCGGTCGATCGCGCGGCGCTGGTCGCCACACGGCGCGACATCCACCAGCATCCCGAGCTGGGCTTCGAGGAGACGCGCACGGCGAGCCTGATCACCGAGCGCCTCCGTGGTCTGAATTATCAGGTCACCCCGGGGATCGGAAAGACCGGTGTGGTCGGGCTCAAGGGGAATGGCGGCCGCTGTGTGCTCCTCCGGGCAGACATGGATGCGCTGCCAGTCGAGGAAGCCAACGCGGTCCCCTATCGGTCGAGCCAGCCCGGGAAGATGCACGCCTGCGGTCACGACGGGCACGTCGCCATCGGCCTCGAGGTGGCGCGCCGCCTCGCGCCGCTCGACCTCACCGGTAGCGTGAAGTTTGCGTTCCAGCCTGCCGAAGAGGTGTCGAATGGCGCGCAGGCGATGATCAATGATGGCGTGCTCGAGAAACCCAAGGTCGATGCTGCCTTCGGCCTTCACCTCTGGAACGACCTCCCCGTCGGCACCATCGGCATCATGGCGGGGGCGGTCATGGCCTCCGTCGATCAGTTTGAGATCGAAATCCTGGGCCGGGGCGGCCATGCCGCCGCCCCGCACCAGACGATCGACCCCGTGCTGGTTGCGGCGCATGTCATCACCGCGCTGCAAAGCCTGGTGTCCCGGCGGCGCGATCCGCTCTCTGAGGCGGTGGTGTCGGTGACGGAGGTACACGCGGGCCGTGCGTTCAACGTGATACCGGACCGCGCCCAGCTGCGCGGCACGGTGCGGACGTTCGGAGGCCACTTCTTTGAGGAGGCGCCGCGGTTGGTCGAGGAGACGGCAGGGGGCGTGGCCTCGGCGTTCGGGGCCGAAGCCAGCGTGGCGTACCGCCGCCTGAGCGCGCCCCTCATTAATAATGAGGAGTTGAGCGCATTGATGCGCGACGTCGCCGCCGACCTGATCGGCGCGGGCAACGTGCGCCAGGGCGTGCGCACAATGGGCGGCGAAGACATGGCCTTCTTCCTCGCGAGTGTCCCCGGGTGCTTTGCCTTCGTCGGGTCGGCACCCAAAGGAGGCCAAGCCTCCCCGCATCACAGTCCGACGTTCGACATCGACGAGGAGTCGCTGGTGATCGGCGCGGAGCTGCTCACGCAAACCGCCATCCGGTACCTGGACTAGGCTTCGTGCCGTCCAATCAGCTGGCCGCCGAGCAGTCCGCCTACCTCAAATCCGCCGCCCACCAACCCGTCAACTGGCTGCCCTGGGGCGACGCGGCGTTCGCGCGCGCCCGCGCGGAACAGAAGCCGATTCTCCTCGACATCGGCGCTGTCTGGTGCCATTGGTGCCACGTGATGGACGGCGAGTCCTACGAAGATGCGAGCGTCGCCGCCGTCTTGAATCGCGATTTCGTGTGCATCAAGGTGGACCGCGACGAACGGCCCGACGTCGACGCGCGCTATCAGCGCGCCGTCCAGGCGCTGAGCGGACAAGGCGGCTGGCCGCTCACGGCGTTCCTCACGCCCGACGGTGAAGTGTTCTTTGGCGGGACGTACTTCCCACCCGACAACAATGCGTACGGCCGACCGGGCTTTCGGCGCGTACTGATGGAGATCGCGCGCGCGTTCCGTGAGGACCAGGAGCGCGTGACCACGAACGCCCGCGCGATTCGCGAGCACGTGGTACAGACCCTCGACGAGGCGAAGCCCGGCGCGGTGAGCTCCGATCTCGTCAGCGGCGCCGCCGACCAGATGGCTCGCCTGTTCGACGTGCGCTACGGCGGCTTCGGCTCCGCGCCCAAGTTTCCACATCCGGCGGCGATTGAGTTCATGCTCGCGCGCTGGCACGACGGGAAAGGCGGCCTCGCCTGGCAACGCGAGATCGTCGACAAGACCCTCTCGGGAATGGCGCGCGGCGGCGTCCGCGACCACCTGGGCGGCGGCTTTCATCGCTACGCGGTGGACGAGCGCTGGATCGTCCCGCACTTCGAGAAGATGTCATACGACAACTCCGAGCTGCTGCGCGCCTACCTCTCGGCGTACCAGGCGCTGGGAACGCCGCTCTTCAAAGAAGTCGCAACCGGCATCGTGGATTGGGTGCTCGAGGTCATGGCCGACAAAGACCAGGGAGCGTTCGCGACTTCGCAGGACGCCGACCTGACGTTCGGCGATGACGGCGACTACTGGACGTGGACGAAGGAAGAGGCGGACAGCGCGGTGGCGGAGCGCGAGGCCACGGTCCTCGCGAGTGTGTTCGACATCCAGGAAACGGGGGAAATGCACCACAACCCGAAGAAGAACGTGTTGTGGTGGAAGCAGGATCCGTCGAGTGATGATGAGTGGCCGGTGCTGCGCGCCGGGATGAAAAAGTTGAAGGCCGCCCGTGATCGCCGCACAGCGCCGTTCGTGGACCGGACCGCCTACGTCAACTGGAACGCGATGATGGCGGGAGCATTTCTGCAGGCCGGCGCGGTGCTCGATCGGCCGGAATGCAACGAGTTTGCGCTCCGGGTTCTGGAGCGCATTTGGAACGAGGCGTGGGATGGGAAGCGCGGGATGTCGCACGTGTTGGGCCGGCCAGAGCTGCGCGGCATGCTCGATGACAACGTGCAGGCCGCCGCGGCGTTCCTCGACGCCTATGAAGCGACCGGCGCGTCGAGCTGGCTCGAGCGCGCGACGCACGTCATGACGTACTGCGATACCGCCCATGCCGATGCCGGCGCCGGGGGGGGGGGCTATTTCGACATCGCCACAACGAACGGCACGGCGTACCTCGCGACGCGGGCCAAGCCGGTTCAGGACGCGCCGACTCCCTCACCCAACGGCGTCGCCGCGCTCGTGCTCGCGCGCCTCTGGGCGCTGACCGACACGGGCGAGTGGCGCGAGCGGCTCGATCGTCATCTCGCCGCGCTCGCCGGGAGCGCGCGGGAATTGTCGCTGTACGGTGCGACGCTGCTGCGCGCCGTGGACTGGGCGGTGCACCCGATCACACGCCTCGAAGTCCGAGGCCCCGCGGGCGAGGGACCAGCGTGTGCCATGCACTTGCTCGCGCTGCAGACCTATCGGCCCCGGAAGGTGGTCGTGCGCGCGATCGCCGCGGCGCCCGCCGCAACGGTATGCGTGGGAACCACGTGCTCGATGCCCGTGTCCACACCGGAGCAGCTCGCAAAGCTGCTGGAGGCGTGAACCGCCGCACGCTCGGCCGCACCGGACTCTCCGTCGGCGAAATCGGTTTCGGGGCCTGGGCGATCGGCGGCAACGGGTTCGGCAATTCGTACGGCCCGACCGACGACGCGGAGTCCACCCGCGCGATCCGTCACGCATTCGAGCTCGGCTGCACCTTCTTCGACACGGCGGACGTGTACGGGCACGGACACTCCGAATCGCTGCTCGGCGAGGCGCTCGAGGACGTGCGCGATCAGGTTATCCTCGCGACCAAAGTCGGCGCCGACTTCTACAAACCCGACCTGCGTCTGGACTTCACGCCCGGATACCTGCGCTTCGCGGTGCAACGCTCGCTCGAGCGTCTGCGCACCGACCACATCGACCTGCTCCAGCTGCACAATCCGCCGCTGAGCCTGATTTCCCGGGCGGGCACGTGGGAGCCGCTGGAAGAGATGAAGCGCGAAGGGCTAATCCGCTTCTATGGACTGTCCGTTCACCCACCCGAGGAGGGCGTGGCAGCCGTTCAGGCGACCATGCCTGACACGGTCCAGATCGTTTACAACTTGGCGCGGCGCGAAGCCGAGGACACATTCCTAGCCACGGCGCAGGCGGCGAATGTAGGCGTCATCGCGCGTGAGCCGCTCGCGAACGGCTTCCTCGCCGGACGGTACAACGCCGCCAGCACCTGGGAGCACGGCGACATCCGCAGCCGCATGCCGCGGCCCCACGTCGCCCAGCTGTCCGCGCTGGGCCAGCGCGTGCGCGAGTTGGCTGAGCAGTCGGGGATGACCGCGGCGCAGCTGGCGCTCAAGTTCGTGCTCGACCGCGCGGAAATCGCGTGCGTGATCGTGGGGATGAAGACGGTGCAGCAGGTCGAGGAGAACCTCAACTAGAGGGGTGTGGATGCCGAACAAGAAAGCGGTGATCGAGACCAAGAAGGGCACAATCGAGCTCGAGCTGTTCGCGGATGAGGTGCCCGGCACAGTCGCGAATTTCGAGAAACTGGCCAACTCGAGCTTCTACGACGGCACCAAATTCCATCGCGTGATTCCGAACTTCATGGTCCAGGGCGGCGACCCCTACTCCAAGACCGGTAAGGGGCCGGTGGGAACAGGCGGTCCCGGTTACACCATCAAGTGCGAAACGCAGAAGAACACGCACAAGCACGTCGCGGGCACACTGTCGATGGCGCATGCGGGCAAGGACACGGGCGGCAGTCAGTTCTTCATCTGCCACTCCCCGCAACGGCACCTGGACGGCGTACACACCGTGTTCGGGCAGGTCACCAAGGGCATGGACGTCGTCAACGCAATCAAAGGCAACGACGAAATCACGTCGATTCGCGTTTCTTAGGAGGATTCGATGCTGCCGCTGCTGCTGATGCTGTCTCTCGCCGTTCAGGATTCCGGCGCCTTTGTCGTGCGAATCGGCACCGACACGCTGTCGATGGAGCAGTTCACGCGCACCGCCACGCAGCTCCGGGGCGAATACGTGATTCGTTCGCCGCGCAGCCTGCACCGGATCTACACCGCCGACCTGAACGCTGACGGCTCCATCCGCCGGCTCGAAATCATCACCCATAACATCGGCAACGCGCCGGGACCGGCCGAGACGAAGATGTCGATGACGTTTGCAGGCGACAGCGCGGTGATGGTGTATCCGCGCGGCGACAGCACCGCCACAGCTCGCCTCGCGGTGCCACGCGGCACGATTCCGTTCCAGCTCTACGTCTTCGGATTGGTCGAGCAGATCGGACGGATGGCGCGCGCGGGCGGCGAGGACAGCACGCGCATCACCGCCCTCACGTCCGCCAACGCCACGAGCGGAGCGTTCGTGCGGCGGCGTGGCGGCGACACGCTCGTCCTCATGTTCGACGAAGGTCAGTTCGCCGGTGTCGGGCCGTTCACCTTTACGCTCGACCGCCAGGGACGCCTCACGTGGCTGACGGGCAAGGGCAGCACGCTACAGGTGGAGGTCACGCGGCTCGCGTCGGTCCCGTTGGCGCAGGCCACGAAATCGTTCGCGAGCCGGCCGCTGGGCCAGCTGTCGCCGCGGGATACGGTGCGTGCGAGCATCAACGGCGCGGACGTGTGGGTTGATTACAGCCGTCCGCTGAAACGCGGGCGAGAGATCTTCGGCAACGTGGTGCCCTGGAATACGGTATGGCGCACGGGCGCGAACGCCGCGACGCAGCTCAACACGTCGGCCGATCTTGTGATCGGCGGCACGACAGTGCCTGCGGGCAAGTACACGGTCTGGACGCTACCCACCCCGTCGGGCTGGAAGCTGATCATCAACAAGCAGACGGGGCAGTGGGGCACCGAATACGCCGTGGCGCAGGATCTCGCGCGCGTCGACGCGAAAGTCGAGACGCTCCCCGCCCCGATCGAGCAGCTCCTCATAGCGTTTGAACCCGGCTTGCTGACCGTCACGTGGGACAAGACGCGAGTCTCCGTGCCCGTGGCGAAGAAATAGATGCATCTCGATTTCGCGGTCGTCGCCGATTATGCGCTGGTCGACCAGACGGGCAAGATGTCGGTGCTCGGCATCTTCCAGCACATCTGGGTGCCGCAGTTTCCGGCTATGCATCCGCGCTTGCACCTGGTGCTCCGCCTGAAAGGCAGACGCACCGAAGTCGGAGAGCATCAGGTGCAGATCAAGCTGCTGGATGATGCAGACGGGGAGCTGCTGGGCGGCTCGGGCACCGTGAACTTTGCCGAGCCGCCAGCCGGCGTCACCGAGATCGAGGCGGCGGCGGTTCTCGTGTTCGACGTGCCGTTCCCGCGCGCGGGGCAGTACCGCTTCGAGATCACCGTGGACGGCGAGCGCAAAGCCAATGTCCCGATCACCGTATCGCAGATGCCCACGGCGCCCGCGCAGCCTCCCTCCACCCCACAGGCTCCCGGTTCCTAGCACCTTGCCGCTCGGCGCCTACGTGCGGCTGCCGGTGTTGCTCCTTGCCGCCGCGCTGGCGCTGGGGTTCGACCTCGGTGGCTATCCGCTGTTCGATCCCGACGAGGGGCGCAACGCCGAAGTCGCGCGCGAGATAGCCGCGACCAACGATTACGTCCTGCCACACCTCGACGGACTGCCCTACCTCGACAAGCCGATCGTCTATTTCGCGGCGGCCGCCGCCAGCATGGAAGTCTTCGGGCCCACCGAAGCGGCTGCCCGCCTGCCCGCGTATCTGTTCACGCTCGCGACGCTGGCCCTCGTGGTCGTATTTGTCCGGCGCCGCTGGGGCGCCGATGCCGCGTGGCTCGCGGCGCTCGCGCTCGCGACGATGCCGCTCGTCATGGCGTACGCGCGCGCCACGATCATGGACAGCACGCTCTCGTTCTGCACGACGCTGGCGATTCTCGCATTCTGGGATGAGCGGCCGGTGCTCGCCTGGGCTGCGATCGGGCTGGGATCAATAACCAAAGGACCGGTGGCGATCTTGATCCCGCTCGCCACGCTGATCCCCTACGCGCTCCTCACGAGCAGGCCGGTGCGGCGGCTCTTCCCCCTGGCGGGCCTCGGCGTGTTTGCCGTCGTGGCGCTGCCCTGGTTTCTCGCGGTCTCACACCGCATCCCCGAATTCCCGCACTACGTCTTCGTGCGCGAGACATTCGAGCGCGTGACGACGACTCGGTTCCACCGCACCGCGCCGTTCTGGTACTATTTCCCGATCGTTCCCGTCGCCGCGTTCCCCTGGATCGTGCCGGCCCTCGCGCGCTGCAAGAACTGGCGCTGGGCATGGCTCGCGCGCCGGGTCAACCCCTTCGCCCAGGAATCGATATTCCTGACGTGCTGGGTCCTGGGGCCGCTGCTGTTCTTCACGCTGAACCAGTCGAAGCTGCCGCAGTACATGCTCCCGCTGATGCCGCCGTTCGCGCTGGCGACCGCGCGTATCCTTAGCCGCGACGCGACTGAGTTGGGCGGAGGAATCGGCGTGGCGCGGAAGGCCTACGCCGCCATTGCGGCGACGTTCGGCGTCGCGCTTGCGTTGCTGACCGTGTGGCTGCCTGTGCCGCTCAGCTTGACGCCCGCCGAACGCGCCGCCATCCCGCCCACCGCGCTCGCGCTGGGGATCGCCTTGCTCGTATCGGCCACGATGGTGTGGTATGCCGGCCGCGCACCCGCGCATCCCCGTCCTGCGCTTGCCGTGATGGGGTATGCGATCACGGTGATTGCCATGCCGATCGTCTCCGGCCGTTTGCTCGGGGCCGTCGGCGAGGATCGCTCCGCGGCCACATTGGCGCGCGTCATTCAGAATGTCAGGCCGAGGGTGGAGGGCGCGCAGGATGTCGAGGTGGTGGGCGTGTCGGCATTCCCGACCTCCCTGCCTTTCTATCTGAGACGCCCGATTGCGGTCGCCACGGCCAGCGCGCAGGAGTTGACGAGCAACTTCATCGTCGACTACCAGGACCGGTTCCGCGCCGACAGCACTTCCCCGCTCAAGCCGGCCGATTACTGGCGCGAGCGCGCGCGGACGTGCCGGACACCGGCCGTCTTCGTGGTGCGCGCCAACGACGCGCGCCGGCGCGCCGAGCTCGACGCGGTGCTCCCGCTGCTCGCCGTCGAGGGCCAGTACGCGGCCTACGGACCATGTGCGGCATCTTCGGCGCGATAGCCCGCGGCGACGCACCGCTGCGGTACCCGGACGCGCTCGCCCGGATGGCCGCCTCACTCCGCCACCGCGGGCCGGACGGCGAACGCATCGTGGGGCACGAGCGGGCCCGCATCGGCGCGCGGCGGCTCGCCATCATGGATCTCACCACCGGCGATCAGCCCTTCCAGAGCCCCGACGGCAAGATCTGGATGGTCTGCAACGGCGAGATCTACAACGCGCCGGCGCTGCGCCGCGAAGCGTCAGGATGGGGTTATCCGTTCCGCTCGCGCGGCGACATCGAAACTATCGTCCCGTTTTACGATCGGTTTGGACCCGACGTGGTCGCCCGGCTCGAGGGGATGTTCGGCCTTGCCGTCTGGGATGAGCAGCGCCGGCGCCTGGTACTCGCGCGCGACCGCGCGGGCGAGAAGCCGCTGTTCTGGACCGACGTCGCTGGCGAGGTCCGATTCGCCTCCGAGATCCAGGCGCTGCTCGAGTTTCCCGACCAGCCTCGCCGCCTGAATCGCACGGCGCTCGCGCTCTATCACGCGCTGGGCTACGTCCCGGCGCCTCATACGATGTTCGACGGAATCCAGAAGCTCCCGCCGGCCGCGCTGCTCATCGCCGAGGGGGAGCGCACGGAGATTCGCCCGTACTGGAGCGCCGCCGAGGCCGCCAGCCGCCCGGCGACGCTGTCGCGCGAGACTCGGGGCACATTGCGCGACACGCTGTTGCGCGCCGTGAAGCGGGAGCTGATGTCGGACGTCCCGTTTGGGATTTTCACCAGCGGTGGTCTCGATTCGTCGCTGCTCGTGGCGGCGACGGCGCGGGCAGCCCCCGACGAGCGCATTCACACCTATGCCGTGCGCTTCACGGAGCCCGGCTACGACGAGAGCCCGTACGCCGAGGCCGTCACGCACCAGATCAGGTCGGTGCACCATGTCGTCACGGCGGACGACGAATCGCTCGGCCGCGCCCTCGACGTGGTTTCGCGTTCGCTCGCCGAGCCGCTGGGCGATCCCGCCGTGCTCCCGACCTTTCTCCTGGCGGAGGCGGCGCGCCGAGACGTGAAGGTCATTCTCTCGGGCGAAGGTGCGGATGAGCTGTTCGGCGGCTATCCCACATACCTCGGCCACAAGTATGCCGAGCGGTGGCAGCGCGTGCCGCGTCCGCTGCGGCGCGCCGCGCAGTGGGCGGTGGATCGCTGGCCGGCATCGACCGGCAAGATGACGCTCGAGTACATGCTCAAGCAGTTCCTGGCGGCGAGCGAGCGCCCGTGGATGGAGCGCCATCTCACCTGGCTCGGGGCCATGGCGATCGCCGACGGCGTCATCGCCGAGCTCGCGTGCAAGCTCGACCGCTTCCCACATGACGACGCGCTGAATCGCCCGATGTGGTTCGATTTCCTGACGTATCTGCCTGACGACCTGCTGGTGAAAGTCGATCGGGCCACGATGCTGGCGTCGGTCGAAGCGCGCGCGCCGTTCCTCGATCGCGAGGTGATGGAGCTCGTCCTGCCCGGTCCCTCGCGTCTCAAGGTGCGTGGCCTCACCACCAAGGCGATATTAAAGGAAGCAGCGCGTGGTCTCGTTCCGGATAACGTGATCAACCGGCGGAAACGCGGTCTCTCCGTGCCGGTTGCCCGCTGGTTGAACACGGGGCTCGCGCCCCTGGCTGACCGACTCCTCGACACGCCGCTGCTCGCGGAGCACCGGACCGGTCGCCGCAATCACGCGCGCAGATTGTGGCCGCAATTGATGCTCGCGCTGTGGAGTGAGCGCTGGGGGGTGGACACACAGTGAATCGCCAGGAAGCCCTGTCGCTGATGCAGGAGCACACGCAGTCGGCCTCGCTGCGGCAGCACATGCTCGCGGTCGAAGCCGCCATGCGGGCTTATGCCGGCAAGTTCGGGGAGGACCCGGAGCCGTGGGGGCTGGTCGGGCTGCTCCACGACTTCGACTACGAGAAATTCCCCAATCCGGAGCACTCACCCACCGACGGCCATCCCGCCTGGGGCGTCACCCTGCTGCGGTCCAAAGGCGTCGCAGAGCCGGTGCTGCGGGCGGTATTGGGGCATGCCACCTATTCCGGCGTGCCGCGGGACACCCAGATGGCCAAGGCGCTGTTCGCCGTCGACGAGCTGTGTGGCTTTCTCGTCGCATGCGCGTTGGTGCGTCCCTCAAAGAGTTTTGCGGACCTCGAGGTGCCGTCGGTCAAGAAGAAGCTCAAGGACAAGGCATTCGCCCGCGGCGTCAACCGGGATGAGGTCCGTCAGGGCGCCGACGAGCTCGGCGTGCCGCTCGATGAGCACATCGCGTTCTGTATCCAGGCCCTCCGCCTCGTGGAACCCTCGTTGGGCCTCGGAGGGTGAATCCGTTTTCGCGGGCGCTCGATCGCGCGACGGGAGCGCGACCGATTCCCGGCAACGTCGTCCGACACATCGCGATCAGCAGCGACTCGCTCGACGCGATGCTCGAGATGATCGCCGGCGCGAGCCGCACAGTTCATTTCGAGAACTACATCATTCGCGGCGATGCCACCGGCCGCCGCTTTGCCACGGCGTGGGCGGAGCGGGCCCGAGCCGGCGTGCGGGTGCGCATCCTGTACGATGCTTTCGGGAGTCGCGGCACGCGCCGCGCGTATTGGCGCGAGCTCCGCAACGCCGGCGTCGATGTCCGTCCGTTTCGCCCGATGTGGACGAGCGGCCCGATCGCCGCGTTCAGCCGCGACCACCGCAAGCTGCTCGTCGTGGACGGCGAACGCGCCATGACCGGCGGCCTCTGCATCGGCGACGAGTGGGCCGGGAACGCGGCGGAGGGGCGGCCGTGCTGGCGTGATACGATGGTCGACGTCTGTGGACCGGCGGTGGCCGCGCTGCAGGCGGCATTCGCACGGATGTGGGCGCGCGCCGGCCGCGCGCTTCCCGACGATGAGATCGCGCCCGCGCCCGAGGAGTGCGGTCCATCGGCCGTGCGGGTGGTGGAAGGGTTCCCGGGGCAGTCGCGCATCTATCGCGCGGTCCAGCTGCTCGCGGCCGCGGTGACCGAGCGGCTCTGGATTACCGACGCGTACCTCGTCGCGCCGCCGCCGCTGTACGCGGCCTTCGTGGATGCGGCGAAGAGCGGCGTGGATGTCCGGCTGCTGCTCCCCGGGACGTCGGACATTCCCGTCGTTCGCATCTTCACCCGGAGCGGGTACCGCGAGCTGCTGCACGCGGGCGCGCGGATCTTCGAGTATCGTGGCCCCATGATTCACGCGAAAACCCTCGTCGGTGATCACGAGTGGGCACGCGTGGGATCGAGCAACCTCAACGTCTCGAGCCTGCTGGGCAATTACGAGCTCGACCTCGTCGCCGAGCACGACGGTCTGACCACGACGCTCGCCAAGCAGTTTTTGCACGACATGACCCAGAGCCGCGAGATCGTCTTGATGGCGCGCCGCCACCTGCCCTTGCCCGCGCGCCTCGTCGACACCGCCGCCGCGCATCTCCCGGCGCCACGACCCAAGCGGACGCTGCGGGACCGCCAGGCGATCGTGGCGGTCGCGTTGCTGCAGGCGGCGGGCGGGGCGCGCCGCATGGTGGCAGGTGCCGCGGCGTCCGCATTGCTGGTGGTAGGCGTGCTGCTGATCCTCTTTCCGCTTAGCACAAGTACCGTGCTGGCCGGAGGGGCATTGGCGACGTCCATGTGGCTCGGGGGGTTTGCCTTGGCGCGGCGCCGGCGCCGCCGTGAGAGCGATGTCGGCTGACCTTCCCCCTCCCCCTCAACCTCCAGCGGGCCTCGCGCGTATGGGAAACAACGCCGAGGACAAGGACTTAGTCGATCACACGCTGGCCGGCGAGCGGGAAGCCTTCGGCGTGCTGGTCGATCGTTATGCCGCGCAGGCGCGACGCGTCGCCCGGGCCGTGTTGGGCGATCCCGACGACGCCGACGATGCGGCGCAGGACGGCTTCCTCTCGGCACTGGTGAAGCTCGCACAGTATGATGCCCGAAGGCCGTTCGGGCCCTGGTTGATGCGAATCGTCGCCAATGCCGCCACCGATCGACGGCGCCGCCGCAACGTTCGACGTGCCGAACCCCTCGACCCCTCGCTCGTGGGCGGCGGGCCGCGGCCCGACGCGGTGGCGATACGGAGCGAGTTGGGTGAGCGTTTGCGGAGCGCGCTCGGGGAGCTGCCGGAACGCCGCAGGACCGCGGTTGTCTTGTTCGATGTCGAAGGGTACTCACACGCCGAAATCGCCGGGATTCTGGGAATACCGGAGGGAACGGTGCGATCGGAAGTGTTTCACGCGCGTCGCCGTCTGCGCACGCTGCTGGAAGACTGGAAGGAGCAAGCGAAATGAAAGACGCACAGTCGTTCGATCATCGCCCGGATCCCGAGCTGGGCGGCGCGCTACGCGCCGCGCTCGAGCCCACCGCCGATCACGCGGCGTTCGTCGCGCGCGTGATGGGGCAATACGAGCGGGCACTCGAGCGCGGGACGATCCCGACGTTCGAGGTGCTGGCCTCGTGGTTCCGGCCCGGCATCGCCGCCGCGGTCGCCGCGCTGATCCTGGGGTTTCTGTTCGGGCGTGGGATCCTGACGCCGGCCCCCACGTCGATCGACGCCGCGATGGCGCCGTCCGAGGGACCCGGGCTGGCGGCATTCATCACGGCGACGGATCCGCCGGATGCGAGCGTCGTGTTCGCATCCTTTGTCGAGCAACAGTAAAGAGGAAGAGGAGCCATGGTGAATAAACCGAAGCTCGCCGCCGTTGGACTCCTGGCCGCCGTCTTTGTGGCGGGCGGGCTCGCCGGGTGGGGCGGCCGCGAGGCGGTGGAGCGCGATGAGCGGGGCATGGGCCCGGGCCGGCACGGTCCGGACGCCATCGTCGCCTATCTGGGCCGCGAGCTGGACTTGAGCGCGGCGCAGCGCGACTCCATTCGCGCCATCTTCGCGCGCCACCGGCCCGAGACCGACGCCCTCTGGGCGCAGGTGCGGCCACGGTTCGATTCCATCAAGACGCGCGTGCGTGCCGAGATCGATGCCCAGCTCACGGCGGAGCAGCGGACCAAGCACCAGCAACTGATCGACCAGGCCGAGCATCACCGTAGGGAGCGGGAAGACTCCACCAACGGGAAAGCTGGGGGGCGGAACTGATGCGCTGGCTTACGGGGATCCTTCTCATCACGATCGCAACGCCCGCGGCGGCGCAGCAGGTGCAGGTCACACTTCAGCAAGCGGTTCAACGCGCGCTGCAAGTCCAGCCGGCGATGGTGCAGGCGCGGGGCGATGAAACCAATGCCGGCGCCCAGCGACTCGCCGCGATCGGCGCCTTTGTCCCTTCGGTGACGCTCAACTCGAGCGCCTTCCGCCAAAACCTCGGGTCGTTCGTCAACGGCGTGGCGGTACCCGGAAGCGCGTACCAGTACAGCACGGGACTCAACTTCAGCGTCGATCTGTTTGACGGGCTGCGGCGGGTTCAGCGCTACCGCAACGCCGCCGCTACAGCCGCGGCGGCGGACGCCGGCTACGTCAATCAGCAGTACCAAGTGACGCTGCAGACCAAACAGGCGTTCTACAATGCCATCGCGAATGAAGAGCTGGTGCGGGTCGCGCAGTCTCAGCTCAATCGCGCCAAGCAGCAGCTGCAAATCTCGATCGACAAGCTGCATGCCGGTTCTGCGACGCGCTCGGACTCGCTCCGGTCCACGGTCGATTACGGCAATGCCCGGATCGCGCTGCTGCAGGCCCAGGCGAATCTCGCGACCGCGCAGGCGAATCTCGGCCGCCAGATCGGGATCGACAGTCTCGTGCGTGCCGTGCCCGATACCGCGCTGCCACCGTTGCCCGACTCGACTGGGCTGAGGACCACCGCGATCGAAAGCTCACCGCAGGTCGTTCAAACGCGGGCACAGGCGCGCGCATTGTCCGCGAGCGTCTGGGATCAGCGCTCGCAGTATTTCCCGACCTTGACGCTCTCGTACAACACGTCGAGTCAGGGGTATACGGAGCCGTGGCGAGGATTTGATCCCAATCGCAACATCAATCGCCTGACCTTTGCGCTCAACTGGCCGATCCTCAACGGGTTCCAGCGCGAACAGCTGCAAACTTCCGCCACGGTCCAGCGAGACGTCGCGGAGGCGCGCGCCGAAGACACCCGACGCCAAGTCAATGCAGCGTTGACCCAGCAGCTCGCCGCGTTGACGACCGCATTCGAGCAAATCGACATCGCGCAGTCGAACGTCGCCGCGGCAACCGAGGACCTGCGCGTGCAGAACGAACGGTATCGCGTAGGCGCCGCGACGATTCTCGATCTACTGACGTCACAGGCGGCGCTTACCCAGGCCGAGGTCAATCTCGTCCAGTCACGCTTCAACTATCTGATCGCCCGCGCGCAGGTGGAAGCCGTCGTGGGACGGACGCTATGACGACCGCCCAGGCGATGAGCTTCCGCACCGGCGACACGCCAACGCCCGACATCGTGATTCTGACGCATCACCTGACGCGCGAGTACGTCATGGGCGCCGAGGTGGTGCATGCGCTGCGCGGCGTGGACATCCAGATCAAGAAGAACGAGTTCGTGGCGATCATGGGCCCGTCGGGTTCGGGCAAGTCGACGCTCATGAACCTCATCGGCTGCCTCGACACCCCCACGACCGGCGAATACTGGCTGAACAGCCAGAAGGTCAGCGACCTGACCGACGACGAGCTGGCACGGATCCGCAACAAGGAAATCGGCTTCGTGTTCCAGACGTTCAACCTGCTCCCGCGCGCCGACGCGCTGCACAACGTCGAGCTGCCGCTCATCTATGCCGGGATGTCGGGGAAGGAGCGGCGCGACCGGGCGGCGACCTCGCTCACGCAGGTCGGGCTCGCCGACCGTATGGACCATCGTCCCAACGAGCTCTCGGGCGGCCAGCGCCAGCGCGTCGCGATCGCGCGCGCGCTGGTGAATTCGCCCAGCATCTTGCTCGCCGACGAGCCGACGGGAAACCTCGACTCGGCGACGGGTAACGAAATCATGGCGCTCTTCAAGGAGCTCCACCGGGCGGGACAGACCATCGTGCTGGTAACGCACGAACACGACATTGCCATACATGCGCATCGCCAGATCCATTTGCTCGACGGAAAGATTGCGCGCGACGAAAGAACGAAAGGCTAGACGTGAACAAGAACTTTTGGGGACGCGCGGCGGCTGCGGTGCTGCTCACCGCCATCGCAGGCTGCCACAAGGCGCAGACCATACAGTCCTACGAGGCGGTCCCGGTCGAACGCCGCAACCTCGTGGTCTCGGCATCGGCGTCCGGGGCGATCGAGCCCGTGTTGACCGTCGACGTGAAATCCAAGGCGTCGGGCGAGATCATCGGGATGAACGTGCAGACGGGCGACGACGTGAAGGAGGATCAGCTGCTCGCGTCGATCGATCCGCGCATCCCGCGCAACAATCTTGCGCAGTCGCAGGCGAACCTGCAGGTCGCGCAGGCACAGCTCAGCAACGCCAAGGCACAACTGGCGCGATCCGACACGCTGTTCAAAGCGCAGGCCATCACGCAGACCGAATACGACGGTGCCAAGCTGGACTATGCGAACGCCAACGCGGCCGTGATCCGCGCGCAGTCGGATCTCGAGAACTCACGCGATCGGATGAACGACACGAAATTACGGGCGCCGCTGGCCGGGACGATCATTACGAAGAGCGTGGAGCTCGGCACCGTCATCTCCTCGCCCACCACCGACGTCGGCGGTGGCACCATCCTGTTCAGGATGGCGAACCTCGACACCGTGCAGATCCGCGCACTGGTCGATGAGACCGATATCGGCAAAGTGTCGCCGGGCCTCGCGTCGACGATCACCGTGGACGCGTATCCCAATCGGCCGTTCGAGGGCAGTGTTCTGAAGATCGAGCCGCAGGCCACGGTCCAGCAGAACGTCACGATGTTCAACGTGCTGGTTCGGATTCCGAATCCGAATCACCTGCTCAAGCCGGGCATGAACACCGAGGTCGAGATCCACGTCGGGCGCCGGGACAATGTGCTCGCGGTGCCGAACGCGGCGTTGCGGACGCAGCGCGACGTCGCGTCGGCGGCGCAGGTGCTGGGGCTCGATCCGAATGACGTCCAGCAACAGCTCGCGGCCGTGCGGCCGCAGACGCCGACCAGCCGGGACAGCGCGTCGCTCGGTGGCGGGACGGCGCGGCGCGATAGCACGGGCGGCAAGCCCGATTCGACGAAGGCGTCCGGCGGCGGGAATACCATGACGACTCCCGACGGCCGGACGATCCAGCTGCCGCCCGGCGTGACCGAGGCACAGATCAGATCGGCGTTCCAGAAGCGCATGTCGGGCCAGGAGCTGACGCCCGCCGAGCAGAGCGCGATGGCGGCGATGCGGCAGATGATGCAGCGCGCCGGGGGCGGGGGGGGAGGGGGAGGCGCCGGCGGGGGATTCCGTCGCAGCAGCGGTGAGCAGTCGAGCTACATCGTCTTCACGCTCAAGCAGGGGAAGCCGACGCCGGTGCAGATCCGTACCGGCCTGACCGATCTCGATTACATCGAAGTCGTGAGCGGGCTGACCGAGCAGGATACCGTACTGGTGTTGCCCAGCGCCTCATTGCTCAACGCGCAGCGCGACATGCAGCAGCGCATGCGCCAGGTGACCGGCGGCGGCCTGCCCGGTGTCCAGCAGCAGCAGCCGACCACTCCGGCGCGGCCGCAGACCACGCCGGCCAGGCCCTAGCATGCTGCTCGGCGAAATCGTTCAGGTCGCGCTCCAGGCGATCCGCGCCAACAAGCTGCGGTCGTTCCTGACGATGCTGGGCATCATCATCGGTGTCGGCGCCGTCATCACCATGGTGGCGCTCGGCAGCGGAGCGCAGAAGGCCGTGCAGGCACGGCTCCAGGCGCTTGGCCCGACGCTGCTGTCCATTTATCCGGGGCAATCGTTCCGCGGCGGCATTGCCATCATGTTCGACCAGCGCGTCAGCGTGACGGTGGACGACGCGAACGCGCTCGCGCGCGACGCGCGCTACGTCAAGGGCGTCACCCCGGAGCTGACGCGCAACCTGCAGATCAAGTTCGGCGGCCAGAACGGGAACGTGAGCATCGTGGGCACCACGCCCAACTATCCCATCGTGAAGAACTACACATTCACGGCAGGGCGGATGTTCACCGCCGGAGAAGACGAAGCACGCCGGCGCTACGCCGTGCTGGGCTCGGCGATTCCGGACATGTTCAACCGGAATCCGGCGGCGATGATCGGGCAGGAGATTCAGATTCGCGGCATCCCCTTCGAGATTATCGGTGTGCTGTCGGCGAAGGGCTCGGCGGGCGGATTCGGCAATCCGGACGAGCAGATCCTGATTCCGCTGCAGACCGGCCGCTATCGCATCATGGGGACCGATCGCCTGCGGTCCATCACCGTCGATGCGGCGAGCGTGCCGCAGATGACATTGGCGATGATCGAAATCGAGCGCGTGTTGCGGCGCGAGCACAAGGTCCGGCCGGGCGGCGAGAACGACTTCCAGATCCGGAACCAGTCGGACATTCTCGCCACGTTCCAGGACACCGCGAAGACGTTCACGTATCTGCTGGCGGGTATCGCGGCAGTCAGCCTGCTCGTCGGCGGGATCGGGATCATGAACATCATGCTGGTGTCGGTGACGGAACGCACCCGAGAGATCGGCGTGCGCAAGGCGCTGGGCGCGACGCGCTTCAATATTCTGTTCCAATTCCTGGTTGAGGCGCTGGTGCTGTGTCTCGCGGGAGGGTTGACCGGAATCGTCCTCGGCTCGCTCGGCGCGGTCGCGCTGTCGAAGCTCGCCCATTGGAACACGTCGATCAGCCTGTTTGCGATTCTGATCGCGTTCATCTTCAGCGCGATCGTGGGGCTGTTCTTCGGCATCTGGCCGGCGCGGCGGGCCGCCGCACTGGATCCTATCGTAGCGCTGAGATACGAATAGTCAGTAGAGCATAAAGCGGGAGAAGGGAGAAGGGAGAAGTACGTGACGGTTCGTAATCACCGTACGGTACATCTCCCATCTCCCTTCTCCCGCATTAGTTTGGTTCCATGCTCCCCATCGCTTTCCTCGTCGTCCAATCCATCGGCGCCCAGCAGCAAGTGTACGACGGCCACCTCCGTCAGCTCGACGTGCGCGTGCCGCGGATCGAGGCCACGGTCCACATCGACGGCGTGCTCGACGAGGATGTGTGGCGACAGGCGGCACTGCTCACGGGCTTCAGTCAATATCGCCCCGTGGACAGCCGGCCGGCTGAGGATTCGACGCAGGTCCTCGTCTTCTACACAGCCGATGCGATCTACTTCGGCATCCGTGCCTTCGAGAAGCACGGCAACGTGGTGCGGGCGACCCTCGCCGACCGCGACAACATCGGAGCCGACGACAACATTCAAATCCTGCTCGACACGTTCAACGATCGGCGCCGCGCGCTCCTCTTTGCCGTCAATCCGCTGGGCGCGCAACAGGACGGCGTCCGCAGTGAGGGGATTGCCGGCGCCGCGGGTGGGGGAAACGCGGGCGGCCGCTTTGACGGCGTCGTCGATCTGAACCCCGACTACATCTACGAATCGCAGGGCCGAGTCACCCCGAGCGGCTTCGAGGTCGAGGTCCGCATTCCATTCAAGAGCCTGCGCTACCAGAGCGCCGCGGTTCAGGATTGGGGCATCCAGATCGTGCGGGTGACGCAGCATACCGCGTATGAGGACACGTGGACTCCAGTCGTCCGCGCCAGCGCCAGCTTCCTCATTCAGTCCGGCTCGTTGAAGGGGTTGACCGGGATGCGGCGTGGGCTGGTGATGGACCTGAGTCCCGAGTTCACGTCGCGCGTGGACGGCGCGCCTGGGGGATCCGCATATCGTTACGGCGTGGTCGACCCGCAGCTGG
>Ga0209131_1000672_pt1 | contig 24220 bp, 21 predicted proteins | sample GraSoi_2013_40cm_FD_185826 | JGI IMG/M metagenome (GOLD analysis project Ga0209131, IMG submission 185826) | Grasslands soil microbial communities from the Angelo Coastal Reserve, California, USA - Sample 9_17_2013_40cm (SPAdes) (version 2) | ecosystem: Environmental > Terrestrial > Soil >... | reverse complement strand
TCGTCATGACGCTTGGCGGTCTCTGGCACGGCGCCGCCTTGAGCTACGCGGTCTGGGGAGCGTGGCACGGCGCCGCCCTCGCGGTGGAACGTCGCTTCAGGAATGCCCGGTTTTATCGCGCCGTTGCGCTGCCGGCGCAAATTGCGCGCACAGTCCTGGTCTTCGCGTTCGTCAGCCTCGCGTGGCTGCTCTTCAAGCTGCCGAATTTCAGCGAGGCCTATGCGTACTTCGTCGCATTGTTTGAGAACTACAGCCTGCCGACGAATCCCGCGTTTCTCTTTCTTATAGCGCTGTACGCCTTTCCCGTCATTGCATACCACGCCCTCCACGTGATGCGCGCGCATCACGGCCGCGTTCTGGATGCCATGACCCCGGCGCTTCAGGGAATCATGCTCACCGCGATCTTTCTGAACAGCGGCAGGCCCAGCGCTTTCATCTACTTCCAGTTTTGATCGTGGACCGGAAATACATTCTTTACCCGGCTCTCTGGTGCATCGCGCTGATCGCCATATACGCCTTGGTCCTCGCGCTCTCGAAGCCGAGAATTGCAGTCGCACCGAGCCAATGGAGCATGAATCGCATCAAAGCTGAGCGCTATGTGGTGTCGCGCGAGGCACCCGCTGCCGTCATCGTCGGCAGCTCCTTGTCGTTCCGCCTTCCGGACGACGCTCTCGGGCCCGAAATCGCAAACCTGGCGTTTGGCGGAGTCGGCCCCCTGACCGGCCTTGAGGTGGTCCGCCGTGCACGCCTCAGGCCCGGCACGGTGGCGATCGAGACGAATTTCATTTTCGGTGGCGTCGATCAACATCTTCTCGATGCGCTGTTTGCGCCCGTCCTTTCGGACTTGCGTATGGCGGCGCCCGTGTTTCGCTACGAGTACCAGCCAGTCAACGTTGCCTTTCACGCTATGCGGACCCTCACTGGCAGGACAACTCAGGCAGACACTCGAGCTTCCCCTGAAGTCCTGGAACGAATGCTTCTCGTACACCGTAGACAGTTCGGGCAAACCCCGGCAGCCGACGCCATTCGGCGGACGATGGAGACCGTTGGAGACGTTGTGTCAGCTCTCGAGCTGAAAGGCGTAAAAATAGTACTGATCGAAATGCCCGTAGATCCTAGTCTCGGCCGACTCCCGGCCCTGCAGGCGGCACGTGCCGCCATGGAGAATCAGTTCCCCCGCTCCCGATACAAATGGATCGAGCCGAGAAGCGAGAGGCCGTTCTTGACAACCGATGGGCTGCACCTTGTTCCAGCAGATGCAGCGACGGCGGCGCGGCAGATTCGCGCTGCCTTAGTTCCGACGCGCTGACCTAGATTCCGCGGAGAACAGCTTCTCGAAGCCGGCGGCGTCGAGGGGCTGGCTGAAGAGGTGGCCTTGCCATTCCTCGCAGCCGAGGGCGAGGAGGCGCTCGAGCTGGGCTTCTTTTTCGACGCCTTCGGCGGCGATGGCGATGTCGAGGGATTTCGCCATGGCGGCGATGGCGCGCACGATGGCTTCGTCGGCGGGATGCGATTCGATCTCGCGCAGGAAGGAGCGGTCGATCTTCAGCTTCTGGATCGGCAGCAGGCGCAGGTAGGAGAGGCTCGAATAGCCGGTGCCGAAGTCGTCGATGGAGAAGCGCACGCCGAGCTCGCCGATGCGGCGCAAGGTGTCGATGTTCTCGGCGACGTTGGACATCAGCACGCGCTCGGTGACCTCGAGCTCGATGCGGCTGCCGTCGAGGCCGTTCTCCTTGAGGCAGCTCCTGATCTTCTCGAAGTAGCCGGCGCCGAGCGCGAGCTCCGGGGCCGACACGTTCACCGCGAACCAGGGCTCCCCGGGGAGCTTGCGCTGCCAGGCGCCCGCCTGCGACAGCGCGCGCTCGAGGGTCCACTCCCCCAGCGCGCGGATGAGGCCGGACTCCTCGGCGAGGGGCACGAAGTCCTCCGGCGGCAGCAGGCCGCGCTCGGGATGGTTCCAGCGCACGAGCGCTTCGGCGCCGACGACCTTGTTTCTCTGCCGCACGACCGGGTGCCAGTGCAGCACCAGCTCGCCGCGCGTGAGCGCGCCCCTCAACTCGTTCTCGAGGCGCAGCCGCTCCACGGCGCGGGCGTTCAGCCCCGGCGAGAAGTAGCGAAAGCCGCCGCGGCCGCTCGCCTTCGCGTGGTACATCGCCACGTCGGCGTTCTTCAGCAGCTCGGGGAAATCGCGCCCGTCGGCCGGATAGATGGCGATGCCGATCGAGGCGGCGACCGTGAGGGATTCGTGGTCCACATCGAAGGGCCGGGCGAGCGCGTCGAGGATGCGCTGCGCGAGCACGCCCGCGCCCTCGATGGCCTTGATCGGCTGCAGGAGGACGAAGTCATCGCCGCCCAGGCGCGCCAGCGTGCCGTCCTGCACCTGCGCCTCCAGGCGCTCGGCGACCAGGCGCAGCAGCGTGTCGCCCTTGCGGTGATCGAGCGAGCTGTTCACCAGCTTGAAGCGGTCGAGATCGATGCACAGCATCGCGAGCAGCGAGTGCGAGCGCGAGTCGTGGAGCGGCGCGCGCGCCGCGCCCAGAATCGCCTGCGCCGCGCGGTCGGCGAGCAGGATGCGGTTCGGCAGGCCGGTGAGCGCGTCGCGGGTGGCGAGGTACTCGATGCGCGCTTCGGCGATGCGCCGCGCCGTGACGTCGGCGGCCGTGCCGCGATAGCCGGTGATGTTGCCGGCCGCGTCGCGCACCGGCACGCCGCTCACCGACTGCCAGGCCACGCCGCCCGCCTTGGTGACCGAGCGGTGCACCAGCTCGCGGAAGGCGCCGCCGGCGAGCGCGTTCTTCGCGAACCACTCCTCCACGCCGCCGGCCTCGCCGAGCGGCATGAAGTCGCGCGGCTTGCGGCCGAGCATCTCGGCGCGGGTGTAGCCGAGCACCGCCTCCACCCGCTCCGACAGGTAGGTGTAGCGCCAGCTCGCGTCGGTTTCCCAGACGTACTCGCGCGACAGGTCGGCGACGTCGTCGAAGCGCAGCGCGCTCTCGCGCATCGCGGTCTCGGCGCGCCGGCGGGCGTCGATGTCGGCCACGGTGCCCGACATGTGCAGCGCGCGCCCCTCCGGATGGCGCTCGGTGACCCGGCCGCGCGCGTGCAGCCAGCGCCAGCTGCCCGCTTTGTGCCGCATGCGGAATTCGCGGTTGAACTCGCCGTTGTCGCCTTTCAGCGTGGCGACGAAGGCCTGGCGGAACTGCTCCTGGTCGTCGGGGTGGAGCAGGCCGAACAGCTCCTCGAGGACGGTGATCTCGGGCGATTGCTGGTGGCCGAGAAAGCGCACCCAGCCGTCGCCGCCGAAGACGATGTTGCGCTCGACGTCGATGTGCCACTCCGCCAGGTTGCCGCCGTCGAGCGCGAGCTCGAGGCGTCCCTTCGCCTCGAAGAGCTTGCGCTCGGCGCTGCGCTGCTCGGTGATGTCGCGGCCCACGCCGCGGTAGCCGAGGAAGCGGCCGCCGGCGTCCAGGCGCGACTGGCCCGAGACGATGTGGATCTGGCGCGCGCCGCGCTCGTCGCTGCGGGCGATCTCGAGGTCGAAGAACGGCAGCTGCTGCTCGAGGCGCTCGAGGTGCACCTGGAGCGCGCCGGGCTCGATCTCGATCTGCGGGATCTCCCAGAAGCGCTTGCCGTAGGTGGGGCTGTGGCCGAAGAAGGTGGACACCGGCGCGCCGCCCGAGAGCCAGACGATGCGGTGCCCGGTGTCGGTCTCCCAGAACCAGTCCGCCGAGAGCTCGGTGAGCTCGCGGAAGCGCCGCTCGTTCTCCGCCAGGCGCGATTTCTCGCGCGACGATTTCTTGAGGGAAAACGTCAGCACCGCGTACACCACGCCGCCGGAGAGCAGCGCGAGCAGGACGGCGTCGAGCACCTGGCTAGCCGGCGTCGCGGACCGGCGGCGCCACCTTGAGCACTTCCTCGATGGTGGTGAGGCCCGCGCCGACTTTCATCGCGCCGCTGATGCGCAGCGGTTTCATGCCTTCCTTGAACGCCTGGTCGCGGATCGCCGAGAGATCCGCCTTTTCGTTCACCAGCTTCTTGATCTCGTGGCTGAAGAGCAGCGTCTCGTAGATGCCCACGCGTCCCATGAAGCCGGTCATGCGGCACTCGAGGCAGCCCACCGGCTTGTAGAGCTGCGCCGGGCGGTTGGACTTCCAGGGCGCGACCAGCGCGTCCCAGGTCTGGTGATCCTCGGCGCGGTGGAAGTCGGTTTTCTCCTTGCAGTGCGGGCACAGCGTGCGCACCAGGCGCTGTCCCATCACCCCGTTCAGCGTCGCGTTCAGCAGGTACGGCGGCACCCCGAGCTCGAGCAGCCGCGCCACCGCGCCGGGCGCGTCGTTGGTGTGGAGGGTGGAGAGCACCAGGTGGCCGGTGAGCGCCGACTGCACCGCCATCTCCGCGGTCTCGAGGTCGCGGATCTCGCCCACCATGATGATGTCGGGGTCCTGGCGCATCAGCGCGCGCACGCCCTCGGCGAAGCCGAGCTCGATCTGCTGCTGCACCTGCATCTGGTTGAACGAGGGCTCGACCATCTCGATCGGGTCCTCGATGGTGCAGACGTTCACCTCGATCGTCGCGAGCGTCTTCAGCGTCGAGTACAGGGTGGTGGTCTTGCCCGAGCCGGTGGGGCCGGTGACGAGGACGATGCCGTTGGGCTTGAGCGTCATCTCGTCCCAGCGCTTCTTGTCGTCGTCGGAGAAGCCGAGCTCCTTGAAGTCGCGCACCAGCACTTCCGGGTCGAAGATGCGCATCACCAGCTTCTCGCCGAAGGCGGTGGGCAGCGTCGACAGGCGCAGCTCGATCTCCTCGCCGTCGAGGGTGCGCGTCTTGATGCGCCCGTCCTGCGGGCGGCGCTTCTCCACCACGTCCATGCGCGCGAGGATCTTGATGCGGCTGGTCATCGCGATCAGCACCGCCGCCGGGATCTGGTACACCTGGTGCAGCACCCCGTCGATCCGGAAGCGCACGATGCCCTGCTCGCGGCGCGGCTCGACGTGGATATCGCTCGCGCGCTGCTCGAAGGCGTACTGCCACAGCCAGTCGACGATGCGCACGATATGCGCGTCGTTGGCGTCGAACTGCTTGTCGGTCTTGCCGAGGTCGACCAGCTGCTCGAAGTTGGAGAGCGCCGAGGCGCCGCCGTGGGTCTTGTTCGCGCCCTTGATCGATTTCGCCAGGTTGTAGAACTCCACCTGGTAGCGCTCGATGTCGAGCGGGTTGGCGATCACGCGCTTGATGTCGCGCTTGATCATGCGCGCGAGCTCGGGCTCCCATTCGCGCAGGCCCGGCTCGGCGGTGGCGATGATCGCCTCCTTCGCGTTCACGCCGACCGGCAGGATGTGGAAGCGCGTCGCGTAGGCCGAGGACATGATCTCGGTGACGCCGGTGAAGTCGATCTTCAGCGGGTCGATGTGCAGGTATTCCATGCCGACGCGCTTCGCCAGCCACTCCGAGAGGAGCTCGAGCGACAGCAGCTTGTGCGGCGGCGCGACATGGCGCCACTTCTGCTCGGCGACGGCGACCAGCGGATGCAGGACGCCGCGGTAGTAGCGGCGCTCTTTTTTCAGCTGCTCCGCCGCTTCCGCGGTCGCCATCTTGTCCTCGACCAGCCAGTCGAGGACTTCGGCGAGCGCAAGGCGGTGATCGAGCGGCGTTTTGACTGCTTGTTGCATCGAATCAAAACTATACCGGAAAGCCGGAATCCGCCCGAGGTTAGAATGCCTTATTCCATAGGAAAGAAAGCCCTCCTCAGGGTAAGAAGCGGGGTAAAAAGCGGGTGAGCAAAGCGCTTACAACGGGTGTCAGAGTGCGTGAAGTCTGGGCGTGGAGCATGTACGACTTCGCCAACTCCGGCTATACGACGGTGGTCATCACCGCCGTGTTCAGCGCGTACTTCGTCTCGGTGGTGGCCGGCAACGCGCCCTGGGCGACGTTCGCCTGGACCGCCGCCCTCTCGCTCTCGTACGCGGTGATCCTCGTCACCGGCCCGCTGATCGGCGCCTGGGCCGACGCCCATGCCGCGAAGAAGAAGCTGCTGTTTCTGTCGACGCTCGGGTGCGTCGTCTTCACCGCCTTCCTTTATTTCGCCTCGCCCGGCGCCGTTGCGCTTGCCTTGGCGCTCGTGGTTTTTTCAAACTACTTTTTCGGCACGGGCGAAAATCTGATTGCCGCGTTTCTTCCGGAGCTGGCGGATTCGGAGGCGATGGGGCGGGTCTCGGGCTGGGGCTGGGCCTTCGGCTATCTCGGCGGGATGGTGGCGCTCGGCCTGTGCCTCGCGTACATCACCTTCGAGCAGAAGACCGGGCAAGGCGCGACGCACTTCGTGCCGGTGTGCATGCTGATCACCGCGGTTTTCTTCGCCGTCGCCGCCGCGCCGACCTTCCTGTTCCTCAAGGAGCGGGCCGCGCCGGCCGGCGTGTCGGCGCAGTCGCCGTGGAAACGGCTGCTGCAGACGCTCGAGCAGTCCCACCGGTATCGGGACCTGCGCCGTTTCCTCCTCTGCATCCTCTTCTACCAGGCGGGCGTCATGACGGTGATCGCGCTCGCCGCCATCTACGCGCAGGAAGTGATGAAGTTCAGCGCCCAGGAGACCATCGTCCTGATCCTGGTGGTCAACATCACCGCGGCGATCGGCGCTTTCGCGTTCGGCTACGTGCAGGACTCGATCGGCCACGTGCGCGCGATCGCGCTGACGCTGGTCGGCTGGCTCCTGATGATCTCGATCGCGTTCTTCTCGCAGACCAAAGGGACGTTCTGGCTCGCCGCCAATCTCGCCGGCCTGTGCATGGGCTCCTCGCTCGCCTCCGGGCGGGCGCTCGTCGGCTATCTCGCGCCGCCGGCGCGGCTCGCGGAATTCTTCGGCCTGTGGGGTCTCGCGACGAAAGCCGCCTCGATTTTCGGGCCGCTCACCTACGGCGCGCTCACGTGGGCCTTCGGCGGCAACCACCGCCTCGCGATCCTCGCGACCGGCGGCTATTTCGCGATCGGCCTCGCGCTGCTTTTCAAGATCGACGTGCAGCGCGGGCGCGCGGCGGCGCTGGCGGTGAATTAAAACAATTAAAACCTGTAGCCGAGCCCGAGCAGCACCAAGTCGGTGTCGCGGTGGTAGCCCGAGGCGACCCGGCTGAACGTGGCGCGGGCGAGCCAGGAGTCACCGAAGCGGTAGCTCGCGGTAAGCGACACGATGCCTGCCAGAACCCACTCTCTCCCTGGCCGATGGTCGTCGGTTGCGAGATAGGGGCCGAGTCCGACGCCCAGGGTTGCTTTCTCGTCGTAGAAGCTCGGCTCGATCCAGCCTTGCGTCGCGACGCCGCGCCGCCGGGTGAGCTTGCCGTCGCCTTCGTCCAGCAGCGCGATCGAGCCGTTCACCAGGGGGCTGAAAGCGCGGCGGTATTCGATGCCCTTTGCCCACGCCCGCTGTGACTCGTAGCTGTTCACAATCGAGCGGCCGCCGAGCAGCGTGAGCTCGCTCCGGGGGCCGGAGATCGTACGGCTCGCGAGCGCCGAGAGCCACTTTTCGTCGTCCTGATCGAGCCGGTAGCCGATCCCCGCGAGCAGCGTACTGGTATCCAGGCCGTCCTTCACGAGCACCCGGTTGAAGCGCAGCTGGTACAGCCAGGGACTGGAAGCGGAGCGCCAGGTTGCGGCCAGGCTGTACACGATGCCCCGGCCGCGGCGGTCCGCATAGCCGGCGTCGGAATCCGCCGGAACGGTATCGAAGTAGAAATACGGCCCGACCCCCGCAGCGAGCGAGAAACGCCGCCCGAGGCTGCGACCGCTGTGCGCCCAGAGCTGGGGTGCGAAGCCGTCGCGGTGATGTCCGGGAAGATGTCCTTCATTGAGATAGGAGAAGCTCGCGGAGAGATACCCGGCGAAATCATGCGAATACGACAGCGCCAGCCCCACGCTGCGATCTGTGGCTTCGCTGCCTCGCGTCGCGCCGACCGCCCCGGTCAGGTCCTGCGATCGCGCCGCGAGCGGCAGCAGGCAGGCGGCGGCGAGCAGCACCAGGAGGCGGCGGGTGCCGGGGCGTGGATTTATTGGTCGCACCTCTTGCGGAGTGGTTTTGCCGGGCAATCGTTCCAATCCGGATCGCATCCGAACGGACGGGCACGCGGATTGCAGCGATCCGTTCCAGGTTCACGCTGGAGGCCCGTCATGCAAAAAAACCCGAAGCTCCTCGCGCTTGCTGCGATCGCGGCGTTCCTGCTCGGCGGATGCGACGTCATCGACAAAAGCCGGCAGGCCGCGGCGAAGCCGCTGAGCCCGCCGCTGGTGCTCGGCCCGTCGGCCTCCGCGTCCGCCTCGGGCGGCGCGAGCCAGCCGGCGCAGATCGAGACGAAGACCTCGGGGCGCGCCAGCCAGCCGGTGGTCTCGCTGCCGGACTTCACTCCGCTCATGAAAATCGACGGCCCCGCGGTCGTGAACGTCATCACCACCAACAAGATCGCGAAGAACAACGGCCGCGCGCGCGGATCGGCTCGCGGCCCGTCGCAATCCGAGGACGATCCGATGCTCGAGTTCTTCCGCCGCTTCATGCCCGGCCCGGGCGGCCCGGGCGGCGGGCCGGGAACCCCGGGCGGCCCGGGCGAAGGCCAGGGCGAGCCGCGCGGCGGCCTCGGCTCGGGCTTCATCATCAGCGGCGACGGCTACATCCTCACCAACGCGCACGTGGTCGCCGACTTCGACGACGTCACGGTGAAGCTCGCCGACAGCAAGCGCGAGTTCAAGGCGAAAGTGATCGGCGTGGACAAGCGCACCGACGTCGCGCTGATCAAGGTCGAGGCGAGCGACCTGCCGACCGTGACCCTCGGTAATTCGGCGCAGCTCGAGCCCGGCCAGTGGGTCGCGGCGATCGGCTCGCCCTTCGGCTTCGCCAACACGATCACCGCCGGCATCGTGAGCGCCACCGGACGCTCGCTGCCCGACGAGACCTATGTGCCGTTCATCCAGACCGACGTCGCGGTCAACCCCGGCAACTCCGGCGGGCCGCTGATCAACCTCAGGGGCGAGGTGATCGGCATCAACTCGCTCATCTACAGCCGCACCGGCGGCTACATGGGCGTCTCGTTCGCGATCCCGATCGAGGTGGCGCTCGACGTCGCAAAGCAGCTGCAGGCGAGCGGCAAGGTGACGCGCGGCCGCCTCGGCGTGGGCGTGCAGCCGGTGACGAAGGAGCTCGCGCAGTCGTTCAAGCTCGACTCGGCGACCGGGGCCGTGGTGACCTCGGTGGAGCCCGGCAGCCCGGCGGCGAAAGCCGGCATCAAGGTGGGCGACATCATCCTCTCCTACCAGGGCAAGCCGATCGACGAGCCGAGCGAGCTTCCGCGGCTGGTCGCCGCGACCAGGCCCGGCCAGAACGCGCAGCTCGAAGTGTGGCGCGGCGGCAAGCGCGAGCGCCTGGCGGTCACCGTCGGCGAAATCCCGGCGGAAGTCGCCGCCACGAAAACCGGCGAGAAGCCGTCCAAAGAGAGCGCCACCACCGATCTGGGCTTTGCGGTGCGCGATCTCGCACCCGAGGAGCGCAAGGCGCTCGGCGTCGATTACGGGCTGGTGGTGGAGGACGTGACCGGCGGTTCGGCGGCGGCGAGCCCGATCCAGCCGGGCGATGTCATCCTCGCCGTCAACCAGGACCGGTTCCGCAGCGTCGAGGAATTCAACAAGCTGGTGAAGCAGCGCAAGAAGGGCGAGAACGTCGCCCTCCTCGTGCGCCGCGGAGAGGCTTCCGTTTACGTCCCAATCGAGATCGGCACTAGCTGAGAAATCAGGGACAGACCACGATTTCCAGTTGACGGTGGGGAAATCGTGGTCGACGAGGAAATCGTGGTCTGTCCCTGATTTCGTCTCCTTATTCGCGCCCGACGCGCTGGGCAGCACCCCGCCGGCCGGACATCGCGCCGCCGACCGCCGACAGCAGCGAGAGCAGCATCGCGCCAAGTCCCACCCACGCGGCGGCGCGGCTCGCGGTCAGGTCGAAGCTGAACTCCGGCACCAGGCCGAAGCCGCTGCCGGCGAACGCCGCCATCAGCAGCATGCTCACCACCCAGACCAGCACGCCTTCGAACATGCCGGTGGCGCGGTCGTAGACCATGCCGATGCGCGTCGAGACCATTCCGCCCAGGAACAGCGACGCGAGCAGCGAAGCCGCGCCCCAGACGGCGGCGATCGTGGCGAGGCGGCCCGGATCCGCCGTGCTCGGATCCAACGCGGTTATTCCGATCGCGATCCCGAGCGCGCTCAGCAGGATCAGCGCGCCCATCGTCACGAGCACGCCGCCCCAGACGCCGCCCCAGGAAACGCGCAGGCCTTCGAGGCCGCCCGCGCGCGCCATCATCGACGGCGCCACCCGCCGCCGCTCGCCCGTGCGCCGCTCCGCGTATGGACTTCCACTCATTACCGATGCCATGGTTGCCGCCTTTCTCGCTCAGGAAGGATTGATGACGATCTCGACGCGGCGATTGAGCTGCCGCCCGGTCGAGGTGTCGTTGGACGCCACCGGAAACGCCGGGCCGTAGCCGCGCGAATCGATGCGGCCCGGATCGATGCCGCGCGCGACCAGCGCGCCCTTCATCGCGGCCGCGCGGCCCGCCGAGAGCTTGCGGTTCGCCTCGATCGAGCCGGCGCTGTCGGTGAAGCCCTCGATGGCGATGTCGCGGTCGGGCTGGCGGCGCATGAGCTGCGCGAGGTTGTCGGCCACGCGCTGCGCGCCGGGCTTGAGCGTCGCGCTGCCGCTGTCGAACAGGAGGTCGTTGCGCAGCGTCAGCACCCAGCCGCGCCCGGTCTGCTGCGCCTTCAGGTCGGCGACCTGGGATTTCAGGCTTCTCAGCTCCGCGGCGAGCTCGGCGCTTTTCTGCCGCTCGCTCTTGCGCGGCGGCTCGCTCTCCCGCGCGTCGGAGCGCCCGAGCTCCTGCGCGCGTTTTTCCGCCTCGACCTCGGCGAGCGCGAGCTGCGCCGTCCTCGCCTGCGCCTTCGCGACGGCAGCCTCGCGCTCCCGCGCCTCGAGCACGATGCGGTTGCGCTGCTCGCTGGAGGTCGCCACCGTCGCCTCGGCGCCGCGGTACTGCGCGGTCTTCTGCGCGATGCGCGAGCGCTGCGCGGCGAGATACGCCTGGTGGGCGACGAGGCCGGCGTCCTTGCCGTCGCGCCAGGAGCGCTCGGCCTGGGCGAGCGAGCGCTCGGCGAGCGCGAGCTCCACCGGCGCGCGCACGCGCACCTGCGGATCGTCGGCCGCGAGACGGTAGGCGGCGTGCGCTTCCCCGAGCGAATTGTTCGCTACCGGCGCGGAGGCGCAGCCAGCGAGCACCAGGATCGCGATGAGCGTCGCGGGAACCGGGAAGTTTCCGCGCATCACTGGCTCCTTCTGCCGAGCTCGCGGCGCAGCGTCTGGATGCCCTGCTCCACTTCGGCGGCGGCGCGCTGCGCGCGGGCGTTCTCGGCGGAGGTCCAGGCGAGCTTCGCATCGACCTCGGCCTGCTCCGCATAGCGCCGCGCCGCCTCGTATTCGCTGCGCTGCATGGCGTCCTCGGCGAGCGCGAGCTTGGTCTGCGCAGCGCTCAGCTCGAGCGGCGCCTCGCGCGCCGCAAGCGGCTGCGCCTGGCCCACCATCGCGCGGGCGGCCGCCACCTGCTCTATCGGCGGCGGCGCGCTGGCGCAACCCGCCGCGAGCACCGCGGCCGCCGCCGCCACTGCAATCACTATGGCGATCTTTTCCGCGCTCGCGACAATCCGGGGTAGAAGTTCTATCCGCATGCAAGTCTTACACGCGCGCATTGCTTCGGGACGCCCATGGTCTTATCAGAGCAAGTCGCGCTCCAGGCTTGGGCGCAAAGGTTGCAGCGGTCATGCCGTGGCGACGATGCGCTTGTTTGTCCTGGTGCTGCTGGCGAGCTCGCTTGGCGCCTGCGACGCACCGGACAAGCCGCAGAGGACGCGCTACGTCGTGACGCTGGGCGATCGGTCCGACGCCGATCGGTCCGACACCGATCGGTCCCACACTTCGGGCGCCTGGACGCCGCTAGGTCTGAAGATCATCGAAGTGCCGCGGGCGGCGCAAAAGGCGCTGGGCGTGGCCGACGGCGTGATGGTGACGAAAGTCCGCGGGCCGGCGAGCCGCTCGCGCATCCTTCCGGGGGATGTCATCGTCGGCGTGAACCGGACGCCGGTGAGCGGTGTGGAAGAGTTCAACAAGGTCGTGGCCGCGCAGAGCCACGGGACGATCGCGCTGCTGGTGCGCCGCGCGGAGGCCGACCTCTACGTCACGCTCGAAGTCGGGGACGCCGCGGCGGAAAGCGATCCGGGCGTCGGTTCGGAGGGTGCTTCGCGCGGCGCGGACGCGCCGACGCCGGAGGAGAGCTTCAAGGCCGGGCGGCCTACAGGTAAGCCTCTGCGCACTTGATGATCTCGGTATTCGAGGGCCGCCCCAGGCAGTGGCGGGCATCCTCCGTGCGGCGCTCGGCGCGCTGCGCTCTCTTCGCGCCCGCGGGTTTCTTCGCCTGCGCCACAGCCGGTTTCGTTGCTTCCGCGGCCGCGGCTTTGGCCGCCGGCTTTTGCTCCTGAGCGAGCGCAAGCGAGCTGCACATCATCGCGGTTACCGCCAGCCATGCGATGCTTTTCATAGCACCTCCTTCAGTCCGTCGATCGCCCTCTAACCCCGCAATATGCTAGCCCTTTTTCAGGTTTTCAGCTTTGCCATGAACTGGCGGATGCGCTGTGCATTAATGCCGATGTCGCTGCGCCCGACGCGCGAGACCGAGCGCACGTCGACCCGGCTGCCGCCACCCGAAGGCGCGACGCGGATCACGATGTCGTCCTTGAAGCCGTACCAGAGCGTGCGATCCGTCGCCTCGATCCTCCCCGCTGCGGGATTCGACGCGACCAGCGTCCATCCCATGCTCTCCGCCGTGTCGAGCGCGCGGGCAAACGCCACCTGGGGCGGCAGGTTCAGGAGGAGCGGCTGGATATCGGGATAGCCCTTGCGCTGCTGGTCGGCGACTTCCTTCCCGCCGTAGGCCGCGGTGTTCTCCGCGTCCTTGCGCAGCGGCAGGACCGCGACGAACTGCGGCGGGTTCTCGGTGTCGGTGGAGATATCGTGGATGCGCGGCACCGAGCGCGCGCGCTGCTGCCACTGCCAGGGCACGTAGAACGTCGCCAGTCCCACGGCGAGCGCCGCCACGAGCCCGATCGTCCAGCCCTCGCGCACCTTCGGAATGACGATCGCCACGATCGCCAGCGCCGCCGCCGCCAGCCCGGTGTACGCCGCCCACGGCTGCAGGCTCTGCAGGCCGGTGCGGAAATGCCACCAGCCCATCCGGTACCCGAGAGGCGCACCGAACAGCAGCAGCACCGCCGCAAAAGCGCAAAGCAGGACCAGCATCCGGAACGGTGTGACGAGTTTCATGCGCATTCCTCCTGAGACGGGACGGTTGCCGTTCGCATCTTAGACCTGCATCTTAGACCTTCAAACTTTGGACTTTGGGTATCATTCGCCCCTCCCCTTTCCAGACCATCCCCAGGAGAACTTCATGACGATCAAAGTCGGCGACAAGCTGCCTGACGGCAAGCTGATGGAATCCACGGAATTCGACTCGGGCACGCAGTGCGCGATGCCGCCGAAGGAAGTGAACGTCGCGGACGCGGTGAAGGGCAAGAAGATCGCCGTCTTCGGGCTGCCCGGCGCCTATACCCCGACCTGCTCCGCCAAGCACGTGCCCGGATACGTGCAGAACATGGACCAGCTCAAGAAGAAGGGCGTGAACGAGGTGTGGTGCGTGGCGACCAACGACGCGTTCGTGATGGCGCACTGGGGCAAGGACCAGAAGGCGCTCGGCAAGATCCGCTTCCTCGCCGACGGCAGCGCGAACTGGGCGAAGGCGCTCGGCCTCGAGCTCGACCTCAACGCGCGCGGGATGGGCACGCGCATGAACCGCTTCTCGATGCTGGTCGACAACGGCACGGTCAAGCAGCTCAACGTCGAGGGTCCGGGCAAGTTCGAGGTCTCCGACGCCGCGACGATGCTGAAGCAGCTCTAGGTCATTTCTTGTCGAGCTCCCTGGCGATCGCGTCGCCGGGGAACTCGATGTTCAGGCGGCGAAACGCCGCGCGGATGAAGGGAAGCATCTGCTTCAGCACTTCCCGCGTGCGCTCGGCGCTGGCGTTCTCCAGCGCCTTCAGGATGTAGGCGATGTTGCTCGACGGCGCCGTCGGCGGGATCGTTATCGAGACGTTCACGCCATCCGGGACGGCGAACCTGCCGGTCTGGTCGACGGCCTGTGCCGCGCTCTTGGCGGCGCGGTCCAGGCGCGCGAGCGCCGCCTTCGCCAGGTCCTCGAACGAGTCCACCTTGTCGTGGCTGAGCGAGGCGATGCCGATGTAGGTGGTGAGCTTGATGACCTGGTCGTTGTGCCGCACGCGCGCGTTTTCGAGCTGGTCCTTGAGGCGGCGCGCGAACACGAGCGCCTGGTCGGCCGCGGTGCTCGGAAAGATCATGGAGAACTGGGCGTCGGCGGTGCGCCCGATGGAATCCTCGGCGCGCAGCGTGCCCTGCACCAGCTTCGCCACCCGCGCGAGGAGCTGGCCGGTCAGCTCCTTACCGGTCCGGCGCTCGATGTCGGCGTGGTTGTCGATGCGAAAGGTCACGACGGACAGCGCGGTGCTGTGCCGGCGCGCGTGCGAGAAATGCTTGGCGCCCTCGGTGAGCAGGTAATCGCTCCTGAAGGTGCCGGTGAGCGGGTCCCAGATCTCGTCGACATCGCTCAGCTTGAGCGCCTGCAGGTCGTTCTTGGCCTGCACCAGACTCAGGAGGTTGTCGATCCGCGCCACGATCTCGGCGCCGTCGCTCCCCTTGGTGATGAAATCGTTGGCGCCGGCGGCGCGGGCGCGCTTCTTCGCCGCGTCGTCCTTGTTGCCGGAGATCATGATCACCGGCAGGTCGCGGATGCGCGACACGGTCGAGTTGCGGATGCGCTCGAGCAGGCCGAAGCCGTCCAGCACCGGCATCTGGATGTCGGAGATCACGGCGACGATCTGCGAGTCGCCGTCGATCGCGTTCCAGCCGCCTTCCCCGTCCACCTCCTCGCGCACTTCGAACGTGTCGCGGATCACGCGCCCGATCGCGGTGCGCACCATCTTCGAATCGTCGACGATCAGGACTTTCTGATAAGCCATGCTTTTCTGGACCCCCCCGCCTTATCCGCCCCGGATGAGCCATGATGACAAATTCCACGTTCGCCGGGTGGAAATAAAGAGTTACAACTGCGCCGTCAGCCGGACCGTGCAATGGGGCGTTTCTGGTGTGGTATTTCCCACGAAAAGGAACCGACATGCTGAAAACGCTCACCCCCCTCCTCGGCGCCGTCCTGCTGACCGCAACGACCGCGCTGTATGCGCAGACCCCCCCTCCCGCGGACGCCGGCAAGGGCCCGCAGGGCCGGCGCTTCGACTGCTCGCAGGCGAAGGACCCGAAGGCCTGCGAGGCGCGCCGCAATGAAATGCGCGAGAAGATGAAGGCGGCCCACGAAAAGGCCTCGAAGGCCTGCGAAAGCCAGAAAGGCGACGGACACCGCGACTGCATGCGCAAGGAAATGTGCGCGCAGGCGAAGGACCCGGCGAAGTGCGAGGCGCGCGGGAAGGAACGCATGGAGAAGCGCAAGGAACGGCGCGAGCAGAACGAGAAGAAGTAACCCCCGTTCGCTGAAGACCCTCGGGCGCCGGTTAAAATCCGGCGCTCGATGGCGTTCGACCGTTCCGCTTACGCCGAGGGTCTCCGGGCGGCGTTGCCGGTGCTCCTCGGCATCGTTCCCTTCGGGGTGATCACCGGCGTGGCGATGGTCGCGAGCGGCATCGCGCCGCTCACCGCCATGGCGATGTCGATCTTCGTGTTCGCCGGCGCGTCGATGGTCGCGACCGCGCAGCTTCTGTCGCAGGGCACGCCGGCCGCGCTGATCGTCCTCACCACGCTGTTCATAAACATGCGGTTCATGATGTACAGCGCCTCGCTGCGCCTGCATTTCGCGCGGCTGCCGCTGCGCTGGCGGCTCGCGATCGCGTATCTCCAGGCCGATAACGTGTACGGCCTGACGCTCGCGAGGTTCGCGGACCGCTCCGGCGATCGCGGCAAGCTCGAGTTCTTCCTCGGCGCCGGGATCCCGATCTGGATCGCCTGGCAGGCGGCGGTGCTCGCCGGGATCCTGATCGGCGCCGGCGTGCCGGCGTCGTGGCGCCTCGAGTTCGCCGCGCCGCTCGCCTTCATCGCCATGACCGTGCCGCTGCTGCGCGACCGCGCGATGGTGGCCGCAGCGCTGGCGGCGGGCATTACCGTGGTGGCCGCGAGCGGCCTGCCGCTGCGGCTTAACGTCATCCTCGCGGCGATCGTGGGAATTGCCGCCGGCATGCTCATGGAAAAAGCGCAGGCGCGCCTGCGTCCCCTGTGACCCCGGGGACGATCTGGCTGACGCTGGCGGGCATGGCGGTGGTGACCTACCTCCTGCGCGCCTCTTTTCTCCTCCTCCCCGAGAACGTGGCCACGCCGCCGCTCCTGCGGCGGGCCCTGCGCTATGTGCCCGCGGCGGTGCTGACCGCGATCTGGGCGCCGGAACTGCTGCTGCAGAACCAAGTCCTATACCTGGGGCTCGAAAACGAACGGCTTCTCGCCGGGCTGGTGGCGATTGCCGCGGCATGGCGCTGGCGTCTCACCTCCGTTACGATTGCCGCCGGACTCGCGGCGCTGCACTTCTTTGATTGGCTCATATGAAACAACGCTTTTTTTGCGCTGCCTTTCTCGCTGTCTGCTTCGGAACGGCCTGCTTGGACGCCGCCGTCGCCCAGACCCCGGCCGCTAACAAGAACGCCTCCGTACAGAAAACCGCCGCGATCGAGGGCGTCACCGAGTACCGGCTGGCGAACGGCCTGCGCGTGCTGACGCTGCCCGATCCGGGGATCGACACGATCACGGTGCACATCACCTACCTCGTCGGCTCGCTCCACGAAGGCTACGGCGAGAAAGGCATGGCGCACCTGCTCGAGCACATGCTCTTCAAGGGCTCCAAGCGCTTTCCCGACGTGAAGACGCAGTTCACCCAGCGCGGCGCGCGCTGGAACGGCACCACCTCGAGCGATCGCACCACCTACTTCGAGACCCTCGCGGCGAGCCCCGCCAACCTGGACTGGGCGCTCGCGATGGAGGCCGACCGCATGGTCAACTCGTTCGTGCGCCGCAGCGACCTCGACAGCGAGATGACCGTGGTGCGCAACGAGTTCGAGATGGGCGAGAACAGCCCCGGCAGCGTGCTGCTGCAGCGCATGCAGCAGCTCGCGTTCCCCTGGCACAACTACGGCAATCCGATCATCGGCGAGCGCGCCGACATCGAGCAGGTGCCGATCGACCGGTTGCAGGCGTTCTACCGCACCTGGTACCAGCCCGACAACGCGCTGCTCATCGTCGCCGGGCGCTTCGACGAAGCCGCCGTGCTCAAATCGATCGGCAGGCACTTCGGCGCGATTCCCAAGCCGAAACGAAAGCTGCCGGCCTTCTACACCCGCGAGCCCACGCAGGACGGCGAGCGCACGGTGATCCTGCGGCGCGCGGGCGACAACCAGATGGTGCAGGCTCTGTACCGCGTGCCCGCGGGCAGCCATCCCGACTATCCGGCGATCGACATCCTGGTGCACGTTCTCGGCGACATCCCGACCGGACGGCTGCACCGCGCGATCGTGCAGAAAAGCCTGGCGAGCGTCGTCTGGGGCGGCGAGCGCGGGCTGCACGACCCGGGCTTCATGTACTTCGGCGCTTCCCTGTCGAACGACTCGGACGTCGACAAGGCGCGCGCGCTGCTGCTGCAGACCGTGGAGAGCGTCAAGACCGAGAAGATCCGCGCCGACGAAGTCGAGCGCGCGCGCACCTCGCTGCTGAACGACATCGAGAAGACCGAGACCGAGACCGCGGCGCTGGTGCGCTCGCTCTCCGAGTTCCACGCGATCGGCGACTGGCGGCTGCATTTCCTGTATCGCGACCGCCTGAAGAAGACCACGCTCGCCGACGTCCAGCGCGTCGCCGAAGCCTTCCTGAAGCCCGCCAACCGCGTGATCGGAACCTTCCTTCCGACCGCGACCCCCGACCGGGCTGAGATTCCGGTGACGCCGGATTTCATGGGCGCCGCCATGCAGTACCGCGGCGGCGACAGCGTCGCCCTCGGCGAGGCCTTCGACGCCTCGCCCGCCAACATCGAGTCGCGGGTGGTGAGGAAGACGCTCGCGAACGGCATCCGCGCCGCGTTCCTGCCGAAAAAGACGCGCGGCGGGCGCGTCGTGGTCAGCATGGCGCTGCATTGGGGCGACGAGAAGACCCTCTACAACCGCGACGTGGCCTGCGGCTTCGCCGGCGCCATGCTCATGCGCGGCACCGGCAAGCATACGCGCAGCCAGCTGAAGGAGGAGTTCGAGCGGCTGAACGCCGCCGTGGGCGTGAGCAGCGACGGCGCGTCCATCGAGGTGCGCCGCGAAAATCTCGCCCCCGCCCTGCGCCTGGTCGCCGAGGTGCTGAAGGAGCCCTCGTTCCCGGCGGAGGAGTTCGACGAGATGAAGCGCGCCGCGATCACCGGCGCGGAAGCGCAGCGCAGCGATCCCTCGGCGCGCGCCGGCGAGCGGCTGGCGCGGCACCTGCAGACCTATCCGCGCGGCCATCCCAACTACACCCCGACCCTCGAGGAGCGCATCGAGTCGATCCGCGAGGCGAAGCTCGAGGATTCGATCGCCTGCTACCGCGACCTCGTCGGCGCCACCGGCGCCGATTTCGTCGCGGTCGGCGACGTCGATCCCGCCGCGCTCGGCCGCCTCGTCGAGGAGCTGTTCGGCGGCTGGCGCACGCCGCGGCCCTTCGAGCGCGTGCCCGCGCTGTACTTCGACCGGCCGGCGCTCGAGAACGAGCTCCTCGTCCCGGACAAGGCGAACGCCGCGCTGCGCGCCGGCGTGAACGTCAAGATGCGCGACGACAATCCCGACTTCGCCGCGCTGGTGGTGGCCAACCACCTCATGGGCGGCTCCTCCACCGCGCGCATCCCGGCGCGCGTGCGCGAGAAGGAAGGCCTCTCCTACAGCACGTTCACCAGCTTCAGCTCGAGCCCGTTCGACGAAGCGGCGTCGTTCCGCGTGTCGGCGATCTTCGCGCCGCAGAACGGCGCGCGCGTCGAGCAGGCGATCCGCGAGGAGCTCGCCCGCGCGGTGCGCGATGGCTTCGACGCCGAGGAAGTGGAAGCCGGCAAGAAAGCGCTGCTCGAAGGCCGGCGCATGGCGCGCACCCAGGACCGCGCGCTCGTCGGGCGCCTGGGCCTGTACTCCTTCGCCAAGCGCACCTTCGCCTGGGACATCGAATTCGAAGCGAAAATCGCCTCCCTTACTCAGGCCGAGGTCAACGCCGCCTTCAGGCGCCACGTCGATCCGGCGCGTTTGTCGATCGTGAAGGCCGGCGATTTCAAGACGCCGTAGGAGAAATCAGGCGAAATCAGGGACAGACCACGATTTCAACTTCGGGAAACGCTTGCGCGTTGCCCTCGGAAATCGTGGTCTGTCCCTGATTTCGCCTAGCCCTGATTTCCGCTTAGCGCTTCTCCTTCAGCAGGTCGCGGATTTCTTCCAGGAGCTTTTCCTGCCGCGGCGGCGGCGCGGCGGGCGGCTCCTGCTCGGCCTTGCGGCGGAGGTGGTTGATCAGCCGCACGGCGAGGAAGATGGAAGCCGCGATGATCACGAAGTCGACGCAGTTCTGGATGAACAGCCCGTACATGATCTTCGCGCCGCCGATCGTCACGAAGAACTCCTTGTAGTCGATGCCGCCGACCAGCACGCCGACGATCGGCATGACGAGGTCGGCGACCAGCGAGGAGACGATCTTGCCGAAGGCGCCGCCGATGATCACGCCGACCGCGAGGTCGACGACGTTGCCCTTCACCGCGAAATCGCGGAATTCAGTGAGAATGCTCACGGCGCCCTCCCAGGCTTGTAGCTACTGATGCTCATAGGTACTTTACTTCGAGGACTTCCACTTTATCCTCCCCGGAGGGCGTCCTGAGCGTGACGGTATCGCCCGCGCGCGCCTTGAGGAGCGCCTTGGCGATGGGCGAGATCCAGGACACCTTGCCGTGCGCCGGGTCGACCTCGTCGGCGCCGAGGATGGTGAGCTCCCTGATCTCGCCCCGGGTCCTCAGCTTGACCGTGGCGCCGAAGAAGACCTGGTCGCTGTCGCGGCCCGCCGAATCGACGATCTCGGCCGCCTCGAGGCGCTTGATGAGAAACCGCACGCGCCGGTCGATCTCGCGCAGCCGTTTCTTGCCGTAGAGGTAGTCCGCGTTCTCCGAGCGGTCGCCGAGCGCCGCGGCCCAGGAGACGACCTTCACCGTTTCCGGCCGGTCGATCTCGACCAGCTGCTTCAGCTCGGCCTTCAGGCGAGCGAAGCCGGCCGGTGAAATGTAATTCTTCCCGCCCGCCGGAATCGTGGAATCTTCCCGCGCCTCTTCCTCGGGTTCCTCCTGAGATTCCTTGACGAAAGCCTTCGACATTGGAGCGTTCATATTACCGCTTGCAAGCGGCGGTCCAGGCCCTAAAATCGGGGCAAGAAAAAGGGGGATTGGGAATGGCGGAAAAGAAGGAACGGCTCGATTTCCTGACCCGGCTGCGCATCCGCGACATGATCCTGACGGCCCTGATCGCCGTCGCCGCGGTCGCCGCGAACCTGCCGCAGGAATACACCGAGACGATCGGCGTGAGCCACAACACGATGCTCGCGGTGCTCGCCATCCTGGTGATCTTCGGCCTGTTCCTGTACATGAAATTCTTCTTCTTTCTCGCCGTGGTGGTGCTGATCGCCGGCGCCAACATGCCCGAGCAGATCGCCGACGGCATCAGCGACGCCACCGGCTTCACCATCTCCAAGATTCCGATCATCCTCGCGCTGGTCGTGATGGTCGGCGTGGCCCTGATCAACTACGTCGTGAAGCTGCTGCCGACCGGGCTCGAGCCCAAGCCGAAGGAGAAGAGCCCGGAGGGCGTGCGCGCGCTGTTCTACGCCATCGAGAAGGGCAACCTGGTCTACGCGCAGAAAGTGCTGTCGATGAACTTCGACCCGAACCTGCACCATGAGAACGGCTATACGGCGCTCACCTACGCGGCCGCCAAGGGCGGCACGCCGATGATCGAGCTGCTGCTTCGCAACGGCGCCGATCCGTCCATGGTCACGAAGGAAGGCGACACGCCGGTGGAGCTCGCGCTGCGCTTCGGTCACGCCGAGGCCGCCGACATCCTGAAACGCGCCCGCCAGGCCGTGGAAACCGCGGCGGAAGTGGAACAGCCGGAACCCCAGGTCAGTTAGCAAGTCTTTTCAAATTCAGGTACTTCGAAGCGCCGCGGGCGGCGGATTGACCCTCGCGCCCCATCACTGTATATATACTCAGTAATCGTCAAGAAACAGGCATGCAAACAACCTTGAATTCCATGGTCGCCGAGCAGGAGATCTGCCGGGAGACCCTCCTCGAGAAATACGCCAAGGGCAAGGAAGCCGCGGCGCCGGATGCGCTGCGCCTGGTGCGCCAGCGCGTGGCGCGCGCCCTCGCCCAGGTCGAGCCCGAAGACAAGCGCGCCTACTGGGAGCGCCGCTTCCTGCAGGCCCAGGAAGACGGCTTCATTCCGGCCGGGCGCATCAATTCCGCCGCGGGGATCCAGCTCCAGGCGACCCTCATCAACTGCTTCGTGCAGCCGGTCGGCGACTCGATCTCGGAGGTCGTCGACGGCAAGCCCGGGATCTACACCGCGCTGCAGGAAGCGGCGGAGACCATGCGCCGCGGCGGCGGCGTCGGCTACGACTTCTCGGCGATCCGGCCGAAGGGCGCCGAGGTGAAGGGCACGCACTCGCGCGCGAGCGGCCCGGTCTCGTACATGCGCGTCTTCGACCAGTCCTGCGAGACGGTGGAGTCCGCGGGCTCGCGCCGCGGCGCGCAGATGGGCGTATTGCGCTGCGACCACCCGGACATCGAGGAGTTCGTCCACGCCAAGGACGAAGGCGACCTCTCGAACTTCAACGTCTCGGTCGGCGTCACGGACGAGTTCATGCTCGCCGTCGAGAAAGATGCTGAATTTGATTTAGTCCATAAATCAAAACCGTGGAGCGACAGCCACCAACGCGCCGACGGCATGTGGGTCTATCGCAAGCTGCGCGCGCGCGAGCTGTGGGACCAGATCATGCGCTCGACGTACGACCACGCCGAGCCCGGGATCCTGTTCCTCGACCGCATCAACCGCGACAACAACCTGAACTACTGCGAGTCGATCGACGCGACCAATCCCTGCGCCGAGCAGCCGCTGCCGCCGTACGGCTGCTGCTGCCTGGGCTCGATCGACCTCACGAAGTACGTCACGGGGCCGTTCACCGAGAAGGCGTCTTTCGGGCAGGCGAAGTTCGCCGAGACCGTGAAGACCTCGATCCGCATGCTCGACAACGTGCTCGAGGTGACCGCGTGGCCGCTCGAGCAGCAGCGCCAGGAAGCGATGGCGAAGCGGCGCGTCGGCCTGGGATTCACCGGGCTGGGCGACGCCCTCATCATGCTGCGGCTGAAGTACGACACCGACGAGGCGCGCGCGATGGCAGCGCGCATCTCCCAGAGCATGCGCGATGCCGCGTACGAGGCCTCGGTCGAGCTCGCGAAGGAACGCGGCGCTTTCCCGCTCTTCAACGCCGACTTGTATTTGTCGGGCACCAGTTTTTCATCCCGCCTCCCTTCAGGGCTGAAAGAACAGATCAAAAACCACGGGATCCGGAACTCCCACCTGCTTTCCATCGCGCCCACCGGCACGATCAGCCTCGCGTTCGCCGACAACGCCTCGAACGGCATCGAGCCGCCCTTCTCCTGGGTCTATACCCGCAAGAAGCGCATGGCGGACGGTTCTCTGCAGGAGTTTCCCGTCGAGGACCACGCCTGGCGGCAGTACAAGGCGGCTGGAGGCAACATGGACGCGCTACCGCCTTACTTCGTGACGGCGCTGGAAATCTCCGCGCGCTCGCACGAGCAGATGGTCGCCGCGGTGGCGCCCTACGTCGACACCAGCATCTCGAAGACGGTGAACGTGCCGGAGGACTATCCCTATGCCGACTTCCAGGACCTCTACCTGCTCGCGTGGAAGTCGGGCCTGAAGGGACTGGCGACTTACCGTCCCAACAAGATTCTCGGCTCCGTGCTGTCGGTGAACGCCACGCCTCCGCAGGATTTCGTCCAGGACGATTTCAACCGGCGGATCGCGATCAAGAGCGTGCCCGCCCCCGTCCTCGCGAGCCTGCGCTGGCCCGGACGGCCGGATCTCGCCGGCGGCAACCCGGCGTGGACCTACATGGTCGAGCACCCGCGCTACCAGTTCGCGGTGTTCGTCGGCCATATCGATAGTGGGTCCGCCGCGCCAGATGCCGCGCGGCAAGGCGGTGGTGCACCTCATGCTTTCGAGGTGTGGGTGAACGGCAGCGAGCAACCGCGCGGCCTCGGCGCGCTCGCGAAGACGCTGTCCATGGACATGCGTGCGAACGACCGCGCCTGGCTCAAGCTCAAGCTCGACGCGCTCGCCAAGGCGGGCGGCGAGCTGCCCTTCGACATGCCCTTCCCGCCGCGCGGCGAGAAGAAGACGATGCCCTCGATCGTCTCGGCGTTCGCCCAGCTCGTGCGCTACCGCGTCGAGCAACTGCAGTCCGGGCTCGCGGACGAAACCTTCAAGCTGCTTCCGGCCGACGGCGCCTCGACGGTCATGGACACGATGTTCGCCCTCAAGGAGCCGAAGACCGGCACCGACGGCACCATGTCGTGGACGGTCGATGTCCTCAACCCGCGCACCAGCGATGATTTCGTCCTGGGCCTGAAGGAAATCACCCTGCCCGACGGCGTCACGAGGCCTTATTCCATGTGGCTGTCGGGTGAATACCCGCGCGCCCTCGACGGACTGTGCAAGATCCTGTCGCTCGACATGCGCGTGCTCGATCCCGCCTGGATCGGCATGAAGCTGCGCAAGCTCCTCGATTTCCCCGAGCCGCTCGGCGACTTCATGGCCTTCGTCCCCGGCAGCCGCAAGCAGCAGACCTTCCCCTCGACGATCTCCTACCTCGCGCGCCTCATCCTGCACCGCTACGCCATGCTCGGCATCCTCGACGAGGACGGCCTGCCGCGCCAGCAGATGGGAATCCTGGAAACGCCTTCCGAGAAGGCGA
>Ga0209131_1000671_pt1 | contig 24282 bp, 21 predicted proteins | sample GraSoi_2013_40cm_FD_185826 | JGI IMG/M metagenome (GOLD analysis project Ga0209131, IMG submission 185826) | Grasslands soil microbial communities from the Angelo Coastal Reserve, California, USA - Sample 9_17_2013_40cm (SPAdes) (version 2) | ecosystem: Environmental > Terrestrial > Soil >... | reverse complement strand
ATTGGGACGTCCATAAACTTGCCCTCCTGCCAGTCAATGCATCCACCGCGCCGCATCGAGCTATGGGGCTTGGGCGGGCCACAGCGTGAGCGTCTTGTTCGATCTTGTTCGGCCACAATGCGTTACGTCCCGTCTTGCGTTGTCCTCCCATGTGCGGATATGTGAGGAAGTGTACGGGCAGCGGCCTTACAGCGGCTCGAGGGGTGCTCGGTGTCAGACGACAACCTCACCGACGTGCAAAGTCGTCAGATCGCGGATCATGTCCGTGAGGAATTGGCGCGCCGCCGGATATCGCGGAAAGGCTTGGCGGCGCAGGCAAAGATCAGCATTTCCACGCTTGAGAAGACGCTTTCGGGGCGCCGCCCGTTCACGCTCGCCACCACGATCCGGCTTGAGGAGGCACTCGGCGTCAGTCTCCGCACCAAGCTGACTGCGGCACCGGCATCGGCCGTGCCGCCGCTGGCGCCCGGCGAGCTCGGCTATTACTCCCGGCCCGCGGTATCGTGGATTGAGGGGACCTATCTGACGCTGCGCCCTTCATTTGGCGACCGGGATGCCATCTACGCTTATCGCACTGAAATCACGTGGGATGACCAGTGCTCCAGCCTGGTGTTTCGCGAATCCGAGCGCATCGACGTGGCGTTCACCCACGCCGGCACCGTTTCGGTGCCGCACCAGTCCGGGCACATCTATCTGACCGTCAATCGCAACGGCCAGCATCGGCTGATCATCGTGTCGCGTCCCACCATTTCGGGGGAGATGTACGGTATCCTCACGACCCTGCAGGTCGGACGCGGCTCGCAATTGATGCCGGTTTCGGCGCCGGTGGTGATGGTCCCCACCAAGGCCGTCAAGAACATTCAGTTTGGCCAAATCCGAGCCGCAGACCGCTGCTACGCGCTGTACAGGAAATACCTGAAGCGAGCCGTGGACGACCAGTTCGCAATGTTTCTTGCGCCGTAGGCAATGAGCGTTCCAAACCCTCGGACCTCATCCTGAGGAGGCCGCGCTCTTTGCGCGGCCGTCTCGAAGGATGGCCGCGGGCACGATCTCGCTTGTGGCCGTCCTTCGAGACGCGCGCATCCTTCGCCAAGCGCTCAGGAGCGCGCTCCTCAGGACGAGGCTGATGGATTTATTTCACGGCGGCGCGCGAAAACCAGGATCGCATTGTCCTCGCCGTATCGGCAGCCGGCCTTGGCTCCGGTTCTAAAGGCTGCTCCGGGCCCGGGCCGGGGTCATCCGGCGCGTGGGCTGGCAATACATCGGCAGGCCTCACCGACGGGCTCAACGTCGTCTCTGTCGCCAACTGAGCGGCGGGCTTGGGCGCAGGCGCTGGGCTCAACGGCAACTGTAGCGGCGGCAAGGTCTGTTCGACGGTCGGGCCGCGCGGCGTCAGGTCCGCGACCGGCACTCGCCATTGAAATGCGTCTAGTCGGCCGGTCACCGGCGATACCGGCATCCAGGTTTCGGCGATGACGCCGTCGGCGGTCCAAACCGGATCGTGGGCGGCATGAACGGCGCGGGCCATCCATTCGCGGGCGAGCCCGGTGTCGCCGTGCTCAGCAGCCTCGATGCGCGCCATCAAGGTTGCGACGCGCCGGGTCGGCGTTGCCGCGAGCGGCGCGAGGCTGGCGCGGGCCTCGGCAAATTCGTGCGCTTCGAGCGCGGCATTGGCCAGTGCCAGCGCGCCCTCCGGGTGGGACTCGGCGAGCCGTGCCAACAGGCGCACGCGCAGCAGGCGGTCGCGCGCGGAGGCGCCCGGAAGGAGGTCCGCATACGCGGTAGCGATCTCCGGGTGCGGACTCTTGCGCCAGGCAGCTTCGAGGATGCGCCCTGCCTTGCGCTGCTCGCCGGCCTCCGCCATAAAGCGGCCTGCCAGCGACGCCGCCGGAACGAGCCCGGGGCACAGCTTGGCTGCCTCCTGGGCGAGCTCACTCGCGGCGGCCGGGTCCCGATCCTTGAGCGACAAAGCCTGTGCGGTGAGCAATACGGCGCGCTGGCGCCGAAACACATCGCTATGGACGAGCCCGCCTTTGCGATTGCGCTCCAGGGCTTCGAGCGCACCCGGCCAGTCGCCATCATGGCAACGGAATTCGAGCGCCGCCTGTCCGGCCCACGCAAGCGAGGGCGATGCCTTTGCGGCATCCTCGGCGTATAGGCGGGCGGCGGCAAGATCGTTGCGGCGCTGCGCCTCGATGAACAATCCGTGCAAACCGAACAGCTTGGTGTCGCTGCGATCCGCCATGGCGCGAAAGGCCGCCGCGGCGCCATCAGACTGCCCGGACAATTGCGCGGCTTGTGCCTGTAACATCAGCAGCAAAGGCTGTTCAGGCGCGAGCCGTCCGGCCTTAGCTGCAAACCGGCGGGCCGCGCCGACATCGCCGGCGCCGATGGCCATCAGACCACGCACGATCGCCTGCTGTCCGGCAGCGGCGCGGCGATCCGCGATGGTTGAGGCAATCTGCCGGGGCGCGCGCAGAGCCAAGCGCATCAGCGACCACAGCAACACCGCCGCGCAGGCGATGACCGCGATCAGAATGCCGATCGGAGGCTCGGCGTGATAGCCGAGCCACGTGATGGAGACCTCGCCGGGGTGGTCGGCGAGCCAGACCGCGACATACTTGGCAAACGCCGCCGTGAGGACAAGAAAGACGACAACGCGAATCATTGGGGCGATGGTCCGCGTACCGCAGGTTCAGCAAGCTTGGCCAACGACGCGGTGGCGATAAGCCGCGCTGATTCGAGCGCCTCTTGCCGCGCCAGCGCCTGCGTCCGCCACCCTTGCGCGAGCTCTCTCGCGGGCGTCGGCAGCTTATCCAGCTCGGCCACCATGGCCTCAATGTCTTGCTGTGGCATCTTGAACTCGATGCGGCTCATGACCGTCGCCGGATCGTCGCCCGGTTCGTTCCGCACCGGCCGGATATTCAACATCTTGACGGCGCTCGCCTGGAGGCGATCGAGGTAGCCGAGATCTTGGCCGGACGGCACTGACAGGCGCCGCAACTCCGGCACGAGCGTCGACAGGCTGCGGAACAGTTCGGTTCGCGTCGGTAAGCCGGTTGCCGCAAAGGGCGCGAGCGAAGCGAGCGCTCTTTCGTCGAGACCGAGTGACCGGGCCGCGGCAAGTTCAGCCGTAAATGGCCCGTTGCGCTCAACCGCGCTGCGCAGGGCCAGGGCCACTGTCGCAACCCGGATTGTCTTATCGGGGGTGGTCACCGCGCTGGCGAGGCGATCCAATCCTTCCTGTTTCTGCTGGAGTGCCGTTTGCCGCGATTCGAGCGCCGTGACGCGATGAGCGAGAGCCTCAAGGGCGGCGCGGTCATTCGGTTGCGCCCGATTCTGCCCGTCGCCCCCCTCTCTACCCTCCCCAGCACGCGGGGGAGGGGGCACGGCGAGCAGGCCGGCCGCCTTGTCGGCGCGCTCACCGGCGGCGCGGGCGGCCGCAGCTGCGTCGCGGACAGCGCGCTCCAACGCGGCGATGCGATCTCCCAGCGGCGCCAGCATGGCATCGAAAGCGGCGATGCGGCTATCCGACTCCCCCGCCCTACCCTCCCCCGCTTGCGGGGGCGGCGCCTGCGAGGGCGGCGCCCTGGGATCAGCCTCGGGCTTGGCGGTGCGCTCGACAACTTCATTGGGCACGGCCGCGGGGCTGGCCACATTGCGCTGTGGCCCATCGCTGCCGTCGGCGGTGAGATAAATCCAAAGCGCGCCGCCAATGATCGCCGCGATGACGCAGACTGGACCGACAATCACGACCTTCATGGGCAGCAGGGACGTCAAGATCCGCTTCAGTGATCGCATCGCACCGGACGGACCTGCAGGCGGACCGGAGCCGGCGGTGGTGGCGCGCGATCCGTCGAGGGAAACTTCGACCGCCTCGACATCGATTATTGGCGGCTGACGGCGTGGCCGCCCGTCCGGGGAGACACCTTCGTGCCGCGTCCTGTCGTCCGGGTCTGCCATCGGAATCTCCGAATTCCTCACGCGCCGGCATACTGTCTGCTGCGGGGCAGCAATGCAAACCCCCACCCTACCCTCCCCCGCCTGCGGGGGAGGGTAGGGTGGGGGTCACGTCCGACCGATAAGGGCGAGCAGAGCCTGCTCGTTGGCCTCACTTGCAACTTCGATAGCCTTGGTGCCCGCTGCCGCAAGCGGCGCGGCAACTTGGGCGGACAAGCATAAATGTCGGGTTTGAATCGATAAATCTCCAATCCCGGCCATGGCGGCGGCCACAAATGCAGCCGCGGTACGGGCCGAGTAGTGCAGGACAGCATCAATCGCGCCCGCCGCGAATGCGGCGCGCACATCGGGCGTCAACTCGGCCACCATACTCGCCCGGTATACGAGTGCTGTTTCTACACGCAAGCCGTGTAATCGTAACGCACCCGCCAAGTCGCCGGCTCGGTCCTCGCCCGCGCAATAGAGGAGGGGGGAATTCGCGACTGGCGGCTTGGATGCAATCAACGAAACAAGGGCACTCACGTCGCCATCAGCCGACATGATCGCCGTAAATCCGGCCGCGGCGGCCGCGGCCTGGGTCCGCCGCCCCACCGTGTAGACGGGCAGATCGGCAAGCTCGCTGAAACGGCGGTGGGCCGCGACGGCCCGGACCGCGTTGGCGCTGGTGAAAACCACGGCCACCCATGGGCCGGCGCCAAGCTCGGCGTGCCGGATAGGCTCGATCCGCAGCAGTGGCATGAGCAGCACCTCGTGACCGCGCCCGCGCAGCAATGCTGCCGTCCGCTCACATTCCGGTTCCGGTCTGGTGACGAGGAGGCGCACGCGCTCATCCGGCAGCGAAGAAACCCGCAGCCGCCCGGCCCTTCAATTCGCGCGCCGCATCGGCCCCAAGCGTCACGCCATCCTGGATCGCTCCCGTGCGCGCGGTCTCGTGCACCTCGCTGCCGTCGGGGCGCAGGATCATGCCACGAAACAATACATTGCCGTCCTCGATCCGTGCATGACCGGCAATCGGCGTGCGGCAGGAGCCGTCCAGCACGGCCAGGAATGCGCGTTCGGTACGGAGCGCCGTCAGGGTTTCGGTGTGGTTAATCTTGGCCAGCAGGTCGCAGGTGCGCCTATCGGCTTCGCGCACCTCGATGCCGATCGCACCCTGGCCGACCGCCGGCAGGAACGCGGCTTCACGTCCGAGCCGCTTCAGGCCGGCAAGCGCCAGCAGGGTCGCATCCACCACGCCGTCATCGAGCTTCTTGAGCCGCGTATCCACATTGCCGCGGAACGTCACCACCGAGACGTCCGGCCGCAAACGCTTGACCATGGCCTGGCGGCGCAACGATGCGGTGCCGACCACGGCCCCATGCGGGAGACCCGTAAGCGAGGTGGCCTTGCGGCTGATGAAGGCGTCCCGTACATCTTCGCGGGGCAGGCACGCTGCGAGTTCCAGCCCGGCCGGCAGGGCCGTTGGCATGTCCTTGCTGGAATGCACCGCGAGATCGATCGCCTTGTCGAGGAGCGCTTGCTCGATCTCCTTGGTGAACAGGCCTTTCCCGCCTGCTTCCGACAGTGGACGGTCCTGGATGACGTCGCCCGTGGTGCGGATCGCCTCGATAGCGATGGCCTCGGGCTCCACCCCATGGGCGGCCGCGAGGTGTGCTCGCACCTCCCGGGCTTGCCACAACGCCAGCGGGCTGCCGCGCGTGCCAATGCGCAGGAACGGTGTCGAGGATTGCGCCATAGAACCCCACAATGCTACCGGGTTTCCGACCGGGCTCGGCATGAGGTCTTAAGCAGGCTTTGCAAAAAAGCAAATGCTTCGCTGGCCCGATGGATTAGCCATGCTTGTGCTCGGTATAGAGACGACCTGCGACGAGACGGCGGCTGCGGTGGTGGAGCGCCACGACGACGGCCGCGCCACGATTCTCTCCAATGTGGTGCTGTCGCAGATCGCCGAACATGCGGCATTCGGCGGGGTGGTTCCGGAAATCGCAGCGCGCGCCCATGTGGAGGCGCTCGATCTCATCATCGCGACCGCCATGGCGGAGGCCGGCCGCGACTTCGGCGCCCTCGATGGGGTGGCGGCCGCGGCCGGGCCGGGGTTGATCGGCGGGGTCATCGTCGGCCTGATCACCGCCAAGGCGATCGCACTCGTCCATGAAAAGCCCTTGATCGCCGTTAACCACCTGGAGGCTCATGCTCTGACGGCGAGGCTCACCGACGGGACGCCGTTTCCCTACTGCCTGTTTCTCGCCTCGGGGGGCCACACCCAGATCGTCGTGGTGCGCGGCGTCGGGGATTATGTGCGGCTTGGCACGACGCGCGACGACGCCATCGGGGAAGCCTTCGACAAGACTGCGAAGCTGCTGGGGCTTGGCTATCCGGGCGGGCAGCGCGTCGAACAGGAAGCCGCGCGCGGCGATCCCTCCCGCTTCAACTTGCCGCGTCCGATGCTGGGCCGGCAGGACGCGGATTTTTCCTTCTCCGGTCTCAAGACCGCGCTGCGGCTCGAGGCCGAAAAGATCGCGCCCCTTACAGACCAGGACGTGGCCGATCTGTGTGCGTCGTTCCAGCTTGCGGTGATCGAGACGGTGGTCGACCGGTTGCGCCGAGGCCTCAAAGTCTTTCGCCAGCGGTTCGGTGCTCCCTCCGCGCTGGTGGCGGCCGGTGGGGTTGCGGCGAACCAGGCGATCCGTGACGCCCTCCTCAACCTGGCGTCTCAAGATCAGGTGGCGCTCGTGGTGCCGCCGCCGTCGCTTTGTACCGACAACGCCGCCATGATTGCCTGGGCAGGCGCGGAACGGCTCGCCCACGGCCTGTGCGATGCGCTCGATACTTTGCCGCGGGCGCGCTGGCCGCTGGATCAAGTCGGCAAGCCCCTTCCTACCGACGCTGGGACCGCGGGCGTCTCGCCCGCCATCGCGTGCCCGCCTGCGGGGCGGGCGGGCGGGCGAGACGCCCGCGGTCCCGGGGAGCCGGCCGATTCGGTGTCCCCGAATACCGCGCCTTCGGTCGTCGCGTGAGCAAGAGCGCGGACCACATCGCCGTCGTAGGCGCCGGCGCCTGGGGTACGGCGCTCGCCAACGTCATCGCCCGTGGCGGCGGCGCCGTAACCCTATTCGCTCGCGACGCCGCGGCGGCAGGCGTGATAGCGGCGGTCCGCGAAAGCCGGCGCTTGCCTGGCGTGCCGATCAACCAGCGTGTTGCCATCGCGGCACTTACCGAACGCCGGCCGGAAGGCGATGCCATCCTGATCGCAGTGCCCGCGCAGGCATTGCGCGGCACGGTGTCGGGCCTCGCAGGGACAATTGCCGCCGGTACGCCGGTCGTCGCCTGCGCCAAAGGAATCGAGAGAACGACGCGCCGGTTCATGACCGAAATTATTGCGGAATGCCTGCCCGAAGCAGTTCCGGCGATCCTGTCCGGTCCGAGTTTTGCGGTCGATGTCGCGCGCGGATTGCCGACCGCCGTGACGCTGGCTGCGGCCGATGAAACCGTGGCGCAAATGCTCACCCGTTCACTGGGGTCGGCGGCGTTTCGGCCCTACCATTCGACGGACGTGCGGGGCGTCGAAATCGGCGGAGCGGCGAAGAACGTGCTCGCCATCGCGGCCGGGATCGTGGCTGGCCGAAAGCTCGGCGCGAGTGCGGTGGCGGCCCTCACGACGCGGGGCTTCGCGGAACTGATGCGGTTCGGCAGGGCTTACGGGGCGCAACCCGAAACCTTGACGGGCTTGTCGGGATTGGGCGATCTGATCCTCACCTGCACGAGCCCCCAGTCGCGGAATTTCTCGCTTGGCCTCGCTCTTGGCCAAGGGCACGATCTCGACACCCCCTCCCTTCCCTCCCCCGCTTGCGGGGGAGGGAAGGGAGGGGGTGGGCATCTTGCCGAGGGCGCATTCACGGCAGCGGTGCTGGTCGACATGGCGCGCGCCCGTGCAGTCGAGATGCCGATCGCGGCGGCGGTTGCGGCGGTGCTCGATGGCGCTTTGGCGATCGATGCCGCGATCGAGGCGCTGCTGACACGGCCGTTGCGGGCAGAAGGGTGGCAACCATGAACTACTGGCTGATCAAGTCGGAACCCGGCACCTGGTCATGGGACATGCAGGTCCAGAAAGGCGCCAAGGGCGACGTCTGGACCGGCGTGCGCAATCACACCGCCAAGCAGAATTTGATGAAGATGAAGAAGGGCGACCGCGCCTTCTTCTACCATTCCGGCGAGGACAAGGCGGTGGTCGGCATTGCGGAGATCGTCCGTGAAAGCTACCCCGACCCGACCGCCAAGGCCGGCGAGCCGTGGGTCGTGGTCGATGTCAAGGCTGTCACGCCGCTCAAGACGCCAGTCACATTGGCGGCCGTCCGCGCAGAGCCGCGGCTGAAGGACATGGCGCTCGTGAAATTATCGCGCCTGTCGGTGCAGCCGGTCACGCCGGCGGAGTGGAAAATCGTCTGCCAGTTGGGCGGGGTGAAGCCGTAGCGCGGCGCAGGTCGTGGGTCGCGTCCTTGGCCGAACTGGAGAGTCGTTCGAAAGGGCGGGGCAAACCCGCCCTTTTTTGTCTTGACGGCAAATGTCATCTATCAGCTGATTGACGAACTTTGCACGGCTGAGCGGTCACACTCCACAATGCGCACTTGCGCGATCCCGTCATTTCACAACGGAGCAGCCCGATGAAAATTGCAAACGCAATCGTGCCGGCGAGCATGTTCGCAGCCGCCGCCCTGTTCGTCCTCACTCCGGCCGAGCTGACGCAGGCGCAAGGCCCCGGCGCCCGACCGGACCTCGACGCAATCAAGCGAGATTACCGACGTCCCGCTCCACGCCCGGTCGAAAATCAGTTGCTCGTCGACCTCGGCCGCACGCTTTTTTTCGATCCGCGCATTTCCGCCTCGGGCAAGACCGCTTGCGCAAGCTGCCATTTTCCGGAACTCGGCTATGTGGTGACCGATGCGCACCCGCTCAATGATTCCGGGAAGCCGACCTCGCGTAAATCGCAGCCGCTGATCGGGTTGGGCTATGCCGGCAACGCGGCCGTCGGCTGGGACGGACGCAGCGCGACTCTGGAGGTGCAGGCCAAGGCATCGAAACACCGGTCAAGGTTGAGGCGATCGAGGAGCGGATCAGATCGGCTCCTGACTATGCGGCAAAGTTCAACGCGGCTTTGCCGGGCAAGCCGATCAACATCGATGCGATCGCACAGGCCGTGGCGGCGTTCGAGCGCACCCTGGAGCCGGGGCTTGCCCCGTTCGATCGGTGGGTCAGCGGCGAGGTGGCAGCGATCCCCGAATCAGCCAAACGTGGATTCGCGCTTTTCGCCGGCAAGGCCGGCTGCGCCGCGTGCCATAGCGGTTGGCGATTCACCGATGACCAGTTCCACGATATCGGCACCACGACGACCGATCAGGGCCGCGGCCGCGAGGTCAAGGATGCCGCGCTGAGCTTTGCTTTCAAGACGCCGACGCTGCGATCGGTGGCGTTGCGTGCGCCGTACATGCACAATGCCTCGATTGCCACCCTGCCCGATGTCGTTCGGCATTATGAGAGGGGCGGCTTCGATCGCCCGAGCCGGTCGCCTATGCTGGTTCCCGTTCAGTTGACCGAGACTGAGCGGCTCGATCTCGTTGCGTTCATGGAAACCTTGACGGGTGATGACGCAGGTTCACGGCCGAGCCGCTGACAAAAGGGCAAGCAACACTTAGCCCTCGCCATGCCCGGGCCTCGTCGCGGGCATCCACGTCTGCTCCCCCCGCATGCGGGGGCGGGAGGGGGCAGCTAAAGAGACGTGGATGGCCGGGACAGAGCCCGGCAATGACTCCGAATAAATGGGTTCAACATGACCCGGAACAGCTTGGGCGACGTTAACGCGCCCGGCGAGCCTCCCCCGCCGATCTGCCGCCTCACTCCCCTTGCAGGGTGAAGCCGATCAAGCGGCCGAAAACGACGACCAGGATCCAGCAGGCGATCGATATGCCTCCCGCGAGCCTCGCCCGCGGCGGCGGCGTCGGATTAAGGCTCCATTTCTGCGCGTCGCGAGCCGTAATGAATTCGAAAATCATCATGTTGATGCCGGCGACGACAATGAGCGCCATCTTTATCCAGAACACGGGGTTCACGAAATACTCGGTGGCCCGGCTGATGAACAGGAGAGAACCCGCAATCACCGCAAGCACGAAGGCCGCCCAGGTGAATGGCAGAACCTGCCTTGAAAGTTCCGCAAACGGACGTTCCGTCGAGGCGAACCCGAGCAGGCGCAAGTCCACGATCGCTATCGTGCCAAGCACGAGCGAAACTGCGAAGACATGAACCACCTCGGCGGTCGTGAAGGCCCATGCGTTTTTGTGAATGAATACCGCCCAAGACGAGGCCTGTAGCGTCTCCAAGAGCGCGGTAATGGATTGCAAGCTCACCTCCCCTGGATTGATGTTCTTGACTTGCTTTTGTTTTCGTGTGGCCCGGACGTTACCGCCTGTTCAGCCTTTCTTCAAATACTTCGGTAGCCGCGATCGCGAGCCTCGGAGCACGAAAGTCAGCGGTGTACGCCTGATCGCCGATGCCTTCGTTTGGTATCATCGTGGAATCCCACCTTCCGTCGCACCGTCGGGAAAGCGACAAACTGTCGCGTCGTCATCGCCAACTCTCCAGCCGACTCGCGTCGGCCCTCGACCTTCGAGGTCTCGGCCTTCGAGGTTGTCATCGGGTTCAAGTCATACGATAATTGTTTACCAGCCTGGCGTCATCGCCAGAGCCAGAGGAAGCGGAAGAAACGCCATGAACATAATATTCAGCATAATAAGAGAAGATACGTTCTGGAAAATCCTGCTGTTCGTTCACTTCCTCCTGGCGGTCTCGCTGCTCGCGGCAGTCACGCTTCAGGCGGTGGCCGTTTTGATGCCGGCGCGACAGATGGCGGGCAATTTCATCGATCGCAGTCCGGTGCCGGCAGCGTCCTACGCCGCCCTGATCGCCGTCGTCTACGTACTCCAGGCCCTCATGGGCGCGTGGATTTACATCAAGTACCGCACCTATGTCAGAATTCCGATGGAGCAACTCCGCCACTTTTGGACTGTCGGCTCCTTCGAACTCAAAGAGCATGTCGTAACGATGGGGATGGGCCTTCTTCCGGCCTATTGGTATTTTTGGCGCCAGCCCCTGTCCGCCGAGCATGACGGCGTACGCAGGTGGGTGACCGTTTTCCTCGCCTTGAGCGTGTGGTACGCTTTTCTTGTGGGCCACGTCGCCAACGATTTTCGCGGGGTCGGATCATGACGCAGACCTTGGATGTAGGCGAAGGATTCTCCCGACTCGACAGCTCCCCCGCAACCGGCGCGCCGACATCGACGCAGACGAGGGCGAAGTCCGGGACCTTCGCGATCACATTCGGCATTGCATTCGCGCTGCTGTACACGGTCTACGAACGGCTCAACTGGCCGCTTTTCACCTATCATCCGGTACTCGGCAACCTCGATTTCTGGAGGCAGCCAGCCGGAGTGGGTCCGCCCATGTTCTGGTACGGTTGGATCGTGCTTGCCGCCGTCAGCGCGTTCGTGGTGGCCTGCATCGCTACACTTATTCCGGGACAGTGGCTCCGCCGCGCGACCGTTTTCTGTTGCGCCCTTGCCGCGTTCTGGCCGGCCGCCCTTACCGGGCTGAGGATCTTCATCGTTGATTGGGCGACCTTTGACGCCGACTTCTTGAATTCGGTGTGGGTGGCCGCGATTCCGGCGTTCGTTGGGACAGCAGTCGTCACCTATTACGTCCCCGCCCGATTAGCGGAACGCGTGTGGACGAGCTGGTTGTTGATCGTGCCGATCGGCGGCCTCGTCGTCCTCGGCTATTCGCTCCTCCAGCCGTGGTTTCTGCGGTAGCAGATTCCCCGCGACGTGAGGGACTACCCTTTCCAGACGTGTGCCCCCGCCGTCTCCGCCGCGGGGGTGACGCTAGGTCGCGGCGCTTGTCCCGGAGAATGTGACGCAGCGAGTCCCGGGCGTAGCCTCAGTTAGGTCTACTTTGAGGACGTCCCCATACTCCGCGCTGTTCAGTCTCGCTCGTGCGTTGCCGACGCGGTGATGACACAGCAGTGCCCAAATTCGCGATTCGGCCAGCGACCATCGTGACATTGGGGTTGCCTGCGCACGTCACAAAATTACCATCCTGAACTGGTTTTCCGCGCCCTTCCTGAACGCTTCACTCTCACCTCAGGAGGCAGCCATGATGATCTGCGATCGCCGAAGCGTCCTCGCCCTGGTCGGTAGCATTGCGTTTGTCGGCAGCGCATCCGCGAAGCACAACCACAATAGCGGGCCGCAATTGCTTGGAAGCAGGCTGAACACGAATGGGAAGCACGAAATCCACAAAGTTGGCGAGCATAGCGTCTCGGTTCATATCGAAAATAAAAAGGTTGCCGGCGTATCAGTGACGCATCGCACCAAGGGCAACCTGGCGGTAAAGAAGTACAAGACAACGCGGAAGATGGCTCAGGGCAACGAAATCGATGCCCCGGCGGCAACGAACGGCAGTTTGGTCCGGCCTGCCGGCTATCAAGTCGCCCAATCGGCGGTGGTGTATATCGGCTATTCCTTCTTTGACGGCGTCGACGAGCAGATCTACTGGTTCCCGGCGGAAATGGTCGTGGACCCGTTGACCGGCGCGGTCGACTACGTGCCGCTGACGTAAAACTCGATCAAAGAAAGCCGCAAAATACGCCGTGCAACGGCTGCACGGCGTATCGGGCTTCCCAGAATCATATCAGTCTGATTGGGTCGGACCAGCAATTGAAACGACTACCAGAGGGCCTGACATGAGACAATTTCTTGCCGCTGTGGTTATGACGGTATCTTTGGCCCCAATAGGGGCATTCGCTCAAGAGCGCGTAGGAGATGCGGCCCTGGGCGGATTGTCCGGCGCGATCGTTTTCGGGCCGGTGGGTGCGGTCGCCGGCATCGTTGTGGGTTACGCGGCGGGGCCGGGGATCAGTCACTCATGGGGACTCAGGCGATCGGACTCCCGTTATCGGGGCAGGACTGCACAGCGCCCGGCGCTGGCACGCTCCAATAACGCCGAGTTGACGCAGGCAACCGCCCAGAGCGTTTCGGCAGCGCCGCCCAAACCCGCTTTCGGAACGAAACGCACCTGGGATTCGCCACCCGTCCTGGGATTCGAGTGACGAGCCGCAGCCGGCGAAACTGCCGGGCCGGCCGATTCCGAGCCGCCACAGCCTTCGACCTCATCCTTCGAGACGCACCGCTTCGCGATGCCCTCAGGATGAGGTCCGTAATTGGTTGTTGTCGGACGGGATTCCGCAGATATCCGATTATTCAACCGGTTGTGACGCACTGCCGCTAGCCGGCAAAGGCTTAATGTTGTTCCTTCTCAGGGGCGCTTTTATGCGATAGACTGTGCCGGAAAAAGGATTGGCACACCAGACTTGGCACACCAACGGGCCGATAGGCGGGCGGAAACCATGACAAAATCGCAACGTGCATCTCTCCTGTTAGGACTGGCGCTGGCTCTCCCTCTCGCGTTTGCCGGAATGGCATGGGCCGGAGGCGCCTCGTTGGACGAGGACGAGGAAGATCAGTCGAACGCGGGCGTTTCATTTTTCGGCTTTGCCAAGGATCTGGATCGCGGCGGCGGCGTGGCAGACGCCAAGGTGAGCGCCGAAATCAAGAACCGCAACGCAAGCCTTGTGACTCGCACTGACGATCAAGGCCATTTCAAGTTTTCCGGTTTCAGCAAGGACATCGATCCGAAGGACGTGGAGATCTCCTGCAGCAAGGAAGGCCTCAAGCTGCAGCGGACCGTGCGGCGGCAGCCGCCGGGCGGCGAGGCGGCGACCTCGATCGAAGTCGATTGCTTGATGGTCAAGCCGTAACGGCCGGCGGGGCTAGCGCTCCCATGGGTATCGGTGCCGCGCGTAGCGCTTTAGCGGGATGCCTATTCGGCGTGCTGTTCAGCACGCTGCTCCCGGCGAGCGGGGCTTTCGCCGAGCTGTTGTTTGACACGCCCGATTTGGCGTTGACCGGCCGCGTGACGTCTGCTCAGGAAGGCGCCATGGAAGGGGTGCTGGTCAGTGCGCAGCGGAACGGCTCTCCCATCAGCGTTACCGTCGTAACCAATCAGGCCGGCCGCTACAGCTTCCCGGTCGATCGTCTCACGCCTGGGCATAATGCGTTGCGCATCCGGGCGATCGGCTACGAGCTTGATGGGCCGGCAGCAGCCGACGTCGCCGCCAAGGGAACCGTGACGGCCGATCTCGCGCTGCGCAAGGTCGACGACATCGCCTCCCAGATGACCTCGACCGAATGGCTGATCAGCATGCCGGGCGCCGAGCAAAAGCGCCCGCTGATCGAATGCATGAGCTGCCATACGCTGGAGCGCGTGGTGCGCTCGAAGTTCACGGCCGACGAGTTTGTCGGCGTGCTCAAGCGCATGGCGAACTACGCCAATAACTCCACCATGCAGAAGGTCCAGGCGCGGGTCACCGAACGCGAGGTGCCCGACGACCGGGCGCGGCGGGTCGCCGAATATCTCGCGACGGTCAATCTGAGCAAACGCGACCGCTGGGACTATGAGCTCAAGGCGCTGCCGCGTCCGACCGGCACGGCGACGCGCGTCATCATCACCGAATACGACATGCCCCGCAGCACGGTCGCGCCTCACGACGTGCGCACGGATGCCGACGGTTTCATCTGGTATTCGAATTTTGTCGAGCCCTATCTCGGACGGCTTGATCCGCGTACCGGCGCACATGCGGAATTTGCGTACAACTTGCCGAAGCCGAATTTTCCTGCCGGCGCGCTCGCGCTCGAGGCCGACCATGACGGCAACTGGTGGCTTGCGATGATGTTCCAGGGCGGGGTCATGAAGTTCGATACCCGCACCAAGACGTTTCGCCATTATCCGCTGCCCGCCGAACTTGACTCCGACACCGCGCAGCAATCCATGGTGATGCCGCGTCAGTCCCATGTGGATGGCAAGGTGTGGACGAACGACGTCAACACGCATTCGATTCTGCGGCTCGATCTGGCGACCGGCGCCTATGAGCGCGTCGATCCGTTCCAGGGCATGCCGATCGGCGCCAATCGCCAGCATTCGCCATATGGAATGACAGCCGACCAGGGCAACAATCTCTACTTCATGGATTTCGGCGACGAGAGCGTGGGGCGGATCGACGCTAAGACCTTCCGGGCCACCATTTACCCGACGCCAACACCCCACTCGCGCCCGCGTCGCACGATGCTGGATGACAAAGGGCGGCTGTGGTTTGCGGAGTTTGCCGCCAACAAGCTCGGTATGTTCGACCTCGACCGCGAAAGCATCAAGGAATGGGACGTACCGACGCCGCACACTTATCCCTACGACGTCTATCTCGATCGGAATGGCGAATTGTGGAGCGGCTCGATGTCGAACGACCGCGTGTTGCGGATCGACCCGCAGACCGGAAAGTCGATCGAGTATCTGTTGCCGCGCCAGACCAACATTCGCCGGATTTTCATCGATAACACCACCACGCCGGTGACCTTCTGGGCCGGCAACAACCACCACGCCGCCATTCTCAAGATCGAACCGCTCGATTAGAAGGCGTTCCGGTCAGATAGTTTGCCGACGATACCCACGTACCTCCTCCTGAGGAGGCCGCGCGCTTGCGCGGCCGTCTCGAAGGATGGACCCCGGCAGTGACTCGTTCCATCCTTCATCCTTCGAGAGCCTCAGGACGCCGTGCTGCGCACGGCTCCTCAGGATGAGGTCGTTGATTCTTCACACACCCGAAAACGGGATCCGGTTGCGTAGTGACGATGCGGAGTATTTCGCGATACATAGCATCATATTAGCGTTGGTACGCGGTTCACTATGGGCAGTCCGGGGGAAACACCGTGCAAGGCATCAATTATTGGGCCATCATCGTCGCCGGCATCGTCGGATATGCGGCAGGAGCATTGTGGTATTGGGGCTGGTCGAAGCCCTGGATGGAGGCGCAAGGCTTCACCCCGGAATCGATGAAAGCCAATCAATCCCCGGTCCCTTACCTGGTCGCCTTTGCGGCGAATGTAGTAATAGCCGTGATGCTGGCAGGCCTCATGGGTCACCTCGGCATCGCCGGGGTGACGATCCGCACCGGCATCATTTCAGCGGCGGCGGTATGGCTCGGTTTTGTCGCGACGACACAGACCGTGAACTATAGCTTCGGCAAGCGCCCGCTCAAGCTGCTGTTCATCGACAGCGGCCATTGGTTGGTCGTACTGCTGCTGCAGGGAGTGGTTATCGGCTTCATGGGCGTATCGTAACGTCTGATGCGCTTCCGAAACCGAGGTCGTCCGGTCGGCGTCTACTCCGATCGGGCACCTCAACCAAAGTGTGACATTCCACGCCTTGTGACGCCCGGAATGGGCGGCGCATAATGTGTCAAGGAAACGTCCGAAAGGGCGCGGCGCGCCAAATCGCGCAGCGTCAAGGAGTGCAAGCATGAGCGAGCAGGTCTACGAAGTTCCCGCCGAATGGAGCAAGCGCGCCTACGTCGATAGCGCCAGATATGCCGCCATGTACGAGCGTTCGATCAAGGATCCGGCCGGCTTCTGGGGCGCGGAAGCAAAGCGCGTCGACTGGTTCAAGCCATTCACCAAGGTCAAGAACACGTCGTTTGATCTGCACCACGTGTCGATCAAGTGGTTCGAGGACGGCGTCACCAACGTGGCGCACAACTGCGTTGATCGTCATCTCGCCAACCGCGGCGACCAGGTCGCCATCATCTGGGAAGGTGACGATCCGAAACATGATCGCAAGATCACTTACCGGGAACTTCACGCCGAGGTCAGCCGGTTTGCCAATGTGCTCAAGGCGCGTGGCGCCCGCAAGGGTGACCGGATCACGATCTATCTGCCGATGATCCCCGAAGCTGCCTACGCCATGCTGGCCTGCGCCCGCATCGGCGCCATCCACTCGGTCGTATTCGGCGGATTTTCGCCGGACTCGCTCGCCGGGCGCATAGAGGACGCAAAATCCACGATCGTCATCACGGCCGACGAAGGCGTGCGCGGCGGACGCAAGATTCCGCTCAAGGCAAATGCCGATCAGGCGGCCGACCGCGCCGGGGGCGTCGCCACCATGATCGTGGTGCGCCGCACCGGCGCCGCCGCGGGCATGAAGGCCGGTCGTGATTTCTACTACGATGAAATCGCCAAGGAGGTGGCGGCCGATTGCCCCTGCGAGCCGATGAATGCCGAGGATCCGCTTTTCATCCTCTACACCTCAGGTTCCACCGGCAAACCCAAGGGCGTGCTGCACACCACCGCCGGCTATCTGGTGTTCGCCGCGATGACGTATCAATGCGTCTTCGATTATCACGATGGCGATATCTTCTGGTGTACGGCAGACGTGGGCTGGGTGACGGGACACAGCTATATCGTCTACGGTCCGCTGGCGAACGGCGCCACCACGCTGATGTTCGAAGGCGTACCGAATTATCCGAGCACTTCGCGATTCTGGGAGGTCGTCGACAAGCACAAGGTCAATATTTTCTACACGGCGCCGACCGCGATCCGGGCGCTCATGCAGGGCGGCGACGGGCCGGTGAAGAAGACTTCGCGCGCGAGCCTGCGGTTGCTCGGGACGGTTGGTGAGCCGATCAATCCGGAGGCGTGGGAGTGGTATCACCGCGTCGTCGGGGATCGCCGTTGCCCCATCGTCGACACGTGGTGGCAGACCGAGACCGGCGGCATCCTGATCACGCCGCTGCCGGGCGCCACGAGGCTCAAGCCCGGCTCGGCGACGCGGCCATTCTTCGGCGTCCAGCCGGAGATCGTCGACGCCGAGGGCAAAGTGCAAGAGGGCGCCGCCGCGGGAAATCTGTGCATCGCCGACTCGTGGCCCGGACAGATGCGCACCGTCTACGGCGACCATGAGCGCTTCGTGCAGACCTACTTCACCGCCTATCCGGGCAAGTATTTCACCGGCGACGGCTGCCGGCGCGATGCTGATGGCTATTACTGGATTACGGGCCGGGTTGATGACGTGATTAACGTGGCCGGTCATCGGCTCGGGACGGCGGAAGTCGAGTCTGCCCTCGTTGCCCACCCGAAGGTTTCCGAGGCCGCCGTCGTGGGCTATCCGCACGACATCAAGGGCCAGGGCATCTATGCCTACGTGACCCTGATGGCCGGAGAACAGCCCTCCGAACAACTGCGGGGGGACTTGATCGCCTGGGTGCGCAAGGAGATCGGCCCGATCGCTTCGCCCGACCTGATCCAGTTCTCGCCCGGCCTGCCGAAGACCCGCTCCGGCAAGATCATGCGCCGCATTCTGCGCAAGATCGCCGAGGATCAGTTCGATAATCTCGGCGACACCTCGACATTGGCGGAGCCTGCCGTCGTCGACGATCTGGTCCACAATCGGCAGAACCGCCGGGGAACGGCAACCTGAACATTCGATCCGAGATATCGCAGCGGTCGTGAAACTCTTGGCTTCGATCGGGGTTGGTTGAGGCCACGAAATGAGGCGAGTTGGAACACGCTCCGATGAGATCTGGTCACCTCTCAAGCATCATGCCCGTCGCCGCACTCAGATCGCTTTCTGGGATCGCAGGTGCGCTTGCGGCAATTCTATTGGTCCTGTCTCCTCTCGCCATCACGCCGGCGACCGCTCGCGAAACCGTGGCGGCGAGCGGTTATGCCCCTGGCACGATCGTGGTCCATACCAATGAGCGGCGGCTCTACTATTACCTCACGGGCGGGAAAGCGCTGCGCTATCCGGTCGGCGTCGGCCGGGCCGGCAAGCGATGGTCGGGAACCTCTTTCGTCAATGGCAAATACCTCAATCCCGCCTGGACGCCACCAGAAGACATCCGCCGCGACAAGCCTGACCTGCCGGCGGTGATTCCGGGAGGATCCCCCCATAATCCGATGGGCGTCGCGGCCCTCACCTTATCGGGCGGCGAATACGCGATCCATGGCACCAACCGGCCGGAATCGATCGGCGGCTTTGTGTCCTATGGCTGCATTCGCATGTACAACGAAGACATTACCGACCTATACGGCCGTGTCGACTACAACACGCCGGTTGTGGTGACCAATTAAAGCGGCCGTCCGCACGGCGGGATAAACGACGCGCTGCCTGCTGTAGGGGCGACCCTTATGGTCGCCCACTTTGCGTGCCTTGTCGACCGCCTATGGGGGCGACCACAAGAGTCGCCCCGACACCGATGCTCCAGCGCCTTCAGATTGGCTGAAAACGAGCGACTCGGGCAGCACGGGATTCGTCGTCAAAAAAGCCACGACTCAAAAGTCGCTCGCGATTCCTTTGACCTCCCAATCGCCGTAGCGGGTCGGATCCGGCCCCTTGCGTCCATTGAGCTCTCTGGGTCGTTGTTTGGACTTGCGGTCGATTTCGGCGCGGCGGGCTTGGGCCTCCGCAAGCGCCCGTTTGGCGGCCGGAACAAGTCCCCGCTTCGATCCGTCCGCCGGCGGCGATTCGTGGTCGGCACTACCCAAGACGGCATTGAGTGGAGATCTCTCCGTCATAGCCGCGAAGAAGCGAATTCTCGCGCGAACGTCAAGGCCGCAATATCCATTGTCGAAAATCTGTTACAGGTCTGCGTTTTCCTGATATTTGTAGATTGAGGGGAACGAATATCCGCGCCGCCCAGATGGCGCTCGGGAACCACGTCTTGAAAATGACGAGCGCCCTCACGCAGGCCAACACGTTTCATCCGCCCGGCTTTGCCTCGCGACTGGCTGCAGCCAACCTCCTCGACGCTGTGCTGCGTCGCAATCGACCGCTGGATGAGCAGTTGGACGATAGACATCCCAACCCGAGCCTGCGGGAGCTTGGCGAGCGCGACCGGGCGTTGGCGCGCCGTATCGTCGCCACCGTGTTGCGGCGGCTTGGAACGCTGCGCCGCGTGATCGGCGACCTGCTCGATCGCGGCCTGCCGAATGGCAGTCCCCAAGTCGAAAGCGCGCTCTTGATCGGCGCCGCGCAGCTTTTATTTCTTGACGTTCCCCAACATGCTGCGGTCGACCTTTCCGTGCGGCTGGTCCAGGGAGATCCCCGGCAAGCCCGCTATGCAGGGCTCGTCAATGCCGTGATGCGGCGGATCGCGCAAGGCAGAAACCGGCCGCTGGCGGCACTTGAGCCGCTTCATCTCGATACGCCTGACTGGCTTTTCACGCGGTGGACGAACGCCTACGGGGAGGACACGGCGCGCGCCATCGCTCTCGCCCATCGTCCGGAACCGCCGCTCGATGTCACCGTCAAATCTGAACCGGACCGTTGGGCGGAACGGTTAGGCGGACGCAAATTGCCGACCGGCTCGGTACGATTGGCTGCGCATGGACAGATCTCGGCACTGCCGGGCTATGCCGAGGGAGAGTGGTGGATCCAGGACGCCGCTGCCGCGTTGCCGGTGCGGCTGTTCGGCGATTTGCGAGGGCGTTCGGTCGCCGACCTTTGCGCGGCGCCGGGCGGCAAAACAGCGCAGCTGGCATCCTGTGGGGCGGTGGTGACTGCCGTCGACCGGTCAGCGTCACGGGTGGCACGGTTACACGAAAATCTCGCCAGAACCGGGCTACGGGCCGTCACGGTTGTGGCGAACGCCGAGGAGTGGGAACCTGACCCTCCCACCGTGGCCTTCGACGCCGTGTTGGTTGATGCGCCTTGTACGTCCACCGGCACGATCCGACGACACCCGGATATTCCCTGGCGCAAAGCGCCCGACGACATAGCGGCTTTGTCAGCACTCCAGAGGCGACTTCTCGCCCGCGCCATCGACCTGACGAGATCGGGCGGCACCATCGTGTACTGCACATGTTCGTTGGAACAGGAGGAAGGCGAAGATATCGTTTCCGCAGTGGTCGAACAGGACGGGCGGCTCCGTCACAAGCCGATTACGGCTGCCGAATTTCCTGTCCTCGAGGAATTCATCACGCCGCGCGGCGAGTTGCGCACGCTGCCCTGCCACTGGCCTGACTCGGACCCCCGCATGTCCGGGCTCGATGGATTTTTTGCCGCGCGCCTCGAACGGGTTTAAGCCATCGCAGGCTCTATGATTCGTGCCGGGACAATCCCAACAAATCCATAAAATGAACGGCGTTTGCACACAATTGTTCGACGCTTACCCTTGGCTATGTTCTCGAACGGTGTATAGGAGTAAATGCCTGTGACGAGGAGGGAGCAGCTTTAATGTCCCGCGCAGTCATCGCGGACCGCTCCCGCCTGTTCTGGCTGGCGCTTCGACGCAGGTTCAATGTCGCCAGGGGGCGAGTGCTGGTTTGGCCCTTGGCGGGGTTGATCTATTGGCCCGCGCGCGGCGAACGCCTCGTCATTGCTCCCCAGGAATTACGCACCGCCGACCCCACCCGCGCCAACGAAATCTATGGCGGGCGGTTCGCGTTCGCGGGGAAAATCGTTGTCTGCGACGGCCGCTCGCCATTCGAAGTTGAGCCTCCCACCGCGGAATGGGCCGAGATCCTGCTTGGGTTCGGATGGTTACGCCATCTCCGTGCCGCCAATTCGACCATAACCCGCGCCAACGCCCGCGCCCTCGTCGATGAATGGATCACGATCCAAGGCTCCTGGCACCCGATTGCGTGGCGGCCTGAAATCGTGTCGCGCCGCCTGATGTCCTGGCTCAGCCAGGCCACGCTCATTCTCGACGACGCCGATTTGCGGTTCTATCGGCGATTGCTGCGCAGCTTGACGCGGCAAGTCCGGTTCCTGCGCCTCACCGCGAATGAGACGCGTGACGGCGTAGCGCGCCTGCAAGCGCGCATCGCGCTGACCTATGCGGCGCTCTGCATGGCCAAGCAGGTTCGCCATCTCCGCCTCACGACCCGTCGCCTGGTCAGCGAATTGGAGCGCCAGATTTTGCCCGACGGCGGCCACATCAGCCGGAATCCAGGGGTCATTATCGAAATTCTTCTTGATTTATTGCCCCTCAGCCAAGCTTTTGCGGCCCGCAACGTCCCCCCGCCTCCGGCGCTCATCAACGCCGTCGACCGCATGATGCCGATGCTGCGGTTCTTCCGCCATGCTGACGGGACTTTCATGCTTTTCAACGGCATGGGTCCGACGCCACCAGGCCTGTTGGCAACAGTTCTGGCCTACGATGACGCGCGCGGGACCCCGGTGGCGAACGCTCCCTATTCCGGGTACCAGCGCCTCGAAGCCGGCCCGAGCACGTTGTTGATGGATACCGGCAGCCCGCCGCCGCTTGAGGTGAGCGCCGACGGCCATGCCGGCTGCCTTGCTTTCGAGTTCTCAAGCCGGCTGCAGCGCATCATCGTGAACTGTGGAATGCCGGCCGCCGGACGGGAGAGTTGGCGACAAGTTGCGCGCGCGACGGCGGCACACTCCACCGTCACGTTCAACGACTCCTCATCGTGTCATTTTCTCGATTCCCCCTCGATCCGACGCGTGTTCGGCGTTCCGATCCTCGATGGCCCCCGCCACGTGACAGTCTCGCGAGATTATGAGGGCCGGGGCATGGTGCTGCGTGCGACCCATGACGGATATGCGGAACGTTTCGGAATCATTCATGAGCGCTTCGTGGCGCTTGCAGCGGATGGCAACAGGCTCGATGGCGAAGATGTTTTCCTGCCGGTCACCGGAACTACTCTGCCGCCGGACGCAGAGGACCAATTTGCGGTTCGGTTCCATCTTCATCCCGGGACTCGCGCCACCCGCCTGACAAATGGTCATGGCGCGGTGCTGCTGCTGGCGAACCGGGATGTTTGGAACCTCGACGCTCACGACCACGTCGTAACAGTTGAGGAAAGCGTCTATCTGGCGGGCCAGGACGGTCCGCGTCGCACCACGCAGATCGTGATTTACGGCCAGGCGCGCACCACCCAGCGTGTGCACTGGACTTTGAGCCACGTGCGCCAAATTTCTGCGTAGCTAGCCCCTTCGGCATCCGGTGGACCGACAATGGTTGAACATCTGCGCCCGATCTCCCGCGCCCTCATTTCAGTATCCGACAAGACCGGATTGATCGCGTTCGCCCGGCGGCTGGAGGGCTTCGGCATCGAGCTCATCTCCACCGGGGGAACCGCGCGGGCGCTCGCGGACGCCGGCCTCAAGGTCCGCGACGTATCGGACCTGACAGGCTTCCCGGAAATGATGGACGGCCGGGTCAAGACCCTGCATCCTAAAATCCATGGCGGATTGCTGGCAGTTCGCGACAACACCGAACATGCCCGGACCATGCAGGATCATTCCATCCTGGGAATCGACCTGCTCGTCGTCAATCTATACCCATTTGAGGCGACCGTGGCTCGCGGCGCGAGCTTCGACGATTGCATCGAGAACATCGATATCGGCGGTCCCGCGATGATCCGGTCCGCTGCCAAGAATCACGCTGACGTTGCCGTCATTGTGGAGCCCGAAGACTACGCCGTGCTGATCGCCGAGTTGTCCGTCCATCGGGGAATGACGTCCCATGCGTTGCGCCGCCGGCTCGCCGCCAAGGCTTTTGCCAGAACCGCCACCTATGATGCCGCCATCTCCAATTGGTTTGCGGGCGAACTCAACGACGCTGCGGTGGATTTCCGTGCTTTCGGCGGTCGCCTTGTCGACGCGCTGCGATACGGCGAAAACCCGCATCAATCGGCAGCATTCTATCGCACGCCGGATGTCCGGGCGGGCGTCGTCGCCAGCCGGCAGGTTCAGGGCAAGCGGCTCTCCTACAACAACATCAACGATACGGACGCGGCCTACGAATGCGTGGCGGAATTCGACCCCATCCGTACTGCCGCCTGCGCCATCATCAAGCACGCCAACCCATGCGGGGTCGCGGAAGGCACAAGCCTGCTTGACGCTTACCTCAAGGCCCTCGCGTGCGACCCGGTCTCGGCCTATGGCGGCATTGTGGCGTTAAACCGTCCGCTCGACGCCGACGCGGCGCACGCCATCACGGAGATCTTCACGGAAGTCATCATCGCGCCCGACGCAAGTCTCGAGGCGATTGCGATCATCGGCGCAAAGAAGAACCTGCGGCTCTTGATCGCGGGCGGGCTTCCGGACCCTCGCGCCACGGGCCTGGCGATCAAATCGGTGGCGGGCGGGCTCCTGGTGCAATCGCGCGACAATGCGGTGGTCGACGAGATGCAGCTCACGACCGTCACCAGGCGGGCGCCGACGGCGGGTGAATTGTCCGACCTGCGGTTCGCGTTCCGGGTCGCCAAGCACGTGAAATCGAATACCATCGTGTACGCCAAGGATGGCGCCACGGTCGGGATCGGGGCCGGCCAGATGAGCCGGGTCGATGCGGCTCGTATTGCGGCACGCAAGGCCGCCGATGCCGCGGCGGAGGCAGGTCTGGCGGCGCCCCTTACGCAAGGC
>Ga0209131_1000669_pt1 | contig 24302 bp, 22 predicted proteins | sample GraSoi_2013_40cm_FD_185826 | JGI IMG/M metagenome (GOLD analysis project Ga0209131, IMG submission 185826) | Grasslands soil microbial communities from the Angelo Coastal Reserve, California, USA - Sample 9_17_2013_40cm (SPAdes) (version 2) | ecosystem: Environmental > Terrestrial > Soil >... | reverse complement strand
ACCGCGGGCGGCTCAACGTCCTCGTGAACACGCTCGGCAAGATCCCCGCCGACCTCTTCTCGGAATTCGAGGGCAAGCACGCCCACGAGCTGCAGTCGGGCGACGTGAAGTACCACCAGGGATTCTCGTCGGACATCCAGACGGCGGGCGGCGCCGTGCATCTCACGCTCGCCTTCAATCCGTCGCACCTCGAGATCGTGAACCCCGTGGTCGAGGGCTCGGTGCGCGCGCGCCAGCATCGGCACGGCGACCGCACCGGAGACCGCGTGCTGCCGCTCCTCATCCACGGCGACGCGGCGTTCGCGGGGCAGGGGGTCATCATGGAGACCCTCGCGCTGTCGCAAACGCGCGGCTTCAAGACCGGCGGCACGGTGCACATCGTGGTGAACAACCAGATCGGCTTCACCACCTCGGACACGCGCGACGCGCGCTCGTCCCTGTACTGCACCGACATCGCGAAGATGATCGAGGCGCCCGTCTTCCACGTGAACGGCGACGATCCCGAGGCGGTGGTGATGGTCGCTCGCATCGCGCTCGAGTACCGCCGGACGTATCACAAGGACGTGGTGATCGACCTGGTGTGCTTCCGCCGCCTCGGCCACAACGAGCAGGACGAGCCGTTCGTGACCCAGCCGCTCATGTACAAGAAGATCGCGCAGCACCCGGGCACGCGCAAGCTCTACGCCGACAAGCTGGAGAAGGAGGGCGTGATCGCGAGCGGGCAGGGCGACGAGATGGTGACGAGCGTGCGCACGGCGCTCGACGCGGGCAAGGGCACCAACGCCAAGATCCTCTATGGCCTCAAGCCCAAGCTCCTCGTCGATTGGGCGCCGTACTTCGGCGTCGAATGGCGCCGGCCGGCGAACACCGCCTTGCCGCTCGAGAAGCTGAAGGCGCTCGCGAAGCGCCTCACCGAGATCCCGGCGAACTTCAAGCTGCATCCGACCGTCGAGCGCCTGCTGGCGGCCCGGCGCGACATGGGCGAAGGCAAGACCTCCCTCGACTGGGGCATGGCGGAAAACCTCGCCTACGCGAGCATCGTCGACGAAAAGCATCCGGTGCGTTTCTCGGGGCAGGACGCCGGGCGCGGGACCTTCTCGCATCGCCACGCCGTGCTCCACGACCAGAACCGCGAGAAGTGGGATTCCGGCGTCTACATCCCCTTGCAGAACGTGAGCGAGGGCCAGGCCAACTTCGTGATCATCGATTCGCTGCTGTCGGAGGAGGCGGTGCTCGGCTTCGAGTACGGCTATGCCACCGCGCAGCCCTTCGAGCTGGTGATCTGGGAGGCGCAGTTCGGCGACTTCGTGAACGGCGCGCAAGTCGTGATCGACCAGTTCATCGCCGCGGGCGAGGCGAAGTGGGGCCGGCTCTGCGGCCTCACGCTCTTCCTGCCGCACGGCTACGAAGGCCAGGGACCGGAGCACTCGTCCGCGCGGCTCGAGCGGTTCATGCAGCTGTGCGCCGAGCACAACATCCAGGTTTGCGTGCCGTCGACTCCGGCGCAGCTCTTCCACATGATCCGCCGCCAGATCATCCGGCCGATGAGGAAGCCGCTCATCGTGATGATGCCGAAGAGCCTGCTGCGCAAGAAGGAAGCGTCCTCGCCGCTCGCCGATCTCGCCAAGGGCGGATTCCAGGTCGTCATCCCCGAGACCGAGAATCTCGCCGCGAAGAAAGTGAAGCGCACCGTCTTCTGCTCGGGCAAGGTCTACTTCGACATCGTCGCCGAGCGCGCCAAGCGCGCGCTCGAGGACGTCGCGGTCGTGCGCATCGAGCAGCTCTATCCGTTCCCGCACGACGAATTCGCCGAGCAGATCGCCGCGTATCCGAACGCCACCAGCATCGTGTGGGCGCAGGAGGAGCCGCGCAACCAGGGTGCCTGGCGCAGCATCGAGCACTATCTCCAGCAGCACATGCGTCCCGGGCAGTCGCTCGCGTATGCGGGCCGCGAATCCGCCGCCTCCCCGGCGGTGGGCTACCAGCAGTTGCATGCCGAGCAGCAGCGCGCGCTCGTGGATGCGGCGCTCTCGACCGGGGCCGCGACAAAGAAGGAAGCCGCCTGATGGCCGGGCAGGAATAAGGAACCGCGATGCAAATCGAAGTGAAGGTCCCGCAGCTCTCGGAATCGGTGTCCGAAGCCACCCTCGTCGCCTGGCGCAAGAAGGCGGGCGAATCCGTCAAGCGCGACGAGAACCTGATCGACATCGAGACCGACAAGGTGGTGCTCGAATTGCCCGCACCGGCCGACGGGGTCATCGCCAAGATCATCAAGAACGACGGCGACACGGTCACCAGCGGTGAAGTGATCGCGGTATTGGACACGGAAGGGAAGGCGACCGCGGCGTCACCGGCTGCGGTGAGCAAGGATGCCGCTGCGGCAAACAAGGATGTGGCTCCGGCGAAAGACGTCGCTCCCGTGAAGACGGGAGCCCAGCCAGGGGCGGCAGCGTCCCCCTCAGCCGCAAAAATCGCCGCCGAGAAGGGCATCGACACGTCGACGGTCGCCGGCACCGGCCGCGACGGCCGCGTGACGAAGGGCGATGTCCTCGCCGCCGGCACGGCGCCCGCGCCGGCTGTCACCCCGGCGAAGGCCGGGGCCCAATCATTGGATCCCGGCCTTCGCCGGGATGACAAGACGGGCCGTCCCGAGCAGCGCGTCCCGATGTCGCGGCTGCGCCAGCGCATCGCCGAGCGCCTCGTCCAGTCGCAATCGACCGCCGCCATCCTCACCACGTTCAACGAAGTGAACATGGGACCGGTGATCGAGCTGCGCAACAAGTTCAAGGAGCGCTTCGAGAAGGAGCACGGCGCGAAGCTCGGCTTCATGTCGTTCTTCGTGAAGGCCGTGGTGCACGCGCTTCGCAAGTATCCGATCGTCAACGCCTCGATCGACGGAACGGATATCGTCTACCACGGCTTCTACGACATCGGCATCGCGGTGGGCAGCGAGCGCGGGCTTCTCGTCCCGATCCTGCGCAACGCCGACCAGCTGTCGATCGCGCAGATCGAGGCGGCGATCGCCGATTTCGGCAAGCGCGCCAAGGACGGCAAGATCACGATCGAGGAGCTCACCGGCGGCACGTTCTCGATCTCCAACGGCGGCGTCTTCGGCTCGATGCTCTCGACCCCGATCATCAATCCGCCGCAGAGCGCGATTCTCGGCGTGCACGCGACCAAGGAGCGCGCGGTGGTCGAGAACGGCCAGATCGTGATCCGGCCGATGAACTACCTGGCGCTTTCGTACGACCACCGCATCATCGACGGGCGCGAGGCGGTGCTCTCGCTCGTCGCGATCAAGGAAGCCCTCGAGGATCCGGCGCGCATGCTGCTGGACGTGTGAGTGGGGCGCCATCGCCGTTGGAAGCCTGCGGTCATCGCGCGGCGCGTCTTCTTCTTCGTCGCGGGTTCGCTTTTCCTCGGATTCCTCGCCGTCTTCCTCAATGCCGTGCTTGCCCTTTACATGCCGCGGCATTTCGCCATGTCCCTCGCCGTGGGCATCTCGGTCGCGGTGACTCTTTGGCTCCTTCGGCTTTTCAAGCATCCGCCGCTACTCATCGGAAAAGTTCCACCGCTGGCTGCCGGACTCTGCGCCGGGTTAGGCGTGCACATCGCGCGCCTTTGGCTGCGCTGATCAAAACGGAATCAACATGCCCCAGACATTCGACGTCGTCGTGATCGGTGCCGGCCCCGGCGGCTACATCGCCGCCGTTCGCGCCGCGCAGCTCGGACTCAAGACCGCGTGCATCGAGGGATGGAAGAACGCCAAGGGCGAGCTCGCCCTGGGGGGAACCTGCCTCAACGTGGGCTGCATACCCTCCAAGGCGCTCCTCGCGTCCTCCGAGGAATTCGACAAGGTGAGCCACCACCTCGAAGCCCACGGGATCCTCGTCTCGGGAGCGAGGGTCGACCTCGGGCGCATGCAGGCGCGCAAGGACGCGATCGTGACGAAGATGACCAAGGGGGTCGAGTTCCTGTTCAAGAAGAACAAGATCACCTGGCTGCAGGGCTTCGGACGCTTCGCCAGCGGCGGCGAGGTCTACACGATCGAGGTCGGCAGCGGCAAGAGCGCCGAGACCATCCAGGCGAAGCACGTGATCATCGCCACCGGGTCGCGCGCGCGGCACCTGCCGAACGTCGCGGTCGACAACGACCAGATCTGCGACAACGAGGGCGCGCTCGCCTTTTCCGCGGTGCCCAAGCGCCTCGGGGTGATCGGCGCGGGCGTGATCGGACTCGAGCTGGGCAGCGTGTGGCGGCGCCTCGGCGCCGAAGTCACGATCCTGGAAGCGCTGCCCAATTTCCTCGGCGCGTGCGACGAGGCGATCGCGAAGGAAGCGTGGAAGGTCTTTACCAAGGCGCAGGGGCTCAACATCAAGCTCGGGGTGAAGATCGAGAAAGTCGCCACGCGCAAGACCGGGATCCTGGTCGAGTACACGGACGACAAGGGCCTCGCCCAGAAGCTCGAATGCGACAAGCTGGTGGTCTCCGTCGGGAGAATCCCGAGCACCGACGGGCTGGGCGTGGCGAGTGTCGGCCTCAAGATCGACGCGCGTGGATTCATCGAGGTCGACGACCATTGCCGCACCAATCTGCCCAACGTCTATGCCATCGGGGACGTGGTTCGCGGACCGATGCTCGCTCACAAAGCCGAGGACGAAGGCGTCATGGCCGCGGAGCTCATCGCGGGCCAGAAGCCGCACATCGACTACAACACCATTCCCTGGATCATCTACACGTCGCCGGAGATCGCGTGGGTGGGCAAGACCGAGCAGCAGCTCAAGGCCGAGGGCGTGGCGGTGAAGACCGGGCAGTTCCCGTTCTCGATCAACGGCCGCGCGCTCGGCACCGGCGACTCGACCGGATTCGTGAAGATCGTGGCCGACGCGGCGACCGATCGCGTCCTCGGCATGCACATCATCCATGCGCACGCGTCGGACATCATCCAGGAAGGGGTGACCACGATGGAGTTCGCCGGAGCCGCCGAAGACATCGCGCGCATCGTCCACGGGCACCCGACCCTCTCGGAAGTCGTGCGCGAAGCGGCGCTCAACGTGGAGAAGCGGTCGCTGAATATGTAGATTAGAGTCCCAGCAGCTTCGCGGGTGTGCGGCCGATGATCATCTCGCGCTCGTCGTCGGAGAGTCCCGCGATGCTGTCCACGGTCGCGACCGGGTCGTCCAGCCCCATGTCGAAGCAGTAATCGCTGCCCAACACCAGCCGATCGGCGCCGACGAGGCGCGCGAGGTTCGCGTTGATCACGTCATTGTGGCCGATGACGTCATAGGTGAAGCGGCGCAGGTACTCGCTCGGCAGCCTCTTCATGTGCTTGAGCTCGGGCCGCACCTTCGTGCCGTGATCGAGCCGCCCGATGAGCCACGGGAAAGTGCCGCCCGCGTGCGGCAGGTTCACTTCGAGCCGCGGAAAGGCGTCCATCACACCGCCAAACACGAGCGACGCTGCCGCGACACCCGTGTCGTACGGATTGCCGAGCAGGTTCTTCAGGTAGTACTTCGCCGTGCGTTCGCGTGCGAGCGTGTCGATCGGATGGAGGAAGATGGCCCAGCCGAGCTCCTCGGCCTTCGCGTAGACGTCCCAGAAACGCCGGTCGTCGAGGTTCGCCTCGTTCACGTGCGTCGCGAGGTACATCCCGCGCATGCCGGGAAGCTTCGCCGCGCGCTCGAGCTCCTTCAGCGCGAGGTCGGGGGCTTGCATCGGCAGCATCGCAAGCCCGACGAAGCGATCGGGATGCGCGAGGTGCGCCGCGGACGCCGCGTCGTTGTACGCCTGCGCGAGCGCGAGCCCGAATCCCGGCGAGGCCCAGTACACCATCGGTGCGGTGAGCGAGAGCGCGTGCACGTCGACGCGCTGGCGCTTCATTGCCGCGATCCGCAGGTCGAGGTCGACGAACTCCTCGTCGAACGCGTTCACGATGCGCGGCGTGCGAATCGTGTACGCGGTGCCTTTGCGCTCGAGCGTCGCGCCTTCCTTGGGTCCGTCCCGTTCGTAGAGCCGCAGCCATGCCTCCGGATACCAGTGGGCATGCGTGTCGATCGCGCGGCAGGAATGCATTCGGGGAGGTTATCATGGCCCGAAACGGGTCTTGCCCCCCGGAGGAGACACGGATGCGCCGATTCGCTCGCGTGCTGGGATTCGTCGCCGGAGTGTTGTCGCTCGCCGCGGCGGCGCAGCCGGACTACCCCAGCCGACCGGTCAAGTTCGTGATTCCCTACGGGCCCGGCGGCGCGACCGACCTCATCGCGCGCTACATGGCGCCGAAGCTGCAGGAAATCCTCGGCCAGCCGTTCATCGTGGAAAACAAGCCTGGCGCTTCCGGCAACATCGCGCTCGAGCTCGTCGCCAAGGCGCCGGCCGATGGCTACACCCTGATGGTCGGCAATGTTTCCACCAACACCATCAACGAATCGGCATTCGCGGGGACGCTGCAGATCAAGCCCTCGCGCGACCTCGTGGGGATCACCCGGCTGATCGAGATCCCGCACGTCGTCGTCGCCAACGGTGCCTTCGCGCCGAATAGCGTCACCGAGATGGTCCAGTGGGCGAAGCGCAATCCGGGAAAGCTCAACTACGCGTCCGCGAGCATCGGCAGCTACCCGCACCTCGACATGGTGAAGCTGGTGCGCGCCTCGGGAATCGACGCGACGCACATTCCCTACAAGGGCGGCGCGGGCCAAATGGTTCCGGCGTTGCTGTCGGGCGAAGTCGAGGTTGCCTTCATCAATCTTTCCTCGACGATCGAGCACATCAAGTCGGGCCGCTTGAAGGCGCTCGCCTCGACCACCGCGGCACGCAACCCCGATTTGCCGAATGTCGCAACGCTCGGCGAGCAGGGCTATGCCGGGATTGGCACCAACGCCTGGCAGGGCGCTTTCGCGCCGGCGGGAACGCCCAAGGCGGTGATGGACAAGCTCTATGCGGCGATGGCAGCGGTACTCTCCAAACCCGAAGTGAAGGAGCAGCTCGCGAAGCAGCTCATGACGGTGTCCCTTTCCGCCTCGCCGCAGGAATTCAACGACCAGGTGCGGGCGGAAACGCAGGGCTGGGGCGAGTTCATCAGGGACAACAAGATCAAGGTGGAATAGAAGGAGGCACCATGGAAATCAAGCGCGTCGATCACTACTCGATCCGCACACTCGACCTCGAAGCGTCACGACGCTTCTACACCGAGGTGATCGGGCTCAACGAAGGGCCGCGGCCGCCGTTCGACTTCCCGGGCTACTGGCTGTACAGCGGTGCGCCGCCGGCGGACTTGCAGAACGGGGCGCGCAACTACGGTCTCGTGCACCTCATGGGATTCGACAAGGACAAACCGGGCTCGCTCGATGCGTACGTGGGCGACCGCAAGGCCTCCGCGCAGGGCGGTACCGGATCGCTCGACCACGTCGCTTTCGCCGCCGCCGGACGCGACGCGATGCTCGAGCGCTGCCGCCGCAGCAACGTGAGCTTCTTCGAGCGTGCGGTGCCGATCCTCGGATTGCGGCAGGTGTTCGTCAAGGACCCGGACGGCGTCACGATCGAGCTCAACTTCCCGGCTTCCGAGGTGCCGGAAGGTCACGCGATGGAAACGTTCTCCGCAACGCGGCCCGCTTGAGGCTTCACTGAAGGAGAGAGGCATGCGTGTGCTCCACGGGCTCCTGCTGGCGATGCTCACGACTACCGCGTTGGCGCAAGCATGGCCGTCGCGACCGATTCGCTGGATCGTCCCGTATCCGCCGGGCGGTTCGAGCGACACCTCCGCGCGTGCCGTATCCGAAAAGATGGCGAAAGCGTTGGGCCAGGCGGTCGTCGTCGAGAACAAGCCTGGCGCGACCGGCGGCATCGGCGCCGAGCTCGTCGCCAGGAGCGCTCCCGACGGCTACACGTTGTTGAACGCAGGTGACTGGCTTGCGGCCGCACCGCATCTGTACGCCAGGGTCGGCTACGATCCCTTCAAGGATTTCGCGCCCGTTACCGTGCTGGTGCGCCAGCCGATCGTGCTCGCGGTCCATTCGTCGCTCGGGATCAATTCGGTCGCGGAGCTCGTGGCCTATGCGAGGAAGAATCCCGGCATCGGTTATGCGACTTCGGGCGCGGGCAATCCCCAGCATTTCGTGGGCGAATGGTTCATCAGCCTCGCGGGAATCAAGCTCACGCACATTCCGTACAAGGGCGGCGGCCAAGCCATCAGCGACTTTGTCGGCGGGCAGGTCCCCATCGCCGTGCTCGGCTCGACGCCGCTCATACCGCATTACCGTGCGGGGAAGATCAAGCTGCTCGCGCAAAGCCTGCGGACGCGAGCGGCGGCGCTCCCCGAAGTTCCGACATTCGAAGAAGCGGGTTTCAAAGGACTCGTGCTGGAGCAATGGCAGGGAGTCCTTGTTCCCGCGGGAACGCCGCCAAGTATCGTCTCGCGGCTGAACGCCGAGATCGTGAAGGCGCTTTCCGATCCGGGCGTGCGAGAGCGGTACACGGCAAGCGGGCTCGAGGCGGTCGGAGGCACGCCCGAGCAGTTCGCGGCGCTCCTGCGCGAGGACTATGAGAGATTCGGTCGCCTGACTCGCGAGCTGAAGATCAAAGTCGACTGAGCGAACCACGTGAACCCGCCGAACATCGTCCTCTTGCTTGCGGACAACCTCGGGTGGGGCGAGCTCGGCTGCTACGGGGGCGGCGTGCTGCGCGGCGCGCCCACTCCCCGCATCGACAAGCTCGCTTCGGAAGGACTGCGCTTTCTCAACTTCAACGTCGAGAGCGACTGCGTGCCGACGCGCTCCGCTTTGATGACGGGCCGCCATCCAATCCGAACCGGAGCGCTGCAATCCATCCCGGCCGGTTTGCCGCAGGGAATCATTCCATGGGAAATCACCATCGGGCAGCTCCTGTCCGCTCGCGGATATGCGACGGGGATCTTCGGGAAGTGGCATCTGGGCGATCGCGAAGGACGCTATCCCAAGGATCGCGGCTTCGACGAGTGGTACGGAATTCCTCGAACCACGAATGAAACGATGTTCGCTGGAGCGGCTGGCTTCGATCCGTCGGTGGTCGAGCTTCCCTACGTGATGGAAGGACGGCGGGGCGAGCCCGCGCGCAATGTCGAGCCGTACGATCTCGAGATGCGGCGCCGGATCGATGCCGAGTTAGTGCGCCGCACGATCGACTTCATGCGACGGCAAGTTGAGGCCAAGCGGCCGTTCTTTGCCTACGTGCCGCTCACGCAACTTCATTTTCCCACGTTGCCGCATCGCGATTTCGAAGGCCGCACCGGCGTCGGTGACTTTGCGGATGCCATGGTCGAGATGGACCACCGGGTTGGCGAGGTACTGGACGAGATCGACGCGCACGGCATCGGGCAGACGACGATTGTCCTCTTCGGAAGCGACAACGGGCCGGAATTCCGGCGGCCGTGGCGCGGCACCGCCGGCATTTGGACGGGGACCTACCACACCGCGATGGAGGGCTCGCTGCGCGTGCCGTTCATCCTTCGCTGGAAGGGCCAGGTCGAGGAATCGCGCATCACCAACGAGATCGTGCACATCGTGGACCTGTTTCCGACGCTCGCGCGCCTCGCGGGGGCGCCGGTGCCGGCCGATCGACCGATCGACGGTGTCGACCAGCTCGATTTTTTCCTTGGAAAGCAGGAGAAGTCCAACCGCGAAGGGTTCGTCTACTACATCAAGAACGAGCTGCGCGCGGTCAAGTGGCGCGACTGGAAGATGCACTTCATCTGGGAAGTGGAGCCCAACGAAGGTCCGATCAAGCTCGAAACGCCGTATATCTTCAACCTCCTGCGCGACCCGAAAGAGCAAACCAACGTGGCCACGGAAGAGAACTGGGTTCGCGGCCCGATGCTCCGGTTGCTCGCGGGTTTCCAGAAGAGCCTCGCGGCAAACCCGCCGATACCGCCGGGCGTCCCCGACGATTACCAGGTTCGCTAGGACGCACGCGCCGGCCTTGGCAACTGTCGCCTCACCGTCAAGGATTCTCACGCTCGACGAGGCGGTCGCGCGCGCACAGGAAATGGTGCCGAGGCTCAAGGCGCGGGCCGCGGACGCCGATGCGCTGCGCCGATGTTCCGACGAGACGGTGCGCGAGCTAACCGACTCGGGCCTGATGCGGCTTCTCCAGCCGCGGCGTGTCGGTGGCTCGGAAGCCGAGTGGGTGGCGATGATCGACGTGAGCTCGGAGCTCGCGCGCGGCTGCGGCTCGACCGCGTGGAATTGGGCGAACTGGGCGGTGCACCACTGGATGCTCGCGCTCTGGCCGCGCCAATGCCAGGACGAAGTCTGGGGCGCGGATCCGTCGACCCTCATCGCGTCGGCGCTCATGTTTCCAGCCGGCAAGGCGGTGCGCGTGACCGGAGGCTATCGATTGAGCGGGCGATGGCCGTTTGCCAGCGGCGTGGAACAAAGCGCGTGGACGCAGATCGGTGCCATGGTCGAGGAACGAGCCGACAGAAGGCCTACACTCGAGGGCGGCGGCGAGATGCGCATGTTCGTCGTGCCGCGCTCCGACTACGGCATCCTCGACACGTGGCACGCGCTCGGGCTGCGCGCCACCGGCAGCCAGGACATCGAGGCGAAGGACGTGTTCGTTCCCGAGCATCGCACGCTCGCGCTGGACGAGATCAAGGGCGGTGCGCATCCTGGCGAGGCGTCGAATCCCGGAGCCATCTTTCGCATCCCGCTCTTCGCCGCGCTTCCGCAGATGCTCATCGGCATACCGCTCGGCATTGCGCAGGGCGCATGCGAGGCATTTGTCGAAGGGTTGCGCGCGCGCGTGTCGCGCTATTCGGGCCGCAGCCTCGCGGACATGACCGCCCTGCAAATGAGGGTGGCCGAGGCCTCGGCGTGCGTCGACGCCGCGCGGCTCATCCTGCGCCGCGGTTGCCACGACGCGCAGGCAATCGCCGAAAGACGGGAAGCGCCGGACATCATGACCAAGGCCACCTGGCGCCGCGACGGGGCGTTCGCCGCGCAATTGTGCGAGCGCGCGATGGACGCCGTCTTCAAGTCCGCCGGCGCCACCGGTCTCTACGACGAGAAGCCGCTGCAGCGCGCGTTCCGCGATCTCACCGCTGCGAACCAGCACATCTCGATGATGTGGGATGCGCAGGCCACGACCTACGGACGCGTCGCCCTCGGCCTTCCGTGCGACAACCCGACCCTTTAGTGTCCGAGGATCCCGGATCGCTGTCTCTAGCGAGACGTCCGGGATGACGCCAGGGAAATATCGAAGTCGACGGTGTAGTACGGCTTCGAAATCACCCGGCCGTCGGGCGCCGTCCCCGCCTTGTGCTTCTTGAATTCCATGATCAGGCTGTCCCGCACGCCGAACACGGCATCGGAATCGAGATACTTGCTGCGCGAATCGAATAGGTGCGTGACGAGCGGAGCGTAACCCCTCGCGCGCACCATGAAATGGATGTGCGCCGGCCGATAGGCATGCCGTCCCATCGCGCGAAGCATTCGCCCGACGGGACCGTCCGTGGGCACGGGATAATGCGCCGGGCGAACCGACCAGAATGAATAGCGGCCCTCGGGGCCGGATTTGAACCTGGCGCGCGCGCGCATCTCGTCGCCCGTCTGCATGTCGTAAAGGCCGCCGCTGTCGACGGACCACACGTCGATGGAAGCGTTTGCGATCGGACGGCCTTTCACGCCGGTCACGCGCCCCTGATAGAGCGTCGGCTCGCCGGCGACGCCGTTGGCGATATCCGCGCCCAACGGCATTTCCGGTGCGCCTTCACGGAAGAAGGGGCCCTGCACCGTGGCCTCGGTCGCGTTCGTCGACCTGCTGCGCGCAGCCCGCGCCTGCGCGAGCATCACCACCAGCATCGAGACTCCGAGCGTGTCGGAGAGCAGGATGAATTCCTGGCGGCGCTCGTCGCAGGTCTTGCCGGTGTCGGTGAGGAATCGGATCGCGGTGAGCCATTCCTCCTCGGTGAGATCAACCTCGCGCACGAAGTCGTGGAGATGACGGATGAGCGCGGTCATCACCTCGTTGAAGCGTGGATCCTTGCAATCGGCGAGGCGCTCGATGGCCGCGCGAGTGATGGTGACTTTGTCCATTCAAAGGCCCATGTAGAGCTTGTGGATGAGCTCGTTGTTGGCGAGATCGTCGCGCGAACGGCCCTCGTACTCGATGCGGCCATGCACGATGACATACCCGCGGTCGGCGATGCGGATGGCCTGGTGGAAATTCTGCTCCGCCATCAGCACCGTGAGCCCGTGACTCTGCTTCAATTCCCTGATCTTGTCGATCGTGCGGCTCACGAGGAGCGGCGAGAGGCCCACGGAGGGTTCGTCGATGAGGAGGATCTTCGGCTGCGTCATGAGCGCGCGCGCGAGCGTGAGCATCTGCTGCTCGCCACCGCTCAGGCTGCCGGCGAGCTGCCGGCGGCGCTCGGCGAGCACCGGAAACGCCCCGAAGCAGTAGGCGAGACTGCGCGCGAGCGCCACGCGCGCGAGCGGCCGGTAGGCGCCGAGCAGCAGGTTCTCCTCGACGGTGAGGCGGGGGAAGAGTCGCCGGCCCTCCGGGACGAGCACGATGCCCAGGTCGACGATGCGCTCGGTCGGGAGCTTCGCCAGATCGTGCTCGACCCCGTCGAGCGTGGCCACGATGCGGCCGGCGCTCGGAGGCACGATCCCCATCACGCACTTCATCAAAGTGCTCTTGCCGTTACCGTTGGCGCCGAGAAGAGTCACGGTCTCGCCGTCGTTCACGGTAACCGAGATGCCATGGAGCACCTGGACCGAGCCGTAGCCCGCGCTCAGCCCGTCGATACGAATGCTATTGGCCAAGGTACGCGGTCACGACATCGGGCTGCGCGACCACCGCTTGCGGATCGCCGTCGGCGATCTTGCGCCCGGCGACCAGGACGGCGATCCGCTCGGAGAACTTCATCACCGCGCGCATCACGTGCTCGATCATGATCACGGCGACGCCGCGCTCCTTCATTCCGAAAAGGAGCCGCAGGATGTCGTCGACCTCCGAGGCCGAGAGTCCCGCCATCGCCTCGTCGGCGATGAGGAGCGCCGGCTTGGCGGCGATCGCGCGGGCGAGCTCGAGCTTGCGCATGTCCACTTGCGTAAGCCCGCCGGACATGGCGTCGCATTTGGCGCTGAGCCCGATCTCCTCGAGGATCTTCATTGCCTCGTCGGTCGCGCGAAGACCGGGGTCAGACCCCAAATTCCAAGGCGAGACTCCGTCAGCGGAATTTGGGGTCTGACCCCACAGGATCGGGATGCGCAGGTTGTCGATCACCGACATGCTCTTGAACGGGCGCGGGATCTGGAAGCTGCGCGATACGCCGAGGTGGACGCGCCTGAACGCAGGCTCGCGGCCGATGTCGCGCCCGTTGAGCTCGATCCGGCCGGCATCGTTACGCAATGTTCCGGCGATGCAGTTCACGAGCGTGCTCTTGCCCGACCCGTTCGGCCCGATGAGCCCGAGCCGCTCTCCCGGCGCGACCGCGAGATCGACCGCATCGAGCGCCGTGAATCCGCCGAAGCGCTTGGTGACGCCCGTCACCTGGAGGAGGGGAGTCACTTCTTGCGCCTTTTCCATGCATCCACCCACCCCATGATTCCATTCGGGGCGAGCGTCACGAACACCACCAGCAACACGCCGACGATCAGCAGATTCCACTCCGAAGACACCGTGACCTGAACCACCTGTTGCACGGTGCCCAGCAGCAATGCGCCCAGAAGGGGTCCGATCCAGCTCATCATGCCGCCGATGAGCGGCATGGCGATGCTGTTCACCGCGTACGAGAGATTGAAGGCCGCGCTCGGCTCGACGTACGACAGGTAGTACGGGAAGGTCGTACCCGCCATTCCCATGAGCGCGCCGCTCACGCTCGCGGCGAGGACCTTCAGGCGCAGCGTGGGCACTCCGGCGCATTCGGCGGCGAGCTCGTCGTCGCGGATCGCGGCGAGCCCACGGCCGATGGCCGAGGTTTCGATCGTGCGCGCGATGACGAGCGCAAAGGCGGTCATGAGCACCATCGCCGCGTAGAGCACGTGGATGTAGCGCGTCAGGCCGAAAGGCAAGTCCCTGGGCTGGAGAATGTACGCGCCCCGTGCTCCGCCGACGTAGTCCCAGTTCACGACGAAGGTATAGAGCACCACGGCAAGCGCGAGCGTAGCGATCGCAAAGAAGACGCCCCGCATGCGCAGCGTGAGGTACCCGACGGCGAGCCCGAGCAATCCCGCGGCCACCGTGCCCGACACGATCATCACGATAAGCGGCGGATGCGCCCACTTGTAGAGGAAGACCGAGCTGTACGCGCCGACCGCGAAGAACGCCGCCGACCCGAAATTCACATAGCCCGCGTAGCCTCCGAGGATGTTCCACGCGGTCGCAAGGATCACGAACTGCAGCACCGTGTAGGCCGCGGAGAAGTAGTAGTCGTTGGGGACGAGGGGGCTTGCGGCGATGATCGCGCCAGCAACTGCGAAGGCGACGAGCGCGAACCGGGAATGGCTCATCGGCCGAAGAGCCCGGAGGGCTTGAAGGCGAGGGCCGCGAGCAGGAGGCCGAACGAGACCGCCGGCGCCCACGAAGGCCCGGCGAAAGTCGAGGTGAACGACTCCGCGAGGCCGAGCACGAAGGCACCCACGAGCGTGCCGCGGATCGAGCCCATGCCGCCGAGCACGCACACGGCGAAGACCAGGCCGATGTATTCGCGCCCGATCGCGGGCTGCACCGGCTGGATCACGATGAGGAAGGCGCCGGCGACACCCGCCGTGGCGATCGAGAGCGCGAAGGCGAATTCCTTCACGCGAAGCGTATCGACCCCCATGAGCCTCAACGCGAGCGAATCCTGCGCGACGGCGAGCACGGCGCGCCCGAAGAACGTGCGCGCCAGGAAGAGCTCGATTCCGACCACCATTGCGATCGACACCAGGAACGGCACCACGAGGCGCATCGGGAAATCCATCGGCCCCAGCCGCCATGTCGTCTCGGAGTAGGCGCCGCGCACGGAGCGGTAGTCGACGCCGAACACGAGCACCAGGGCGACCTCGGTGATGAAGAGGATGCCGAAGAAGAAGGCGAGCCCGCGCAGCGACTCCTGCCCGCGCTTCTCGAAGCAGAGGTAGTAGATGCGATAGATCGCCATCCCCAGCAGGAAGAAGAGGGGCGAGAGCGCGAGGGACACCGCGATCGGATCGATGCCCAGGCGATCGCTGACGATGTACGCGATGTACGAGCCGAGGATGATGAAGCCGGGATGCGCGATGTTGACCACGTCGAGCATGCCGAACGAGATCGAGATGCCGACGCTCATGGCGGCGTAGAAGCCGCCGAGCAACAGCCCGGCGATGATGGCGTTAAGGACTAACGCCGTCGGGAATTCCAAGCTTCGGTCGCCTACTTCCTGCTGTCCTGGTACGGCGTCGCGACGTTCCCGGTCTTGTACGGCGCCGGAGTCAGCACGGTGACATGCCCGGGCTTGCGCCACTGCTCCAGGTCGTTCCCGGTGATGCCCTTGTATTGCACCGCGAGCATGCGCCCCTGCGCCCACTCGCCATTCTTGCCGAAGCGCACCTTGCCGACGTAGGTGTTGAATTCGTTCTTGTGCATGTAGTCGGCGAGCTTCGCCTGGTCAAGGCTGCCCACCGCCTTGATCGCCTGCTCGAGGACTTCCATCATCGCGTAGGCGAACGGCGGCAGGTAGAAACCGAGCGCATCCACGCCTTCCTTCGCCGCCCGCGCCTGGTACTTGGCGAGGAATTGCTCGAGGGATGGAAACTTGTCGGCGACGTCCGGGGCGAATGTCTCGTAATTGACAAGCCCATTAAGGAGCGGTCCAAGCTGGGCCTTGAGCGCTGCGAACTGCGGTCCCACCATGCCGCCGCCGAACATCCGCGTCTTCAGGCCGATCTCGTTCGCGGCGCGGATCATCCCCGCCGAATCGGGCGGATACGACGCGACGTAAACGAGGTCCGGATTGGTCGCCTGGATCGCGCGCACGATCGGCGAGAAGTCCACCGTGTTGGGCGGATAGGTCTTGTCGTAGACGACCTTCAGGCCGGTGCGCTTCACCTGCTCACGCGCGCCCTGGAGCGCGAGGGCCGGATACTCGGCGTCCGCTCCCACGAGCGCGACCGTCGCCGGCTTGGGATTCAAGCCCATCGCCGTGTCGAAGAAGCCTTGCGTCCAGCCGATCGCCGGCTCCGGTCCCGACGGCATGATCTGGAAGTAGCGGTCGTAGTCGAACTTGGAATTCACGTTCAGGCCGAAGAGGCCCATGAAGGTCATGCTCCGCTGCATCATGATCGGCATCGCCGGCGCGATCACGTTCGTGCCGTAGCCCGAGACCACGAGGTCCACCTTGTCGACATCGAGCAGCTTCGAATAGATGCTCGGCACCGTCGACGGGTTCGTCTGGTCGTCGTAGTAGACCAGCTCGACCTTGCGTCCGAGGATGCCGCCCTTCGCATTCACGTCTTCCGCCCAGATCTGCATCGAGATGAGCGCTGCCTTGCCGTTGCCGGCGAGCGGGCCCGTGAGGCTCATGCCGAAGCCGATCTTGAGGGGCTGCTGCGCGAGCACGGGTGCGGCGAGGAGCGAGAGGGCGACAAGAGCGCCCGAGAACGACGCGACTAGACGTTTCATTACGGTCTCCTCCCGCTGTTTGTTGGCTCCGCGATGCTACACCGAGGTGGAGATCCCCGCCCTAATCCACCTTCGCGCCAGTCTGCTTGACGACGGCGCCCCATTTCACGACTTCGGCGCGCACGTAATCTGCGAACTGCTGCGGTGAGCCGCCGATGGGCTCCAGCGTGAGGGACTCCAGGCGCTCGCGGATGTCGGGCATCCGCAGGGCCGCATTGATCGCGTTGTTGAGCGCCTGCACGATATCGGGAGGCGTGCCGGCGGGCGCGAAGAAACCAACCCACGTGTACTCCTGGATCTCGGGATAGCCCAGCTCGACGAAGGTGGGCACGTCGGGAAGCTGCGGATGACGCGCGGCACTTGAAATCGCGAGCGCGCGCAGCCGTCCCGAGCGCACGAACGGGAGGGGCGCGGTGACCGCGAGCGAGCCGATCGGCGGTTCGCCCGACACGACCGCGGTGGCCGCGGGGCCCGCTCCCTTGTGCGGGATGTGGGTGATGTCGAGCTTGCCGATCAACTTGAAAATGTGCTCGCCGGTGAGGTGCGGCGTCGTGCCCGTTCCGGGCGATGCGTAAGCGAGCTTCCCCGCCTTCGCCATCTCGAGCAGCTCGGCCAGCGTTTTCGCCGGAAACGCGGAGTTGACCACGATCACGTTGGGCTGAGTCGCCGCCTGGATGATCGGCGCGAAGTCCCCGGGAACGTAGCCCGCGTTCGGCGAGAGCGTGACGTTGACGGCGAATGCGCTCGAGGTCGCGAGGACGGTGTAGCCGTCGGGTGACGACTTGGCCACGACTTGCGTGCCGAGGTTTCCGCTCGAGCTCGGGCGGTTCTCGACCACCACGGGTTGACCCAGGATATCGGCGAGCTTTGTCGAGAGCAGCCTCGCGACCACGTCGACGGGTCCGCCCGGGGCGAACGCGACGATGACGTGGATGGGCTTGGCGGGATAGCCCTGTGCGAAAGATGAGGATAGCGGCGCGAGCGCGAGGCATGAGGCCGCGAGCAGTGCCGCGAAATGAGATCTCATGTCACAAGCTTATACTTAGCCGCGTCGCTCGATAACAGGGGAGAGGGTGATGAAAAACAATGTATTCGATCGCCGTGCGTTTCTGAAGAGCGCCGCGGCAGGCGGCGCAGCCGCAGCAGCCACCACCGTTCCGCACGCCGCTGAAGCGCAGCAGAACGCACCCGCACCCGCGCCGGCCAGCCCAAATCCCGCCTACACCTATCTCAATCCCGAAGAAGCGGCTTTCGTCGAGGCCCTGGTCGACCACATGGTGCCGGCCGACGAGCATTCTCCCAAGGGCACGGACCTGGGGCTCGCCATCTACATCGATCGAGCGCTTGCCGGCGGCTGGGGAAAAGGCGACCGACTCTACATGCAGGGTCCATGGAAGCGCGGCGTGCCGAGCCAGGGTTATCAGCTGCCCCTTACACCGGCTGAGCTGTATCGCACCGGCATCGCGGCCGCCAATATTGCCTGCGTCAAGTCATACGGCAAGAGCTTCGACAAGATCGGCGCGGCGCAGCGCGAAGAATTTCTCCTCGCGCTCCAGGCCGGCAAGGTGACTTTCGAAAACGGCCTGCCGGCACGCGTTTTCTTCACCACGCTGTACCAGAACGTCGTCGAGGGCATGTTCGCCGATCCCATGTATGGCGGCAACCGGAACAAGGCCGGCTGGAAGCTCATTGGTTTCCCGGGAGTGATCGCCGTGCATTATCAGAATATCGAGAAGTATCGCGACAAGAAATACACGGTCGATCCCGTCGGCATCGCGGACATGAGCTGAGGGGGAGCGACATGACAACCAAACTGAAGGAAGTCGATGTCGTCATCGTCGGCCTCGGGTGGACGGGCGGAATACTCGCCAAGGAGCTCAGCGCGGCCGGGTTGAAAGTCGTCGCGCTCGAGCGCGGCGGCGTCAAGAGCACCGAAAACGATTTTGCGGTGCCCGCCGTGCGCGACGAGTTGCGTTACGTCATTCGCCACGACCTCATGCAGAACACCGCGAAAGATACGCTCACGGTCCGCAACAATCCTTCGCAGGACGCATTGCCGATGCGCCGCCTCGGCTCCTTCCTGCCCGGCGAGGCCGTCGGAGGTTCCGGCGTGCACTGGAGCGGCCATACGTGGCGGTGGACCGACATGGAGTTCAAGGTTCGCACCTACTATGAAGAGCGCTACGGCAAGAACCATATTCCCGCCGACATGGCGCTCCAGGACTGGGGCATCACCTACGACGAGCTCGAGCCGTATTACGACAAGTTCGAATACACCGCGGCGGTTTCGGGCAAGGCCGGGAACATTCGCGGCCAGATACAACCGGGGGGTAACCCGTTCGAAGCGCCGCGCGCGCGCGACTATCCGCTGCCGCCGCTCACGCCGCTCCTGGCGAACGAAATGTTCAGGGCGGCCGCGCAAGGCAACGGGTATCACCCGTTTCCGCGCCCGAGCGCGAATGCGTCGCGCGCCTATACCAATCCCGACGGCTCGCGCTTCGGTGCATGCCAGTATTGCGGCCATTGCCAGCGCTTCGGCTGCGAGGCGAATGCCAAAGGCAGCCCGCACATGACCGTCATCCCCATCGCGATGCGCAGCCCAAATTTCGAGCTGCGCACGAACATGTGGGTCACGAAAGTGCTGAAGGCGTCGGGCGGCAAGCGCGTGACCGGCGTGACCTACACCAACGTCTTGAATGGCGAGGAGTACGAGCAACCGGCCTCGATCGTGATACTCACCGCTTACGCCATCAACAACGTGCATCTGATGCTGCTTTCGGGCATCGGCCAGCCCTACGACCCGGTGAGCCAGAAGGGCGTCATCGGCAAGAATTATTGCTACCAGACGGGCGCCTCCGCGACCCTCTTCTTCGAAGGCAGGCACTTCAATCCCTTCATGAACGCGGGCGGCTCGAACTGGACCATGGACGACTACAACGCGAACGAGGCGTTCGACCGCGGCAAGGGCGGTTTTGTCGGCGGATACATCGTCGGGTCCGGTTTCAACACCACGCTCCCCATCGGGTTCCGGCCGGTGCCCAGCGGCACGCCGGCGTGGGGAACGGCATGGAAAGCCGCGATGGCCAAGTGGTACCAGACCGCGATGGTGATCGGCATGAGCGGCAGCGTCATGCCGAATCGCTACAACTATTACGATCTGGATCCCACGTATCGCAACGCATTCGGCCTGCCGCTCATGCGCATGACCTTCGACTACAAGGAGAACGAGCACCGGATCGGGCGGCACGCGGTGGAGGTGATCAACGCCATCGCCAAGTCGATGAATCCCACAAGGCTCAATCCGGCGGTGGCCCGCACCGATCCCTGGACCGTCGTTCCTTACCAGAGCACGCACAACACGGGCGGCGCGATCATGGGAACGAACCCCAGGACGAGCGCTCTGAACAAATACCTGCAGAGCTGGGATTACGAGAATCTCTTCGTCGTGGGCGCCAATGTCTTTGCGCACAATGCGTCGTACAACCCGACCGGCCCGGTCGGCGCGCTGGCCTACTGGACGGCGGAGGCGATCAAGAACCGCTATCTGAAAAACCCCGGCCCGCTGGTGTCCGCGTGAGGATGACGCTGCGGACCCTCGGGGTCGCTGCCGCCTGCGGCTTTGCCGTCGGCCTTGCATATGCGGACGCCGATCCCAAGCGCGGCGAGAAACTTTTCGAGGAGTGTCGTGCGTGCCATGCGGTCGAACGCGGAGTCGAAGGCGTGGGCCCCGACCTGCATGGTGTCTTCGGGCGAAAGGCGGGCGAGCTCGACGGCTTTCGCTATTCTCCCGCGCTCAAGCGCAGTGGCATCACGTGGACCCCGCAGACGATCGACCGCTATGCGGAAGATCCGCAGAAGGCCGTGCCTGCGAATCGAATGCCCTATGCGGGCATGCCGGGCACGCAGGACCGCGCCGACCTCATCGCCTACATGCAGCAGGTATTCAAGTAGCTTCCTGCTAGGCGACGGCGAGCGGCGCGAGCGCGTCGATGTCGGTCACCACGTCGATCACCACGGGTCGCTTCGCTTCGAGCGCACGCGCGAGGGCGGGCGCGAAGTCGGCTGCCTTCTCCACGCGTAGCCCCAGAGCGCCCATGTCTTCCGCGAGCCGGGCGAAGTTCATCGGATTGAACGTCCATAGCTCGCGCGCCTGCTGCGTCTGTTCGCCTCCGTACGCGCGATCGAAGCCGCGCTTCGACTGGTTGCCGCTGCCGTTGTTGTTGACGACCGTCACGGCGTTCACGCCCCAGCGCACCGCGGTCTCGATCTCGGCGATGTGATACCAGAGGCCCGCGTCGCCGGTGAACGTGACGACCGGCCGCTCGGGGCATGCGCATTTCGCGCCGATCCCCGCGGGAAAGGCCCAGCCGAGATGGCCGGCGCTGCGCAGGTAGGCCTGGTCCGCGCCCTTGAGGTCATACATGCCGCCCATCCACATGCCCGCGTGGCCGGTGTCGACCACGACGATGGCGTCGTTCGGCAGGTGGCGCGAGAGCTCCGCGCAGATGCGCTCGGGACGGATGGGAACGGCGTCGGACTCGAGCAGGCCGCGGTATTTCGCGGCGTATTCGTCGCAGAGGCCGCGCACGGTCGAAAGCCAGGATGCGCGTCCCACCGCCGTGGACGCATCCGCCCCCTCGAGCATTCGCGCGAGGGTCACCTTCGCGTCGCCATTCACCGCGGCCTTGAGCGGGTAGTTGCGCCCGAGCGCGGTGGCGTCGATATCGATCTGAATGGCCGCCACGCCGGGCTTGGGCACCGCCCAGAAGTGTGTCGTCATCCCGCCCGTTTCGCTGCCCACGAAACAGACGAGATCGGCTGCGGCGACGACGCGATTGGCCGATTCGCGCGAATACGTTCCGACGACGCCGACCGAAAGAGGATGCGCCGCGGGGATCGAGTCCTTGCCGTTGAGCGAGGTTGCGACGGGAACCTGTAGCTTCTCGGCGAGCGCCACGAGCTCGCGGGCGGCGCCCGAGGCGCGCACGCCGCCGCCGGCGACGATGACGGGCTTCTGCGCCGACTGCAGCAATCCGAGCGCCGCGCGGACGCTCTCGGCATCGGGCTCGGGACGGAAAGCCGGTACGCGCGCGAACTGCGCCTCGCAGAGCACTTCCATGTCAGCCTCGTCCTGGTCGACCTGGCCTTCGTTGCCGCGAAACTGCAGATGGACCGGTCCGGGCGAGCCGCTCACGGCCATGCGAAACGCGTGCCGCACCATGTCGGGAAACCGCTCCACCGCATCGACGGTCGCGTTCCATTTGGTGACCGGCTCGAAGGACGGCATGTCGTCGACCTCCTGGTACACGCCACGGAATTTGTTCTTCGCTTCGCGCCCGCCCGTGAATGCGATCACCGGCGAGTGCGCGAGCCACGCGTCGCGCAGTCCCGCGGCGAGGTTGAGCGCGCCCACGACCTGCGCCATGCACACACCCGGGCGTCCCGATGCGCGCGCGAATCCATCGGCCATGTACGCGGCCGCCTTCTCGCCGTGCGTGTGGATGCGCCGGATCGAGGTACGCCGTTCCATCTCGGCGAACGTGCGCCGCAGGACGGCCGGCACCATGAAAACATGCGTCACGCCGTAGCCCTGCAGCATCTCTGCGAGCACTTGCGCGCCGGTCACCCTGGCCATCGTTTCGGATCCTTTGCGGACGGGATTGCTATAGTGCCAGCAGTCCGCCCGCCGCCAATTGGGAAGCTACTGACCAGGAGGGATGCATGCCCGTAAGATGCCTGTCGATTACCGCGGTGTTGGCCGCGATCATGGTCGTCAATCCGCACGGCGCGAGCGCGCAGACGGCCTCGATGACCGATTTCGGCTACTACAAGTCGCACGTGGAACCGATCTTCCTGCGGAAGAAGGCGGGACACACGCGCTGCTACGTGTGTCACAGCGAAGCGAACAGGGCCTTCCGCTTGCAGCGCCTGGCGCCAGGCCGCAGCTCGTGGACGCCCGAGCAATCGAAACAAAACTTCGAAATCGCTTCCGCCCTCGTGACGCCGGGCGACCCGGATCACAGCCGCCTGTTGATCCATCCGCTCGCGCCCGAGGGCGGCGGCGATGCGTTCCATTCCGGCGGCCGGCAATTCGCGAGCAAGGAGGACCCGGATTGGCGAATCCTCGCAGCGTGGGTCAATGGAGCGAAAGACGCCGTCCCTGTGAAGCGTTGATGGCGGCGCCTGGAATCGCCAACGTGTTGATCCGCTTCGGCACCTCGCCGACGGGAATCTCGGCGATGACCTTCATCGTCGCGGTATCGATCGCGGACACCGACCGCAGCGCCGAGTTGGAGACATAGAGCGTGGTGCCGTCGGGCGTGAACGTCACCCAGTTGGCCGCCGCGGAGATCGGCGGACGGCCCGCCAGCTTGAGCGTGGGCAGCGCGACTTCACCGCGCAGCCGCAGGTCGTCGAGCGAGTAGACGTAGACGGCGTTGTTCGGGATGCTCGTGACCCACAGCGTCTTGCCGTCGGGCGCGACGCCGATGCCGTGCGACGGCGCGGTCGCGCGCCCCGCATCCGTTTCGAATTCGGCGCGCGCGTGGGGAAGCTCGATGCGCGCCACTTCCTTGCGCTGCGCGAAATCGACGACCGCGAATCCGTTGAAGCCCGAGAGCTGCACGAACAGGCGCCGCGCGGCTCCGCCGGGTCCCGCCTCGATGGCCATCGGGCGGATGCCGCGGTCGAGGGCGAGTTCCCACACCGGCGCCTCGGTCGCGAGATCGATGACGGTGATGGTCTTCGAATAGATCGATCCGGTAACGACGTACTTGCCGTCGCCGGTCACGTAGACGTTATGCAGCCGCCCGTTGACCGGAACGCTCTTGCGCCGCTTCAGCGTCTTCGCGTCGACGACGTCGAGCGCGCCCGGATCACGCGCGATTCCGACCACGATGCGCGAGCCGTCGAGCGTCACCGCGATGTTGTTCGGATGGTCGCTGAGCGCGACCTTCTTGATGAGCTTGCCGCTAGCGGCGTCGAAGACGTCGAGGGTCGACGTCGACTCGTTGCTCACGTAGACGCGCGCCCCGTCGGGAGCGAACGCGATTCCATGCGCCGCTTCCACGCCGCCGATCACCTGTACGACTTTGTTGGCTTGCGGGTCGATGACATGGATGTTGTCGCCCGCGCTATTTGTCACGTAGATGCGCGATGTGTCGGCGTGAGTCGACAAGGGCGTGAGTCCAAGGACCAGGCAGACCCCCGGCAACCATCGATTCCGCTTCATGATCGTCCTCCTTTCAGTCGCATGCTACTTGATCGCCAGCGGATTCGTTGGCGATCCCACGGCACCCGTGATCGGCAGCGCCGGAGCGACGAATAGGAACTCGTAGACGCCGTCGGCGGCGCAGTCGAGGGCGAGCTCCCTCAGGTAGAAGATCTCGCCCATGGTCATGCCCATGATCGGAATCGTGATCCAGTGCCACGGCTGGTTGATTCCCGGCTCCGTCTCGTTGGGGCGCACTTCGCATCCCCAGGTGTCGCTCGCCAGGGCGGCGAGTTGCGTGCGCTGGATCCACTCGAGCGTCTCGAACGCGAATCCCGGAGCGTCGCCTCCCGGATAGCCGTCCCAGCTTCCCGCATCGAGCTTGGTCTCCATCTGCCCGGTGCGAACGATGACGAAGTCGCCGCGCCTCACCTCCACGCCGTGCTGCTTCGCCGTGAGATCGAGGTCGGCGCAA
>Ga0209131_1000668_pt1 | contig 24302 bp, 22 predicted proteins | sample GraSoi_2013_40cm_FD_185826 | JGI IMG/M metagenome (GOLD analysis project Ga0209131, IMG submission 185826) | Grasslands soil microbial communities from the Angelo Coastal Reserve, California, USA - Sample 9_17_2013_40cm (SPAdes) (version 2) | ecosystem: Environmental > Terrestrial > Soil >... | reverse complement strand
AAACGGAAAGGTCATCGTCACCGGGTGCCTGGGCGCCAAGGGCGACGTGGTGCGCGAGACGCACCCACGCGTGCTCGCGGTGACGGGACCGCACGCCGCGGCCGAGGTGATGGACCACGTGCACGCCCACCTGCCCCGGCCGCACGATCCTTTCACGGACCTCGTTCCGCCGCAGGGCATCAAGCTCACGCCGAAGCACTACGCGTATCTCAAGATCTCCGAGGGCTGCAACCACCGCTGCACGTTCTGCATCATCCCTTCGATGCGCGGAGACCTGGTGAGCCGTCCCGTGGGCGACGTGATGAAGGAAGCCGAGGCGCTGGTGAAGGCGGGCGTGAGGGAGCTGCTCGTCGTCTCGCAGGACACGAGCGCGTACGGCGTGGACGTGAAGTACCGCACCGGTTTCTGGGGCGGAAGGCCGCTGCGCACGCGCATGACGGAGCTGTGTTCCGCGCTGGGCGAGCTGGGCGTGTGGGTTCGCCTGCACTACGTCTACCCCTATCCGCACGTCGACGAAGTGATTCCCCTGATGGCCGAGGGAAGGATCCTTCCGTACCTGGACATTCCGTTCCAGCACGCCTCCGCGCGCATCCTCAAGCTCATGAAACGCCCGGCGGCGACCGAGAAGAACCTCGAGCGCATCCGCGCCTGGCGCGCCGCGTGCCCTGACATCACGATCCGCTCGACCTTCATCGCGGGCTTCCCGGGAGAGACGGAATCGGAATTCGAGGATCTGCTCGAGTTCCTGCGCGAAGCGCAGCTCGACCGCGTCGGCTGCTTCGCGTATTCGCCCGTCGAGGGCGCCGCGGCCAACGCGCTGCCCGATCCCGTTCCCGAGAGCGTGCGCGAGGAGCGCCGCGCGCGCTTCATGGAAGTGCAGGCCGCGATCAGCCGCGAGAAGCTCGCGCGCAAGGTGGGTCGCGACATGGAGGTGATCGTCGACGAGGCGAAAGGCGGGCGGGCCATCGCCCGCAGCGGCGCCGACGCGCCGGAGATCGACGGCGTGGTGCACGTGCGGGGGGCTCCGAAAGGCACCCGCGCCGGCGATAAGATTCGGGTCCACATCACGCACTCGGACGATCACGACCTCATCGCGACATGCGCCTGCGACTCCGCGCGGGCCTGATCCATCTCTCGCTGAGCGCCGCCGTCGCGGCGCTGGTGTTCCTCCCGATCTACTTCTTCTGGTATCCCGACGTCCTGTACGACTACGCGGGCGGGCGGGACCTCTTCCTGCTCATCGTGGGAGTGGACGTGACGCTGGGGCCGCTCATCACGATGGTCATCTTCGTGCCCGGCAAGCGCGGCCTCATGTTCGACCTCGTCGTGATCGCCATCCTGCAACTGTCGGCGCTCGGCTACGGCGTGTACGTGCTCTTCGAGTCGCGTCCCGCCTACATCGTCTTCGTGAAGGACCGCTTCGAGCTGGTGCGCGCCAACGCCTATCCGGAAGGCGCGCTCGAGAAGCCCGGCGCAGGTCCATGGGCGAACCTCCCGTTGACGGGGCCCAGGATCATTGGCATTCGCATGCCCACCGATCCGAAGGAGCGGTTCGACGTGGCGCTGCGCGGCATCGGCGGGGTGGACATCCATCTGGACCCGAAGTACTACGTGAGCTACGAGGATGTCGACGGGCAGGCGCGCGAAAAGGGCGAGCGGCTGCAGATCCTTCGCGAGCGCAACCCGGCGCACGTCACCGAGGTGGATGCGCTCGTGAAATACCTCGGGCGCAAGGAGGAGGACCTGCGCTTCCTGCCGCTGCGCGCCGGAAGGGTGGACCTCACCGTCGTGATCGACGCGAAGACCGGGGAGATCCTGAAGATCTCCTCGATCAAGCCGTGGGGCGACGTCTAGGCAGCAGCGCTGCCGCGCGCGCGAAGGTCATGAGCTGCCGGTAACCCAGGTTCTCCACGATCGCGACGACGGCGAGCCGCGCCAGCTGCCGCAGCCCCGGGTAGAGGTCCGACGACAGGGTCTCCAGCAGCAGCGCCGTCGCCGACACGAGAAAGCCGAGCGAGACGGTGAACGCGAGGAAGGCACCCGCCACCGCGCCCGGCAGCAGCCCCGCGGCCCACATCGCGATCACGAAGGCGTAGCCCCCGACCTCGATCGCCGCGCCGTAGCTTTCGAAGAAGAGCATGAGCGGCAGCGCCGGTCCTTGCCCGAGCCCCGCCGGCGCGAGAAGCCCCGCGTTGCGTCGCAGGCCCTGCGCGAAGCCGTGCTGCCAGCGTTGGCGTGGGCGGATCACCGCGAGCGTGGAGTCGTGGCCCGCGGTCCACGCCACCGGATCCGGCAGGAAGCGCATCGCGTAGCGGTCGCCGCGCGCGAGCAACGAGCGGTGCAGTCGAAGCGCGAGCTCCGTGTCCTCGCATTCGGAATCGGCGCGGAAGCCGTTGGCCTCGACCACGACGTCCTTGCGCAACAACACGATGTCGCCTTGCATCGGAACGCTCGCGTGAAGCGCATCCCATCCGACGCGCCGGAAGACGAAGGCCGCAAGCGCCTCGACGACCTGCAGCACGCGCAGGAGCGATCGGGGCAGGGCGCCCGCGCCGTCCACGCGCATGTGCGACATGCACGCGACGGTCGAAGCCTCCTCGAGGAACGGTTCGGCGAGACGCTGGAGGGCATCACGCTGGACCCGCAGTCCGGGGTCGATCGCGCAGACGAGGGGGAAGCGCGACGCGTTGATGCCCGCGTTCAGCGCGTCGGCGCGTCCGAAGCCCTCCTTGTCGAGCACGCGCAAATGGTCATGCAGGAACGATTGGTATACCGTGCGCACCTCGCCGCTCGGGATGCGCCGCCACAGCGCCTCGGGGAACGGCTGGAGCTGGAACGCTTCCTGGACGGCGGCAAGGCTTCCCGGCATCCCGTCGTCGCAGACGACGATGATTTCGAATTGCGGATATTCCAGGTCGAGGAGGGCGTTCGCCGAAGCGATCACCGTCGCTACGTCGCCGCTCGCCGCGACGATGACCGACACCGGCGGCTCGAACCCGGAGTGAGGCGCGGGCATGTCGTTGAAGGGCCTGAGCGCCAGGCCGCGAAGCAGCGCCGGCACGCCGATGAGGTGCAGCAGCACGCGCCCGCCATATGCGACGAGGAAGTAGCCGATGAAGAACCAGACCAGCGCGCGGATCATGCGAAGATCCGCCGGCGCCGGATCGGCAGCTCGGCCAGCGCATGCGCCAGCATGTCCGCCGCGAAATTGTCGCGTGCGGTGTCGCGCACGACCTGAAGTTCCTCGGGCGTCATGCCTTTCAATCCCGCCACCGCCTGCGCCGCGTGGTAGCGCACCCACCACACCGGGTCCTTCAGCAGCTCGACCAGCGCCGGTATTTCCGCCGCGGCGCCGATGCGTCCCAGCGCGCGCGCCGCCGCCATGCGCACGCGCCACTCCGGATGGCGCGCCGCCTCCATCGCCCACGTGAGCTCCTGTGTGTCGTCCACGTAGTCGAGCGCGGCCATCACGAGGTCCGGATCCTGCTTGGCGCTCAACCACCCGCGCATGATGGGCGCGACGCGCTTGCGCTCGCCGAAGCGCGCCAGCTTCACGACGCGGTCCAGGCCGCCGCGCGGCCTTGCGATCAGCAACGTGGTGAGCGTCGGCGTGACCGTCGCCGGGCCCAGCTCGGCGAGCACCGACCCCAGCCGCGCCACGGGCCAGTCGGCACGCTGCAGGATCGCCTGCGTCAGCGCTTCGAGGGCGCGGCGCGGCTCGATGCGCAGCATCGCGTGCGCGGCGGTGAACGACGTGGCCTGTCCCCGGCCGCGCGCGAGCCGCTCGAGCCGCGGCCACGCGCGCTCGTCGCGCAGCTTGCCGAGCGTGGCGATCGCGATGAGGCGCGAGCGAAGCGTGCCGAAGCGCAGCAATCGCAGCGCGCGTCGATCGAGGCCGTGCCGGCGCAGGAGCTCGGCCGTGTTCGCCGCGGCGTCCTCGGCGAGCGAGCCGCGCATGCGGTTCCACAGCAGCAGGAAATCCGGGAACTCGATCCAGGAAATGGGTAGCAACGCGCCGGCGGAAGGATCGGCGGCCGCCTGCTCCAGGGCCTGGCGCCACGAAGCCTCGATGCGGGCGATGCGCGCCTGGCGCCAGCGGCGCCACGCCCGGACCGCGGCGGCGATGAGGAGGAAGGCGACCGAAGAAGCGAAGGAAGACGCCAGGCGCAAGCAAGGCTAGGGAGAGACGGCCATGTGGATCACCCGCACCAGCATCAGCCAGCCGGTCTTCGCCACCATGGTCATGGCGGCGTTGTGGCGCCCGCCGCGACCGCGAGCGCGAAGGCGACCTGCGCGTCGCCCGCGAAACCGGTGGCTTGGCCGATTATTGCCTGACCAGCTTCTTGTCGACGATCTTGATCTTGTCGCCGATCTTGTAAGCCGTGGGTTGCGAGAAATTGAAGGTGCGGGTGTTGCCGCTCTCCATCTGCACCTCGACCACGTACGTCGTGGTCTCGTTCTTCTTCTTCTCGACCTGGTGGCCCGCATATGCGCCGCCCGCGGCGCCCGCGACGGTGGCGGCGGTGTTGCCGCGGCCGCTGCCGATCTGGTGGCCGAGCACGCCGCCCAGGATGCCGCCGACCACGGCGCCTCCGCCGCTCGCTTCGCCTTCCTTCTTGACCGTCTTCACGTTGGTCACCGTGCCGCAGTTGTCGCACACCGCGAAGGCGGGCGATGCGAGGAACAGGCCTGCCACGATCATCGTGGCGCTGACGAGCCGGATTTTCATATTTCCTCCGTGAGTCCTGTGAGCATGAAAAATGCTATCACGTCAGCCCTCGGCGGCCTTGAGCTGCGGGAAGAGGATGACGTCGCGGATCGACGGGCTGTCGGTGAAGAGCATGACGAGCCTGTCGATGCCGATCCCTTCGCCCGCCGTGGGGGGAAGGCCGTACTCGAGCGCCCGGATGTAGTCGGCGTCGTAGTACATCGCCTCCTCGTCGCCCGCTTCCTTCGCTCTTGCCTGCGAGGTGAAGCGCGCGGCCTGGTCCTCGGGGTCGTTCAGCTCGGAGAAGCCGTTGGCGAACTCGCGCCCGGTCATGAAGAGCTCGAAGCGGTCCGTGACGGCGGGATTCGCATCGTTCGCGCGCGCGAGCGGCGATACATCCACGGGGTGCGCGACGATGAAGGTGGGGGAGACCAGCTTCTCCTCGGTGGTCGCCTCGAAGAGCTTGAGCTGCATGAGGCCGATCCCGTCGGTGGGGAACACCTCCACGTCGAAGGGCGCGAGCGCGACCTTGAGGTATTCGGGCTTGGAAAGCTCGTGCAGGTGGTAGTGCGGGTTGTACTTTGCGATGGCCTCGGCCATGGTGAGCCGGTCGAAGGGCTTGCCGAGATCGACGCTGGCGCCCTGGTAGGCGAGCGTCGTGGTCCCCAGCACCTTCTGCGCGCATTGCCTCAAGAGCGACTCGGTGAGATCCATCAGGTAGTCGTAGTCCTGGTAGGCCTCGTAGAACTCGAGCATCGTGAACTCGGGGTTGTGGCGCGTCGAGATCCCTTCATTCCTGAAGTTGCGGTTGATCTCGAAGACCTTCTCCATGCCGCCCACCACGAGGCGCTTCAGGTACAGCTCCGGCGCGATACGCAGGTACATTTCCATGTCGAGCGCGTTGTGGCGCGTCTTGAAGGGACGCGCGGCCGCACCGCCGGGAATCTGCTGCATCATCGGCGTCTCGACTTCGAGGTAGCCGCGCGCCACGAAGAATTCGCGGATCGCCTGCACGAGCTTCGAGCGGATCTCGAAGACCCGCCGCGATTCGGGATTGACGATCAGGTCCACGTAGCGCTGGCGATAGCGCTGCTCCATGTCGGTGAGCCCGTGGAATTTCTCCGGCAGCGGCCGCAGCGACTTGGCGAGCAGGCGAATGCCCGATGCGTGGACGGAGAGCTCGCCCTTGTTGGTCCTGAACACCGCACCCTCGACCCCGAGGATGTCGCCGAGGTCCCAATGCTTGAACGCCTCGTGAACCGCGGCGCCCGTGACGTCGTTGTTCACGTAGATCTGGAGCTGCCCGCTCATGTCCTGCAGCGTGGCGAACGAGGCCCTGCCCATGACGCGCTTCAGGAGCATTCGGCCAGCCACTTTCGCCTGCGGCTTCTCGGCCTCGAGCTGTTCCTTTGTCTTCGCCCCGTGCAGTGCATGCAATTCACCCGCCAAATGCTTGCGCCGGAAGTCATTCGGAAACGCGGGGCCGGACTCGCGCAGCCTCGCGAGCTTGGCACGCCGTTCGGCGATGATCTGGTTTTCGTCCTGCGGCGGCTCGCCAGGAGGCTTGTCGTTCTTGTCGTCGGCCATTTCTACACTCCCTGCTTGAGGCTCGCGGTGATGAACGGATCGAGGTCGCCGTCCAGGACGGATTGCGTGTTGCCGGTCTCGACGTTGGTGCGAAGGTCCTTGATGCGGGACTGGTCGAGGACGTACGAGCGAATCTGGTGCCCCCAGCCGATGTCGGTCTTCGCGTCCTCCATCGCCTGCTTCTTTTCGGTCTTCTTGCGCAGCTCCAGCTCGTAGAGCTTGGACTTCAGCATCGCGAACGCCTCGGCGCGGTTCCTGTGCTGCGAGCGGTCATTCTGGGAAGACACGACGATATTCGTGGGCAGGTGCGTGATGCGGACCGCCGAATCGGTCTTGTTCACGTGCTGGCCGCCCGCGCCGCTCGCGCGATAGGTGTCGATGCGAAGGTCCGCCGGGTTGATCTCGATCTCGATGGTCTCGTCGACTTCCGGGTAGACGAAGACGCTCGCGAACGACGTATGCCGGCGCGCGTTGGAATCGAACGGCGACTTGCGCACCAGGCGGTGGATCCCGTTCTCCGTGCGCAGGTGCCCGTAGGCGTAGGGGCCGATCACCTTGATCGAAGCGTTCTTCAATCCCGCGACTTCACCGGCGCTCTCCTCGAGCAGCTCCGTCTTGAATCCCTTCCGGTCGCAATACTTGAGGTACATGCGCAGCATCATCTGCACCCAGTCCTGCGCCTCGGTGCCGCCCTGGCCGGCGTTGAGGTCGATGAAGCAGTTGTTGGGATCCATGGGATCCGAGAACATGCGGCGGAACTCGAGGTCGGCCACGCGCCTCTCGATGCCGGCCACGTCGCCCACGAGCGATTCCAGCGTGTCGTCGTCGCCTTCGCCCCTGGCAAGGGAAAAGAGCTCGCCCGAATCGCGCAAGCCCATGTCGATGGCCTCGAGGTGCGAGACGGTGGCATCCAGCGTGCTGCGTTCCTTGCCGAGATCCTGGGCGCGCTTGGCGTCGGTCCAGACGCCGGGGTCCTCCAGCGCGCGCGAGACTTCTACGAGCCGCGACTTCTTCGCGTCGTAGTCAAAGATACCTCCGCAGCTCGGTTGCCCTGAGGCCCAGGTCGCGAAGGGAGTTTTCGATGGCGTTGATGCGGTCGGCTTCCATGGCGCGATTATAGAGGTTGGCAGTGCTCGAGCGTGAGCTGCAGCGACTCCGCGCCCTGGTAGCTCTCGATGTCGAGCCGGTAGACCGCCTGGATCGAGGCCGGCAGCGCGTCGGGCGAGCCGAAGCGGATCGCGCTGAAGCGCCGTCCCTCGCACGCGAGCGTGAGCTTCAAGTGGCGCTCGGCCACGACGCGCTGCGCCTGGACGGTGAAGCGCCCGACGAAGCGTGGCTCCGGGAATCCCTGTCCCCACACCTGCGACTGGATCGCATAGGCGAGCTCGCCGTTCATCTCCCCGGCGGCGAGCGTTCCGTCCGTGTCGATGGTCTGGTCGAGATCGGACGGCGTAAGGCTTTCGCGCGCGATCGCTTCCATCGCCGTGCGGAACGCATCCAGCCCGCCCGCGCGAAGCGTGGCGCCCGCGGCCGCGGCGTGGCCGCCGAAGCGCACCAGCAATCCGGGGTTGCGCTTGTCCACGAGGTCGAGCGCGTCGCGCAGGTGGAGCGCCGCGATCGAGCGCCCGGAGCCGCGAAGCGTGCCGTCGCCCTCGGTCGCGAACGCGAACACGGGTCGGTGAAAGCGGTCCTTCAGCCGCGAGGCGAGAATACCCACGACGCCCGGATGCCAGTCGGGATGGTGCATCGTGAGGCACCACGCATCGCCCGGCTCGACGCGGTCGAGCATCGCGAGCGCGGAGTCCTGCATCTTCGACTCGATGTCGCGCCGCTCGCGGTTCAATGCGTCGAGCTTCGTGGCGATCGCGTAGGCGCGGCCGTGGTCGCGCGCGAGCAGGCACTCGATGCCCGTGGACATGTCCTCGAGCCGGCCCGCGGCGTTGAGCCGGGGTCCCACGGCGAAGCCCAGGTCCGCGGCGACGATGCGCCGCGCGTCGCGTCCCGCCACGGACAGAAGGGCCGCGATCCCGGGCGAGGCTTTGCCCGCGCGGATGCGGGCAAGCCCTTGCGCCACGAGAATCCGGTTGTTGGCATCGAGCTTCACGACATCGGCCACCGTCCCCAGGGCCACGAGGTCGAGCAGCTCCGCGAGATTCGGCTCGGGATTCGCCGTGGTGAAAGCGCCGCGACGGCGCAGCTCGGCGCGAAGCGCGAGCATCACGTAGAAGACGACGCCCACGCCCGCGAGGTTCTTGCTCGGGAATCCGCAGCCGTGCTGGTTCGGGTTCACGATGCACTCGGCGGCAGGCCGCTCGACGCCCGGAAGGTGATGGTCGGTCACGAGCACGCGCATGCCCAGGCGGTTGGCCTCGGCGATGCCCTCGACCGCGGCGATGCCATTGTCCACGGTGATGAGCCAGGCGGGCGACCTGGCGGCCGCTTCGCGCGCGATCTCCGGCGTGAGGCCATAGCCGTGGATGCGCCGGTTGGGAACGACATAGTCCACCACCGCACCCATCGCGCGCAGCGCCTTCACGCCCAATGCGCACGCCGTGGCTCCGTCGGCGTCGTAGTCGGCGACGATGAGCAGCTTCTCGCGCTTGGCGATCGCATCGGCGAGCAGCCGCGCGGCGTCATCGGCCTGGAGCAGCATTGCGGGCGCCGCGAGCGACTTGAGCGTCGTTGCGAGCTCGTCGGTGCTCGCGAGCCCACGCGCCGCGTAGATGCGCGCAAGCCGGGGATCGCAACCCGAGGCGGCGAGCCGCGCGGCGGCCTGCGCATCCACCGGGCGCTCGACGATCTCAGGCATAGGAAGCAAGCGGCTTGGAAGCGCGCAACCAGCGCCAGCGCGCCGAGCCCGTGAGCGTGGCGACGACGGTGTGCGAGGGCGAAGGCAGGACGATGCGCACGCGATCGAACCTGTCGAGCGCGGTGCCCAGCGCGGCGAACCAGCGCTCGTCCGCATCGAGGCGACTCGCCTCATGCAGTGCCACGAGGATCGCGTCGCCGGCGCGCTCCAGCTCCACATCCTTGATGCTGCGAGGCACGAGCGTCACGCGCGCGCCCGACCACGTTCCCAATCCGCGCGCGAGGGCGTCGTCCGCATACACGACCGAATACGGCTTCGCGGCGGCCACGGGCAGCGCGCCGGCGCCCCAGAACCACGTGCTGTTGATGGCGAGCTTGCCTTCGGACTCCCGGCGCGCATTCACGTCGTGCCCGGAGAGGATCATCTGCGCCTCGGTCATCGCCGAGCGCCATCGTCGGTCCGCGGGCAGCAGGCCGAATACGTTGCGGCCCTTCGCTTCGGCGAGCGGCGTCGTGCGCGGCGCTTCGCCGGCGGGCATGCGCACGTACCAGCGATCGGGCGACGGTGCCGTGAACTCGAGCCCGTCGGATGCGAAGTGCGACTGCAGCGCCCCGATGAGCTCGTGCGCCTCGGCCGGCGTCACCTGGAGCGCGGACGAATCGTAGAGGTGCACGGCGTCGCCCTGGATGCGTAGGTGCACCGGGTCCGCGCGCATCCAGGCGCCCGGGGCGGGATCGGCGCTGCGCTCGATCGCCGCAACCGGAATGTCCCCCAGCCCGAACGCGCGCCCGAGCCAGGCGAGGCCGCCCGCGGCATCGCGTTCGATGTCGGCGCGGGCGAGCCACTTCTCGAGTGAGCGCAGGCGGGGCGACGCGGTATCGGGAGAAAGCAGGTCGGGAACGAGCAAGTCCAGCGGCATTGGGGGAGAATTATCCCATGCGAGATCGACAGGACCTGCGCTTCTGCACCGGCTACGACGGCACGCGCCTCGCGTACGCCACGGTGGGATCGGGTCCGCCGCTCGTGAAGACGGCCAACTGGCTCTCGCACCTCGAATACGACTGGGCGAGCCCCATCTGGCGCCATTGGATCGAGGGCTTGTCTCGCCACCACACTCTTTACCGCTATGACCAGCGCGGCAGCGGCCTCTCGGACCGGGATCCGGGAGAAATGTCCTTCGAATCATGGGTGCGCGACCTGGAGGCGGTGGTGGATACCGCGAAGCTCGAGCGCTTCCCGATCCTGGGCATCTCGCAGGGCGGTGCGATCGCCGTCGAGTACGCGGCGCGCCATCCGGACCGTGTGAGCCATCTCATCCTCTACGGCGCGTTCGCGCGCGGCCGCCTCAAGCGCGGCGGGGGCGAGGCGGCGATCGACGAGGTCATGACGATGTACAAGCTCTTCGAAATAGGGTGGGGCACCGATATCCGTGCGTTCCGCCAGGTCTTCGCGACCCAGTTCCTGCCCGGCGCGTCCGCGGAGCTCTTCGACGCGTTTGACGAGCTGCTGCGCCAATCCGCGACCGCGGCGCAGGCCGTGCGCCTCATGAAAGTCTCGGTGCAGATCGACGTCGTGCGGCTGTGCGAGCGCGTCCAATGTCCGGCGCTGGTCGTGCACGCGAGCGACGACGGGCGCATCGCGTTCGAGGAGGGGCGCCTGCTCGCATCGCTCATTCCAGGCGCCAGATTCGTCCCGCTCGCGAGCCGAAACCACATCCTGCTCGCCGACGAGCCCGCGTGGCCGGCATTCCTGCGCGAGGTCGACATGTTCCTGGGCGGCGGGAGTGCCCACGGACGGATCGCCGACCTCACGCCGCGCGAAAACGAGCTCCTCGAGCACCTCGCGCGCGGCCTGGACAACCACCAGATCGCCGCACACCTCGCGCTTTCGGAAAAGACGGTGCGCAACATGGTGTGCTCGGTGCTCGACAAGATGGGCGTCGAGTCGCGCGCGCAGGCGATCGTGCGCGCGCGGGAAGCGGGCTACGGGGTGGGCACGCACGCCTGACGGGACCGCTGTCCCGGTTGTCCCTGCCGAATCTCAGGAACCCGGCATGCCGCCCGGGACAGGCGCCTCATGCGCCGTGCGCTACGGGGGCCGACGATGGCTTCACGGCATCCGCCGAACCCGGGAGATCAACATGGACACCAGCATCATCGAGAACAGCACCGCCCGCTATGCGAAGTGCATCGAGGCCTCGAAGCGCGTGCGCTGGGATATCGACAAGGACGTCATTCGCGGCCGGCAATTCGACACGGAACGCAAGTACATGCCCGACCGCCTGGCGAAGATCGAGTACTTCGCCTTTGCGACGCCCGAGGAGAAAAAGCTCATCAGCCAGGTGCAGGGGCGCACCTACGCCAACATGTTCGGCATGATCGAGCGCTATATCGGCGCGAAGGTCATGGAAGTGACGCGCGGCCACGCGCTGGACGACCAGGTCGTGGTCGAGTCGCTGGTGCGCTTCACCGACGAGGAGCTCAAGCACCAGGAGCTCTTCCGCCGCCTCGAGGTGTTGATGGCCCCCGCGATGCCCAAGGGCTATGCGTTCATGCCGCAAGCGAACGACGTCGCCAACGCCGTCCTGTCGAAGTCCACCTGGGCCGTGCTCGGGCTCACCTGCCACATCGAGCTGTTCACGCTCGACCACTATCGCCAGAGCATCGACCGCGATACCGAGGTCTCGGCGCTGTGGAAGGACGTATTCCTCTTCCACATGAAGGAGGAATCGCAGCATGCGGTGCTGGACGAGATGGAATGGCAGCGCGAGGACGCCAGGATCACCTCGGGGCAGCGCGACCAGGGCGTGACCGACCTGATCGAGCTCGTGGGCGCCGTGGACGGCCTGCTGCAGATGCAGGCGAGCGCTGATGCCGACTACTTCATGACGGCCAACCCGCGCAATCTCCCGAAGGCCGAGGCGCAGAAGCTGCGCGCCGCCTTCCTCAAGGCCTACCGCTGGCAATACATCGCCTCCGGCGCGCAGAACGAGCGCTTCCTGCAGATCCTGGGCGCGATGCTCTCGCCGGCGCAGCTCGACCGCGTGGTGGCGGCATTGAAGCCCATCATGGAGGACGCGCTCACCGCGTGATGCGAAAGGGGCCCCGGTTTACGGGATAATCGGGGTCCCTGCCGTTTCCCCTTCCCGTTCTTGCGACCCTTCGAGCTTTTCGTCGGCCTGCGCTATACCCGCGCCAAGCGCCGCACGCATTTCATCTCCTTCATCTCCTTCATCTCGATCGCGGGGATCGCGCTCGGCATCTGGGCGCTCATCACCGTGATGTCGGTGATGAACGGCTTCGAGAAGGAGATTCGCGCGCGCATCCTGGGCGCCGCGGCGCACATCCAGGTCCTGGGCGCCGAAGGCGGTGTCGCCGACTGGAAGAAGCTCGCGGACGAAGTGGGCACGCATCCGGAGGTCGTCGCATCCGCGCCCTTCGTGAACGCGCAGGGGCTGCTGTCGACCGGCACCGCCGTGCGCGGCGTCTTCGTGCGCGGCGTCGTGCCGGAGCTGGAGGACAAGGTCGCGGATTTCGCCAAGGCGATGCGAGCCGGGCGATTCGCGAGTCTCCGCCCCGGTGAATTCGGCATCGCCATCGGCACCACGCTCGCGAGGGGCTTGAGGCTCAATGTGGGTGACAAGGTGACGCTCATCTCGCCGCAGGGGCAGGTCACGCCCGCGGGACTCATGCCGCGGTTGAAGCAGTTCACCGTCGTGGGCATCTTCCAGCTCGACCACAACGAGTTCGACTCCGCCCTGGCGCTCATCCACATGCGCGATGCGCAGGTGCTCTATCGCATGGGCGACACGGTGAGCGGGATCCGGTTGCGCGTGAAGGACATCGACCGCGCACCGCAGGTGACGCGCGAGCTCGCGGGCAAGGTCACGAGCGACGTGTACCTGTCCGACTGGACCCAGCAGAACGTGAACTACTTTCGCGCCATCCAGATCGAGAAGCGGATGATGTTCATCATCCTCACGCTCATCATCGCGGTCGCGGCGTTCAACCTCGTGTCGACGCTGGTCATGGTCGTGACGGACAAGCATCCGGACATCGCGATCCTGCGCACGCTCGGAGCGTCGCCCGCCAGCATCATGAAGATCTTCATGGTGCAGGGCTCGGTGATCGGCACGTTCGGAACGGTGATCGGCGTGGTCGCCGGCATCGTGACCGCGCTCAACATCGACGTGGTCGTTCCGGCGATCGAGCACGTGTTCAACTTCCAGATCCTCTCGCGCGAGGTGTACTACATCAGCGAGCTGCCTTCCGACCTGCATCCGGGCGAGGCGGTCTACGTGGCGCTCATGTCGCTGGCCCTCTCGTTCGTGGCGACCCTTTATCCCAGCTGGCGCGCCGCGCGCGTGAACCCCGCCGAGGCGCTGCGCTATGAGTGACGTGGTCCTCGCCTGCCGCGGGCTCACCAAGACCTACGGTTTGGGAAACGTCGCGGTGCCCGTGCTGAAGGGCATCGATCTCGAGGTGCGCGGCGGCGAGTCGGTGGCGATCGTGGGCGCTTCGGGCTCCGGCAAGAGCACGCTGCTGCACCTGCTGGGCGGACTCGACCGTCCCTCCGACGGTTCCGTGAACCTCCTGGGACAGGATCTTTTCGCTCTTGCCGCGGCGGCGCAGGGCGATCTTCGCAATCGCGCGCTCGGCTTCGTCTACCAGTTCCACCACCTGCTGCCCGAATTCTCCGCTCTCGAGAACGTGGCGATGCCGCTCACGATCCGCCGCATCGATGAAGCGGCCGCGCACGAGAAGGCGAGGGCGATGCTGGAAGAGGTGGGCCTCGGGCATCGCATCGCGCACCGGCCCGGTGAGCTGTCCGGCGGCGAGCGACAGCGCGTGGCCGTCGCGCGGGCGTTGGTGACTTCACCCGCGTGCGTGCTCGCGGACGAGCCCACGGGAAACCTGGACCGGGAGAACGCCGCGAAGGTATTCGACCTCATCGTCGATCTCAACCGGCGCCATAACGCCGCGTTCGTGATGGTGACGCACGATCCGCAGCTCGCCGCGCGCATGCAGCGGCGGATGACGATCAGCGACGGTAGATTGGCGAGCTAGGCCCGTAGATTGGCATGCCCGCTTCCGCGGTCATGGTTTGCGCTTCGGCGCGCCGCCTGGAGCGCAGCAGCTCGGAGAGCTGGCCTTGCGCCACCTTGAGGTCCTTCCGGTAGTAGGCGAGGCGATCGCGATCTCCAGCCGACATGCGCGGGCCCTCGAGCTTCATGAGATCGGAAGGGTCCCACAGCGGGCGTCGCGCGACCGCAAGCGCGTGCTCGGCCATGTCCACCTGCAGGCTTGCGCGCTGCACGGCTTCGTCGCTCGAGCGGATGCGCTCCTCGGTCAGCGTCTCCGGGGCGGTCGCATCGGCGGAATGCACGGCGCCCGGAACCGCCGAGGACGCTTCCGGAACGACGATGCGCTTCGCGTCGGCGCCCGGCGCGGGCGGGAGGTCCGAGAACATGACCACGCCCTTTTCGTCCACGGTCTTGTAGAGCACAGCCGCGCCCGACGGCGTGGCGAATGTCGCGCACGCCGTGAGGAGCGCGGCGCGCGCCAGCGCCCTCATCACGCCGCCCGCTTCGTCGCGGTGACGACGAAGAAGCGCCGGCGCTCGACGCGGATGTTGTCGAAGCCCAGCGCCCGGAGCATGCGCACGATGCGGGCTTCGGTCTGGAAGGAGCGGTCCTTGCCGCGCACGGGCGCGGGGAGCTGGCGCCCGGTCAGATGCAGCGCCGCGCCGTTCAGGAGCGCGTAGGCGCGGTGCAGCGCCGTGCGCCAGCGCCGGCGCGACAGGCTTTCCTTCAGCTCGTCCCAGACGAGCGAAAACGGATGGAGCACGATCCACAGGTCGCCGCCCGCGCGAAGCACGCGCGCCATCTCGGCAAGCGCGGCGTCGGTGCGCATGTAGGGCAGCGCCACGCGCGAGATCGCGAGGTCGAAGAATCCGTTGGGCAGCGGCAGCGACTCGCCGCGCGCGCGGATGAGGCGAAGGTCCGGGTTCAGGTGCCGGCCGAGTACCAGCGCACGCTCATCGCAGTCGATCCCGACGGCGGTCACGTTGGCGTCCAGGCGACTCGCGATGAGCGTCTGCCCGGCCCCGCAGCCCACGTCCACGATGCGGCGATGCTCCGATCGGATCGCGGGCATGCAGCGGCGCCGATCCACCGGGTCGGAGGCGATCTGCAGCTCGAGCACGTGATAGGCGCCGATGTCCATGCTTGAACTTTCCCACGGCCACAAGAAAACACGCGGGACGACTGCGCCGAATGCGCTAGTCGCTCAGGACCAAACGTGTCGGACGCATGGATACACGGCACTTCGCGTGGTGGCGGATTCGTAGGAATAGCCTGTCATCGCCGCTGTTAGCATGGTCGCGTCGGCGCATGCGCCGGCGCCCAACAACAACCCCGGAGGAAGCCCCATGAACAGAAGCAAGCTCGTCGTTGCCGCCGCGCTCCTGCTGGGCGCGACCCCTGCCTTGGCGCAGCAGCCGCCGATACCCCAGTACGGACCCAACGTCACGCTCGACCAGGCTCGAAAGGCCGCGGCCGCGAGCGAGGCGGAAGCGAAGAAGAACGGCTGGCCCATGGCGATCGCTGTCGTCGATACGGCGGGACAGCTCGTCTACTTCCAGAAGATGGACCAGACGCAGACGGCGAGCGTGGCCGTCGCGCAGGACAAGGCTGTGTCGGCAGCCATCTACCGGCGTCCCACCAAGGTGTTCCAGGATGGAGTCGCCGCAGGAGGTGCGGGATTTCGCATCCTCACCCTTCGCGCCGCGAGCGCGGCCGATGGCGGACTGCCGATCTACGTGGACGGCAAGATCGTGGGCGCCATCGGCATTTCCGGCGGCTCGCCCGACCAGGATGCGCAGGTCGTCAAGGCGGGCGCGGACAGCCTCGCCAAGTAGCCTCGAGCCACAGGCGGACGGCGTCGCGCACGTCGTCCGGCCCGCGCACGTACACCGCCTGCAGTCCCGCGTGGCGCGCGCCTTCCACGTTGGCGAGCGTGTCGTCGAAGAAAAGGATCCGTCCCGGCGCGACACCGATCTCGCGCGCGATGAAATCGAACGACGCGCGGTCGGGTTTTCGCAGGCCCATCTCCGAGGAGACGAACACGCGGCGGAAATTCGCGAGCGCGTCCCTGAACTTGCGGCTCCATACCGCCTGATGCGCCGCGTTGGAATTCGAAAACGCGTAAAGCGGCACGCGGTCCTTCAGCTTTTCCAGCAGTGCCACGGTCTCGTGCACGGGCTCGGTGAAGATCGCACCCCATCCCGCGCGCAACTCGCGGTCGTCGATGTCGATGGCGAGCGAGCGGCGCAGCGCCGCGTAGTAGTCGAGCTCGCCGATCTCCCCGCGCTCGTATCGCTCGTAAGGCTCGTCGAATGCAAAAAGCGTGGCCAGCGCCTCCGGGGGAACGTGGCTCGCCCGTCCCCAGCGCTGGAACGCACGGTCCCAGTCGAGCCCCATGATCACGCCGCCCAGGTCGAAGAGCAGCGCCTCGGCCGGCATGGGTGTCACGAGAGGTTCTTCCCGGCCATCAGAAGCTCACCGGATCGAGCGAGCGCCACATATACCAGGTGGCGACCGAGCTCCACGGCGACCACGGCGCGCCGATTTCGCGCATCTGGTCCTTCGTGAGCGGCTTTCCGTCGTTGTACTGGCGCTCCATCGCGCGCCGGAGGCCCAGGTCGTCCACCGGCAGCACGTCGGGTCTCATGAGATGGAAGATGAGGAACATCTCGACGCTCCAGCGGCCGATCCCCTTCACCCGCACGAGATCCTCGATGATCGCCTCGTCGCTCATCCTCGGCCAGCGGCGCGGCTTGACGGCGCCCGAGGAGAAGTGCGCCGCGAGGTCGTGCAGGTACTTCACCTTTCCGCCCGACAGTCCGCATGCGCGCATCGCCTCCGGCGCGAGCGCGCCGACCTGGGCGGGCGTGACCGCCCCCGAGCATTCGGCGAAGCGATTCCAGATGGATTGCGCCGCCTTCACCGAGATCTGCTGCCCGACGATGGAGCGCGCGAGGGTCTGGAAAGCGTCGCCGCGTCCCCCGAGCTCGGCATCGGGATAGGACTTGATCAGCTTGCGAAGGATCGGATCGCGCCGCGAGAGGGTGCGCTTGGCCTGCGGCCAGAACTCCGGCGTCATGCGGGGATCATACAGCCCGAAAGGAGGTTCCATGCCCGCATCCAAGTCGCAACCCCGCCATCCCACGCTGCCGGAAAAGCGCAAGCCCGCGCCGCCGCTGGGCACGCCCGAACACGACGAGTGGCTGGTGGACGAAGCCGATGAGGAGAGCTTTCCAGCAAGCGACCCGTCGGCGCCTGCGACGGGCGGCAGGAAAAAGGGCGTGAAGCCGTAGCACGGTGGGGCGCGCCGCGCGTTAGCGATGGATGCGCCTCTTCATCGTCGCCTGGCTCGCGGGCGTCATCGTCCTGCAGCGCGAGCCTTCGCTTCCCGATGTCGCATGGGGCCTCGCGGGCGTCGCGGCGCTCCTCGCGCTGCACCTTGTCCGTAGCCGCGTTGCGCGTGTGTTCGTCGTGTTGGCGGCCGGCGCATTGTGCGGCTACGGCTTCGCCGCGTGGCGCGCCGGGGAGCGCCTCGCCGATGCGCTGCCGTTCCCATGGGAAGGTACGGATATCGAGATCGTCGGCATCGTGTCGGGGCTTCCCCAGCCGAACGAGTCCGGAACGCGCTTCGCTTTCGAAGTGGAGCGCGTGCGCACGCCCGGTGCCATCGTTCCCCGCGATGTCGCGCTCACGTGGTATCCCGACCGGCGCGCGGGCGCGGCGCCGAAGCTCACGGCAGGAGAACGCTGGCGCTTCACGGTCCGGCTGAAACGCCCGCGCGGGCTCGCGAATCCGCACGCGTTCGACTTCGAGCCGTGGGCCCTCGAGCGCGGCATCCGGGCGACGGGGTATGTGCGCACCGCATCGCCTCGCGAGCGCCTCGATGCGCGCGTCGATGGATGGCCCTGCACGCTGCATCGCTGGCGAGGAGAGATTCGCGACGCCATGCTCGATCGGCTCGCGGGAGAGCGGCTGCGCGGCGTGCTGGTGGCGCTCGCCATCGGCGACCAGGATGCCATCGCGCCCGACGACTGGGATGTGTTCTGGCGCACGGGCGTGGGCCACCTCATGAGCATTTCGGGCCTGCACATCACGATGCTCGCCGCGCTCGCCGCGGCGGCCGTCTTCTTCGCCTGGGTCCGCGTGCCGGCGCTCGCGCTCCGGTTTCCCGCCCGCAAGGCGGCCGCGGTCGCCGGGGTTCTCGCGGCGCTCGCGTACACCCTGATGACGGGCTTTGCCGTACCGGCGCAGCGGACCTGCCTCATGCTCGCCACGCTCGCCGCCTGTGTGATGGCCGACCGCCAGGGCTCGGCCTCGCGGGTGCTGGCACTCGCCGCGTTCGTCGTGACGCTCGCCGATCCATGGGCCGTGCTCTCGGCCGGCTTCTGGCTCTCGTTCGGCGCGGTGGCGTCGATCTTCTACGTGATGTCGTTACGCGCCGGGGCGCGCGGCCACGTGGCCGGCGTGATCGCCGAACAGCTCGCCGTGACGGTCGCGATGCTGCCCATGCTGCTCGCGCTCTTCCAGGAGTTCTCGCTCGTTTCGCCCGTGGCCAATGCGATCGCGATCCCGGTCGTGAGCCTCGCGGTGGTGCCGCTCGCCATCGCGGGCGCATTCCTGCCGTTGCCGTTCCTGCTCGATGTCGCGCACGCGATCATGCTGGTACTCATGTCGCCGCTGGAGCGGCTCGCGGCCCTGCCGCTCGCGATGCTGGAGAGCCATGCGCCGGCCGCGTGGACGGTGGTTGCCGGCGTCGCCGGCTGCGCGTGGGTGCTCGCGCCGCGCGGAACGCCGATGCGATCGTTGGGCGTCGCGTGGATGATGCCCATGTTCGCGGTGGCGCCGCCCCAGCCCGCGCAGGGCGAGGTGTGGCTCGATGTGCTCGACGTCGGCAACGGCCTCGCGGTGGTGATCCGCACCGCGCATCACGCGATCGTGTACGACACCGGGCCCGGTTGGAATGCCGATGTGGACAGCGGCAATCGCATCGTGGTGCCGTTCCTGCGTGGCGAGGGGATTCGCACGCTCGACGGCGTGGTGGTCTCGCATGCGGACGACGACCACTCGGGCGGAGCGATCTCGATCGCGGGATCGCGCTCGCCCGCGTGGCTCCTGTCGTCCCTGCGCGAGGACGACCCGGTCCACACCGCTTTCCGGCAATCCGTGCGTTGCGAGTCGGGCCGGCGCTGGACGTGGGACGCAGTGGTGTTCTCGATGCTGCATCCACCGGCGGCCCTGTACGAGGAGACGGCGCGGCGCAAGGAGAACGACCGCGGCTGCGTGCTCAAGGTCTCGACCGCGCGCGCATCGGCGTTGCTGGCGGGAGACGTGGAGTCGCGCGCGGAGGCGGAGATGCTCGCGCGCGACGCACAGGCGCTGCGCGCCGAGGTCCTGATCGTTCCACACCACGGATCGAAGACTTCCTCGATGCCTTCGTTCATCGCGGCCGTCATGCCGCGGGTCGCGATCTTCTCCGTGGGCTACCGCAATCGCTTCAACCATCCCAACGCGGCTGTCGTGCGGCGATATGCCGCCGCCGGCGCGCAGCTGCGCCGCACCGACCGCGAAGGGGCGTTGCACATCGAGCTGCCCGCGCGGGAGGGTGATGCGGTCGCGGTCCGGGCGTATGCTGACGAGAGGCGTTACTGGAGCGACCATGAACCGGCGCATCTTCCTTCTCCGGGCGAGCATCGCGGCGATGGCGCCGCTGGCGGCCACACCGGCGCTCGCCGCTGACCTTCCTCCCACGCCCCGCATGACCGAGGGGCCGTTCTATCCCAACACGTTCCCGAAGGACATCGATGCCGACCTCACGCGCATCGATGGTCGCGCGGCCGTCGCGCAGGGCACCGTGCTCGACGTTTCGGGGCGCGTCCTCGATCGCTCGGGCCAGCCGCGCGCGGGTGCGCGAGTCGAGATCTGGCAGTGCGATGCCACGGGCTCGTATCACCACATGGGCGGATCCGTGGGCGACGAGAATTTCCAGGGCTTCGGATTCGTGACCACGGACGCGCAGGGGCGCTACGCTTTCCGGACGATCAAGCCCGTGCCGTATCCCGGACGCACGCCGCATATCCATTTCACGGTGCTGGAGAACAATCGCCGTCGCCTTACCTCGCAGATGTTCATCGAGGGCGAGCCAGGCAACGCGCGCGACGGTCTCTACCGCTCGCTCGGCGCGGACGCGAAGCGGGTCACCCTGAAGCTGGAGAGCGCCGGCGCGGGACTCAAGGGCGCCCTCGAAATCGTGGTGGCATGAGCGAGCTCACGCGTGACGCCGGGCCTGGGCTCATTCGTGGAGCGTGGCAATTATGTGTCGCACTGACGGCGCGAAGACGACGGCGCCTGGCGCCTGGCCATCCAGGCGCTGGTGAGCGAGTCGCCTGCGCGCCAATGAGGAGATCTCAATGAAGCCTTTCACGACAGCCGCGGTCATCGTGTTCCTCGTCGTCGCAGTGGTGCAGCTCGTTCGCGTAATCGAGGGCTGGGTCGTGACGATCGACGGGTTCCACGTGCCGCCATGGGTGAGCCTCGTGGCGTGCGCCTTCGCGGCGCTCCTCGCGGTGATGGTCTGGCGCGAGAACCGCGCGCGGCGAAGCTAGACGCTATATTCGGGCGCCTTCCTGAGGTCCAGCGTCACCGGGAAGCGCGGGTTGTGCGCTTCCTTCCTCACTTCCATCAGCCCTGCCGTGTGGCCCATCGCCTGGAAGCGCGCGGTGCGGCGCGCCTCGGCCTCGAGCGCGTTCACCGGGAACGTGTCGTAGTGGCGCCCGCCGGGGTGCGCGACGTGGTACGTGCAGCCGCCGAGGGACCGTCCGGCCCACAGGTCGACCAGGTCGAACACGAGCGGCACGTGGACGGCGATCGTGGGGTGCAGCGACGAAGGCGGCGCCCACGCGCGGTAGCGCACGCCGGCCACGAATTCGCCCGCGCGCCCCGTGGAAGTCATCGGCACCACGCGGCCGTTGCAGGCGATCGCGTGGCGCTGGTCGTTCAACCGCGTGGCCTTCACCTGCAGCCGCTCGACCGACGAATCGACGAAGCGCGACATGCCGGTCTGCGCGACCTGTTCCCCGAGCACGTTCCACGGCTCGATCGCCTGGCGAAGCTCGATCTCGATTCCGTCGTACGACACGGCACCGTGGCGGGGAAAGCGGAACTCCAGGAACGGCGCGAACCATTCGAAGCGGAAAGCGTAGCCGGCGTTGTCCAGGTCGGAGACGACATCGCGCAGGTCCTGCGCCACGAAGTGCGGCAGCATGAACTCGTCGTGCAGGCGCGTGCTCCAGTAGACGAGCTTCTCCCGGTAGGGCCGGGTCCAGAAGCGCGCGACGAGCGCGCGCAGGAGCAGGACCTGCAGCAGGCTCATGCGCGCGTGCGGCGGCATCTCGAAGGCGCGGAATTCCAGCAGGCCCAGCCGCCCCGTGGCGCTGCCCGGCGCGTAGAGCTTGTCGATCGAGAACTCGGCGCGGTGCGTATTGCCGGTGAGGTCCACGAGGAAGTTGCGCAGGATCCGGTCCACGAGCCACGGGCGCTCGTTGGTCTCGCCGATCCTGAACTCCTTCTCGAGCTGCTCGAACGCGATCTCGAGCTCGTAGAGCGTGTCGGCGCGCGCCTCGTCCACGCGCGGGCTCTGGCTCGTGGGCCCGATGAACATTCCGGAGAAAAGGTACGAGAGCGACGGATGGTTCTGCCAGTAGGTGATGAGGCTGCGCAGGAGGTCCGGGCGCCGCAGCAACGGGCTGTCGGCCGCCGTCGGGCCGCCCAGCGTCACGTGGTTGCCCCCACCCGTGCCCGTGTGGCGCCCGTCGAGCATGAATTTCTCGGTGCCCAGCCGCGACAGGCGCGCTTCCTCGTAGAGCGTCTCGAAGTGCTGCTTCAACTCCTCCCAATTGCCGGCGGGATGGATGTTCACCTCGATCACGCCGGGATCGGGCGTCACGGCGAAGCGACCCAGGCGCGGATCGTCGGGCGGCGCATAGCCCTCGAGCCGCACCGGAAGGTTCAACGCCTGCACCGTCGCCTCGATGGTTCCCACGAGCGAGATGAAATCCTCGAGGACCGTTACCGGCGGAAGGAAGATGAAGAGGCGCCCCTTGCGCACCTCGACGCAGAGCGCGGTCTTGATGACTTCCCGCGAGGCGCCCGGGGCGAGCTTGCGTGGGCGCGGATGCTTCGCGGCCTGCGCCGCCTTCGAGGGCTTTCGCTTGCCCAGCGCGTCGCGGCGATCGAACGGATCCTGCGCGACATCGGCCTCGTCATCCTCCGGCAACACCTCGGGAAGCGAGGCGAGCGGCAGGCGATAGCCGATCGCGGAATCGCCCTCGGCCAGGAACACCTTCTCGCGGCGCAGCGGCCATGGCGAGCTCGCCCACCTCGACGGGTTCGACGGCTTCGCGCGCGCCACGGATTTCAGCGGCAGCACGTAGCCCACGGGCTTGCCGATGCCCGCGGCGATGCGATCGCCCAGGCGCCGGCGCGCGCCCTCGGTCTTCGTGTCCTCGGCGAGCACATCGACGTTCACCGGTAGATTCGCTTCGTCCTGCAAGAGCCGCCACGGGTCCTCGTAGGCGGCCATCACGTAATCGGTCGACAGCGATAGCGACTGCGCGAGCTCGTTGGCGAAGCGCTGCGCGTCCTGCTCGGTATAGGTGCCCGGCTCATTGGTGGGTTCCTCTTCCGGCGCTTCCCACATGCGCGCGCCATCCTTGCGCCAGAAGCACGAAAGCGCCCAGCGCGGCAGCGGCTCGCCGGGATACCACTTGCCCTGGCCGAAGTGCAGCAGCCCTCCGGGAGCGAAGCGGTCGCGCAGCCGGTAGAGGAGCTGCGTGGCGAGCTCGAGCTTGCGCTCCGACATCGCCGTGTAGTTCCACTCGGCGCCATCCATGTCGTCGATGGAGACGAACGTGGGCTCGCCCCCGACGGTGAGGCGCACGTCGCCGCCGGCGAGCTCGCGGTCCACCTTGCGCCCGAGCGTGTCGATGGCGCCCCACTGCGCATCGGTGAAGGGCCGCGTCACGCGCGGGTCCTCGTGGATGCGCGTGACACTCATCTCGAACGTGAGACTCGACTGGGCAACATCGGTCATCCCGGTCACCGGCGCGGCGCTCGTGGGCAGCGCCGCGCTCGCGAGCGGGATGTGGCCTTCGCCGGCGAGCAATCCCGAAGTCGCGTCCAGGCCGATCCATCCGGCGCCGGGGACGTAGGCTTCGGCCCACGCGTGCAGGTCGGTGAAGTCCTTCTCCGGGCCGCTCGGACCGTCGAGGGACTTCTCGTCCGCTGCGAGCTGGATGAGGTAGCCCGAGACGAAGCGCGCGGCGATGCCGAGCCGTCGCAGGATCTGCACCAGCAGCCACGCGGAATCGCGGCACGAGCCGATGGCGCACGCGAGGGTCTGCTCCGGGGTCTGGATGCCCGCCTCCATGCGCACCGAGTACTTCACCTCGTCGCGCACCATCGCGTTCACCGCGATGAGGAGGTCGATGGTGCTGATCGGCTTCGACAGGAAGCGCTCGCGGGCGCGATACATCCAGTCGGCGAGCTTGGGCGTATCGGGCACGAGCTCGAGGTAGGGCGCCAGCTCGCGCGAGTTCTCGTTGCTGTACACGAACGGAAATTGCTCCGCGGCCGGATCGACGAAGAAGTCGAACGGGTTGATGACCGTCATGTCGAGCACCATGTCGACGACGATCTCCAGCTCGCGCGCCTTCTCGGGGAACACCAGCCGCGCCACCCAGTTGCCGTAGGGATCCTGCTGCCAGTTCAGGAAGTGCTTCGCGGGTTTGACCTTGAACGAATAGCTTTCCACCGGCGTGCGCGTGTGCGCGGCCGGCCGCAACCGCACCTCGTGCGGCGACATCCCCACGGGGCGGTCGAAGGCGTAGTGTGTGCGGTGGTGCAGAGCGACGCGAATCGTCATTTCACTGAAGGGAGGTTTCCATGAAGCAATCGTATGCGCGTGGGGCGCTGGCCGCCGTGCTGGCTTCGTCCATCTCCGTTCTTGCGGCGGATTGCGGTCCTGTCAACGGACACTTCGAAGCGAACGTGGTGGCGCCGGGCACTGGCCATTGCCCGCCGGTGCCGGGAATCTTTTGCACGGCAGGACGCGTGTGGGG
>Ga0209131_1000667_pt1 | contig 24312 bp, 23 predicted proteins | sample GraSoi_2013_40cm_FD_185826 | JGI IMG/M metagenome (GOLD analysis project Ga0209131, IMG submission 185826) | Grasslands soil microbial communities from the Angelo Coastal Reserve, California, USA - Sample 9_17_2013_40cm (SPAdes) (version 2) | ecosystem: Environmental > Terrestrial > Soil >... | reverse complement strand
AAGTAGACGAGCGGAGAAGATTTACTGCGAGACTAACCACACAGGTCGGCACATGTCGCTCGCAAACCATGGGTCTTAATCGAGGCATAATCGGGCGATGAAACGATTTCTCGCAGCGCTCGCCGTCCTCCTCGCCTGCACCACCGTCCTCGCGCAAGGCCAGGGCAAGTGGCCCAATAAGCCGATCCGCCTGATCACGCCGTTCAGCAAGGGCGGGGCGATGGATATCTATTCGCGCTCGATCGCGGAGCCGCTGTCGAAGCGGCTGAAGCAGAAGGTGGTGGTGCTGCCGATACCGGGCGACCACACGATCACCGGGACGAAGGCGCTGATCAAGGCGGCGCCGGACGGGTACACGTTCATGATCACGACGATGACGACGGCGGTGACGAACCGCTTCCGCGTGCCGGCGGCGCCTTACAGCGCGGACGTGGATTTCATTCCTGTCACGCAGCTTTCGTCCGGGGCGGTGCTGATGGTCGCGCCGGCGAGCGCGCCGTACGGCGACGCGAAGGGCTTCATCGAGTGGGCGAAGGCGCAGAACCGGCCGCTGCGCTACGGCGCCTTGGGAAGCGGCTCGTGGGGACATGTCGCGGGGCTGATCCTGGTGAGGGACTTCGACCTCAAGCTCGAGTATTCGCCGTACAAGGACGACGCGCTCGCGGTCGCCGACGTGCAGAAAGACGCGCTGGACGTCGCCTTCGCCGGCCTGACGAGCGCGCGGCCGAGGATCGCGGCGGGCGAGGTGAAGGCGATCGCGATGGCCGGGCCGGCGCGCTCGGCGGCGATGCCGGACCTCGCGACCTTCTCCGAGCAGGGCGTGCCGAACCTGGATCTCACGATCTGGGTCGGCGCCTACGCGCCGCCCAAGACGCCGAAAGCCGTCGTGGCACGGCTGCAGCGGGAGCTGAAGGCGGTGCTGAAGATGCCCGAGGTGCGCAGGAAGCTGCTGGCGCTCGGGCAGACGCCGCTCGGCAATACGCCCGAGGAGTTCCTGCAGAACCAGCGGATGGACACTTTGAAGTGGGACGCGCTGATCCGGGTGTTCGACATCAAGATCGAGTAAGGTAGCGGCCCATGAGATCTCTCGGCCTGGCGGTGGCGCTTGCTGTGTTCGCGGCGGACGCCGCGGCGCAGGTTCCCAAGGACATCGAGGCGCGCATCAAGGAGATCGGGCCGGTCCTCAATCCCGACGTGATCGACGAGATGTACAAGGTCTACGGCCCGCTCATGCCCAAGGCGCCGGCGGGCGTGACGATGAAGGAGGACGTCGCCTACGGCCCGGACGAGCGCCAGAAGCTCGACGTGTTCGCGCCCGAGAAGAGCGCGGGCCGCGCGCTGCCGGTGGTGATCTTCGTTCCCGGCGGCGGCTTCGTCGCCGGCGCGAAGAGCCGGCCGGGAACGCCCTTCTACCAGAACGTCGGCTATTTCTTCGCGCGGAACCGCGCGATCGGCGTGACCATGGCCTACCGCCTCGCGCCGAAGCACCCCTGGCCCGCCGGCGGCGAGGACGTGGCCGCGGCGGTGCGCTGGGCGCACAAGAACATCGCGGCCTATGGCGGCGACCCGGAGCGCATCGTGCTCTTCGGCCATTCGGCGGGCGCGACGCACGTCGCGCAGTACGTGTTCGACGAATCGCTGCAGCCCAAGGACCGCGCCGACGGCGTCAGGGGCGCGATCCTCCAGTCGGGCATCTTCGATCCGGCGGCGGCGCCGCCGGGGCCGAACATCGAGGCCTACTTCGGCAAGGGCCGCGAGAGCTGGCACGCGAAGTCGCCCTACGGCAAGCTCGAGGGCCGCAAGATCCCGCTGTTCATCGTCAGCGCGGAGCTCGACCCGCCCGCGTTCAAGGGCGAGAGCGCGCGCCTGCGCGACGAGCTGTGCAAGCGGCGCGGCTGCCCGCGCCACACCGAGCTCGCCGGCCACAACCATCTCAGCGAGATCCTGCACCTCAACACCGCCGACGACTCGATGGGAACCGACCTCCTCGGCTTCGTGCGCTTCCCGCGCTGAAGCGCCGCGTCAAGGCCGAAGAGGCAGCTTGCGCTTCCTCCTCAATCTTCTTCTTTCCGTAGCCACCGGGCTCGCGTTCGCCCAGCCGGCGCCGCGCGACGTACCGGCGCGGGCCGACACGCCGGCGCTGTGGAAGATCAGCGGACCCAAGGGCAACGTCTATCTCTTCGGCTCGTTCCACATGCTCCCGCCCGACGTGAAGTGGCGCACGCCCGCGCTGCAGACTGCGCTCGACGAGGCGGGCAGCGTGGTGCTCGAGACCGATCTCGCGGGGCTGCAGGATCCGCAGGGCGCGCAGGCGCTCATCGCGAAATTCGGCATGCTGCCGGGCGGGCAGACGCTCGCCGGCGTGCTCGGGCCGCGCGCATATGCCGATCTCGAGAAGACGGCGGCGCTGCTACAGGTGCCGCCCGACACGCTTTCGTCGTTCCGGCCGTGGTTCGCCGGGCTGGTGCTCGCCGTGGTGTCCATCGCGCGGCTGGGGTTCAACCCGGACGCCGGCGTGGACCAGGAGATCGCGCAGTGGGCGAGAGCGAACGGCAAGGCGCTGCGCTCGCTCGAAAGCAACGAAGCCCAGTTCCGGGTCTTCGCCGATCTCACGCCCGCGCAGGAAGCCGAATTCCTGGCCGCCACCTTGGGCCAGATCGTCGAAGCGCCCCGGATGCTCAAGGAAATGCTCGCCGCGTATCGTAAAGGCGACACCGCGGGCATCGAAAGAACGATCAACGCCGGCTTCGACGACTTCCCCGCGCTGCGCGAGCGCCTGTTCAAGGCGCGCCACGACAAGTGGTTGCCGCAAATCGAGAAAATGATCGCGCAGGGCGGCGGCCACGTGATCGTGGTGGGCGCCGGGCACCTCGTGGGGCCCGACAGCGTCGTCGCGATGCTGCGCGCGAAGGGCATCCGGGTCGACGGTCCGTAGCATAGAATCGCCCCAGCCATTCCCCAAGGAGGCCTTCATGGCGAAGCTGAACATCAACGGCAAGGTGCGTGATCTTCAGGTGGAGGCCGACACGCCTCTGCTCTGGGCGATCCGCGAGCAGGCCGGTCTCACCGGCACCAAATACGGCTGCGGGGTCGCGCAGTGCGGCGCGTGCTCCGTGCACATCAACGGCGAGCTGAAGCGCTCGTGCTCCATCCCGGTCGGCAGCATCAAGGCGACCGACAAGATCACCACCATCGAAGGCCTCTCGGCCACGAGCTCGCACCCGGTGCAGCAGGCCTGGAAGGCGCTCGACGTGCCGCAATGCGGCTACTGCCAGTCGGGCCAGATCATGGCCGCGGCGGCGCTGCTGAAGGCGAAGCCGAATCCGACCGACAGCGATATCGACGCGGCGATGACCAACATCTGCCGCTGCGGCACGTATCAGCGCATCCGCGCCGCGGTCCACAAGGCCGCCGGAAAGAAGGAGGCGTGACATGAAAAAACTCTCCTCGAAAAAAATCTCCAGCCCTTCGCGCCGCAAGTTCATGGTGCAGACCGCGTCGGTCGCGGGCGGCCTGGGTCTTGGTTTTCACATTCCGTTTGCCTCCTCGAAAGAAGCCGCTGCAAAAGCCGGTAGCGAAGTGAACGCCTGGGTCGTCATCAAGCCCGACAACACCTGCATGATCCGCGTCGCGCGCTCGGAGATGGGCCAGGGCACGCATACCGGCCTGCTCCAGCTCGTCGCCGAGGAGCTCGAGTGCGACTGGAAGAAGGTCAGCATCGACCCGATCACCGCCGACGCGAACCTCGCGAGGAAGCGCGTGTGGGGCGAGATGGGCACCGGCGGCAGCCGCGGCATCCGCGTCTCGCAGGACTACGTGCGCCGCGGCGGCGCGGTCGCGCGCGTGATGCTCGTGCAGGCGGCGGCCGACCAGTGGAAGGTCCCGGCATCCGAGTGCACGGTCGCCGACGGCGTTATTACTCATACTCCTTCCGGCAAAAAGACCACGTACGGCAAAGTCGCAGCGGCGGCGGCGAAGCTGACTCCGCCCGATCCGAAGAGCATCAAGCTCAAGGACCCGAAGGACTGGAAGATCGCCGGCAAGCCCCTCGCGCGCCTCGACACCTCGGACAAGGTGAACGGCAAGAAGGTCTACGGCATCGACCTCAAGATGCCCGGCATGCTGCACGCCGCGATCAAGCAGTCGCCGGTGTTCGGCGGCAAGCTCGCGAGCTTCGACGACTCGAAGATCGCCGGCATGCCCGGCGTGAAAAAAGCGGTGAAGGTCGACGAACAGTCCGTCGCCGTAGTCGCCGACACTTGGTGGCGCGCGAAGAAAGCGCTCGATGCGATGCCCATCGTCTGGGACGAAGGCAAAGGCGCCGCGGAGTCGAGCAAGACCATCGCCGATCGCCTGCAGAGCGGCCTCGCCGCGAGCGACGAGCCCTTCGCCGGCTGGAAAGTCGGCGACGCGCTGAAGGCGATCGACGACTCGGCGAAGAAGGTCGAGGCGGTCTACAGCACGCCGTTCCTCGCGCACGCGACGATGGAGCCGATGAACTGCACCGCCCTGATCACCGACGGCGCGGTGGAAGTGTGGGGGCCGACGCAGAACGCCGAGGCCTCGCTCGCCTCCGCGTCCGAGGCCGCCGGCGTGCCGCTCGACAAAGCGCGCGCGCACACCATCGACCTCGGCGGCGGCTTCGGCCGTCGCGGCGGCACGCAGGACTACACGCGCCAGGCGGTGTCCATCGCCAAGCAGTTCCCCGGCACGCCGATCAAGCTCGTCTGGAGCCGCGAGGAGGACATGCAGCACGACTTCTACCGGCCGATCTCGATGTGCAAGCTCTCCGCCGGCCTCGACGAGAAAGGCAACCTCCAGGGCATGCACATCCGCATCTCCGGCCAGTCGATCAACGCCTTCCTGCAGCCCGCGGTGATCAAGGACAACCGCGACACGCGGCAGGTGCAGGGCCTCTACCAGGAGCCCGGCGACGCCCAGTTCGGTTACTCGCCGCCGAACCTCCTCATCGAGTACGCGATGCGCAACTCGACGGTCCCGGTCGGCCCCTGGCGCGGCGTCAACACCAACCAGAACGGCGTCTACCTCGAGTGCTTCATGGAGGAAGTCGCCCGCGCCGCCGGCAAGGACTCGCTCGAGTTCCGCCGCGCGCTCATGCAGAACCACCCGAAGCACCTCGCGGTCCTCAACGCCGCCGCGGAAAAAGGCGACTGGGGCAAACCCCTCCCCGCCGGCGTGCATCGCGGCATCGCGCAGTTCATGGGCTACGGCAGCTACTCCGCCGCCACCGCCGAAGTCTCCGTGGACAAGGACGGCAAAGTAAAAGTCCACCGCATGGTCCTCGCCCTCAACTGCGGCCACGCCGTAAACCCGCAACAGATCGCCGCCCAGGTAGAAGGCTCCGTCGTCTACGGCCTCACCGCCGCCTTCTACGGCGAAATCACCATCGACAACGGCCGCGTCGCCCAGTCGAACTTCCACGACTACACAATGCTCAAGCTCGCCGAAATGCCAAAAGTGGAAACCGTCCTCGTCCCGACCTACGACTTCTGGGGCGGCGTCGGCGAACCCACCATCTGCGTCGTCACGCCCGCCGTTCTCAACGCAATCCAAGCCGCGACCGGCAAACCCGTCCGCAGCCTGCCGCTGAAGAACCAGAAGCTCGTTTAGTTCCGCATCACCCGGGGCGGCGCCTAACCAGCGCCGCCTTTCTATTTCCGGGCATCGCCCTTTCATGGCGGTAACCGGGTTCGACTCCTGAAGGGATAGGTATGGGGCACGAAACAATACTTAACTGGCTTACAGCATTCCTTGGCGCCGCTACTGTCTGGCTTGCTATTGAGACCCGGCGTATGGCGAAAACGACCAAAACGTCAGTCGAAGTTGAATTGCAACCAGCTTTTAGCGTCACGGGCCTCCATATAACTATGGGCGCAGTGGTCGGTGTATCGACGGGAAACCTCGGTCGCACACGGCTTGGATTGATCGTACGAAATCCAGGGAAAGTGCGCATCCGCTACCACTTGGACGACATGGCGGCATCTATCGGGGGATTTAACGATGTTGCCGGCGCAACGTTGGGTAACCGTGCGGGAGTACTGCATCCCGACGAAGAGCTGACAATTTTTTATCCGTTGATCGTTTCGCCAGCGCAGGTCGGCTTTCCGATAGATGGCGAAATTGCTTTCCGAATTTCTTATTGGGTCGATAACACTGATAAGTTCACGTGTCGTGGGACCATAGAATTCAATACGACTTCGGCGGAGCGTCACGAATGGCGCTGGCGCGAAGGGCCGTCATATTCGCCGTAGCCGCATTTCCTAGACTTTTGGATAAGGTTAAGCATTGCCTGAGGAAGGTCGTCGCGAGCCCCCTGGATTTTGTTGTTCCTAGCCCCTGTGAGCAAAAGTGTTTGAGCCACCGTATCGCATTTGCGATTCTTATAAGCGTTGCCGCTTAGATATCTTCGCAGTTGTACTCCATCGCAATGACTAAAACCCGCCTAGAAGCCTTCACCGACGGAGTGATCGCGGTGATCATCACGATCATGGTGCTGGAGATGAAGGTGCCGCATGGCACCGAGTTGGCGGCGCTGGAGCCGGTGTTGCCGGTGTTACTGACTTATGTGCTGAGCTTCGTCTACGTCGGGATCTACTGGAACAACCATCACAATATGTTTCATGCCGTGAAGCATGTGAACGGCGCGGTGTTGTGGGCGAATCTGCATTTGTTGTTCTGGCTGTCGCTGGTGCCGTTTGTGACGGGGTGGATGGGGGAGAATCATTTCGAGAGGTTGCCGGTGGCGGCGTATGGGGCGGTGCTGCTGTGCTCTGCGGGCGCGTACACGATCCTCACGCGCACGCTGCTGCCGATCCATGGGAAGGAGTCAATGTTCGCGAAGGCGCTCGGGAGGGACGTGAAGGGGAACGTCTCGCTCGTGATTTACGTGGCGTCGATCGCGCTGGCGTTCGTGCAGCCGTGGGTGGCGTGCGCGGGGTATGTGCTGGTTGCGGCGATCTGGATCGTTCCGGATCGGCGCTTCGAGAAGCTGCTGGAGAAAAACAGCTGAGGAGACAGTAATACTGCCTCAGCGTGCGGCCGCGTTATGACCGGTGCTCAGCGCGATTCCGCGAGCCGCTTCACGTTCGTAAGGCTGGTCTCGAAGCTCTGCCGATCATGTGGGCGTCGTCAGACTTTCCCGCCCAACTGCTTTATGCGCTGCTTGACGGCCGGCTCCCAGCCGCTGCCGTTGCCGACGCGCAGCAGCCAGCGGAGCATTTCGAGCTCGCTCGGCTGCGCGGCGGGCTTGAGAGAGAAAGAGCCTGAGACGCGGATGATCTCGAGCAAGGCGTTCGATGAGCCTTCGGTATAGTCGAAGCTGCCCACGAACCTGACCTCGCCGGCCTTGAGGTCGATGAAGTCCTCCTTGTTGCGGCCGAACGAGTTGAACGCCCCTCTAGCCGCAAAACCGGCGAAGTGGTATTTGCCCGGCTTGAGGTTGGGAACCACGAAGTAATTATTGTCCATGACGAAGTTCGTTTCGCCTTTGGGCACGGTGCCGGAGTACATGTATATTTTTCCCGGATCCTGGACGGTCACCCAGTGCAGATTCAAGTGCTTGTTGTCCGGCAAGCCGATCCGCCCGATCAGCATGGCTGTTTCCGGTTTCGCCTTGGCGGGCAGCGTCCACGATTCCGCGGGGATGATGGGCGTACCGCCGCAGCCGCCGAGCAGCATCGCGGCCACCGAACCTATCGCCAGCACGATCTTTTTGTGTGCGAGAAACGTCATGTCCCATCCCCCCTGTTTGCCGTCTACGGATGATCGCAAAGGTCGTTTGTGCGGCACAGGCATAAATGCCCGCCTGGACCCTTCCGCAAGCCTCCGATCGCCGCGTCAGCGCTCTAAGGTAATAGTGCCTCAGCGTTCCCGGGCGGGGTTCGTATGCTGGACTCCTGGGATAAGGGAGGCGCCATGGCAAGCACTGTCCGCAAGGAGTCGGGCCCCGCGCAAACCGGCGGGCGGTTTTTTCTGGAGACGCTGACGGAAGGGCGCAATCTCGCCGGGCGGCTGCAGGGGAGCGATGTGTTCCGGCACTACGTGACGCGCCGGATGCGCCTGGTGGCGCCGGCGGTGCTGCTGTTCCTGGCGACGAGCGTCGCCTGCACCGCGGCGAGCATCGTCTTCGTCGCGGGGGCGCGCTCTTCGTTTCTCGTGCTGCTCGCGCTGCTGTGCGCGCCGGTCGTTCTGGTCGGGAGTCTCTTCGTCGAGCTGTATGTGTTCTTCTCGTGGCTCGAGGGCCGGGCGCTGGCGCGGGCGTACCATCGCTCGGCGCCGCCGGGCGGCCCGATCCGGGCCTGGCTGGCGAGGAAGCTGAAGGCGGACCTCGGCGCGATCCCGCGCATTCCGTGGGGCTTCGTGGCGGTGTTCCTGTGCGTGCCGCTCGGGCTGCTCGCGGTGGTCTCGGCCAAATTCGCGGTGGCGGTGATCGTCCTGGAGATCGCGCTGCCGATCGCGTACGCGCGCCTGGACCGGTAAGTAAGGTTATCCTTCGCCCTTCATGGGCGAAGCGGGGCGCGGGTTCTGAAAAAAAACCGGGAGCGCTACGGCGCGATCGGCGCCGTGGTCGCGGGGCTGCTGCTCACGCTGCACCTTCAGCTCGTGGCGGCGCTGCTCGCCGGCCTGCTGGTGCACGAGCTGGTGCACGCGGTGGCGCCGCGCATCTCGTTCGGCATGCGCAGCAGCCGCGCCCGCCTCATGACGGTCGGCCTGGTGGCCGCGCTCGTGATCGGCGCGCTCGTCGCCGTCGCGCTGCTCGCGGTGGCGTTCTTCCGCAGCGAGGGCGCGAGCCCGGCGAACCTGCTCGCGCGCATGGCGGACATCATCGACGCCTCGCGCGCCTCGCTGCCGGAGTGGATCCGCATGCAGCTCCCCGAGGATACCGAGGCGGTGCGCCAGATGCTGGTCGACTGGATGCGAGAGCACGCGAAGGACATGCAGATGCTCGGGCGGTCGGTCGGGGTGACGCTGGTGCACGTCCTGCTCGGCATGGTGATCGGCGCGATGGTCTGCCTGCGCGAAGCGCGCGGCCACGACAGGGCGACGCCGCTGGTGGAGGAAGTCGAGAGCCGCATCGCGGTCCTCGCGCATTCCTTCCGCAGCGTGGTGTTCGCGCAGGTGAAGATCTCGGCGGTCAACACGACGCTCACCGCGCTGTACCTCGCGGTGGTGCTGCCGCTGCTCGGCGTGCACCTGCCGCTCACCAAGACCATGATCGCCGTGACCTTCTTCGCGGGCCTGCTGCCGGTCGTGGGCAACCTGATCTCGAACACCGTCATCGTCATCGTCAGCCTGTCGCACGCCTTCGCCACCGCGATGGGCTCGCTCGTGTTCCTCATGGTGGTGCACAAGCTCGAGTACTTCCTGAACGCGCGCATCGTCGGGCAGGAGATCAAGGCCTCCGCCTGGGAGCTGCTGTGCGCGATGCTGGTGATGGAGGCGGCCTTCGGCCTGCCGGGCCTGGTCGCGGCGCCGATCTTCTACGCCTACCTTAAGGCGGAACTCAAGACGCTTGACGTGCTCTGACAGCTGGCGGTAACCAACCGATACAATTTGTTCAGGTCGGCGCGGCGCGCGCTGTCTATGATCGGCGGGACGCTTCAAAGGAGCCCGCCCATGAAGTCCATTCTTGTTTTGCTTATAGCCTTGGTCGTCGTCGCGCCCGCGTACGCGCAACGACACGAGCACGAGCGCGTGCCGTTCCACACCCCGCACATGGTGTTCGACGACCGCTTCCACCATAACCACTACTACCCGGTGCCGGGCTATTCGATGAGCGCGCTTCCGGCGGGCCACCTGGCGATCAACTATCGCGGCGGCCGGTACTTCTATCACTCGGGCGTCTGGTTCCAGGCCGCGGGCCCGAGCTTCGTCGTCGTGCGGCCGCCGCGCGGCGTGATCGTGCCGGTGCTGCCGCCGGCGTACACGACGGTGTGGGTCGGCAACGCGCCCTACTACTACGCCAACGACGTGTACTACACGCAGGCGCCCGGCGGCTACGTCGTCGCCGATGCGCCGATGGAAGCGGCCAGCGCCCACGCCGAGCAGGCGCCGCCTCCGCTCGCGGCCGCGCCGGCGCCGGGAGGCGCGCCCTCGGGCACCTGGTACTACTGCGAATCCTCGAAGACGTACTACCCGTACGCGGCCGAGTGCAAGGAGGGCTGGCGGGCGGTTCCGGCCGCACCGCCGCCGGCGCGCTGACGCACAGGCGCGGGACGGACCGGCTCAGTCGGCGTTTCGCGCGAGCGCCGTGATGCCTTGCGCGAGGGCTCTGGCGTAGCGCGCGAGGAGCGCGACGTCGATGGCATCGGGCCAGCGGTCCTCGACGCTATGGAAGAGCTCGCTTTCGCATATCAGCGCGGCGTAACGCCCGCCCCTCTCATGGATGACACGCGCTTCGCCGAACGGCGTGGCGCCGCGCGGCGCCGTGTCCGCTCGGATTCCTTGCTCTTCCAGCGCAGCGCTCGCCCATGCCTCGAGCGCGGCGTCCGACGTGACGAGGAGGCCCGGCTGCGAAGACGCACCGATATTCGCGCCGATCTGAATCCAGGCATGCGTGCCGCGCACCAGCGCCTCGCGGCCGTTCAGGTAGGCGTGGATTCCTAGGCTTCCCAGCTCATGCCCGCTGAACGCCACGAAATGGCAGTCGCGCGCCGGCCGGGCGCCGGCGACGGCACGCATCGCCTCCAGCCAGCAGGCGACGCCGCTACCCCGCTCGGCCGCGCAGCGCCACCAGCCGCTGCGCGGGGTCATGACGACCAGGGGCGCCAGCTCCGGACGGCTGCCGGCAATCGTGGCGCAAACATTGAAAGCCCGGGCGCTCGTGCGTCGCGCGTGAATCACGGCGACGGCGTCCGTGCGCTCGCGCGCCAACGCGCTCAGCCACTCGCTCTTGAGGCTCGAGACCTGCAAGGTCGGAGGACCGAAGGGCTTCGTGAAAGCAGGCGCGTTGAGCGCATAAAGCCCCGGCCTGCTACCGCGAGTCGCCAGCACGACGGCCTTGTGCCCGCTCTGCCGCACTTCGCTGAGCATGCCGCGCCTGCGTTCGCTTCCGGCTTGCGTGAGCCTGGAGGGCGCGGTTTCCGCCAGGCCGATCTCGGCGTCGCTGCCGAGCGGGCCGAGGCGGCCGCGCACGCCCTCGCGGCCGGTAAAAGCCGCGTCGAACATCGGCAGCCCTTCGATGCGTTCGCCGCCGATCTCGACGAAGCAGGCTTGCGGATCGACGCGATCGATATCGAACGGGACGAGCGTGCATTCGACGCCCAGAGCGGCGGCCTCGCCGGCCAGCCAGTCCGCGCATTCCCGGTCTTCGCGGCTCGCCGTGCGATGGTCGCCCTGGCGGTCGTAAGCCTCGACCGCGGTCGCGACGCGTGCTTGCAGCGGATCCATCGTTTCGCCCGCGTTTCCTAAACGTCGCCGCGGATGTTCTTCTCTTTCGCGATCCTCGAGTAGCGCTCGCGCTCGGCCCGGATGAACGCCGCGAATTCCTTCGAGGAGTTGCCGACGGGGTCGATGCCCTGGGCGAGGAGCTTCTCCCGCGTCTGCGGCTCGCGAAGGATCGCGGCGACGCTCGCGGCGAGCCGCTCGATCACCGGCTGCGGCGTGCGCGCAGGCGCGTAAAGCCCCATCCAGTTCGTGAAGCGGTAGCCGGCGAATCCCGGCAGCTCCGCGACGGCAGGCACCTCGGGTAGCGCCACCGAGCGCTTGCTCCCGGTCACCGCGAGCGCCCGCAGGCGGCCGCTCTTCGCATACGGCACCACGGGCGGAATCCCGATGACGGCGAGCGGGATCTGGCCGCCGAGCAGATCGGAGACCGCCGCAGCGCCGCCTCGATACGGCACGTGCAGCATGGAAATCCCCGCGCCGACGACGAAGGCCTCCGCGGCGAAGTGCATCGGGGTCCCGTTCCCCGGCGTGCCGTACGAGAGCCGGTTCGGCTGCCGCTTCGCGAGCGCGATCAACTCCTGCAGCGAGGCCGCGGCCACGGACGGATGCGCCGCGATCACGAGCGGCGACTCGCCGAGGAGGCTCACCGGCGAAAGATCGCGCTCCGCGTCGTAGGGAAGCTTATGGTCCACGATCGAGCCGAATACCGCCTCGGCGAGCGAAGCCACCAGAAGGGTGTGGCCGTCCGGCGCGCTCTTTGCGACGGCGTCGGCACCGACGGTGCCACGCGCGCCGCTGCGGTTGTCGACGACGAAGGGCTGCTTCAGGGTCTCGCTCAGCCGCTGGGACACGACGCGCCCCACGAAGTCTACGGCGCCGCCGGGCGGGTAGGGAACCACCATGCGCACCGGCTTGGCGGGATAAGCCTGCGCGCAGGCTTCACCGCAAGGCAGAACGTTCAGAGCGAGAACCGCTAGCAGCGCCGCGAGTCGCATGGCTTCCCCTTTTTCTCCACAGCCTTCCAGATCGCAATACTATGTTACTATATAGTAACTCATGGATCAAGCCCCGTCACTCGGTGATCTTTCGGAGCGCCTGCGGCGCTTTTCCCGCCCGGGCGTGCCGAAGTACGTCGCCCTCTACGATGCGGTCGCGAACGCGGTCACGGGCGACGAATGGCCCGCCGGCGTGCGGCTGCCGAACGAGGCCGAAATGGCGTCTGCCCTGCCCTTGAGCCTGGGAACAATCCAGCGGGCGCTTCGCCTGCTCGTGCAGAACGGCGTGGTCGTGCGCAGGCAGGGTCAGGGCACCTTCCTGACGGAGAGCTCGGCCGGGCGCATGAACGCGCCCATGCACCTGCGTTTCGTCGACGACTCCGGGAACGACTACCTGCCCGTCTATCCCCGCGTGACCGCCCGCGCGCGAGTGACGGCGAAAGGCGCCTGGTCGGGGCACCTGCGAGTCGCCGAGGTCCTGTGCGTCGAGCGCGTGATCGCGATCGGCGACGAGTTCAAGGTGTTCAGCCGCTACTACGTCGACCCGGCGCGTTTTCCCTCCTTCGAGACGCTGTCGGCGCGAAAACTGTCGGGAAAGAACTTCAAGGAAGTAATCTGGCGCGAGAGCGCCCAGCCGGTGGGCCGCATCTCGCAGTTCCTCTCCGCCGTCGCGCTGCCCGATGCGGTCTGCAAGGAGACCGGCGTGAAACGCGGCGCGCCGGGGCAGCGGGTGGAGATCTTCGCGTTCGCCGGCCTGGACGATCCGATCTATTACCAGGAGCTCTTCATTCCCCCGAATCGCCGGCGCCTTCACATCGTGAGCGATGGCCGCGCCTCCGGCCTCGAGCAAGGTTAGCCGCTGTCGTAAACTGGCGGGTAACCCGAAACTGCAGGAGGTCCCCATGGCGGCGCCCGCCGGAACGTTTCTGATGAACTGCTGGTACGTCGCGGCCTGGGACTACGAGCTGGCGGGCGACAAGCTCCTCGAGCGCACGCTCCTCGAGCAGCCGGTGGTGCTCTACAAAGGCGACAGCGGCAAAGTCGTGGCGCTCGACAACCGCTGCGCGCATCGCGGCGCCAAGCTCTCGAACGGCCGCCGCGAAGGCGATTGCGTGCGCTGCATGTACCACGGCCTCAAGTTCGACTCGAGCGGAAAGTGCGTTCAGATCCCGGGCCAGGACAACATCCCGCCGAAGCTCGGCGTGCGCAGCTATCCCGTGCTCGAGCGCGATCGCCTCGTATGGATCTGGATGGGCGACCCGGCGCTCGCCGACCCGGCCCTGATCCTCGACTTCCCGTACCTGCGCGATCCCGCGTGGCGCGGCAAGCCCGACTACATGCACTACAAGGCGAACTTCCTGCTGATCGTCGACAACCTGAGCGACTTCGCCCACCTCGCGTTCGTGCATACGCAGACGCTGGGCGGCTCGGAAGAGTATGCGTTCAAGACCAAGCCGGTGGCGGTGGAGCGCCTGGAAGACGGCTTTCGCGTCGAGCGCTGGCACATGGGCGCCGACGCGCCGCCGTTCCACCGCAAAGCCGCCCCGGATGCGGGGAAGGTGGACCGCCGCAACATCGCGCGGATGCACATTCCGGGAATCTTCTTCATGGAGACCCTGTTCGCGCCCGCCGGCGCGGGCGCCGAGCGCGGCCGCCTGGAAGACGCGAAGCAGTACCGCAACTGCCAGTTCTTCACGCCCGAGACGCGCCGCTCGACGCACTTCTTCTGGGACTACCTGCACGACTACAACCTGGACGATCCCGCCGTCGCGCAGTCGCTGAACCGCAGCATGGTGGAAGGCTTCATGGAGGACAAGTTCATCATCGAGGCGCAGCAGGAGACGCTCGACGCCGACCCGGATTTCAGGATGAACGGCATCGTCTCCGACGCCGCGCTCGCGCACTTTCGCCGCACGCTCGCGAAGAGGATCGAGGACGAGAGCCGGGCGCTCAGGCCGGTCGCCGCGTAGGTGCGGGTCGAGCTTCGCTGCGCGACGCTGCCGTTCATCGGCGCCATCGCCGAGCATTACTGGTTCGTGGCCTTCGACGGCGAAGGCGCCTGCGAGCGCTGGGAGGTCTGGCAATCGAAGAACGCGGGCGGCACGAGCTTCGGCCACCTGCACTGCAACTTCAAGCGGCCCGACGACGGCGTCGGCGGCGGGCCTTCGCGGGTGGTGGCGCAATGGCTCGGCGAGGACGCGCTCAGGCTGGTCGAGGCGCTGAAGAGCGCGGCGGAGGCCTATCCCTTCCGCGAGCGCTACCTGGCGTGGCCCGGCCCGAACAGCAATACGTTCGTGGCGTGGGTGCTCGGCCGCGCCGGGATAGAATTCGCGCTCTCGTGGAAAGCGATCGGCAAGGATTACGCATGATGATGCGCTTAGCCGCCCTGATTTTCCTTTTTCTTCAGGTTGGATTTTCTCTGGGGCAGTCGGCGGACGCTGCATTTTCCGCGGCGCAGACCGCGTCCACATATCCGTCCAAGCCCGTCCGCTTCATCCTGCCGTTCCCGCCCGGCGGCGGCACCGACATCCTCGGCCGCCTGATCGCGGAGCGCCTGTCGGCGAGCCTCGGGCAGCCGGTGGTGATCGACAACCGCGGCGGCGCCGGCGGCAACCTCGGCGCCGCCGAGGCCGCGCGCGCGGCGCCCGACGGCTACACCCTCCTCCTCGCCGCCACCACGCTCGCGATCAGCCCGAGCCTGTACTCGAAGCTCGGCTTCGATCCGCAGAAGGACTTCGCGCCGATCAGCCTGGTCGCGACCGTGCCGAACGTGATGATCACGAATCCGTCGGTGCCGGCGCAGACGCTGCGCGAATTCATCGCGCTCGCAAGATCGAAGCCCGGCGCCATGAATTTCGGCTCGGGCGGCACCGGCACCTCGAACCACCTGGGCGGCGAGCTGTTCAACATCGTCGCCGGCGTGAAGCTCGTGCACGTGCCGTACAAGGGCGTGAACCTGGCGATGAACGATGTGTTCGCCGGCAACGTCCAGCTCGTGCTGATCGGAATCCCCGCCGCCGCGCAGAACATCAAGGCCGGCAAGCTGCGCGCGCTCGCGGTCCTCGCGCGCGAGCGCTCCGCCGCCCTGCCCGACGTGCCGACCGCCGCCGAGGCCGGGCTGCCCGATTTCGACGTGACGACCTGGTACGGCGTGCTCGCGCCGGCGGGCGCGCCGCGGGCCATCGTCACGCGATTGAATACCGAGCTGGTGCGCATCATGCATTCGCCGGACCTGAAGGAGCGCCTCGCGACGATGGCGACCGAGCCCCGCACCAGTACGCCCGAGGAATTCGCCGCCTACATCGCGGAAGAGCGCGCGCGATGGGCCGAGGTGGTTCGCAAAACCGGCATCAAGGCCGAGTAAGCGGCCGTCCGGCCGCGTCGCGCCAGCGACTACAAGAAATACCCGGATTTCCCGACATTGCCGGGAATCGCCTCTCATGCATGATTCGCGGGTGCGGGATATCTGCCCCTCCACCGCGAAGAACGAGCACATCTACGTGCGAGCGCTTCACGACGCCTGCAAAGCGCTCGGCGGCGAGCACAAGCTCGCCGAATATCTAGGCGTGGCGGTCAGCCTCATCGAGGACTGGCTGAACGGCAAGGGGCGGCCCTCCGACTCCGTATTCCTGCGCTGCGTCGACCTGCTGGACGGCCGGGCCGCCTAGGGCCCCAGCCCGGTTTTTCTCCGGACCCGCCAGGGCGGGATCGCTGTCGTAACCCGGCCGCACCTTCGCTAGCCAATCCCTCCTTATCGGAGTAGATTTTTCCCCGGATCTCAACGGAGGGGGGCTCCATGCGATCGATGCCGGCCGTGGCGTGTGGCGCGTTCTTCCCAACGCCTCGCGAATTCAAATCCGTTGTCTGGCCCCTGGCTTTGTTTCTCGGCTTCCTGGCCACGGGGAGCGTGCCTCGCGACGCATATTCCGGTGAGGATGTGTTTTCCGCTTCGGGCGGGAAGTGGCGCGTGTCGTACGGCGGGGCCGGCACCTGGCAGGTCATCAACACTTCGAACGTCGCGCTCTCGGATCTGCGCTTCGGCGATTTCGACGGCAACTGCAGGGCGGACGTGTTTACCAGCTCGGGCGGGAAGTGGCTCGTGTCGTACAACGGCACCGGGCTTTGGCAAGTCCTCAACACCTCGAGCGTCGCGCTCTCGAATCTGCGCTTCGGCGATTTCGACGGCGACGGCAAGACAGACGTGTTCACCGCCTCGGGCGGGAAGTGGCGTATCTCGTCGGGGGGGACCGGTAGCTGGCAAGTCATCAACAATTCGAGCCTCGGGGTCTCGGATTTACGCTTCGGCGATTTCAATGGCGACGGCAAGACCGACGTGTTTGCCGCCTGGGGCGGGAAGTGGCGCGTGTCGTTCGGGGGGACCGGCAACTGGCAAGTCATCAACAACTCGAGCCTCGGGGTCGCGGATTTGCGCTTCGGCGATTTCGATGGCGACGGCAAGACCGACGTGTTTGCCGCCTGGGGCGGGAAGTGGCGCGTGTCGCTCGGGGGGACCGGCAACTGGCAAGTCATCAACAATTCGAGCTTCGGGGTCCCGGATTTACGCTTCGGCGATTTCGATGGCGATGGCAAGACCGACGTATTTGCCGCCTGGGGCGGGAAGTGGCGCATCTCGTCGGGAGGGACCAGCAACTGGAAAGTCATCAACACCTCGAACGTCGGGCTTTCGGATTTGCGCCTCGGCGATTTCAACGGCCTTTCTTCAGACAGCGACGCCATTGCGCACTCCTGCATGCGAATTTCCCGCTTTACCACTGCTAGTCTGGATAACGCGACCGCAGACGCCATCCTGGCCAGTGCTTCGAGCGTGCTCCAGACCAAGGACGGCCCGGATGATGTGGCATGCCCCGTTAAGCTCACGAGAGCGGGAAACGTCACGGTATTCGCAACGGGAGGCGGCAGCGTCAATACCGCGGCGCAGTTCAACGCCCTTATCGCTCTGCCGGGACACGTCAAGGTGGTGAACCAGATCAACTGGTGCGGCACGTTCCAGCCCGGCATCATCGGGTGCTCGCCGGTGGGCGGGAATTCTCAGGTGGTCGTTCGCTACACGGCCAATGAGGAGGGAATCCTCTGGGCGCACGAATACGGCCACACGCGGGGACTGGGACACAGGAACGACACCAACGCGGTGATGAACCCCTTCATAGGGATCACCGAAACGAGAGTAAATTCGGCAGAATGCGCGGCTTTCAGGAAGTAATGGGAACGGCCATGTCCGGCGGACAGCGTGCGCTGGCGGGGATTCTGTTTGCGATCATTCTGGCTGTCACGGTCGATCCTGCGGCGGGCCAGGCGCCGGACATCAGGACTTTCGTGCATCGGATTTACATCGAGGGGGTGCCTTACGAAGAGGCGGCCCGCTTTGACCCGGCCGCGTCCGTGCCCATTCTGCTGGACATGCTGGCCGATCCCAAGGAGGCGGACTACTGGCCCAATATCGTGGTAACCCTGGGCATGCTGGGGGATGAACGTGCGGTAGACCCGCTGATCCAATTCCTCCAACAGGGCGCCACCGCCCCGCTTTCGCACCCTCAGTACATCGCCAAGTCGAGCGTGGTGATGGCGTTGGGCTATATAGTAAACAAGAGTGGCAGCGAGAAAGCCTTGCAGTTTCTCGTTGAAAGCACGGACCCGGAGGTCTGGACGCGACGCGACATCAAATGGTCCAGCCCGTACCACAGCACCGAAGTCGAGCGGAATCGGCAGCTCACCATCATGTCCGTCCTGGGATTGGGCTTGTCCGGCGATCCCAGGGCCGCCAGGGTTTTGCGTTCTCTGCGGCAGGCTCCCGCCACCCCGCAGGCGAAAAATCTCCGGGCTCAGATACCGGATGTGGGCGACGTCCTGAAAGACGCCCTCCAAGCCAACCAGAAGATCGCCAAGACCGGCATGGCCGATTACTACCGCCAGCGGTTTCCCAAACCTTTACCCGGGACTAAATAGCATGAATCGCCGACTGGCAGCTGTTGCGATTGCAGTGACACTCGTCGCCCCGATTGCAGCTCCGGCCCAGGACGCAACGAAGCAGCTCGCGGCCCGCGTCGAGCTGCATGCGATCCCGAGCCTCACGCTCTCCGACGAGCAGTTCCTGAAAGGCGACGCCGCCGGCAAGCCGGTCACCGTCACCGGAGAGCTGCGCCTCGCGCAGGGCGCGGGGCGCACGCCGGTCGTGGTCCTGATCCACGGCTCGGGCGGCATGGGCGCGAACGTGGAGGCCTGGACGCGCGAGCTAAACGAGATGGGCATCTCGACCTTCGCGCTCGACGGCTTCACCGGCCGCGGCTTCACGAGCGTCAACACCGACCAGGCGCTCCTCGGCCGGCTCAACATGATCCTCGACACGTACCGGATGCTCGACATCCTGGCGAAGCACCCGCGCGTCGATCCGGCGCGCGTCGCGCTGATGGGATTTTCGCGCGGCGGACAGGGCGCGCTCTACGCGAGCCTGAAGCGGTTCCACAAGATGTGGAACCGGTCGGGTCTCCAGTTCGTCGCCTATGTCCCCTTCTATCCCGACTGCATGACGACCTACGTCGCCGATGCCGACACGGCCGAGCGCCCGATCCGGATCTTCCACGGCGCGCCCGACGACTACAACCCGGTCGCCGCGTGCCGCGGCTACGTCGAGCGCCTGCGCGCGGTGGGGCGCGACGTCGTGCTCACCGAGTATCCGAACGCATCGCACGGCTTCGACAATCCGCTCGGCAGCCTCGTCCCGGCGGTGTCGAAGAACGCGCAGACGGTGCGCAACTGCAGGATCCGCGAGGACGCCTCGGGCAGGCTCATCAACACCGGCACCGGCCAGCCGTTCACGTACAAGGACGCCTGCGTCGAGCGCGATCCGCACACCAACCACGATCCCGCCGCGACGCAGGCCGCGAAGCAGTCTGTGAAGGAATTCCTCAGGACCGTCTTCCAGCTCACCCCGCCCGCGTGAGCGTCGGTTCTGGCCCCCTGACAAGGGGGCCGCGAGCGCAGCGAACGGGGGTTTGGTTTCGCAGTAGTCGCTGTAGAAGTTCAGCGACACAAAAAGCTGATTTCCGCGACAGCGGGCCGCGACGTCGGCGGCTACGCTACCTCATGCAAAGAATGACCGGACAGCCGCTCGCGTGAGCGGCGTGTGGAAGCTGTGTCTGGGCGCCGCGCTTTGCGCCGCCCCGGAGGCGTTCGCCGCCGACGATCCGCCGCCGCCGAAAGTGGAGAAGGCCGACACGTCGGCGCAGATCGAGGCGGGCAAGAGCTACGCGATCCCCGCCGCCGAGATCGCCGGCTTCGACTATCTCCTGAACCGCTTCAACCGCCGGCATTACGGCAGCGACTACGCGTCCAACCTTTCGACGGCCCGGCGCAATCTGCACAGCAGCCTGGTGGTCGACAACGACGAGTTCAAGACCAACCAGCTCGGCCATCCGTACCAGGGAGCGATGTACCACGGCTTCGCGCGCTCGGCGGGCCTGGGCTACTGGGAGTCGGCGTTCTACACCTTCGCCGGCAGCCTCGCCTGGGAGACCGCCGGCGAGACCACGCTGCCCTCGCGCAACGACCAGATCGCAAGCGGGATCGGCGGCACTTTCCTCGGCGAGTCGCTGTTCCGGATGGCGAGCCTGGTGCTAGAGCAGGGAAGCAACGCGCCGAGCTTTCTGCGCGAGACGACCGCGGCCTTCATCTCGCCGCCCACGGCCTTCAACCGCGTCGCCTTCGGCGACCGGTTCAAGGCCATCATGTCGAGCAACAACCCCGAGTACTACAGCCGCATGGCGCTCGCGGTGAGCGCCACCGCGCAGGATCAGCGCAGCACCTCCGGCAACGTCAAGCGCAACGAGCTGCTGGGCGACTATTCGATCGACTACGGCCTGCCGGGAAAGCCCGGCTACCACTACGACCGGCCGTTCGACTATTTCACGTTCCAGGCCACCGCCTCCACCGGCAGCGCGATCGAGAACGTCATGACGCACGGACTGCTCCTCGGCACCGACTACGACCTCGGCGATCGCTATCGGGGAATCTGGGGCCTCTACGGCAGCTACGACTACATATCGCCGCAGACTTTCCGCGTCTCGAGCACCGCGCTCTCGCTCGGCAGCACCGGCCAGCTCTGGCTCACCCGCGACATTGCGCTGCAGGGCACCGCCCTCGCCGGCATGGGCTACGCCGCGGTCGGCACACTGAACGGCCCGCAGGACGAGCGCTCGTATCACTACGGCGTCGCCCCGCAGGCGCTCCTCGCGACGCGCCTCATCTTCGGCGACCGCGCCTCGCTCGACGTCACCGCGCGCGAATACTTCGTGAGCGGCATCGCCTCGGGCACGACCGGCGGACGCGACAACATCATCCGCGCCGACATCGCGCTCACGATGCGCGTCCGCAAGGCGCACGCCGTCGCCCTCAAGTACCTGTGGAACCGGCGCGACGCGACCTTCGCCGGCCTGGGCGACCGCACCCAGACGCGGGCGACGATCGGCCTCTACTACACCTTTCTCGGCCACGACCGCTTCGGCGCCGTCGACTGGCGCTAAACTGGGGGCGATCGCTCAATCATCGCCCGGGGGGGTAAAAATGAAAAGATTCCGGTCCACGGCTCGTGGCCTGCTTTTGTTCCTGCTGGTTCCGATCGGCGTCGCGCTGGCCCAGGCGCCGGTACCGACTCTCCTCGGATCGGCCCCGACGCCGGGCACGATTACCACCGACGGCACGAACCTCTACATCGGCAGCGGCAACAATGTCCTCTCGATGCCGATCGCCGGCGGCTCGGCGAGCACGCTTTATACCGCCGCCACGCCCTGCTGCGTCGTCGGCATCACGCAGGCCGGCGGCAACCTTTTCTGGATCGATCCGAACGGCGACCCGGACGCGACCGCGATCTTCAGAGGGCCCGCCGCCGGCGGCCTGCCGGTCAAGATCTACTCCGGCTTCGCCACCGGGCAGCCGATCGTCGACGGCAGCGGCATCGCCACGGACGGTTCGCGGCTCTACGCGGTCGACGAGGTAGGCGGCAGCGTAGTCAGCATGAACCTCGACGGCAGCGGCATCGTCACGCTCGGGTCGCGCTACGGCGGCTTCTTTTCCACCGAGCACCTGAACCGCGTGACGGTGAGCGGCGGCGTGGTCTACGTCGCCGACGAGGGTTGCGCCTGCTCGGGCGGAACGGTCACTCCGAAAATCGTGGCCATCCCGGCGGGCGGCGGCGCGTTCACCACGCTGTTCGAGTCGGCCGACTTCGCCGTAAGGCCGCACGACATCGCGGTCGCCGGCAGCACGATCTTCTTCACCGACGGCGTCAACAACACCCTCTGGAGCATGCCGGCGAGCGGCGGCACGCCGACGGCGTTCATCGCAGGCGCGCCGTTTTCGCGCGTCGAGAGCCTCACCGCGCGCGGCAACGCTCTCTACGTCACCGACTCGGGGGCGGGCGCCGTGTATCGCGTTCCGGCGGGCGCGGTCTGTCCGTCGCAGACGCTGGCCCCGCCCGCCGCGGGCACGATAGCCGGGACCAACTGGACGATCGACTTCGCCGTCACCGCGAAGGACGGATTGGGCCTCGCCAACGTCAAGCTCGGCACGCGGCTGATGGCGGTATCCATGAGCCTGCCTTATTACAACCTCGTCGATACCCACGGCAGAACCCTGCAGCGCTGCGAGCTCGTGCCCGAGGGCGACGAGAGCGCGACCTGCCGCAGCCGGCTGGTCGCGTTCGATACGACGCCCGCCGGCAGCACGGAGGTGATCAAGGCGACGTACGAAGTGGACAACCTTCCCGACGCGCCCGACACCTGCCTGCGGATCACGCAGCAGTACGAGTTCGACACGGAGCTCGATCCGAGGGTCAACCCGTTGGCTGCCTGCGAGCCGACGCTGAGCCTTACCTGCGCGAAGTTCCGGCCGAAGGTGAGCTACGAGTTCGTCCACGCGGCCGATGCCCCGACCCCGATCTTCTCCGGCGGCATCAACGTAGTGCAGCGACTGCAGCTCAACGTCACGCCTGCCGGGTTCGCCGGCCCGTTGACCGCCAACGCCGCCATCGTATCGAAGGAGACTATCGGGCTGAGCACACAGTCGCTGCTCAAGCCCGTGCGCACGCTCGGCGGTAATCCGCTCCCTTCCGAGGTACGTTTCAGCGCGGTTTCGAACGGCAAGGCCGGAACCTGGGACAACTATCACCAGACGTACAAGTCGAGCGTCGAGGAGCCCGCGCCGGCGTTGCAGAAAGGAAAGCTCTGTTCCTTTCCTTTCTTCATCACCGTGACGCCGGGCTGCCCGGAGTGCGTTCACATCCACTGGATCTGGAGCGCGAAGGCCTCCGAGATCTCACAGTGCCACGGCGGCCCCGCCTTCAACAACGGCTTGCCCATGATTCCGCCGAACTCCAATCAGGACGTGGAGGTCGGAGTCAGCCTGCTGCGCGCCGGCGAGGAGCATCCGTTCGATTTCCGGACCTTGATCGGGGGCGAGCCGCTTCCCGGCGGGATGCCGGTGTACTGGAACTCGTCGACCAGCCACCTGCAGTCCGATGTGTTCTTCCTCTACGGGGGATTCTTCAACTCGAGCCCCTGAGCCGTCCCCGGCGCCCTTTCACGGCACGCAGCTTGCAAAGAAGGAAGAGCCAACGACGGAAGGAATCGCGACGGATTATCTCCGTCGATCCCGCCGGACGGGTCGAATCGGTCGAAACCGAGGACGCGCGCGCCACGCGCGAGCGGCTGCGCTCGCTCGCGTGGCTGCTCGACAGCTCGATCCCGATCCCGGGGACGCGGCTCACCGTCGGCCTGGACGCGCTGATCGGGCTGTTCCCGGTGCTCGGCGATTTGATCGGCGTGCTGCTCTCGAGCTACATCCTGAGCGAAGCCGCGCGCCTCGGCGCGCCGAAGGTGGTGCTGTGGCGCATGGCATTCAACGTGGGCTTGGAAGGTGTCGTGGGAATCATTCCGTTCGCCGGCGACGTGTTCGACGCGGCGTGGAAAGCGAACCAGCGCAACGTGCGCCTGCTCGACGCTTGGCTCGAGCGGCCCGAGAAGGAAGAGCGCTCGGGCCGGCTCTTCGGGGCGCTCCTGATCCTCGGCGTCGCCGCGTTCCTCGTGCTGCTGGGCACGCTCGGCTTCCTGCTCGTGCGCTGGCTCTTCGGTTTATTCTAAAAAAGATTTTTACTCCACCCTGACGTTCGCCGCCCTGACGACTTTCTCCCAGCGCGCGAGGTCGGCGCCGACCTGCGCGGTGAATTCTTCGGGCGTGTTGCCGACGGGCTCGATGCCGAGCGTCGCGTAGCGCTCGCGCACGAAGTCGGTCTTCAGGACCGCGCTCAACTCGTCGCGAAGGCGGCCGATCACCGCGCGCGGCGTTTTCGCCGGCGCGAAGATGCCGGTCCATGCGGAGACGTCGAAGCCCGGCAGCCCGCTTTCCTGGAAGGTCGGTGTGTCCGGCAGCGCCGCGGAGCGCTTCGCCCCCGGCACGCCGAGCGCGACCAGCCGCCCTCCCCGCACGTATTGCTGGGCGGTCGCGATGGCGGTGAAGACCAGCGGGATCTGCCCGCCGACGACGTCGGCGACCGCCTGGCCGCCGCCCTTGTACGGAATGTGCTCGAGCGCGATGCCGGTGCGCTGCTTGAGGAGCTCGCCGGCGAGATGCGGCGTGCCGCCCGTGCCGGAGGTGCCGTAGGCCCAGCTCTTCTGCGAATTCTTCGCCATGGCAATGAAGTCCGCGAGACTCTTCGCACCCACTGAGGGATGCGCGACGAGCAGCAGCGTCGCGTCGCCCAGCTTGGTGACCGCGGCGAAGTCCTTCAGCGTGTCGAACGGGATGTTCGGGAACACGTGCGGATTGATCACCATCGTGCCGTCGAAGCCGAGCAGCAGCGTGTAGCCGTCGGGGGCCGACTGCGCCACCGCCGCCGAGCCGA
>Ga0209131_1000665_pt1 | contig 24359 bp, 51 predicted proteins | sample GraSoi_2013_40cm_FD_185826 | JGI IMG/M metagenome (GOLD analysis project Ga0209131, IMG submission 185826) | Grasslands soil microbial communities from the Angelo Coastal Reserve, California, USA - Sample 9_17_2013_40cm (SPAdes) (version 2) | ecosystem: Environmental > Terrestrial > Soil >... | reverse complement strand
ATGATGTCGCAGAAATAGGGCGAGGTTCCTACCGGGTCCAGCCATGACGCGCCGCCATCGAGCCTGATGTTTTCGATGGGACGGAGTTCTATGCAGGGCTTATCTTTGATCTTCTTGCCGTTCCTTTGTTCGTATTCCCAATATTGGTAGGAACACACAGCGCCCTGAACTTGAGCATCCTGAATGCCGCCCATGCAGACCTGGAAAGCCGGAATGGTCCTTGACAAACGATATTCAAGGATTTCCTTCATGGCCTCGCAGGAGGCGACCGACATCACATCGTCAGGATTGCCCGGAGATAGGTTGACGACTTCCATGTTAGAAAATAAGGCGACCGCACCGGCAGCCTCGTTCTTGCGAACGATTGAGCGTGTATAGGGAGGGAAGATACGCGAACGAGCCTTGAAATCTTCGGAGAGATACTTCGAGCCTGCGGCGTGTTCATTTCGGAAAGCCCTCAGACTATAGTCCCAATCCTTGCGGTAATTGGCATCTACAAAAATGCTGGAGGCTTCAAAAGCCTCTTTAGCCAAAGCAAGATAGTCAGTCGCCATCAGTGCCGAATAGGTTGGTATCTATCTGGGAGTCCTTCGACATGGACGATTTCGTCGCCATTCGCCCTGCCTCTTGCCAACCCGGCTCTTTCAAGAAACTCACCAGCCGCCATGACGATTTCTTTCTTAAAACTTGTGGCGTCATGTTTCAGAGCACTGAAGTGCCTCACCATGCCCCAGTTGTTGCCAAGTTCCAAATGCTTGATCTGAACGATCCCGCCGCGCACCAAGGTAGCCCATGGGTGGCCGGGATAAACCTCGCACAGAATCTCAAGCACCTTATGCGAGTCGGCCTCCTCGTTCTTGGAATCGCCCTCCGAGAACAGGATCACAATTCACCCAAATCCAAAGTATTTAGAAGCCCTTCAGGAATGCTTTTATACTTCCAATCAGTGCTGACAAACGGCGTCTTCACCAGACATTCTTCCATTGAAAGAAGCATATCGTCTTGAGAAAACTCTGGGTGATCATTGATGTGCTGAAAGAGAGCAATAATTCTGTCCCCTACATCATCCGGAACTCCGTACCAACCATCCGCCATCCTCTTACCTAAATAGACAGCTTTCCCTGTTGGCCGGTAAACAAGCCAAAGACGATTATTCGCCATATCACGGCTTCATCTGCGGCATTTTCGCCCGAGTGAAGTTGGGCATATCCATCTTGTGATGGCCTTCCTCCAGTGTGCCCTCGAAGTTTTTCATGGATTTATCCATGTCTTCGGGACGGTAGGGCGAGGCTGTGGGGATGTTTCTGGATACTTCCGGGTAATGCAGTTTCGGTTTGCCTGGAACTTTCATGGTTTTCTCCTAGTCTTCATACATCTTCGGGTCCAACTCGACTCCCGTATCACCAAAGTCCGCCACAGGATACGCGAAAGTCAAGGCGAGTGCATCTGCGCGATCTGGGCTGAAACCGTATTGCTCCATGATATCCGTCTTGCGGTCAAGCCTGATCCTGCCCTTGTCGGTATAGTCATACTCGATGCAAGTCAGTTCATCCTTCAGTTTCGAGTCCTTAGGCAGCTCGCACGTCCCCTCGATAAATTCCTTCATCTCCCACCACATTTCGCAGCGCTTGTTCAAGAAGCGTGGGTTGAGGGATGAATTCCCGCCGTTCACATCCACCACTGGAAAATTGAGCTGCCGCAACCTGTCCACGACGCCCGCGCCGATGCCCGAGCCGTCAACGAAAGTCTGGATCGGCCTGCCCTTTTTCATCTCCTCGGCAATAACATGCGCAGTCTGCATCAAATCCTGCTTGGGGAGGACGATGGGGTCGAAGACCTTGCGGCCTTGCCTGAAGATGAGAACGGAGGAATTCTCACCAAACCGCGCGATGTCACAACCCAGGACCTTTGGAAGAAGTTCCCAGCCTTCAGCCTGAAAACCCATAGATTTTTCCACCGCCTCCGTGGATATAAGCTGGCGGGTAGCGGCCGCAGGAAAAAGACCTCTAACCCGTACCTTGGACTGATCCTGATCTTCGCCCCCATACTGTTCAATCAACCGATCGAGATAATCCTTGTTCGCGGCCTTGCAGGTCCTGGAGTCTATGTTCCATGTTTTCCAGAACCTTTTATGCTTGTGAAAACACTCATAGAACCTGCCGGTGTTACGAGTTCCATTACCACAGACGAGCCAGATATTCTTTTTCGTAGTAAATACACCGTCAGTGACTTCCCAGATTTTGTCACTGATCTTCGAGGCTTCGTCAAACACAACAAGGACCGACTCTTCGTGGGTTCCGGCAAAGGCTTCTGAATTATTCTCGCTCCACGGTATGGCGTTCGCTTTCCAGGTATCCGGATGAGCTTTCAGGTAGAAACTGGTGGCGGTCCAATCGAACCATTCGTGAACGGCGCTTAGCTTGTGCCACTTGGCTAGTTCGCGCCACGTCTTCGTGTTGAGTTGTGTTTCTGTATTAGCTGTGCAAACGACTTGGGGGTGAGGACGACAGGACATGAACCACTCGATGATCCATGCGACAAGCGTAGTCTTAGCTGCGCCATGACCAGACGCGATTGCCAGTTGAAGCGGGTTCGTTTCAGGACCGGCGAGATAATCCTTAATCGTTTTGAAGACCTCACAGTGCCACTTATCCGGCCCATCCCACTCTGCTAGCGCCTCATGCTTCCAGTCATACATGAACCGCACGAAAGACTCAGGATCGTCCCGGAAGCGGACACACGCATCCTGCAATTCCTCATCGTGGTTCGCCACTGTATTTTCTTTTCACCCGGGGCAGAAAATCACGCCGCTCAGTAGGCGGAAGCCGTAGTGCGGTATGGGTATGACCATGCCGGTCTTCTTCCTTGTACGACTCGATAGGCTTCACGAAATCGGTCTTATCCTGGGTTTTCTTGAACTCAGCCATAAGTCCTCGCACGCTTGCCCGCAATCCTGCCCATGCTCCTCATCCTCTTTGCAGCAGGATTACTCGCTTTCTTCAGCCCCTTGGCCGTAGCTTTATTCCCCCGCATCAGCCCAATCTTGTTCAATGTGCCATAGATTGCATGCTTGTTAGATCCATACTCGCGCTTCAGCTTCCCTTCGACATTCTCTACAGCCGAGCCTCTAGGCATGGCACCATTCCTCAATCTGAATAATCACCGCCCGCGCCACTATCAAATGCCCCACCGCTCTATGCCTCGCCTGAGCGTCCATATGCACCAACGTCAACTCCTTCTCCGCCCGAGTCAAGGCCCGCAAGGCATCACTCATCAGTTCAGACCAATCCGGAAGCCGCCCCGGTTGCTGTGCGTCAGAGGATAGTTCTAGTGGGGACGCAGGGAGTTCCGGGGCAGCGTTCTGTTCCATAATTTTTATTTTTTTCTAGGGCTGGTGGAGATGCGGACCCTTACCTGTTCCACGCCGCGACCGGCTGGGGCCCCAAAGCGGAATGAGCCCAGGACCCGGCTCGAACAAATCACCAGGGTCCTTCGGCGAATCAAGGAGTTGCCTATTTCTTAGGCAGCGCAGGAGCATTTGACATAACGCTCGTATGCTGATCTTGGGACACATTGTCAACAGATCGGGCTGAATTGTCCACAATCTCGCCTTCCAATATTCTCTCCCTTGCGCGGCGAAGGCGCTCGCCGAGATCAGCGCTAATATGCGTAATCTCCTGCTTTTGCCCGAACAATCGCGCTTCACGGCGCTCTGCAATCCAGGCCCAAGCCTTGAAACCTTCCCGCGCATACGCGAGGGCCAACGGGTCGCGTTGCTGCTTTGCAATATCAAACTCTTCAAGCCTGAGCGAAAGCTCCTGCGAGAGGAATTCACCGCGAGCGTCTTCCGTAGCTTTGTCTGAGATGAGCCATGATTTGAGCGTAGACCATGGGATATTGTGTTCTGCGGCTATCTCCCGAGTTGTCCTACCGGAACGGATGGCATCGGGGACGCTCAGGACAATCTGGGCGCGTATTTCTGGGTCCACGATGGGGAGAAACGTTCCCTTATCGCTCCTGGGCTGGTTTCTGGCTTCTGAGCGAATTCGGCGTTTGAGCCCCTTATCGATACGCTGGTAATGCAGCTCGTTCATACTTCGGGGTTATATAGGAAGTGCACAGGGAATGCAAGCAAATGGTCCGACTTCCAAATTACGGCCCCCTTACCCCCAAATGGCCCTTCCTGCTTCCGGGGACGCCCGTCCAGGCGACTGTGCTCACTTGATGGCTAACGTTTTACACCTTTCCTTGCCGGGGTGCAAATACCACTTGGCAGCGCTAGTTCATAATGCTACAGTGAGGCTGAGCAGTACGGCAATCGGTCGCCGATCCCAAGACCGCTTTGAATGGAGGCTTACCATGAAATACTCCGCTGGCGATGTTTCGAACGCGCGTGAAATGCTCACCAAGTACGCGCCGCCAGGCTCAACCATTTTCTGCGTGCTGCGCTCCAGGTCGCGCTCCGGCATGTCGCGTCGGATTGACTTCTACACGATCGACGAAGGCAAGCGCCTGCAATATCTCACCGGCTGGATGCACGTCCTTTTCGACAAGCAGCGCTCTGACAAAGGTATGCGCGTTGACGGTTCCGGGATGGATATGGGATTCCACGTCGTTGACCAGCTCGCCTCAGCCCTGTATGCGCGCGATGCGCGCGGTTTGGGTAATGGCTTGCGTTGCGAGTGGATTTAGATTAGCGCCGCCGGTCGCTCCACCGGGGATGATTTCCAACGCAAGGCAAACGGGAGGGATGATGAGACTAAGAGTGATGTTCGAGACCAGGATGGCAGCGGAGAGCTATATTGTCCAGCACGGCGGCTCACTTTACGTTGAAAGCGTCTGTCGCTTCTGGGTGGAATCATGACTAATCTTGAGCTTGCTACCGCTCTGCAAGAATTAGCACTTCAACTACGCTATCCGGACGAAAGGCCACTGCCGGGATTCGTTGAGATCGCCGAGCTTTTGGAGGAAGCGGCAACTAAGCTTTCCAAGCCACACTTTTTAGAAGGGGTAACATCATGACCGCCCCTAACACAAAGCCCCGCGCGGGAGAGCATACGGCTTGGTCCGTATCGTTCGGCGATTCCGAGGCATTTATCCATGCTGGTGAATTGGATGTGGCCCATGTCTATGACGCAGAGAACGCCCGGCGCATTGTGGCTTGCGTCAATGCGTGCGAGGGGATCAAGACGGAGAATCTTGAACATGCCAGTTTGGATTTCGGCAAAGAACTGCGCGCAGACCTCGACGAGGCGCTAGACGCGCTGACGCTGCTGGATCAAGCCGAGAATGGCCCTTGGGATGGGGAGGAGCAAAAGCGGCATCTCCGCACAGCCTGGAAGAACGTGGCCCGCGCTCTGCTCGCCAAACATGGGCGCTAAACGCTCCGCCGAGATGAAGGAAGCTCTGCGGCTGCATGGGCAGGGCATGAATGCGCATCGGGCGGCAAAGCGGGCGGGGGTGCTGCCAAGCTCGTTCTATCGGCTGCTCAATGAACGGCGCCTGAAGCTCCTGGAGTCTTTGGGAGTAGGCGAGAGGCCAGTCAAGCGCTGATCGCGTCCCTTGGAGCGATCCTGGGGCTTCCAGCACTATTCCTGCGGCGTCTCGGAGTCCTCTTTCGCAGGTTCAGCCATATAAGCCGCAAATGCAGCCTCGGTTTCCTCGTCCTCGATCGGATGCGCGAAGGCGGTTGGGTTGGTGATGATCGACCGCGGATGCCGTTTAAAGTATTCCCGCGCCATTTCGTAGGCAATCGGTATTAATCCTGGCGTATCCAGCACCTTTTCCCAGTGTTCCGCAGGCGTAGGCCGCGGCGACGCAAGTTTCGCCAGAATCCAATCGCGCTTCTGCTCGTAGGTCTGCAAGCCATTCTTTTCGCAGAACTCATTAGATTCCAGCTGAACGTGAAAGAGATCGTGCGTCTTGCAGAGTTTGACCTCTTTGCCGCCAATATCACGCCGCAGGATTGCTGACTCCTTGCAATCAAGATGAGCGCACTGGAAAAATGGCCGAGCTTTCGCCACTGGTTGGCGGCTTTTCATGATCCTGCCCGGCAGCGTGAGCATACGCGTCCATCACTGGTATGAATGAACCCAACGCTGGTAGAGCCTCCGCATTTGGCGCAGGATGGATCAGGCTGCGGCGGGCCCGCTCCGTTGCTGCCATTGCCGCTCTTATCCTTGAGCGGATAAACGTCTTGCCATGAATTGCGCTCCGATTGTGCAAGGCACAATTCCGGGTCCTCTCCGGCTTGCTGGAGCTTCTCCAATTCATCAACGATCATTTGTCTTGCTCGGTCGGTCATGGGTTTCTTGAGCTTGTCCCGCATCGCTTCAAAGCCTTTCCAGTTTTCGGGTGAAATCCAATCAGGCGGAGCGAATGCGGAGCCGCTCTTGCTTTTGTTTTTAGGTTTTAGGTTTACTTCTGGTTCTTGGTTAGTGGTTAGTGGTTCTTGGTTAGGTGTACCTTTCGTTGACGCTTCGTTGACGCTTCGTACTACGATTCGTTCTCGTGCAATCCTACGATTCGTGGAGGCTTGAGCTTGATATTGCTGTATTTCTTTATCTGCTCGCGCATTGTGAAACCCATCTTCTCGAAGTTCAAAGAATTCATTGAGAACATGTGTCACCGCCTCTTTTTCTCGACGGGTGACCGCTCTTACTAGGCGGGTGGTTTCTGCAAGATCGGATGGGATTGGCAGCTCTCGGAGATAGTAGCTTCGGAGCAGTCTGGTGTAAGCCGCATCCTCCAACCAGGAGAGGTGTCCGGCATCCCTGGCATAGTCGCCAAGATGATGTTTGTAGAAATGCGTAATGGCCTCCATACAGGCAGTTATTCGGGCGCTAGGACTGATATGGCAGTCCGGGGCGATCAACCCATTTCGCGCTTTAAACCGAGCCGTCACCGGCAAGCTAAGATTCTACACCATAGTCGCACGAACGCGCGGGAGAATTGCGGCGGCTGATGACGCGGTGGTCATGCTCCCCTCCTGGGTTACTACGGTGCGACGAGATAGTCTTTAATTGTCCCGATTGCCGCGTCCGCTGTCCAGCAAATTGACCAGAAGTAACCAGCGCGGCCAAAGTAAGCGAGCACTTCCTTTTGCGTAGCGTTCGTCTGATTGTGGAGTTTCTTCATTTCGATGACTAATCCACCATGTGTGCCGCGCTTGACCGCGAGCATCAGATCAGGGATGCCGGGTCGCACGCCCTCGGCCTTGAGCCGGGAGCCGGTAATTGGATCGCGTGCGCCACCGTTCGGAATCGCGAACAGCGCGAACTCGGGCAGGCCATAACCTGCGTGCGCAAGCCTCCACCAGCTGATGACCGCGCATTGGGAAGCATGTTCGCTCGGTACAAGTTCGTCGCGCACACTCCGCATCTGCTTCGGCCTCTCGGGCGGGTAGACGATCTGCGGTGGCCTGCCATCGCCGTACATGGCGTGAACGTGAGCATTGCCCGCCCTCGCCTCTGCAAGCTGATCGCGGCGGGATTTGGGGAAGCTACGCATTTTTTTGCCGCAATCTGCGGCGATTTTCAAGATAAGCCGCTCGTCTTTCAAGTTGGGCGAGCTTGATTGTTTTTCTTTTCATGAGCGCGCGTTCAAGTTGAATTCGTCGCTCTTTGGTACGAGCCTTTTTGTCCCGTCCGGCGCTCATGATTTTTTGTGCATACTGGAGCGGAATTGCAGTTCAGATAGGGGAAGCCCGGCTACCTCGGAGTTGCCACGATCGTTATTGCACTTCCAGCAAGCCACTACATGGCGCAAAACGCCACTGAAATTCCCTCGATCACTACTTAGTCTGCTATCCAAATGATCTATTGTGGCGGCATCTTTCGGAACCACTCCATTGGTTATATGAAGCAGCCTGGTTTTCTGCTCGCACCAATAGCATTTACCGCGTTGCTTTTCCCACAAGCGTTTTCTTTGTTTTCTCAATTTTTCATTCGTGCTCATGGAACGGTCAGACACTCCACCGCCCCTGCGCAGTCCGCCTGCCGTCCTTGCGCTTGCGATTGGCGCGCGACAGTTCCTTGCGGCATGGGCGGCACAGATGATCTTGCGGGGAAAAGTCGTCCGCCGCCTTCCACGACTTGCACGCGCTGCATCTGCGGATCTGCGCGGCGGTTGCGCGGTCGGGCTTCCAGCCGGGAGCCTGCGACAAGTAGAAGGCCATGCGGGCGATTGCGTCGGACATTACAGACCTTGCGTGGCGAGCCAGTCGGCGATTTCAGCTGGGAATTTGCCGTCATAGCACATTTTCTCCGCTTTCACTGCCGCCCCAACCGGCACGTTGAAAGCTTCAGCAGCTATTGGGAGCCATCTATATTTATGGCGCTCGGAATCGTAGGTATCATCCAGCAAAGAACGCCCGGTCAGTCGCGTATAAGCGCGGCCCAATACACATTCCTGTAAGCTTTCCGCCGAGCCATAGCCGCATTCCCGCACGGCTTCGCTCAACTTCAGCCTCCCCACCTTCTGCTGCACTTCGCCTGCTGGACGTTCGCGTGTGTCGATGAATGCCATGGTGCCTCCTTGCTATTCAAGAAATTCCTTGCGGAGTCCGCGTATGCGCTCACGGCTAGCAACGTCGCGCACATTTATGCATAGCTCCCATCTTATGAGAGCCTCGCGCAGGGCGGCTTTTAATGACGCTATCCGCTCATTGTAGTAATCCGCATCGCGCTCATCCATTTTCGGCCTCCCATTTTTCGTCGAGGAATTGGGTGCGGAGTTCGGCGATGCGCTCTTCATACATCTTCAGTGTATGATTGCTGCATGCACGATTCATTGCATATTCCCACCCATCAAGCGCCTCGCGCAGGGCGGCTTGCAGGGCAAGGTAATCAGCATAATCTACCCACTGATAATCTCGCTCCTCGCTCATATGCACCAGCACGCCATAATCCTTTATCATCTTGTCACCCTCCATTCCCCGCTTTCACGATCTGCTGCACCCGCTGGGGCGTCATGAGCCGTTCCTTTTGGCAGCGCGTGCCTTGCCGCCCATGCGTGCAATGGCCTTCTGCCGCGCCTTGGATAGCTTCTTTGCCCGCGCCTCGCCGCCGAGCTTCCCTAGTCGCGCCATAAGCGCTCGTTCCGCGTTTGATAATGGTTGCATGGAGCAAATCCTATCATGAAAAGCTGCTTGGCGGTCAAGATATTTCGCAAGCCCATGATTCCATGAGCCTCGAAATATATTTGCGCCGACCGCTTGACAGGTAAGCAAAGGTTGGAGGATGATTTGCGACATAGTCAATGAACGGAGAGCATCCAATGGCAAAGAAGGAACCCGCAAGACCGTACTATGATGTGCGGCATGAGTATGACGCCTCCATGCAGGCGTATCAAAGTGCAGTCTCAATGCTCCATACTGCCGTGTCTACTGCGGTCACGCTAGCTAAGACACCCGAGCAAGCTATGCGCTTGATCGCCACACTCAAAGAACATAACGATGCCTTCCATAAAGCAGCGTTTGGAGACGACTAATATGGACTTCTTCCGCCAAATTCAGCTAATCACAGAGGCGTGGGCCATTGAGCAGAACGTGCCCATCAAACGCCAATTCACCTCAGCCGAGCTAGAGCAGCCCATTGAGCAAGTGCGCGAGGCGGCGGAACTGCTCAAGGAGGACTCGTTCCGGGCGATACGGGAGAGCGCGGAGAGGTTGAGGGAGCACACATGAAGCGCGAACCAATCGCATATTTGCGTGCCATTGTGGAATTCCCCTTGTACGACGGCGATGTAATTGACCGTCTGCAGTCACATTGGAACAACTTCATATACGAAGAACCGGGAATCACTAAGGACGGAGGGCTAGGAGTCTGCCGACGCGAATGCAAGACGCTCAATGCCGAAGTCCGTAAACTCACCACACAGCCCGAGGCGGCGAAGGGGAAGAAATGAGCAATAGAAAGATCGCAAGTAAGAACGTTCGCCGCGCGATACGTCTCGGCTTGGGATCGAGAACACAACGACGCAGGAATACTGGCCCGTTCCCACGTTTCGTCGGCACTGGGAAAATAGCCCAAGGGAAGCAGGAAGTATCCAAAATATACAAGGGTAAAGAACATCAGATGCCCCAACCGCGCGTGTTGGTGGAACGCGCATTGCGTGGCAGGAAATCATGACCACTCCCGCGCTAGCGCCGCTCGAAGACCGCGCCACAATGATCCTACGCTGGGAGCGCGCAGGACTCCTCGACCCGAACTGTCCGGGCTGCCGCGAGTTCTACGAATCGCCGCGGCTTCCCATCGACGTATTCGCGCCTAGCCATAAAGCATCCGGCGGCTGCGAATCTGGCAAGCGGGCGCATTGTACCTGTCCGCTTTGTTGGGGTTAGGAAAATGGTCCCGATACGAGGATACGAGGGGTTGTACTCGATTACAAAAGATGGTCGAGTATGGGCGCATCCCAATCGTATGCATGACGGAATCTGGATGAAAGCGTCGTTACGCAAAGGATATAGATTCGTCTGCCTGTGCAAAGCTGGCGGCATTACGATGTTCAGTATTCATCGCTTAGTTGCCACCACATTTATACCGAATCCTCAATCCTTGCCAGAAACGAACCATAAAAATAGCGACAAAGAGGACAACCGCGCGGAGAATTTAGAATGGTGCACTAGGAGCCAGAACGCTCAACACTCGTGGAATTCTGGAACTTCCAAGGTTACTGCAAAGAAACGCGCTGCATCCAGAAAGAATATCAAAGTGGCCCTAGCCTCAAGAGGAATTTATATATGACCGAAATGCTACCAGCGCAACAACTCGGAGCCGCTTCGCTTGAGCAGGTGCTGATCGGGGGCGACCTCTCAAAGCTCAACGCTGCTGACAGGGTCATGTACTACAAGGCGGTTTGTGATTCAGTCAAATTGAATCCATTAACCAAGCCTTTCGAGTACATCACCCTGAACGGCAAGCTCACGCTGTATGCCCGCCGTGATGCCACAGACCAGCTTCGCCAGTTGCATAAGGTGTCCATTGAGATCGCGGCACGCGAGGTCGTGGAGGACTGCTACGTGGTCACGGCGCGGGCTACCACACCGATTCGCCAGGATGAGAGTATTGGGGCGGTCAATATCGCTGGCCTCAAGGGCGATGTTCGCGCCAACGCGATGATGAAGGCGGAAACGAAGGCCAAGCGCCGCGTAACGCTTTCCATCTGCGGCCTGGGGATGCTGGATGAGACTGAGGTTGACAGCATTCCGGGGGCGCGGATCACCCCCTCCGCTGGCGTCGAGGAGCAGCTTACGCAAGAGGAAGGCGCGAAGGTGGTAGAGGTCGTTTTCAAGATGCTTGGCTGGATCAAGCAAGGGTCACTCGTCGATGCCGTCTATGAAATGGAGAACGCCGCGCTCAACGCCGAGCAGCAAATCTACCTCTGGACGCACTTCGACTCCAAGCAGCGCTCGGCGATGAAGAAGGAGCAGGTGAGGATGAAGGCGGCGGCATTGGCCGCGCCCAAGAGTTCGCAGGAGCCGCCCAGCGATGGGGATGGCGCTATCAATGCAGGCAGTGGGAACGGTGCAGACCGTAAGTCGAGCTTACCACCCTCCGGCCCTGCGGACACAATCTCCCCCGCCGCCCACAAGCGCCTCGAAGCCCGCATCACCGAACTTAAGATCGACCGCGAGGCCGTGAAGAAATACGTCAAGGATACGTTCGGGCGCGATCACTTTACGGAAATGACGAAGGAGGAGTACGAGAAGCTCGATAAGACTATCGAGATACGAGCCGCGAAGATGGAACTCAAAGCCAAGCTCGCCCAGACGGCGACGGAGGAGGGACCGTAATGGATACGTTTTACCTTGTGGTTGCAAGCGATCGGCACGGTGATGATGAGTATGTTTTGTGCCGCAATATTGGCGCGGCACTAGCCGAAGCGCAGCGACGCGTTGACGAAGCTGCGGATCATTATCACGCAAAATCGAACGAACTTGACACGGATATACCGGCAGGTTGGCTCTTTTATACTAGACTGGAAGACGCCTTCAGCATCCACGTCGAAACAATTAAAATAACCTCATGACCGCCTCCGCCAAGACCTTGCGGGCGATGATTAGGATACGGACAGCGCCTGAATTAGCGCGCATGTTCTGGACGCCATCGAAATTTGGCCCGCCGATGGTTGATGGCTTGGCACTGTTGCCGGAGGAATGTCAAATCATAGCGACAGCATTAGCTGCCGCTCTCAAGCGCAAGCGCACAGGGAGGAGAGTAAGGTGAAACAAGCACGAGACAGCAATGGATGCTTTCGTGCCCGGCACGGGCATGCTGCAAAGCCAACATCTATCTACATGATATGGCACGAGATGATTGAGAGATGCAGGAATCCGAACAATAAGGCTTATCCCAATTATGGAGGGCGCGGTATCACGGTATGCAAAAGGTGGCTGAAATTCGAGAATTTCTTGACGGACATGGGCGAGCATCCTGTAGGGCTATCCATTGACAGGATAAACAACAACGGAAATTATGAACCAAGTAATTGCCGTTGGGCCACTAGATCAGAGCAAATGATTAATAGTCGCAATGCAAAGCTTGTAACATGGAATGGAGTAACAAAAACAATAAAAGGTTGGGCCCAGTATTTGGGAACTCATGGCACTATGCTTTCCCGTTCTGCCAGGATAAATAAAATAAAGGTCGAAGATGTAGTTCTTTCAATACTGAAAGCCCGCCCCGATGGCCGATGACGTGAAGGTGATGCGTTGCTGGCAATGTGGTGGCACGCTGACCAATCCGTTCAAGCGCCCGGTCGAGGGTGTTGCGCGAACTTTACCTCTCGGCGAGAAAGTTAGGTTGCACAAGATTTGCGCGGCCACATTCGACGCGGACCAGACTGATCGCATCCTGACTGCCAAGCCGACCGACGAAACATTCTCCATTAAGACGAAGGAATAGCTCAATGGCCGATGACGCACTGACGAGAAAGGAGGCGGAGATGGGAAGGCTTTTGCCGTGCCCGTTCTGCGGGAACGTGGACGTTGACATGCAATTTTCAGCGTTCCAGAGAATCGGGGATGACGATAGCAAGACACTATATGATCCTGGTTGCATGAAGTGTGGCGCGAGCGCACCGAAGGATGTCTGGAATACTCGCGCCCTCTCCCTCGAATCCGTGCGCGAGGAGGGGCTGGACGCAAAGATGGTTGATCTGCTCATCGACACGACTTGGCGCAAGTGCGTCGGGCAGTGCATTGCCGATAACTGCGGGCGGTTTTTCATCTCGCGTGAACGATTCGATGAGCACATCGTTCCGCTGATCCGCGCCCTCCAGCACGCCTCCGCTAGGGTGGCGGAGGGTGAGGTATGCCCACGCTGTAATGGTTCTGGCGAGACAAAGGGCATGACATACGGGCAAGGGCCTGACGACCATGAAATTGATATTCCATGCCCTGACTGCAACGGAACAGGCGAATCTCCCGCCAAGGAGCAGCCGGGGTTTCAGATGGGTGATCCGCACCCTTGCGACATGACACCAACAGAGCGCAAGAAGATGTTTGATGCCCCGGAGCAGCCGGGGGAACAGAATGCAGCGCCGCAGGTGTCCCTACCCGCGAGGATGGGGCGCGAAGCCGAAGCGGATTTCCAACAGGTTGAGTCTGCGACGAGCGCGCGTGCTAACCCTACGGCTGCTGCACCCGACGTGGTAGCGATGGTGAGGCGGCTGCGCGATCGTGGCAGAGAGTTGGCAGGCTCAACGTTGATTACCGCGCAAGACGATTCGCACATGATGTTTGAAGCCGCCGCCAGGATCGAGAAGCTCGGGCAGGGGTGGATTCCTGACGAAGGTTGCATCTGTCGTGGTAACTGGCGAGCAATCGTCAAGGAAACCGAAGGTCTGATCGGCAAGAAATTTCGAGACAGGAAAGGTGAGGAATATACCTTCTATGGCATCGTACACGGCGACGACGATTATTACTATGGAATGTATAAAGCAGGCGATTGCAGACTACTATCCTGCGTCGGCTCCATCGAGGGCCACGACTTTACCTTGATCGGGCCACCCCCACCGGAGCGCCCATGACCGACGCTGAGCTTGCGGACGAGATTGAACCCGAAATAACAGCGAAGAATGTTGATCCGCTTCTTCAGCGCATTTCTCTTGCGCTCAGCGAACGGCAGTGGCAGCAAATCATCGCCTCCCTTCGCCGCCTCGCCCAGGCGCAGGCCCGCGTCGCTGAGCTTGAGAAGGCATTGCAGACGTTACACGATTCGCACGCTATGAACGCTTGGGCGCATAATGTTTGCCAACAGATTCTCAAGTCCCGCGCATGACTGGAGATCGCCTTCACCCGTCTGACCGCCTTCGCCCGCTGATGCCAGCATCTACAGCATGGAAGCTCGCGCTATGCTTCATTGCGGCGGCGTGTATTCTTGGGTTGATGATGACGTGAATTGGACTCAGCCTATTTGTGTTGGTTGCTTTAGGATGCGCAATCCTGGGAGGGAGCCAGTACGTTGTATCGACGCAGAAGATGAGCGTTGCTGCCATTGTGGCAATCGCACCTACTATGGCATCTATATTCGCGTTGATCCGCGCACGGTTCCATATCCAGCCGAGGACAAACCGTGAGAGTTGCCTATGCTGATCCGCCATATCCAGGTTGTGCGCACCTGTACCGCGCTCATCCTGATTTTGCTGGGGAAGTGGACCATCGCGCACTCCTGCTCGAGCTCGAGGCCAAGTATGACGGCTGGCTGCTACATACATCCAGCACGGCCTTACGAGATATTGCCCCACTCGTTCCAGATGGGGCGCGCTTCATGGCGTGGGTCAAACCCTTTGCCGCTTTCAAGAAAAATGTCTCTGTCGCCTATGCTTGGGAGCCAGTCATTGTGAAGCCCGTCAGGAAACCAGTAGTGAACGGTCGCCAAGTAATGAGGGATTGGATATCCGAGAGCATTACCCTACGACGTGGACTGACTGGCGCGAAACCTGAACGAGTTTGTCACTGGGCGTTTGAGATGCTCGGCCTTGAACCTAGCGACGAACTTCTGGACCTATTTCCAGGAACTGGAGCGGTCACGCGAGCGTGGGAATCGTGGAAAGCAGATTTACTGAGGACAGAATGACCCGCTTTCTCCTCCTCCTCGCGCTGATGTGCGAGAATGTCAATGCTGCGCCGCAGAAAATATTAGGATTGATGATTGAGGTCATTTGAGCGAACGTTGTAGTTACTACGAGGAGAATTTGTGACCACAGGTGATTGGAAGCCTACTGTCGAGGTCGAGATTTCACCTGATGGCGATGGCTGGTTCGCTGAATGCAAGCTTTTTGACTATGCAGGTTGCGGCATGACAAAAAACGAGTGTAAAGAAAACTTCTTGGATGGATTGCGCATGACAGCGTTTGCTCATAAACAATTGGCGCGTCCGCATAAGTGCATGATCTGTGCGACTCTCGGGAAATACAATATCTTCCCGAATATAAGATGGAAGGAAGTGCCGTAAAAAATGAGGAGGAGTTATGGAATTTGAAAGATACGAACTAATAGTCTTCAAGGATAATAATGGAAAGTGGAGTTGCTCCTGCCATACTCTAGGCTATACGACTGCTGCCGATAATGCCTATGAAGCTGTTATGAAGTATATCGAAAAATGGCCGATGACCCTCCAGAACTGGTGCAAACTTCTCCCTCCAGATTCACGCTAAACCATGGTTCGCACTCTTCTTCTATTGCTGCCGCTCAACGTAATGGCATCCGATATGCCGAAGATTGAGCTAAGTCATCCCCTTTGTACTACCGGCTTCATGCTCGCGCAAAGATTCGACACGCGTGACCGCTTCGGAATCATCATCAAACGACAATGGAAGATGACCGACTGCGTGAGGGTGCCGAGGATTGTTTATGGGAGGAAGGTGTGAGTGAGATTAATGCCGGTGATATGGTGTATGTCGCGCGTAGTTGTTCTGGTAAAGCTGGAATGGTGTCTATGGTTCAGGAAGTTTCTTATGGCCAGTGGTGCTGTTCATGCGGGAGGCATTCGGGATTCATCTTGAGTGCTCGCCTTCCGTCCCTCACTGATTACCCGAACAATAAACTTGAAGGATGGCATCCGGTATCTTGGCTTCGCCGCATTCCGCCCATAGAGGAATTGGACGAAACCGAGCATAAAGAGGAATTACCAGCATGACCGATCTCGAACTCACCAAGGCCTGCGCAGAGGCCATGAATATTCGTATGTATGATGACTGGAGTTACGACCCACTCCATGATAATGCGCAGGCGATGGCGCTGGTGAAGAAATTCAAATTATCCTGTAGCTGGCATGCGCAGCCTCCAGACGAGGTTTGGGAGGTGACTACTCCATATGCTCCGGTACGTGGCGCAAGCGTTGATCTCAATCGCGCCATCTGTGAATGCGCGGCGAAAACGCATGGACTCGAATGGCTGAAGGCATACACGCACCCATCAGCCTAACACCCCGCCGCGCCCGCATCTAACGCCTGCGGCATATCCCGCCCTGGCAAATCACGGTGTCAGTTGCAGTCCAGTAGGAACGGGAACCGCGGCGGGCCTTGTGAACGATAAAGGGCTGCTCTTGGCCGATTCCCCCCATACGGTCGTGTCCGCTGAATTCCTGAACGTCATGGCGATGGAATGCGCGCCGACCGCAACGAATGCTATATCGTACTTGCACGCCTTGCCGACCAACGGAAGTGTGGCTAGGGTCACTGGAACAGTTACTCCGGGAACCGCGTCCATATAAGCCGAACAAGTATCTACCCGTGCATCTGTCGTAGGGTCACTGACCACGAACGGCGCTCCCCACGCTAGCGCGCTCACCAGCATCAGAACAACAGTTGAGATTACTCTCATTTTGTCTCCTTGGAAAATGTGCGTGAAACGAAAATATAGCTCATCTGGCATTTCTCGCAGCGGTGCGAGTGACGATATCTTGGTCCGCCGCTCATCATAAGCAACTTCTTCTCCGGCTTGAAGTTTTTTCCGCCGCAGGAACAGGTGAATCCCATCGGCCCGTAAGAGATCCGCCGCAGAATGATTGACTGATCCTTGCGATGCCTAGGAACGCCACTGGTCATTTCCCACGGATTTTACCAACAGCATAGCCGCGCCCATGCATACACTTGTTGAACGCCTCCTGCTTCGCCTTCTTCAGGTCGGCGGGATGCTGCATGACGGGCGGTGCCTTCTTGCACTCGCGGATGTCTTTGTCGTGCTTGGACTCCGCGGCGAAGGCGGGTAGGCAGAGTATTAGCCCGAACAGAATTGCCGCACCTTGGAATTGTGCGCGACGATTTCCTCTTCCGTCATGCGCGTGAGTTTGTCGTCCTTTGATACTGTGATGATCTTTGACCATGAGCATTCTGTTCCCCTGAATGGCGTTAATAGAGAGCACCCTGATATAATAATTACTATGAATGCGACTGAAATATGGCGTGTCATTCCGTCTGCTCCAGACTATGCGGTGAGTTCATTGGGCAATGTGAAACGCATTTCTCAAAGGAATAGAACCGGAAACCGATTTGCAAATGTTCTCAAGATCAGAATTCATCCAGAGGGATATCGCGTAACGCAATTGATGGTAAGCGGTCGTCCACGACATAAACGGGTTGCACGGCTGCTCTGTGAAGCGTTTTATGGGCCATGCCCACAAGGGAAAGTAGCTGCCCATAGAAATGGCATTCGTCATGACGACAGATTGGAAAACCTTAAATGGCTAACGGTAAAAGAAAATTCAGAAGATACCGTCATGCACGGCAACAGCGCTCGCGGTGAACGAAGCTCTCGCGCCAAACTTACCACGCCAGCAATCATCAAAATCCGAGAACGCAGGGCCTCTGGAATCATTTGGAGGAAAATTGCGGAAGAATTTGGAGTTAGCATTCGACTAATCCGCGATGTTGCGAACGGTAAACGTTGGGTGCATGTCTAATCTCGTTGATCTTTCTTGAGCTTGGCGTCAAGCTCAGACTGAGGCAAAGCGCGCACCTTAGAATCAATTTCATTGGACTCCTCCGCTTGCTTCAAAGCCATTTCAGTTTCGACAGCCTGTTCAGCCTTTACCCCAGACCTACGCGCCATCAAAAGAGCCGCCCCGAGGCCGAGCAACGCTGCTCCGATACCTATCACATAGGCCCATATTCCACCAAAGACCTTACTGAGGAGACTGAGCATTGGGAGTATTCTGCTTCACGACACGACCGAGAAAGATCAGCACGAGCATTACCCCCATGATGGTATGGAACCATTTGTCCGGCACGTACTCTTTCAGTTGCGGGAAGTTTTCGTAGGCGACGATCAGGCTTCCCGAGATTGCAATCAGCCACGTCGAGAACCATCGCCATGCTGATCTGACATCGTCCACGAACTTAATCATGCGACCCTCCTATGTTAAGAACAATTCCTTCTCTTCCATTCTACGTTGGGTAAGCCCCGCCACTACTTTACCCCCGGCGTGGTTCCAGTGCATGAATTGTTCCGCTGCTCCCACATCGTCACCGTCGTTGAGTTTGCGGAGTAAAGTTGAATTCCTCAGTGCCGAGCATCCGAGATTGAACACGAACGAGCATAGCGCGTCGAACTGACCTTGTGTGATGACACCGGACACGCAGTTATTGACGCACTTCTCCGAGGTTTCAACGTCGCTCAGGAGCAATGCTTTGGCAGCGTCCAGCGTGATGATGAGTCCAGGTTTCACTTCTGCGCCAGTATGCCCGAAGCCAATCGTCCAGACTCCAACGATATCTTGATATGCTTCCAAGCGCAGCCCTTCATTGTCCATGATTACTTCAAGACCCGCTTCCGAAATCTTCATGGTCATCCTCTGATCTTGAGGTATGCGAGTAAGACTGACGTGGCCCCAGCAATAGCCGACCCAGCCGACCATAGAATAAGGCGAAAAAATAATCGACCGGCTCTGATTTCGTCGCGCTCTTCATGGAATTCCTTGAGCCATTTGACTTGCTTGTCGCTGAAGGCCGCATCGGTTCTCCTTTCTTCACCCTTCCACGTCCTTTCTGTTTCCATCATGGTCATGCGATCTTCAAGACCGCGAAGATCACGACCGAGTTTGCCTACGGTCATGTCGCTCTCAGAAATGCCAACACTACACTAAGACATGCTGTCAATGTCACCGTAAGGGCCGGTGCCCAATGGACTAGATGGGTGATCTCCTGCCCGCTGATCGTGATCAAGATTATGAGCGTGAGGCCGAGAGAGGTTTCGTGTATCATGGACTTCCCTAGGTGCGGCGATATTATTTCGCCAACAAGCGTTTTGCGCCGAGGCTTAGACATCATCTTTGCCGCCTAGGGATCACTTCCTCCACTCCTTCCCTATCGCCCAGCACACGATGCCGAGGTACAGGACTAGTATCGGAATGCCGATCCGCCAGCCCGTCACATAATCGCACAGCGTCACGTCCTGCGGCACTTTCGAGATGTCCGCGATGAATGGGCGGCAAGCTGCTATTTGAGCGCCTTCCACGATGCCGATCCACATGGCCGCGACCACCCACGGATCGCGCCAGAGCGACATGACGAGGAAGCACAAGGCAACTTCCCACAGGCCGCCCATAGTCGTGAACCACGCTCCCGGCGTCAGCGGCGTGAAGGTGCTCGCCAGATAGCTGGTGTCGTGGCGCACGAATACGCCCAGTAAGAGGGCGAGCGGCAACCATCTCAACGATCCGCCGGGCCGCCGCCAGATGCGAGTTTCTCACGAATCCTAGCCAGCACCTCGGCAATCGCCTGCAACTGCTCGACCGCTGCGTCCAACTCTTCATAAATTTTCTGCAACTCTTCGCGTGTCATTTTCACTCCCTATAGATGTTTCATGATGACATTGACAATAACGACGACCAGCGCACTGATGACAGTGATCGCCCCCGCCGCCTTCCAGATCGTCTGCTCCACGTTTCTCAAACGCTCGTCAGACACGATGAACCTTGCATTGATGGCATCGGCAACGCGGCGGCGCGTATCCTTCTCACTTTCCGCATCGGATACCAGCCGCCCCATCTGCGTTTCGAGTACCACAAGCCGCTCGCGCAACTCTACGTCGTCCTTGCGTCGTTCTTCCATTCATGTTAGCTCCGTGGTTGCTCCCATTATGCGCCTAGAAACTGATTACACCGGCTATTCGAAGCGCGGCCTTGAGCTTGTTCACCTCGATTTCAACGTTCGGCAATGTCGCGCCTGTCGTATCTACAACAGCCGCTTGCGTGATCGCCATAGAAATGTCTGCGATGTTCAGTGTCTTGTCAGTAACGGCGTTGTTGAATACGCCGAAAGCAACAGAATCCCCTGCGGCGTAGCCAGCTAGTGTATATACAACGTTCTGCACAGCATATACCGCGCTCACTGCTAGAACGGTTTGGGACACATTGTTCCCATTTTTAGCCACCAGGATTCGATAGTCTCCGGCAGCGGGGACGCCAGACATTTTGTAATACACGCGAATGTTCACAATGTCGCCGTTCTCAATTCCCTTGCCGATGGTTCCGAAGAAGCAATAGAAGCCAGCAAGATTGGTCGCCGGAAGCTGAATTGCATAGCCAAACGGAGCGCCAGCATCGACGGTCATAGGGTTCGGTATTGTTCCTAAATCAGTACCGGAGGTCTGGCCCCAATAGCCAAAAGATGAACAAGTCTTGCGAGCTATCCGCAGACTCCCGGTGGCATATGGCAAATTATCAAGACCAAATCGAGGGAGACTATGTATCTCTCCTACGGGTTTCGGTAGTACGCGAATGCGAGGATGAGGAGTAAGTGCATTGACAAATTTATCGATTGGATCGTGGATGGTAACTGTATAGTTGGCTATACCACCGAAGTCAGCAGAAGTAGGAGTCGCGATAGTGTTCCAGACTACGGCCCCAGTCCCGGTGTAGACTGGCCTTATCATATTCACATCTCTTGCGCCAGCGCCGACCTCCATCATATATCCCGCTGACATGGAGAATATCGGGTCTTTGATGGTGATGTTGTACGACCCAAAATAAAAAGCTGTATCGCCTGCCGTAACCGTTTCGACGAATGGCGAGGAAACCTTGGCATCACCGTTCAGGTACATCATGTATCGAGACTCCGCGCTGCCGGATGGCGTACCGCAGTATCGTGACGTGATCTTAGTATTGTTCCCAAAAATTCCGCTACGATCTATTTGAATATTGCGCGTGTTGTAGATATATCGAGCCGCCAATGTTATGTTGTCACAGCCGAATAACCACGTCCCGCGCTTCCACCTTTCGATGACGCAGTGCTCGTCAATATGCATCTCGAATACTTTTGTCCCCTCGATCGCATTTCCTGTCTGCGAAGCGCCTGCATCGGCGCCTTTGAAATGACAGGATTTGAACGAGACTTGAGTGATAAAGTTCTGCGTCGTTGCGTCTCCTGTAGGAGGTACGGCCGTATTGTTAAACCTGAACATCCCGGCCGCACCTTGAGTGGCTTCAAAATTAAATCCCCCCCATTCCCAGCCTCCGGTTTGCGTTGTTCCTAATGCATTCTGAATATCCCAGCAAACTCCGGTGCCGGTATATTTCAGCAAAACCGGCCCACCACCAGTCGCGTTGCGTTCGCTCGAACTAGCAAGAGCGCGGTGCCTCAATCCATTCGGATACGTCGTAGACTGAACGGCCTGCGAATTCATGAGGTATCCGCCTGGGGGCCAGAGGATTTCACCACCGTTCGGGAGAGACGCAATCGCCGCGCGCACCGCCGCGGAAATATCTACCAAAAGCGTACCCGCTGAAACATCGGCCTTCTGCGCCGGAGACATGAACTGCGTCACATAAACTGTTCTGAACAAAAAGGTCTGTAATGATTCTGCGACCGCGCCAGTGCCAGCAGGGGTAAAAAGGCTATCAGTTAGGATATTGGAGACGGGAACTTTCCTGCTGTTGCCGGATTGGACTATAGGGAGGCTCTCGGCTCCCGTAAGGGAGGAGGCAGCTGTTAGCTGGCTTATCTTACTCATGGGCCTGATCTCTCTGTGAATAATTCAGAGCCGCTTTCTTCTAGCAAGGATGCGCCCGTTTCATCCTGAAGAACCCCAGTGGAACCGTCTGCCGAAAGTCCGCTATAAATAGCGGCATCCTCAGTCCTGAGATAAAACTTCCTATCTCCAAACTCATAAGCTAGTTCTGGGGAATTCCATTTAACCCCCCAAAGACGTTTAACTTCTGCCGATAGGTCTATTTCCCTGAAGATAGGATCGTGGGCTGGCTCTGTTGGCGTTCTACTCATCCCCTCACTCCTTGCATGGAGGCTGGCTGCGCCTCTGGCTGAGGCTGCATTTGATTCTGTATCTTAGCTCTAGCGCCTCGCGCATAATCCATAGCATCATTATGCTGCGATCCTATGGTGCCAATGGTGCCCGCTCTTGTAGAAATCTCCCCAATAGCTTTCATGAAAGGGACAACTCCGCCTTGAATTCCCTTGGTCATATATGTAATAGCTGGATTACTGGAGAGTATTTCCTGTGCTCCAAAGAGTTTTGCCAATGTGCCTAGATGGCCTAGCGGATTGAGGGCAGCAAAGGCGACGACCAATGCACCAGCATCAGAGGGATTCTTCCTCGTTGCAACCTCGGCTGCTTTGGCGAAATTATAGGCGCTGTCAGTCCATTGCCTCCCGAAAACATCCTCAAGATAGGGCCTTCCGTACCGATTCAATTCAGCCTGAAGTGGAGCGCCCATCAATTCTGTCTTGCCGTACTTTTCGGCACCCTTTGTAGCAGGTTGTACCATACTTGAGAAAATCTTCCTCGCCAGATATTCTTTTGTTGCCGCAATTTCGGGAGATTGTTCACCGAAAGTCTGTCTTGCCTGCTGGAATTGGAGCCCATTCTGTGGTTGGGTCAGATACTCAGCCGCCTGTAAAGATTCCTTCCCTTGGCGGCCTATATTCATCATCCAAGTGGACTTCTGAAGCTCGTTCGCCTTGGCTTGAGCCTCTACGGCTGTTTTAATTGCTCCTGGCTCCGCAAGATCAGTAGCCTTACCTCCGAGCATTGCCCATTGTTTGGCTAGAGCCCTCATTTCATTGGCTCGATTCTGCCCATAGAGAACATCTAAACTGCCACCCATATTGTCAAATTGCTTGACTAGTTTCTTACCATCTATTTGCCCAGTAAGAATATCCTCAGCATCCCCTGTCATCTGCTTCCATCGCTCGGCGCTAACTTGTTGAAAAGTCTCTGGTGAAACTACTTTTTTAATACGAAGTAATTTTTCTGTTTGTCCAGGAGTAGCAATGAATTGCGCTATCTTTTCTGGCTGTACGAATCCTGTATCACTCGCGTCTTTTATAAGAGCTTTAACTGAAAGATCGTCATATCTCAACATCCCAGCTCGATAGAAGTTATCTGCCTTAGTAAGAGCCTGGCTTGCCTCAGCTGTGCCAGCGAATGGGCCAGTCTTTGCAGCTTCAAAAGCACTATCTGCCGCCTTTGAAAGAAGATTGGCTTGTCTATCTGACAAGCCAGCATCTAACACCGAAACGTCAGAAGAATCACGGAATTTTGTTCTAATGGCTTGCATCTGCTGAAAGGTCACATATTCCGGTAATTCATTTACCCCTTTAGCGAATTTCGCAAGTTTTTCTGGCGTAAGAACGGATAATTGTCCTGATTGAGTCTTAGGCATTGTCTCTATAATAGAGCCGACCATATCTTTGAGCGGTTGAGTCGGTACAGTTGGTTTTCCAACCATAGCATCAACGGGCGCATAGAGTTCAGATGCCTTATCACCAAAATCTTTACGAGATTTCAGAATGTCTTCACTGGCAGAAGAAGCTAACTTTCCAGTTGGAGAAGGCCCCATCCATTTTTCTTGCAACGCCTGAGCCTTTCTCAATTCTGCGACAGCATCTTGCTGCGCCACTTCAGCCGCAAATTTACTCCGCTCAAGAGTTATATCAGCCTTCCTGCTTAGAGCAGCGTTTAGATCGTTTGCTGGGACGCCTTTTCCTTCTCCGGCTTGGGCAATGAGTTCATTTGTCTTGCCTTCTAGGATTGGGCGATTGATGTTTGGAAGCTCATCACCAAATACCCTCATCCCAGCCTGCTGGACTCTTTGAACCAAAGGAGCGTTGGGAGCGAACGTCCCAACTTTCGGTCGGAGTCCCATATCTCTAGCAGCTTGGACATCAGCCATCTGCTGCTCATAGAGTGGCTGAGTCCTCTCCCAAGGCCCCAAAATAGAACCAGGCTTGTAAGGGGCTAGAAGAGTTCTACCAGCAAGCATCGCCCCTTGGCCTAAAGTTTCAGCGCCAGCTCCCTGTGCAGCACCTCCAATGACATCTCTAGCGACTTCAGGAGAACCCTGACTTGAAGGAAGCCCTAGCGCATTTGCTATAAGGCTATTCGCAGCTACTCCAGC
>Ga0209131_1000662_pt1 | contig 24408 bp, 18 predicted proteins | sample GraSoi_2013_40cm_FD_185826 | JGI IMG/M metagenome (GOLD analysis project Ga0209131, IMG submission 185826) | Grasslands soil microbial communities from the Angelo Coastal Reserve, California, USA - Sample 9_17_2013_40cm (SPAdes) (version 2) | ecosystem: Environmental > Terrestrial > Soil >... | reverse complement strand
TCTGCTTCATGGGCGCTCCTTCGTGAAATGACATGAGCGTTGGAGCTTCCATGCAACCGAAAGTTGCCCCTCAGGGGCTCTCGCGGTCACTCTTCGGCTGGAACTCCGCATCGCCGAACTGCCACAGCAGGAACGAGTAAATGTCGGCGAGCTCCTCGTCGAGCTGCGCGCGCGAGGTGCCGATGCCGTGGCCCGAGGCGAAATCCACACGCAGCAGCACGGGCTTCCCGCTCGTCGACGCGGCCTGCAGGCGCGCGGCCATCTTGCCCGGCTGCCACGAATCGACGCGCGGATCGTTGAAGCCCGTGGTGAGGAGCACCGCCGGGTACGGCGTGCCGTCCTTCACGTGATGGTACGAAGACATGACGAGCAGCGCCTCGAAGCCCTCGCGCGTGGCGACCGATCCGAACTCGGGAATGTTCGCCGGGCCATTGGGGGCGAATTCCACGCGCAGCATGTCCATCACCGGGACGCGGCCGACGACCGCGGCGAAGAGCTCGGGCCGGCGCACGAGCGCGCCGCCCGCGGGGATGCCGCCGGCGCTCGTCCCCTGGATCGCGAGCTTCTTCGGATTGGTGAAGCCGTACTTCACGAGGAAGTCGGCGACCGCGATGAAATCCGTGATCGTGTTGATCTTCGCCGCCTTGCGGCCCGCTTCGTGCCAGCGCTCGCCGTACTCGCCGCCGCCGCGGATGTGCGCGATCGCGTACACGCCGCCGCGCTCGAGCCACGCGAGGCGCGCGGGATCGAACACCGGGCGCATCGAGATGCCGTAGCTGCCATAGCCGACGAGGAGCGTCGGGTTGTCGCCCGTGAGGCGCGTGGTCTTCTTGTACATCAGCGTCACCGGAATCCGCGTGCCGTCCTCGGCGCTCGCGTAGAGGCGTACCTCGTCCATGGCGGAGAAGTCGGCCTTCGTCGGCGGCTGAATGCCGGTCTTGCGCAAGTCGCCGCTCTTCGCGTCCACCTCGACGATCGTGGGCGGCTCGATCCATCCCTGCAGGCGGAGCAGCGCACCGGGGCGACGCGGGTGCGCGACGATCTGCGCGATGCCCGCCTCGAACGGCGTCTTCACGAACTCCGCGCGCTTGGTGCCGAGGAGCCCCAGCGGCAGGCGTTCGAGGCGGTCCAATCCGCCGACCGAGGTGCGCAGGTAGAGCGCATCGCGCGCCAGCGCCATCGACTGGATCACCGAATCGCCTTCGGGAATCGCCACGCGCGCGCGCGCCACGCTCGGCTTCGACGCATCCAGGCGCAGCACGCGATAGTGCGGCGCGCCGCGGTGCGACAGCACGAAGAGGTCGTCCTTCCACGCCTCGATCGCCGTGACCTCGTCCTCCGTCGCGACGATCTTCTGCCAGTGCGGGCGCGCGGCGGCGAGATCCTTCTGCTCGGTGATGTGGACGGCGATCTCGTTGCGCACGCCGTCGCGCGCGACCGCGTACGCATAGCGCGATTCGAGCGGAACCACGAGCGAGGGGTAGACGAATTCGGGAACGTCGCGCGCCCCGCCCACGCCCGGAGCGAAGACGATCTCGTCGCGCGCGGCGTCGCGCCCCAGAACATGGCGGTAGACGCGAACGTTGGCAAAGCGCTTGACGCCCGCATTGCCCGCGGGAATGCGCGCGTAGTAGAAGGACCGCCCATCGGGATGCCACGCGAGCTTCCCATTGAAGCGCGCACGGTCGATCGTCTGCTGCAGGTCGCGCACCGTGGCCACCGTGAGGACGTGTAGCGTCGCGTCCTCGCTTCCGCCGCGCGAGATGCCGTACGCCACGTGGAGCGCGTCCGGGGACGGCGCGTACCAATTGATCGCTGCGCGCTCGCCGCCGGAGATCTTGTCGGGGTCGACCAGTACGCGCTCGGCGCCGGCAAGCCCGTCGCGCACGCAGAGCGCGGCGCTCATCTGCCCCGGCGCGCGCCGCAGGTAGAACACCTTGCCCGCTTCCAGCTTGAGCTGCGTGATCGCGACACCGGCGGCCGAAAGCTCGCGAACGCGCGCATGAAGCGCCGCGCGGCCGGGAATGCGCTCGAGCACGGCGCGCGCTTTCGCGTCCTCGCCGCGGAAGAAGGCCTGCGTCTCCGGGCGCGCGCCGTCCTCGAGGAAATGGAACGGATCGGCGATGGGAACGCCGTGCAGGATCCGCGTCTCGTCCTGCGCGTTCGCCAACGGCGCGAGGCCCAGCGCCGCGGCGATGAGGGCCGCGCGGGCACGCCAGGTCATGTCACGAATTGCAGGGCCGCGAGGCGCGCGTAAAGACCGTCCGCCGCCGCGAGCGACGCATGGTCGCCGGTCGCCACGACACGGCCGCGGTCCATGACGACGATGCGGTCGACGGACTTCACCGTGGCGAGGCGATGCGCGATGATGAGCGTGGTGCGTCCCTTCATGAGGCCCTCGAGCGCGAGCTGCACCGCCTTCTCGCTCTCCGCGTCGAGGGCGCTCGTGGCCTCGTCGAGGAGGAGCACCGCGCGGTCGGCGAGGATCGCGCGCGCGATCGCGATGCGCTGGCGCTGCCCCCCGGAGAGCTTCACGCCGCGTTCGCCGAGCGGTGTGGCGATGCCCTGCGAGAGGCCCTCGACGAAATCGAGCGCATAGGCCGCGGCCAACGCTTCGCGCACTTCGGCATCGCTCGCATCGGGCCGGCCATAGCGCACGTTTTCGAGAACGTTCGTGGCGAAGATCACGGGATCCTGCGCTACGACCGCCACCCTGCGGCGCAGTTCCTGCGGATCCGCGGCGCGCGCGTCGACGCCGTCCAGCGCGATGCGGCCCGATGTCGGGTCGTAGAAGCGCAGCAGCAGCTGGAACACCGTCGTCTTGCCGGCCCCCGAGGGGCCCACGAGCGCGACGATCTCGCCGGGCTCGACCGCGAGGGTGAAATGGTCGAGCGCGGCTGTCGCGGGGCGCGACGGATAGAAGAAGGTCACGTCCTCGAAGGCGACGCGGCCCTGCGCGCGCGCCGGAAGCTTCACCGGATCCGCTGGCGCCTTGATGCGCGATTCGGTCGCGAGGATCTCGAGAAGGCGCTCGGAGGCGCCCGCCGCGCGCAGCAGCTCGCCATAGACCTCGACGACGACGAAGGTCGCGTTGGCGACGATCACCGCGTAGAAGATGAACGCGGTGAGGCTTCCCGCGCTCAGCCTCCCGGCGAAGACGTCATGCGCGCCGATCCAGAGCAGGATCCCGACCGAGCCGAACGCGATCACGATCACGGTGGAGATGAGGAGAGCGAGGAAACCCGACCTCTCCACCGCGACCATGAAGACTGACTCGACGCGCTCGCCGAAAGTCCGGCTCTCCCGGTCCTCGTGCGCGAACGCCTGCACCGTGCGGATCTCGTGCAGCGTCTCGTCCACGTGGCTCGACACGTCCGCCACGCGATCCTGCACCGCGCGCGACAACCGCCGCACACGGCTGCCGAGGATCGCAATCGGCAGGAGCGCCACCGGCATCCCGAGCAAGGCGAGGATCGAAAGCTTCACGCTCGTGAAGAACAGCATCACCACGCAGCCCACGAGCGTGATCGCCATCCGCAGCGCGTAGAGCAGCGTGCCCCCCATCACCGCCTCGATCAGCGTCACGTCGTTGGTGACGCGCGAGCCGACTTCGCCGGTGCGCGTGTCCTCGTAGAACGCGGGCGAGAGCGTGAGCAGGTGATCGTAGACGCGGCGCCGCAGGTCGGCGGTGAAGCGCGCGCCGATCCAGTACACGGTGTAGACGCGGATCCAGGTGAGCACCCCGAGGGCCGCGATGAGGCCGGCAAGCACGGCGAGGGTCCGGTCGAGCATCGCGGGCTCGCCGCGGGCGAACCCGTCGTCGATCACGAACTTGAGGCCCTGGCCGATCACCAGGACCATCCCGGCGGAAAGCGCGATCGCGACCATCGCGAGCGCGATGCGCGCTCGATAGGGGGCGAGGAAACGAAAGAGCGGGAGGAGGCGAAGAGCGCCTCCCCGGCGCGGCGAATCGATCTTCAGCCGCCGCGCTTGATGATCGGGCGGGAGACCGTGCCCGAGACGCTGAAGCTGCCGCGATCCTGCGCCACCTGGGAGCGGATCTCGAGCGACGCGCGGCCGGCGAGGCTGCCGTTGGTCCCGACATCGAAGGTGCCGTTGCCGCGCAGCACCCCGCCCTGCAGGGTCACCTGGCGGAAGCTCGAGCGATGGTCGCCGGCGCCGAACTCGCCGCTGATCTCGTTGAACTTGGTGACGCCGGCCCGCTGCCCGGCGGCATCCGATTGCATCACCGCCACCAGGTCGACGTTGCTGAGCGACCCGTCGCTCAGCTTGAAGCGGCCCTTCACGTTGGGCGCGCCGAAGAGCGCCTCGGCCGTCGGGGCTTCCGCGACCACGTTGAAGGTGCCGTCGAGCTTGCCGGTGATCGCGATGTTCTTGGTGAACGAGCCGATGAGCTGGTCGGCATGCAGCTTCGCGAGCGTGAGCTCGGATTCGAGCCGCACGTTCGCGCCCCACGTCGCGCGCAGCGACCCACTCACCTTGCCCTCCATGGCGAACGCCTCGAACTCGGGCACCACGATCTGGTTGCCGGCGAGCGTGCCCTTCATCTGCACGCTGCTCACCTGCAGCGGCACGCCGATGGGCAGGGTGAAGTTGCGCGCGGTGAAATCGAGGTCCATGCCGGCCTCGGCAGGTTTCATCGCCAGCGTCCATCCGCCGCTCGGCCCCAGCAGCCGCGCAACAGTGAGCGCGCCCTTCTTGCTGAACGTGAGCTCCGCTTCGAAAGGCTCGATCGCCGGACGGATGTCGAGCTTCACGCCGCGCAAGCGGATCGAGGTGATCTCCCCCGTCTTGCCCTCGACGTTGCCCCACACGAGGATTCGGCGCACGGCCTCCGGAGTGAGCGACACGTTGTCGAGCTCGATCGAGTGGATCGTCGGCCGCTCGCCGAAGAGCGTGGGGAGATCCATGTAGATGCGTCCGCTCACGGACTTGGCGTCGAGCTGCTTGCCCACCGCCAGGTTCTCGAACTTGAGGTGCGGCGTCGGGTACGCCTGGAACTTGAGCGTGGTGATCGACACGTCGTCCTGCAGCCAGCCCGACATGGTGCGTTCGATCTTGGTGGCGTAGCCCCGCAGCGGGACTACATGCAGGAGGACGATGCCGAGAATGAGCGCGGCGACGAACGCCACCGCGAGGGGCTTGGCGATGCTGCGCCGGCGGCGAAAGACCTTCTTGGCCGGCTGCCCTTCCGGGGCTTCCTCGTCGGCATCGACCTTGGTGCGCAGGATGTCGGCGATCTCGCGCGCCTTGCGCTCCTGGTCGGCGCGCATCTTCGCATCTTCGTCCAGCTCGGCCTTGGCCTTCGCCTCCATGTAGGCGCGCGCCTGCGCCTTGCCTTCGAGCTCGGCGCGCTTCTCCATGTCGCCTTCGATCTCGGCCTGCACCCGCGCCCGCGTATCGGATTCGACGGTCTCGCGCGCCTTCGACTCGATGCGCGCGCGCATCTCCGCTTCTTCCTTCGCCTTGCGCGCGCTGTCGACTTCCTCCTGCAGCTCACGCTCGCGCTGCTCCGCTTCCTCGGCGTCGACTTGCGCGCGCGCCTGCGCCTCGAGCATGACCTGGCGCTGCGCCTCGAGGCGCTGCGCCACTTCCTGCTGCTCGCGCGCCTTCGCTTCGGACTCTTCGCGCACGCGCGCTTCCGTGCGGCGCAGTCGGCGTATTTCCTCCTCGGCCTTGGCACGCGCCTCGCCTTCCGCAGTGGCGCGCGCCTCGGCTTCGGCACGCAGCTTTGCCTCGCGGTCGGCGCGTTGGCGCTGGTCCTGTTCCGCCTTCTTGCGCGCTTCCGCTTCGGCCTGCGCGAGAACCTCGCGCTCCTCGCGCATGCGCTCCTCGAGCTCCGACTTCGCCGCGAGGCGCGCCTCGGCCATGATCTGCGCTTCCATCTCGGCGCGCGTCTTCTCCTCGAATTCGTTGCGCAGCAGCTCCTCCACCTCCTGGCGGATGCGGCTCTCGATCTCGTCTTTGAGGCGCGCCTTCATTTCCGCCTCGGCGCTCGAGGCCTCCTTGGCCTGGCGCTTGACCGCCGCGTCGGCTTCCGCACGCGCCTTGGCGAGCGCCTGCGCTTCGGCTTCCGCCCTGGCGCGCGCTTCGGCGAGCGCCTTCGCTTCCTGCTCCGCCTTCTGGCGCAGCTCCTGGAGCGCGCGCGACTCCTCCTCTTCCTTCACCTTGCGCTGGGCCTCCGCGCGCGCCTGCTGCTCGGCGAGCGCCTTGCGCCGCGCCTGCTCCTCGCGCACCTTCGCCTCGAGCTCCGCGCGCGAGCGCTCGTTGGCCTCGCGCTCGGCCTTGGCGCGCAGCTCCGCGAAGCGCTTCGACTCTTCCTCTTCCTCGGCCTTCTGCACGGCGGCGGCGCGCGCCTGCTGCTCGGCGAGCGCCTTGCGCCGCGCTTCGTCCTCGCGCATCTTCGCGTCGAGCTCGGCCCTTGCGCGCTCCGACGCTTCCTTTGCCTTGCGCGCCTGCTCCATCGCGCGCTGCTCGGCTTCGGCTCGCGCTTTCGCTTCGGCCTCGGCACGGGCGCGCGCCTCGGCTTCCGTCTTCGCGCGCGTGCGCGCCGCTTCGTGCGCCTGCTCCTTCGCTTTCTTCTCGACCTCGGCGGCCTTCTGCTGGCGCACGAGCTCGCCCACGTCATTGGCTGCGGAGGCCACGACGCGCTGTGTGGCGCCGGGGGCGATCTTGCCGGGCGCGGTGAAATCGAAAACGTCTTCGGTGGCGAACGGGTCGGCCTCGTCCTTGCGCACCTCGAAGATGCGCGCGAAGCCGTCCTTCAGGAGCTTGGTGATCGCGATCTCGGCAGGTCCCTTGTCCATCTCGACCTTCTCCATGATCTCGCCGAGGTTGGACTTGCCGTCGATGACCTTGAGGACCTTCATCAGGTCCTTCGAAAGGGAGGCGGACTTCTGGTTGACCTGCGTAATGCCTTTCGCGGTCTTGGTGAAAACCGTGTTGCGATCCATCCGTTTTCCCCGCCTTTTGGGTGCCTGACTGCAGGGCGCAATAATGGCATGAATTCAGGACGTTGGAAATCAAGTGAGGTAGCGCACAAAGGCGCTTTCCGTACTCGCGCACACAGAACCCTGCGCGCGCTCCATGGTCCCATCGGATGCGCCTGTCGTCCCCTTGCGCGGCCGGTGCGTTAAAGGGGGCGTCCCAAGATGAAACAATGCGGCAATACCCGCTCGGAAAGGTGACCACCATGCGACTCGTCCCCACGCTTCTCTTTGCGCTCGTCTCCGTCCTCCCGCTCGCGGCCCAGGCGCAGGATCCGCCCGGCCGCGTCGCAAGGCTCGCGCACACCGAGGGCTCCGTGTCCGTGTACATGGATCCCGAGCTCGGGTGGGAACCCGGCTACGTCAACACACCGCTCACGTCGGAGAACTCGGTGTGGACGGACGCCGACGGGCGCGCCGAAGTGCGCGTCGGCGGCATGGCGTTGAGGCTCGACGAGACCACGCAGCTCGACATCGCCGCGCTCGCCGACGATGCCCTCGACGCGACCGTCGTCCGCGGCTCGCTGAACGTGCGCATCCGCCACTACCTCCCCAACGACCGCATCGTGATCAGCACTCCGCAAGCGCGATTCGTCCTTCTCGCCGAGGGCCGCTATCGCATCGACGCGGACCCCGAGCGCGGCGATTCGCGCCTCACCGTCTTCAGCGGTCGCGCCGCGCTGGAAGGCGATCGCGGCCGCATCGCGGTTCCCCTGGGCAATTCCGTCGTCGTCTGGGGCGAGCGCCCCTCGTACGCGATTCAACGCGCCCTGACGACGCCGTTCGACCGCTGGGCGGCCGCGCGCGACGAGCGCTGGATCGAGAGGCGCGCGACGCAGTACGTCTCCGCATACATGACCGGCTACGAAGACCTCGATTCCAACGGCGAATGGGTCCAGGAGCCGGACTATGGCCCGCTGTGGATCCCGACGCGGGTCGACAGCGGTTGGGTGCCGTATCGCGACGGCCACTGGGCCTGGGTGCGTCCATGGGGTTGGACCTGGATCGACGACCAGCCCTGGGGCTATGCGCCGTTCCACTATGGGCGCTGGGTATACGTGCGTGATCGTTGGGCCTGGTATCCGGGCAAGCGTATCGAGCGTCCGGTGTGGGCGCCCGCGCTTGTCGCATTCGTCGGCGGCTCCGGATGGAGCGTCGGCGTGAGCGGCCGCAACGCGCCCGTCGTCGGGTGGTATCCCCTCTCGCCCTTCGATCACTACCAGCCGTGGTATCGCACCAATGCCGCCTACGTGAACCGCGTCAACGTGAACGTCACTTTCACCGATCGCGATCGCGCGTTCCGCTACGCCGAGCGCCAGCGCGAGTACAGCCGCGTGCAGGCGTCGACCGTCGTGCAGCGCGATGCGCTGTTGACGCGTCGTTCGGCGCGGCAGGCGATGGTGCAGGTGGCTCCGGAAGTTGTCCGGCAGCAACCCGTGGCGCAGCAGCCGACCACGATGTTGCCTTCGCGAAACGATGTCGTGCGCGCACGCGCCGCGGCGCCGACCCCGTCCGCGCCGAGCGCGGCTTCAACGGCACGGCCCGGCACATCCGGCGCCGCGGCCACTGCGCGCCAAGGCGTGCCCGGGGTCGCCCCCGCCGCGCCGGTGCTTCCGCCGCCCGCGCAGCGCCCGACGTTCGCGCGCGAGCAGCGTGCCCCGGCTCCGCAAGCAGCCCCCGCCGGGGCAACGCCGCCGCCTCCCGAAGCGGTGACGCGCGCCTTGCCGCCAGGCCAGGCGGTCAACCGCTTCGGACCGGAAGCCCAGCCCCCGGCGCCCGGAACACCGCCGTCGGCGAAAGGGCAGGAGGCGCACGAGAAGCGCGATGCGCGTGCGGACCAACGCGAGCAGGAACGGGCTGCGCAACAGCAGCAGGAGCGCGCCGCGCGCGAGCAGCAGGACCGGGCCGCACGCGAGGCTCAGCAACAGCAGCAGCAGCGCGCGACGCAACAGCAACAGCAGGAGCGCGCGATGCAACAGCAACAGCAGGATCGTGCGGCCAAGGAGCAGCAGGATCGCGCCGCCCGCGACGCGCAGCAACGTGATGCGCAGCAACGCGCGGCGCAGCAGCAACAGCAGGAGCGCGCGGCGAAAGAGCAGCAGGATCGTGCCGCGCGCGATGCGCAGCAACGTGATGCACAGCAGCGCGCAGCGCAGCAGCAACAGCAGGAGCGCGCGGCGAAAGAGCAGCAGGACCGTGCCGCGCGCGATGTGCAGCAACGTGATGCACAGCAGCGCGCAGCGCAGCAACAGGAGCGCGCTGCGAAAGAGCAGCAGGACCGTGCCGCGCGCGAAGCTCAGCAGCGAGCGGCACAACAACAGCAACAACAGCAACAACAGCAGCAACAGCAGCAGCCACAACAACAGCAGCAACGCGCGCAACCGCCGGCCCCGCCGCCGCGGGCCGAACCCGCGCCGCCGCCACAGGCCCAGCCGCAGCCTGCGCCCCCGCCCGCCCGCGGCCGCGAAAAAACCGACAAGGAAAAGGCGGACGAGGAAGAAAAGAACAAGGGCCGCGGCCGCTAGGAATCCGTCACCTCAACAAACGCCGGCTCGCGCCGGCGTTTTTTTTAGAAGCACCAGCGAAAGGAAAGGAAGTACACCATCATCTCGGGCGTGAGGTAGCCGCGGAAGATGACCCAGGAGAGCGCGGCGAAGGCGCAAACCGCGAGGACGACCCAGAGCGACTGCCGGGTGCGCACGCTCATCGCGCGAGCGCCGGCGTGGCCCGCATGATCGGGCGCTCGTTGATCGGCGCGCACACCACGGCCGCGAAGACGCCGAGGCCGATCGAGATCCACCACGCGAGGTCATAGCTGCCCTGGCGCGTGAAGATCACTCCGCCCAGCCATGCACCCAGGAACCCACCGATCTGGTGGCCGAAGAAGACCAGGCCGGTAAGCATCGAAACGTGCTTCAACCCGAAGATCTGGGCGACCAGCGCTTGCGTCAGCGGCACAGTCGAAAGCCAGAGCAAACCCATGGCGAAGGCGAATGCGTACAGCGTGATCGGAGTCTTGGGTGCGAGAAGCAGCAGCACGATGAGCAGGGAGCGTAGCGCGTAGATCCAGGTGAGGAGCCACTTCTTGCTCGCCCTGCCGCCGAGCCAGCCCGCGCCATACGAGCCGAAGATGTTGCCGAATCCGATGAGCGCGAGCGCGGTCATGCCCACCAAGGCGCTCATCCCCGCGTCCTGCACGTAGCTCGGAAGGTGCAGCGCAATGAACGCGGTGTGCACGCCGCAAACGAAATAGCTCCAGAAGAGATAATGGAAGCTGCGCTGTCCCACCGCTTCTCCGAAGGCTTCGCTCGCGCTCTGGTTGGAAGAATGGCCTTGGACGTGCTGCCCGGCGAGGCCGGCGGCGAGCGGAACGATGAGCGCCACGGTGGCGGCGAGCACGAACAGCGCCGCGTACCACCCGAGGCCGGTGATGAGAGCCTGTCCGTACGGAACCATCGCGAATTGCCCGAACGATCCACCCGCGCTCGCGATCCCCAGCGCGACGCTGCGCTTCTCGGGCGAGACCACCTTCGAGACCACGCCGAGGACCACGCCGAACGTCGTCCCCGAAAGGGCGAGCCCGATCAGCAGGCCCGCGGACAGCCCGAAGACCGCAGGAGTCGACGAGAACGCCATCGTCATGAGCCCGAGCGCGTAGACGAGTGCGCTCGTCGCCAGCACGCGGCCCGCTCCATAGCGATCGGCGATCGCACCGGCGAACGGGACCGAAGCGCCCCACAGCAGGTTCTGCAGCGCGATCGCGAACGCGAAATCGTCGCGGCTCCAGCCGTTGGCGAGCGTCATCGGGGGCAGCAGCAAGCCCATGGTCTGGCGCACGCCCATCGCGAGCATGAGGATCAACGCCGCGCAAATCAGGACGCTACGAGTGCTTTTCATCGCACTCCCATGCTGCCCAATCGATCCGCGCGCCACAAGCGATTTGCGCTCATCGCCTTCATGCCCGGCGCTCATGCAGCCGCGTCCTGCGCGTAGGTACGCCCCTGCGCGTAGGTACGCCCCTGCGCGTAGGTACGCCCCTGCGTAAGTACAATCCGTAACATACCGAAAGAGACGACGCATTGCCGCTCGCGCGGGTCCGGCGCAAACTCATTTCGATGAAATCCTCCGCGTTCTTCGCGCTCGCCGCACTGGCAGCCGTCGTCATCGGCTCGCCGCCGGCGGCCGCGCATTGCCGGTGGGAATGGTTCTGCAGCGGCGAGGGCTCATGCAAGCAAATGCCGCTGTGCGATTCGATCCGGGAGACGCCCCCACCCAGGCCGGACAGCCAACCGCCGGCGATGCCGCCCATCGCCATGCGCCCACAAAAGGTGCCGGCGCCGATGGGCACCCTCTCGTGCGAGCACATCATGCGCCAGTCGACGAACGGCAAATGGCATTGGGTCGAGATGTGTTTCTGCACCGATGCGAGCCGCTCGCCGGACCCGACGCCGCCGTTCGCGCACATCGTGCGCTGCGAATACGCACCCTGAGAGGGCGAACGCGCGCTACTTGATGCGGCGCGGCGTGAACTCTTCTTCGATCGACTCGTGGTAGTAGCTCGCCGGGGAGGGCGAGGTCATGAGCCGGCGGTAGACCTCGGGCGCGATGTTCGAATACTCGAAAGTGCCGGTCGTCGTTTCCACGACGAGCTTGCGGTTGCGCTCGTCGTACCCCGCCGCCTTCAGGCCCGCGGCGTTGAGGCGCTTCATCTCCATTGGGCTCTAATCCTCGATGTGGTCGAGAATGCGCTCGATCTCCTGGCGATGCTCGCCGTCGTGCGCGTCGACGAGGATCACCAGGTCGGCGAGCGTGATGCGCCTGGCGTCGAAAGTCGCCTCGCGCTTCAAGTCGTCGGGCGAGAGCGCCGCGAGCACGGCGAGAAGCTCGCGCCGCGCCGCGGCGAAATCCTGCGCCGCTGCCTGCGCGTCCTGGCTCGCATAATCGCGCGCTTCGGCCACCGCCTGCCCATCGAAGGGCTCGAGCGCGGGCGCCTTCTCGCTCAGGATGCGCCTCATCCTCACGAGATAGCCTTCGCGCTCGAGATCGCGCAGGTGGCACGCGTGCTCGACCAGCGCGAACGCGTCCTCGGACGGACGCATCGCGAAATTATCCTCGCCGGCCTCGTGCAGTGCGGCTTCGAGAAACGCGGGCATCGCGCCGAGCCGTTCGAGCGTCGCGGCCCATCCCGCGCGCGGCGTGTCGGGGGCGTTCATGAGCCTATTCTAGGCCGCTACTTGGCGGCTCGATCGCCCCAAAGCTGCCGCAACCGCGCGTCGCGCCCGCAGCCGTTGCGGTAGAACTGGTAGCGCACCGGGTTCTTCTTGTAGAAATCCTGGTGATCGTCCTCGGCGGGATAGAACACGCCCGCCATCTCGATGGGCGTGACGATCGGCTCCTTGAAGGGCTTCGACTTCTCGAGCGCAGACTTCGACGCCTCCGCGGCCTTTCGCTGCGCGTCATCGTGATAGAAGATCGCGGTGCGGTATTGGCTTCCCGAGTCGCAGAATTGCCGATCCTTGACCGTCGGATCGACATTCACCCAGAACACCTCGAGCAGCTTCTCGTAGCTCACCTTCTTCGGGTCGTAGACGACCTGCACCACTTCCGCATGGCCGGTCGCGCCGGAAGACACTTCCACGTAAGTGGGATTGAGCTTGCGCCCGCCCATGTATCCGGAGATTGTCGCCACGACCCCGGGGAGCTTGTCGTACGGCGGCTCCATGCACCAGAAACAGCCGCCCGCGAAAGTGGCGACCGCGTGGCCTGGCGGCACGACGACAGGCGCCGCCAACGACGCGGCCGAGAGCAGTGCAAGCAACGAGGCGAATAGGGATTTCATTTGCGGATATCCGAGAATGGGTACAGGTGGGTCGCGGAGCGCGGCGGCGCCTTACCGGGAGTGCATTTGCGCATCATGCCATCGGGCAAGAAGGAGCTGCGCCGCGATGGCGCCGCAGAGCGCGAGGAACATGTCCCACTGCGTGTCCCAGACGTCGCCCTGCGTGCCGAGGAAGGCTTCGGCCGCGGTCCCGGAGGCGACCGCCACCCACCACTCGACCAGCTCGTAGAGCGCGCTCACCGCGAGGCAGATGCAGGTAATGACGAAGAAGAGCCAGCCGCCGGACCTGACCACCGCGTGGCGCAGCAGGATCTCGCGCGCCACCATCGCGGGAACGAAGCCCTGCGCGAAATGACCGACGCGATCGTAATAGTTGCGTGCGAGCCCGAATTCGTCGCGCAGGTGGTTGAAGAGCGGCACCTCGGCATAGGTGTACTTGCCGCCCACCATCAGGATCGCCGCGTGGATCGCGATGAGCGAAAGGACGAGGGGCGTGAAGCGCCAGCGCGGGTAAGCGAGAGCGATCAGCGCTCCGGCGATCGGCACCGGGGCGATTTCAAGGAGCCAGGTGAATCGATCCTTGGGCATCCACGCCGACCAGGCGAGGATCGCGAGGACGGCGACGAGCATGGCCGCGTGCCAGCGCGGCGAGGCTTGCTCCGGAGTCATGACCGGCGCTCCCACAGCCACGCCGCACCGCGAACCCCGCTGGCGTCGCCGTGAGCCGGCGGCAACAGCCGCGTGCGGATCTCATCCGACAATACGTGCGCGCCCCAGAGTGCCGGCACGCGCCGGTAAAGCGACTCCAGCTTCGACAGGCCGCCGCCCAGGACGATCGCGTGCGGATCCAGCACGTTGACGATCGACGCGAGCGCGCGTGCGAGACGCTCCTCGTAGCGCTCGAGGGTGGCGCGCGCGGCGGTGTCGCCCTGCGCCGCTCGCCCCGCGATCGCATCCGCCGTCACACGCTCGCCGTTCACGCGAGCGTGGTCGGCCGCCAGTCCGGGTCCGGACAAATACGTCTCGATGCATCCGCGCCGGCCGCAATAGCATTGCGGCAGCGGATGGTCGCCGGCGCTCGGGAGCGGCAGCGGGTTGTGGCCCCATTCGCCCGCGATCGCATTGGCGCCGGTCACCACGCGCTCGTCGATCACGATGCCGCCGCCCACGCCGGTGCCGAGGATCACCCCGAAGACAATAGGCTCGCCGCGCGCCGCGCCGTCGATCGCCTCCGAGAGCGCGAAGCAGTTGGCGTCGTTCGCCATGCGCACCTCGCGTCCGAGCCGCGCCTCGAGGTCCTCCTTGAGCGCTCGGTCGTTGAGCACGATGGAGTTCGCGTTCTTCATGCGCCCGGTCGCGAGAGAAAGCGCGCCGGGAGTCGCGACGCCCACGGTCGCCGTGACATCGAGCGAGCGCTCGGCCTTCTCCACCAGCGATGCGATCGCCTCGACCGTCGCGGCGTAATCGCCCGCCGGCGTGTCGACGCGTTCGCGATGGCGCATCGCTCCCCCGTCGTCGAGCGCCGCGATCTCGATCTTCGTGCCTCCCAGGTCAACGCCTATTCGCATGACCATGAATCCAACGCCTTTCCCGCATAGCGGGCCGAAACCAGTACACTGGGCGAAACAAGCAAGAATCATAGCCGGACGCACAATTCCGGCCTTTCAGAATACGGGGAGCTCGGGATCGTGAACGTCATACGCGCCGCAATGGCCGTCGGGGCGCTCGTCGCCATGGTGGGGGCGGACGCCGCTTTCACCACCCCACCGACCGCCACCATCGCCCATTGGCGCAACAACGCGACCGCCGCGTACTCGCTCATGCACGACGATGCTTGCGACGCCTTCAAGGGCCCGAGTCCGCCCGCACACGGCACGTACGGTCTCTTCGATCATTGGCAGGAAGCAGCGCAGCGCGGCCTCCCGATCGGCATCGGAGCGATCGGTTCGGAATGCCTCTACCCGCCCGAGACGCTCACCTTCCTGAAGGCGACGCTGGCAGCGCATTACGAACTCATCAGCCATTCCTATTTCCACTGCGACCATACGCTCGCTCCCAGTGCCTGCATGGTGTGGAGCGACGCGGCCAACGGTGGCGCCGGGGGCGAAGTCCCGCTGCCGACCGCCTACCCGGAGCTGCAGCTCGACACGCGCCAGAAGCTCATCGATTACGAGATGGGCCAGTCGAAGTCGCTCTTCGGGGACCCCAGCTTCTCCGCGGCCGCCGTGAACTTCTATGCGTTTCCGGAGGATCACTTCGACTCCCTTGCGGTGAGCCGCCTCGCGCCGGCAGGCTACCTGGGAGCGCGCGGCGGCAACCGCGCGCTCGGCAACATCAATCGGTGGAACATCGATCCGGACCCCGCGTCCGGCGACGAGCTCATCGACTTTCATGTCCTCTTCGACGAATACAACGCGAACGACGTGATGGGGAACCCGGCGAACACGTCGGACTACGATCCGCCTTCTCTCGCCAACTACCTCAACGACGTGGTAACCGGCGGCCTGGGTGGCTGGGGCATGCAAGTGCTCCACGGCATCGCGGACCTGTCTTTCGGCACCGTGGGCCTCGCCCTCTATCAGAGCCACCTCGACACGGTGCTGTCGCTGCAGAGCCAGGGCAAGCTCTGGGTCGCCACGCCCACCGACGTCATCAAGTACCGCCGCACGAATTACCACTGCGGCGACTCACGCGGCGTCGCCGATGCGGTCGTGACGATCGGCCTCGACGGAAACCTCCAGTTCGCCGGGCTCGCCGATCCCAAGTGCGCGGTCTACGCGACGGTGGTTACCGTGGCGATCACGCTGCCGGCCGGCGTCGACGCGATCACCGCCACGCAGAACGGGCAGGCGCTCGGCGTCATGGCAACCGCCACTCCCGGCAAGGTGCTGCTCAACGCCAATCCGATGCTCGGCGTCGTCAACATCCAGCCTGTGGCCGGGCCGCAGGCCCCGGTCATCAGCAGCGCCGCGACGACGACATTTACCGTTGGCGTGCCGGGCGCATTCGTGGTGACTGCCACGGGCAACCCCGCTCCCACATTCTCCGTTGCGGGCGTGCTGCCGGCCGGTCTTGCGCTGAATCCGATCACCGGAGTTCTCTCGGGTACGCCGCTCGTTGCGGGAACTTATCTGCGCAACGTCTCGGCGGCCAACAGCGTCCCGCCGAATGCGATCCAGGCCTTCACGCTCGTGGTGAACAAGGGCAACCAGGCGATCGCTTTCGCTCCCTTCGACGGGCTGAACCTCGCAGAGGTCGATTCGATCGGCGCCACCGCGACCTCGGGGCTTCCCGTCTCGTTCAGCAGCGCAACGCCCAGCGTGTGCACGGTCTCCAACATCGATGTCACGGTGACCGGCATCGCCGTCGGCGCGTGCACGATCCATGCGAACCAGGTGGGAGACCTCAACTGGAACGCCGCGCCGACCGCGACGCTCACCTTTTTCGTCAAGGGCAACCAGGCGATCACTTTCGGCGCCGCGCCCGCGCTCGTTGTCGGCGGCACCGGCGGCGTCAGCGCGTCCGCGACCTCCAACCTGCCGGTCGCCTTCACCAGCTGGATTCCGGACATCTGCACCATTTCCGGCAACGTCGTGACCGGCGTCGCGGTGGGCGACTGCGTCATCGCGGCCAACCAGGGCGGGAGCGATTTCTACCATCCCGCCAACGAGGTCACGCAGACTTTCGCGGTCGGCAAGGGAAGCCAGACCATCGCCTTCGGCGCCGCGCCATCGGTCGCCGTCGGCGGCGTCGGAGCAGTGAGCGCAATTGCAAGCTCGGGCTTGTCCGTCGTATTCAGTTCGAAGACATCGGGCACCTGTTCAGTCGCGGGGAATGTCGTGAGCGCAATCGCAGTGGGCAGCTGCACCATTGCGGCCAACCAGGACGGCGGCTCGCAATATCAACCGGCGCCGGAAGTCACGCAGACGTTCGCGGTGACCGCAAACACGGGAAATTACGGGTTGACCGTCTTGAAGTTCGGAGATGGCGGGGGGACAGTGACGTCCACGCCGGCCGGCATCGACTGCGGCTCCCATTGCGCGGCGAATTTCGACTCGCGCACACCGGTCGCGCTCACTGCCGCGCCGGCCGCAGGCTCGGTCTTCACCGGATGGGGCGGTGCCTGCGCGGGAAAGGCGCCGTGCAACTTGACGATGGACGAAGCGAAGATCGTCGGCGCGAACTTCGTTCTCTCCGCGAACGCGCCTCGACTGGCCAATCTCTCGACGCGCGGCCAGGTGCTCACCGGCAACGACGTGATGATCGCCGGATTCATCATCGGCGGCGCGACGGCGAAGACGCTCGTGGTCACCGTCGCCGGCCCGTCGCTCGCCAACTTCGGCATCGCCAATCCGTTGGCCAACCCGACGCTCACCCTGGTGCGCTCCTCGGATAACTCGGTCATCGCCACCAATGACGATTGGCAGGGCGCGGCCAACGCGGCGCAGATCCAGGCGAGCGGCTTCGCGCCGAGCAATGCGCTCGAGCCCGCGATCATGATGACACTCGCGCCGGGCGCCTATACGGCGATCGTGCAAGGCACCGGTGGCACCGGCACAGGCCTCGTCGGTGTGTTCGAGGTCGACCACCCCGAAGCGCCCCTCATCAATATCTCGACGCGCGGCCAGGTGCTCACCGGCAACGACGTGATGATCGCCGGCTTCATCATCCAGGGCAGCAGCCCGCAGACGGTGGTGATCAATGTCGCCGGGCCGTCGTTGGCCAACTTCGGAATCACCAATCCACTCGCCAATCCGACGCTCACCCTGGTGCGCTCTTCGGACAACGCGGTCATCGCGACCAACGACAACTGGCAGAGCGCGTCAAATGCAGCGCAGATCCAGGCGAGCGGCTTCGCGCCGAGCAATGCGCTCGAGCCCGCGATCATGATGACGCTGGCACCCGGCGCCTATACGGCAATCGTCCAGGGCGCGGGAGGCGGAACGGGCGTGGGCCTGGTGGGAGTGTTCACCACGCCCTGATTGCGGACCGGCGTCGACGCGCGCGCGCCCTCAGCCTAGAGGCGCCGCAGCGCCAAGCGCCCCTGCGACCTGGCGCGTCGCGCCGTTGGGCATGGCGATCTCGCCGCCGATCAGCGCGGACTGGATCTGTTCCGCCGTCGGGCGCGCGATTCCGAGCCGTGAAAGTGACTGCTGCGCCGACGCGAGTGCCGCGCGAATGCCGGCGTAGCCCATCGTTCGGCCGGGCGTGAAGCCGGCAAGGCTGACACTGCGGTCGGCAGCCGCGGTTACGAGCGTAATCGAGGTGCCGCCGCGCAACCCGTTCACGATCGCATCGGCGTTGGACCTGCCGCCCGCCCATCCGGCGTATTGCGCGGCGAGACGCGAGAAGTCTCCGGGTGGGCTTTCGGCCCACGCGGGCGCGGCGGCGACGAGAGCCGCGCAGAGGGCGGCGCGAAGCAGGCGTTGCGATTTCATGGCGATCTCCTCTTGATGCATCCACTATGGCGAGCGCGCGAACCTCGGGTCAGTCAGCCGCCTCCGAGCGGCGAGTGGGTCTATCGCGAGGCATCCGGTCGGCGCCCTCCTACCGTTGCAGCTGAAATGCCACACGCCAAGGGTTGTGTGGAACGATAGTGGCGGCAAGAAGCCAGGGAGAACAAAGAGAAATGCTTCGCAACCGATTCCTGCGCCAGATTTCGTTTCGCACCAAGGTCGTCGCGCTGCTGCTCGCGGTGGAGGCGATGGTGCTGGGAATCCTCATGTGGCACGGCGCGGTGCTCGAGCTGCAGCGCGTTGAGCGCGACTTCCAGGCCGACCTCGCCCAGGTCCGCCCGCTTCTCAACGCGGCGGTCGAGACGCCCATCGAGACGGGCGACATCGCATCGCTGCAGCGCATTCTCGACGACTCGCTGAATTCCAAGGGCACCCGGTATCTGGTCGCGAAGGACCGCAACGGCAATCTCCTCGCGGCCGCCGGCATTGGCGGCACCGCGTTGCCCCGGCTGGATGCCGCGCTCGAGGACGCGTTCGACGACCTTCGCTACGACACGGTGGTGCCGCTCGCGTCGCGCGGCCGGCCACTCGGCGTTCTCTACATGGGCATTTCGCTCGAGCGCGAGATGAAGGCGCTCAACGACGCCTTCCGCGAGAACGCCTACCGCTCGGCGAGCGCGTTCTTCATCTCCGTGCTCCTCTTCCTCGCGGTGATCCAGCCGTTCGCCCACCGGCTCGGGCGGCTGCAGCGCGCCGCGGAGCGCATCGCCGCGGGCGACTACGCCGTGGAGATCGACGACGCCGACACCGACGAGGTCGGCAAGCTCGCGCGCGCTTTCCTTCGCATGACCGATGTGGTGCGCGCGCGCGTGGACGACCTCGAGAAAAGCCGCGAGGAGTTCCATGCGATCGCCGACTACACGTATGACGTCGAATGCTGGGTGAACCCCGAAGGCAGGCTCCTCTGGATCAATTCATCGGTGCAGCGCCTCACCGGCTACACCGCGGGCGAATGCATGGCGGCCACGCAGTTTCCGTGGTTTCCGCTCGAGGCCGAGGACATGGTGCGCGTGCACGTGGAATACCAGCGCGCGCTCAAGCAGCAGACCACGCAGACCGGATTCGAATTCCGCATCGTGCGCAAGGACGGCCAGGTCGAGTGGGTCTCCAACTCGTGGCAGCCCATCTACGGCATCGATGCGCAGTTCCTGGGCTTGCGGCTCAGCTTCAACTCGATCCAGGTCCTGAAGAACGCCGAGCTCGACCTGCGCCAGACGCTCTCGCAGCTCAAGGAGGCGAACGTGCTGCAGTCGGCGACCGCGCACGACCTGCGCGCCGAGCAGTCGCGGCTCCTGTCACTGCTTTCCGCGATGAGCTTCGGCGTGGTCTTCGTCGACCGCGGCCAGCGCATTGTCTATGCGAATCCCGCGTTCACCGAGATCTGGTCGATCCCGGGGAGCGAACCGCTGCTCGGCATCAATCTCTTCTACGTCCTCAAGCACGCCGACGACGCGGTCGTCGAGCAGGAAACTTTCCCCGCGCGGCTCGCGGAGCTGATGTCGGACCGGCGCGGCGCCTCGATGGTCGAGATCCGGCTCACGTCCGGGCGCATCCTCAAGATGCAGGTCTGCCCGGTGCTGGACGAATCGAACGAGTTCCAGGGCTCGGTGCTGATCTACGAAGACGTCACGCAGGCGCGCGAGGCGCAGAACCAGCTCGCGTTCCTCGCCGAGCGCGACCCGCTCACCGGCCTTTTCAACCGCCGCCGCTTCGAACGCGAGCTCGCCGAGCGCATCGAGGCCGCCACGCGCGCGAACGAGCGCGTCGCCCTCTTCTTCTTCGACCTCGACGAATTCAAGAGCGTGAACGACCTCTTCGGCCATCGCATGGGCGACCAGGTCCTGCTGCAGGTCGCGGGCGAGATCCGCGCGCAGCTGCGCCGCAGCGAATTCTTCGCGCGCATCGGCGGCGACGAGTTCGCGCTCGTGGTGAACCACGCGGACGACGAGCAGATCCGCTCCCTCGCCGACCGGCTCATGGCGGTGATCGGGCAGCTTTCGGTTCAGCTGGGCGAAGTGCGCCTCTCGCTCACCTCGAGCCTCGGCATCGCCATCTCGCCCGATCACACGCGCGACGCGCTCGAGCTCATCTCGCACGCCGACGCCGCGATGTACCAGGCGAAGGACGCGGGCAAGAACACCTGGCGCATCTTCCAGTCGGACCACGCCGCCACGTTGCGGCAGCGCTCGCTCGTCACCTGGAACGACCGCATCCGCCACGCGTTGCGGCACGACGGATTCGAGGTCCACCTGCAGGGCGTGTTCGACACGCGAACGCGTGAGCGCCGCTATAGCGAGGCGCTGCTGCGCATGCCCGACGAGGCGACGGGCCGGCTCCTGCCGCCCTCGCAGTTCATTCCGGCCGCGGAGAAGTCCAACCTCATCATCGATATCGACCGGTGGATGCTGAACGCCGTGATCGAGCAGCTGGCCGCCGATCGCGAGCGCACACCGATCGCGGTGAACGTCTCGGGGCGCTCGCTGAACGAGCCGGAGATCGCGGAGTTCATCGCGCTGCAGCTGATGGAGCGAAATGTGAATCCTTCGCGGCTCATCGTGGAGATCACCGAGACGGCGGCGATCAACGACATGCGCGACGCCCAGCGCTTCATCCAGCGGCTGCACGACATCGGCTGCAAGGTTTCCCTCGACGACTTCGGCGCGGGATTCGCGACCTTCGCCTACATCAAGCAGCTATCCGTGGACGTGCTCAAGATCGACGGCCTCTTCATCCGCAACCTCGCGAAGAGCCGCGACAACCAGGTGTTCGTGAAGGCGATGCTCGACATCGCGCGCGGCTTCAACAAGGCCACGGTGGCCGAGCATGTCGAGGACGACACTTGCCTCGAGATGCTGCTCGCCTACGGCGTGGACATGGTCCAGGGCTTCGCGCTCGAGCGGCCGCAAGCGTCCAACGCTCGCCCCAGCCGCTCGCCCGCGAACCTCTCCGCCCCCGGCGCTGTCCCCCAGCTCCTCGCCGACCGCTGCCGCTGAAACCGGGACACGGCAAGGGGCGGTCCTCTCGGCCCATCCGTGTTTCTGGGAGAATGCGCCGAATGAACGCAGTTATCGTCGCGACGATCGGTGGGGGGTTGCTGCTCGACCAGCATGCGTCGCCCTACGGGCAGATCATCGTGAACGTCGTCGCCTGGCTGGTGTTCCTCGCGCTATGGCAGCGAAGCGAGCCCCGGCAGCGTCCGCAGCTCCTCGCCTGTCTCGTCTTCGCCACCGCGGGCGAAGTATTCCTCTCGCTCGTCTGGGGCCTGTACGAATATCGCCTCGGCAATATCCCGCTCTTCGTGCCGCCCGGACACGTCCTGCTCTTCTTTCTCGGGACCCAAATCGCCGCGCGCCTTCGCGACGGAGCCGAATGGCTGATCGCGGCCGCCACGCTGCCGATGATTGCGGTTTTCGCCGGCATCGGCCGCGACACCCTCGGCCCACTGCTCTTCGCTCTCTTCATCGCATGCATGGCGATATCGCCCTCGCGCAAGCTCTACGCGACGATGTTCGTGCTGTCCCTGGCGATGGAGCTTTACGGGACCTGGATGGGCAACTGGACGTGGTCCGCGCAGGTGCCCTGGCTGGGACTCGCCGCCGACAATCCGCCGATCGCCGCCGGGGCCTTCTACTGCGTGCTCGACTTCCTCGTGGTGACGACCGTCGTCAAAACGGGATGGGGCGAGAGGACCGCCCCCTGGCGTATCCCGGTTTTCAGTCGCCTGCCAGCGCGGGAGGAAAGGCGATGACGGATTCGCACCAGGCGGCGACCTGGAGGGCGCGTTCATCCTCGCGGTAGCGCCCGACGACCTGCAGGCCCAGCGGAAGGCCGCGGGGACCGCGGCCCGAGGGAATCGTCACGGCTGGTAGTGCCGCCTGGGTCCACAGCGAACAGAACGTCGCGTCGCCCGTGCTCGAAAGGCCCTCGGGGGCCTCGCCGGCCGCGGGAATCGTCACGATCGCGTCGCACCCGTCGAAGAGCCTGTCGAGCCAGCGCCGATATTCCTCGCGCCGCGTGCGCGCCCTCGCGTACTGTTCCGGCGTGATCCGATGGCCCCGATCCAGCACCTCGATGAGCGGCGGCGAGAGCCGGATGCGATGGCGCGATTCGATCGTGGCGAAGCTCTTCACGGCGTCGCGCGCCATGATGGTCATCACGTTATCCCACGCGTCGTCGAAGGCGCGCGGCAGCGGGACCTCGCGCACCGACGCGCCCGCGTTCTTGAGCGTGGCCACGCACTCGGCGAAGTTGTTGCGTTGCGCCTCGGTCGCGAGCGGCCATTTGGGAGTCTTCACGACCGCCAACCGCGGCGGCGCGGCCAGCGGCTCGAGCGGCACCCGCAACAGCCGCGTCGCGCCCTTAGTCGCCGTCGCCTCGTCCTTCGAATCGAGACCCATCAGGCACGCGCCGAACCACGCAGCGTCGGCAATTGAGCGCGCAAACACCCCGACCGTATCGAGGGTCGAGCTGAGCGGGTGGATGCCGGTGCGCGATATGGCGCCGAAACTCGGCTTGTACCCCACGACACCGCAAAAGGCCGCGGGGCGGATCACCGATCCGAGCGTTTGCGTGCCGATGGCCACGGGCACGAAACCGGCCGCGACCGCCGCCGCGGAGCCGCTCGAGGAACCCCCCGGCGTATGGGCCGGATTCCACGGATTGCGCGTCTTCCCCGGCTGGCGGTAGGCGAATTCGGTGGTCACGGTCTTTCCCATCACCAGGCCCCCGAGGGCCTCGAGACGGCGCACGACCCACGCGGAGTGGGTCGGCACGTGGTTTGCGAAGATGCGCGATCCCATCCGCGTCGGAATGCCGCGGGTCGCAATGATGTCCTTCACGCCCACGGGTATCCCGAAGAGCGGCAGGTCGGCGAGGATGCCCCCCGCGCGTTCCTCGGCCTCGGCCATGGCGCGCGATGCATCGAACCACTCCCAGGCCTGGATGCGCCCGTCCTGCGCGGCAATGCGCGCCGAGCAGGATTCGACGAGCTCCTGGACCGTGGCGCGGCCTTCGCGATAGGCGCGAAGCATTTCCTGCAAACCGAGGCGAAAGAGATCCATTATGGTTTTATTGTTCGGGCCGCCTCGAAGGTGGGCGGTGAGACCGGTATTTTGCCGACCGGAGGGGGCGCTGGATAGGGGTTAGGCCTCCAGGGCTTCGACTCCGGCCTGCGCCACGACCTCGTCATCGGCCGCTTTCACGCCCGAAACCCCGATCGCGCCCACGATTTCGCCATCGATCCGGATAGGCAGCCCTCCCTGCAGGAACACCATTTTGCCGGGAATGCTCAGGAATGCGGTACGGCCGTTGTTGACCATTTCCTCGAGAACGCGCGTGGGGCGCTTGAAAGCGACCGCCGTGCGCGCCTTGCCGATCGCGGTTTCCACGCTCGACCATTGCGCCCCATCGAGCCGCTGGACGACGATCGGGTGCCCGCCGTCATCGACCACCGCGATCACCACGTTCCACTGATGCTGCAGGGCCGCGGTCTCGCACGCGTCCATCGCCACGCGGGCGGCTTGGAGGGTCAACACTCGCTTTTGCGGAAGCGACGGCGCCATGGCTCGGCCTTCGGCGATCAACGGGCGGGCATCATAACCCGCCCTCCCCGTTTCAGGGGGCGGAGAAACCGCGGGCAAGGAAGGGTTTGCGCCCTTCACCTGAGGTGAGGTAGTCGAGGAACGCGGCGGCTTCAGCCGGAGAGGCCGAAGCGCGGGTGACCGCGCCCGTATAGATGCTGACTTTCTGCAGCTCGGGCGGCAGGAGGCCGACCGCGGTGATGCCTTCGACCGGCAGGATCTCGGTGAACTGGTGCAGCGCAATCTCGACCTCGCCGCGCGCCACCTTCTCGGCGATCATCCCGCCTTCGCCGAATTTCGTCTTCGCGCGAACGGCGTCGCGCACGCCGAGCTTCGCCAGCACCACCTCGTCGACGAATTTTCCGCTGGTGCCGCGCGCGGGATCCATGTAGGTGACCGATTTCGCGTCGACCAGCATTCGCTTCACGGCATCGCTCGTGGAAATGTCGGGAACCGGCGCGCCTTTC
>Ga0209131_1000661_pt1 | contig 24437 bp, 24 predicted proteins | sample GraSoi_2013_40cm_FD_185826 | JGI IMG/M metagenome (GOLD analysis project Ga0209131, IMG submission 185826) | Grasslands soil microbial communities from the Angelo Coastal Reserve, California, USA - Sample 9_17_2013_40cm (SPAdes) (version 2) | ecosystem: Environmental > Terrestrial > Soil >... | reverse complement strand
GTCCGCGTCCGCACGGTAACGCCGGCCGGCAAGGGTGCGCGGCTGCTCAGGCTCGGCCCCTCAGCGCCCCGCCAGCCGCATGTCGCGTTGGCGAATAGATTCACCCGAGTCCGAAGGGAAATCCATGACCACCACCAATCGACCCGCCGCCCAGGCCGGCTCCTACCGGGTCGGGGACCTCGACCTCAACCGGATCGGCTACGGCGCGATGCAGCTCGCCGGCCCGGGCGTCTTCGGGCCGCCGCGCGACCGCGCCGCCGCGATCGAGGTGCTGCGGACCGCGGTCGAGCTGGGCGTCAACCACATCGACACGGCCGACGCCTACGGCCCGTACATCACCAACGAGATCATCCGGGAGGCGCTCTTCCCGTACGGCGACCACGTGCACATCGTGACCAAGGTCGGGGTGGTCCGCGACGAGCGGGGCGGCTGGCTGCCCGGCAACTCGCCTCAGTCGCTGCGCGCGCAGGTGCACGACAACCTCCGCCGACTCGGGCTCGACGTGCTCGACGTGGTCAACCTGCGGACCCTCGCCGGGATCGACGACCGCGCGACGGTTCCGGGCGAGCTGGCTCGGCAGTTCGAGGCGCTGGCCGAACTGCAGCAGCAGGGCCTGATCCGGCACCTGGGCCTGAGCACGGTCAGCCTCGATCAGCTGGCCGAGGCGCAGCGGATCGCCCCGGTGGTGTGCGTGCAGAACTTCTACAACATCGCCAACCGGGCGGACGCGGCGGTGCTGGCGGCGACGGCTTCGCAAGACATCGCTTACGTGCCGTACTTCCCGCTCGGCGGCTTCTCGCCGCTGCAGTCGGACGTGCTGGAGTCGGTCGCCAAGCGGCTCGGCGCGACGCCGATCGCGGTCGCCGAGTCCTGGCTGCTGCAGCGCTCGCCGAACGTCATGCTGATCCCGGGCACCTCGTCGGTCGATCACCTGCGCGAGAACATCGCCGGCGCGGCCCTGACCCTGCCCGCCGACGCCGTAGCCGAGCTGGACAGGATCTGAGCAGCGGACGCCCACGGAAAGGTGTCGTAGCCGGCCGGTTTGCTCGTCCCCACCCAGTACCCCGGGCCTATTACCCGATCCTCGACGAAGCGGCGCGGCGCTGGACAGAGCCGGACAGCTCCTGTCGGCGCATCTCGCTAGCGCAGAACGCGTCACCGCCTAGCGAAAGGCAGAACGCACGCTGTCCTCACAGCCACAGGCGGCAGGTCATGAGGACGATCATGGCGGTCAGACGCTCCCGCGACGATTGCCAGCCTGGCCTCTTCGTCCCGAAGCCATCTAACAGTGCGGGCTGCCAGGGGCGCTGCGGCACGCCTGGTCTGGGAAGCGCTGTCCGTCGATGTCCGCTGGCGTGCATCGCTGCCGGCGGTGATTGTCACTCATTTTGTCACCCGGTCGCTAGGGGACACTCGGAATGGTGGTGGGCTCGCTACGGGGCCTGCCATGGGCGAGGTCGACGTACGCCGTACCACCCTCGAAGATGTGTGACGGGGGTGGTCTGAATGAGAAGGATCTTTGTCAGGGTGCCGGTGGTGTGGATGGTCCGCCGCTGGGGGTCGAAGTGGCCCCATCTGGCGTCCCGGCCGGTGGTGCCGCTGGCGATGATGATGACGACGGGCGGGATCTCGGGATGGCGGGCGCGGATGGCTTGCCAGGTCTCTTCCAGCATGGTCAGCACGCGGCTGGCGGCCTCGGAGTACTCGCCTGGCATGCCGACGTCGGCCCTCGGGGGGGCGGTCGGGCCGGGCCTGCTGTGGCCGTTGCCGTGGGCGTTGTCCTTCAGGTGGGCGGACAGGTATTCGTAGGCTTCGGTGATGCGCCGGAACCGGTCGATGGCCCCGGGATCGGCGTTGTTGCGGTCGGGGTGGTGCTGGCGGGCGAGTTTGCGGTAGGCCTTCTTGACATCGGCCAGGGTGGCGTCTGATGTCAGGCCGAGGATGCCGTAGTAGTCCGCGGTGCTGGCGGTCATGCCGCGTCCTTTCCGTGACGCAGCCGTGCTGCGTGGCTGGCCAGGTCGTCTGCGAGACGCATAGCTGCGTCGCCATGCTTGCGCGAGCCGCGACCGGACCCGCGCTAGGGCCGCGGCGCCGTCATAGCCACGTGTAGCGGCGCCCCGAGGGGTACCGGGGGCGCTGCCAGCCACCGTGGTGGTGCCACCGCCGCTGCGACCGGCCGAAGGCAAAGGCGCTGACGACGAATGTCATCAGCCAGAACAGCAAGATCAGGTTCACGAACGCGGCCAGCAGCCAGCCGGTGCCGGGGATCAGCAGCGCCGCGAGCAGCGCGAGCAGAATCAGCGGCGGGAAGGGCGGGTGGCGGCGCCGAACGGCCCAGGCGGGCGTGGCCCGCAGTGAGGGCGGCGCCGCACCGAGCGGCGCCGGGACGGGGCGTGGCAGGTCAGCCATGATCCGGCGCAGGTCGCCGAAGGTCTTGGCGTTCAGCGCCGCCGACAGCCGCTCGTCCAGTTCGCCGGGGGTGATCCGCCCCGCGGCGAAGTGGTCGCGCAACTGGGCGGTGACGCGGTCCCGGTCGGCGTCGGAAACGCGGATCCTGTCGTCCATCAGTTGCCCTCGGTTTCTGGGGTGAACACCACCTGCACGGTCCGCTCGTCGGCGCCGCGCACGACGCGGAGTTCGAGGGTGCCGCCCTGCGCCCCCTGGAGCACGCCGAACAGGTCGTCGACGCCGCCGACCGGCTGGCCCGCGGCCGCCACGATCAGGTCGCCCGAGGACAGGCCGGCGCGGGCGGCGGGACTGTCCTCGGTTACCTGCTGGATGAGCAGCCCTTCGGTGTCGGGCAGGCCGACGGCGCGGCGCAGCCGCCTGGCCACGCGACGGGGGGCGATGGCGATGCCAAGCTGCGGTGGCGCCGCTGACTCGCCGCGGGCGAGCGCGTCGGCCTGGGCCCGCAGCGCCTCGTCGGCGGGTATGGCCAGGTAAAAGCCCTCGCCGAGGCGGTTCGTGTTGATGCCGAGCAGCCGCCCCTCGGCGTCGAGGACCGGGCCGCCGGAAGAGCCAGCCGGCAGCGTCGCGGTGTGCTCGAGGGTGCCGGTGATACGGCGGCCGCGCGGGCCCCGGAAGGCCCGGTCCACGCCGGAGACGAACCCGAACGTCACCCGCAGCCCGCGCCCGCCGGGGTTGGACAGGGCGAACACCGGCGTCCCGATCGCGGTGCCCGCGCCGTCGGCCCACGCCAGCGCCGGAGCGCCGCCGGTGTCGACCTCGATGACGGCGAGGTCGCCGTCGATGTCCTGCCCGGCCACGCTGCCCTCGGCCGTCCGCCCGTCGGCGAAGGTGACCGTGACCTGATCGCCGCGCACGTTGTGCGCGTTGGTCAGCACCCGGCCCTCGGCCAGGACGATGCCCGAGCCGACGCCCCACCGCTGCCCGATGCCCACCACCGAGGAGCCGGCGCCCTCCGCGTGCTGCCTGATGCTTGTCTGGATCTCGTCAAGGATTGTCATCGCTGCTATGCCTCCAGTAGCTAGTAACTTGCAAACTACTACTAACTACGGCCCGGCTGTCAACGCCCGGGGCTAGGATCAGCTCATGGCTGAACCGGAGAACGGCTCATCCCCGCTTGCCGAGGCGCTGGCCAGGGTCGGTGACCGGTGGACGCTGCTGGTGGTCGAGGCGCTGCTCGCCGGGCCGCAGCGGTTCAATGACCTGCTCGGCCAGATCCCCGGGATCGCCGCGAACATCCTCTCCGAGCGCCTCAAGCGGCTGGAGCGGGAAGGGCTGCTGATTGCCAGGCCCTACTCGGAGCGGCCGCCCCGGGTCGCCTACCAGCTGACCGCCGAGGGCACCGAGCTCGCCGGGGCGCTGCGCCTGCTAGCGCACTGGGGAGCCAGGCACGCCGACCCGGCGGAAGCCCCCCGGCACACTGCGTGCGGCACCCTTCTCGAGGCCCGCTGGTACTGCCCGACCTGCGACCACCTCGTCGACCACGAGCCCCGCGACGCCGCGGTCAGCTACCTGTAACGCCGGAACCGGCAGGTCCCCCGCCCACGTTGCCGTCACCAGAGAGCACTTCCCGTTCGGGGACGAAGAGCTTGCGGGGAAGAGGCTGCGATAACCGCGCGGGAGATCGTCGAGACCGCCCTCGGGCTGCTGCGCACGGGCCACGTGTTCCCCCGACCTCGCCGAGCGGGGCCGCCGCGGCGATCGAGGTCCGGCTCACCCCCGCGAGTACGACGGCATGGATGAGGCGGCGCTCGCCGACCTGCTCACCAGCCAGCTGAACGATGTTTGCCCGGACAAGCACCTGCGGGTGCGGACGATGCCGTCCCGGGCCGCCAGGCCCGAGCCAGGCGAGCCGGCCGCCGCACAACTACGGCATCTACCGCGTCGAGCGGCTGGAGGAACGTCGGCTATCTGGACCTGCGCGGCGGCGATTTCCGCAGGAATTCCAGGAACGGGTACCGCGGTCCCTGGCCGATGGGTGTTAGCTGTGCCAGTTGCTGAACGTGGCGGCGACTTGAGGGCTTCGCAAAAGATCGTTAATCTGCCCGCCGTGCTGGTCGTGACAGGTGGCCGGCAGGTCGAGTACATCGTCGCCGGCACGGCCGCCCAGCAGGGTGAGCAGGGTTCCGACTCGGTCGGGTGCGATCACGTAGGCCCAGTCGTAGGAGGTGATCGCGTCTCCGAAGAACTCGCTGACGCCTGGCCCGATATGGTGGCCGGTCACGCGCAGTGTTCCGTCGTCTTCGAGCTGAGCGGCCTCGAACTGGGTGCCGCGATCGTTATGGGTGTCGCGTAAGACCACATGGCGAGCGGCGCGGCCTGGGTGGTGGTAGACGTGCAGCGTTGCGCCAGCTTGATGGGCGATCTGTGTCATTGTTTCGTCGAGCCGGGCGCGGGCGGGCTGCGAGCGGCCGAAAATGGGCCACGGCGATTATGGAGTTCTTCGACGAATACCTGACCGCGGTGCTCGACCGGGATTGCGCCGGCGTCGGGCCGTCCGGTATCGGCCTCGACTCGTTGCGCTGCGACGCAGCCTGGTGCCACGGCGTTGAAGCCGCCGAGCACATCGTGCGCGGCTGGGAGACCCAGGCTGGCAGGCCCGCCAGCGACGTGCGCCCGCCCCGAACCCACCGCGGCGGACACATCCATCATCGCGCCATCCCTTCCCAGGCGCGGGCTGCACCCGGTCAGCGTAACCAAGCACATCACCCGAATCCGGTGATGACGTCTCACCTGGCCGATGGCCAACCTTGATGGAGGAGGTCGCGTCGCCGGCCGAGCAGGCGCTGCCGGTCTCGTCGAACACGCGCCGTACGGCATCCCCATTGACACCGCACGCTGTGAAGGGAACGACCATGTCATCCAGCCCAGTCACGAGTCGCCGTTCGTTCCTCGCCGGCGGCGCCGCGCTGGCGGCCATCCCGGCGGTCGCCTGCCCGCGAGGGAAGGACGCACTATGACAGCGCAGGCAGGCGGCCTCCCGGGGGAGGACACCGACATCCTGGCGCTGGCCAGGAACGGGGTCCTGGCGGGGCAGTGGAGCCTGGTCCCCGCAGAGTCCAGCGCCGAGTTCGCCAACCGGCACTTCTGGAACACGATCACCGTCCGCGGCCACTTCGGGCAGATCAGCGGCGAGGGCACGGTCGCCCCCGGCGGCGCGGTCACCGGGCAGCTGGTCATCGACGCCGCGTCGCTGAGTACCGGGAACAAGCAGCGGGACAAGCACCTGCGCTCGGCGGACTTCTTCGACGCGGCGAAACATCCGCGCGTCGTCCTGTCCGTCCGGCGCGCGACGCTGTCGGACGCCGGGACGCTGAACGCCGAGGGCACGTTTGAGGCGGCTGGCGTCGCCGAACCGGTCAGCTTCACCGCCGACATCGTGGCCGCCAGCCCCGGCCGGGTGACGTTGCGCGCACAGTTCACCATCGACCGGAGCCGGTTCGGCATGACCTGGAGCCCACTGCGGATCAGCTCGCTGCAGGCCACCGGATCGGTCACGGCCACCTTCACGCGCAGCGCCGCGGGCTGACCGCGCGGACCAGGTCAGGGAACAACGATCACGGGAGCGCGGGCCGCGGCGCGGATCAGCCCGGTCGGGCTCACCCCGGCACCGGCGCTCCCGGTCCGGAGCCGGCCGATCGAGGCCGAGGACCTCGCCGGCATGCGCCGCGACCGGGGCAGCCCGGTCCCGGTGTGCAGTCCGGGGAAGCTGCCGCCGCCTGAACCTCCGGGGCTGAGCGGCTGGTAGCTGGCCGCCAGCGCTGTCACGACGACGGCGGCCGCGGCCGGCAGGCCAGCTGCGAGCCATACCAGCAGGCGCGGGCGAGGCCGCCCACGGTCGCCGCGGGCCGGCCAGTTGCCGGCAGCAGCCGTGTCCGGCTGACCGTGGCCCTGCCAGCACCAGGCCGCAAGGCTCACCAGCCACCTCCGCGCGCTCGGAGCCGGCACCTTGCCTGGCCTGGCCGACCGATCGCTCGATATTGTCCGCCGCCAGTGAACCGGGCCGCAAGGCCACGGCATCGGCGGGCATCGGCGAGCTTCCGCATTGGTCGGCTATGCGGCTCGATGTTCTATCGCTGCTGGCGAGGGAAAGGCCTTTGGGAACAGGATCGGAGCCAGGACCCGGCGAGACGCTTCCGAGGGAAATGCTGCCGGGCGAGCGTTTGCTGTGGACCGGGCGGCGCGGCAAGGCGCGGGTGATGTCTGCCCTACGATAGCTGCGGGATCTAGCTGGTCGAGATGGCCTCGTACTCGCTGGCCAAACTCGCCCATGAACCCGGCGAACTGCCCGCCGACTTGATCCCGAAGATCTTCTGCTACGAGCGTGGCTGATAGCGAGCGGCCAGCGACACTCGCAGCCGACAGCTTGTCGTGCTCATTCAGATAGCGTGTCGTTGCCTCCGCGAGATGGTGCAATCCGGCGCATAGATCGATGACGGAATGGACCCTGATGAAGAACTCGCTCTCCATCGCAGCGAAACCGTGCAGCCATGGCACGGCTACAGAGTCATCTTGCTCGTTCCCAGTACCCATAATTTGGAGGTTATCGGGCGAGTGGCAGGTGAGGCTGTACGCGTGGTGGGTGCTGCCGTGGCGGAAACCCAGAAGCGACAACGACTGTCCTCGCGATAATCCGCTCGGCGAGCCGAGCCTACGCCGCTCGCTTCCTCAGCGACCCTATGCGGCTGCGGACACCCAGGCGCGGGAGTCGGCCACATGCGTCACCGGCCTGGTTGGCCAGCGCCCACCTCCACCCAGGCGCTGAAGATTCGGACCTGCCCGTGCCGACTCTGCTGGCTTGCCCGGGCAGCGCTGGTACTGTTCCGCCGGCCCGCAGGCCTGGTGGCAACCGGCGCTCCTCGCGCGGCGCTACCTCGCTCCGGTCTCGCTGCTTAGCCAGCAGCCGGTCACCGCGCTCGTGTTCGGCCCGCAGCCGCTTGTTTGTGCGCCATTCGGTATAGATCGGCGCGGCAAGCGCTACGACGCCCCAGCGCTATCGTGCCGATCGCGGTCAGCTCGATGGTCCAGTCGGTGGGGACGACGACCGTGATCCACGACCGCTCACTTCTCCAAGGAATTCGGCTGGATGTGCGGCCCGAGCTCGGCTATCCGCAGCGCGACAGTGATGATGAATTGGCGGCAGTCGTCGAACTCCGGGAGTGTCGGGGCGTAGCTGTCTGGAGCGCGGCGCTCGGTATGCCCGTCGATGAAGTACAAAATGGAGGGTGTCAGCCGCTTGAAGTAGTCGAACTGCCGGTAGTCGACGCCGATCGCCATCATGCGCATGGCGGTTTGCATCTCTTGGGTTGCCCTGGACATATCGGCGATTTCCTTCGCGAGCCGCATCGCACCCCTGGGAGGCCCGCTCCGGCCGGCGTCAGACTTCGCCAGAACTGCCCTGATCTCGTCCTCCCTGATCGACGGGCGGAGCGTCGGCGGCGCCAGGGCCAGCTGGCGGTCGTCCGGTATCGCGTTGAGGGTCATGAGCCGCCTCCCGGGGTCGCGGGCGGATTCGGCTGGCTGGCGGTTCAGAAGCCGACCTGCTGGCGGATGAGGACGACGTGGATGCGGCCGGGCAGCTCCTGGTGGATCTCCAGGATCTTGCCGACCTGGCTGTGCTGCCCGTAGGCGGCCTGCGCGCGGGCGTCTTCTAGCAGCAGGCTGTGCTGGTAGATCCGCTCATGCGCCGCGGCCAGCGTGGGCACCAGCTTCTGCGCGCCGACCACGAAGATCACCTTGGCCGCGCCCCAGGCGTAGGAGGCCAGCTGGCTGCCGGAGGCCGACGCGATCACCAGGGTGCCGCCGGCGGTGACCGCGTGCACGCTGCCCAGTGCGTAGTCGGGCTGGCCGCCGATCGCCTTCATCTCCTGCGCCTGGGTCGCGAAGTCGAGCGCGAACATCTTGTTCCGCGCTGACTCCCACCGCCCGCTGCCATCGTTGATCGCGTCCGCGATCCCGGTCTCGGCCAGGGTCACCGAGGTGTTGGTCATCACCGATGAGCCATCGGGATGCGGGCCAGCGCGGCCTGGCGCGCGGCGTCGAGATCATCGACGACCTCGACACTGAACCCGTGCTCTTCCAGCGCCACGACGGTCGCCGCCAGCGCATGCTCATCCGGCGGCGAGGTGAAGCGGTCAGGGGTGGCAGTCGTGCTCACAGCTGGTCCTCCTTGATGCAGATCGCGCTCGGGAACCCGGGGTCCCCGGTGCTAGCTGGCGGGTCGCGCGCCGGGTCTGAGCAGGTCAGATGGCCTTCAGCGCGTCCGAGTTCAAGTCGCGCGGCACGGCGGAGCTCTCGTCGACGCCCTGCCGTCGCGGCAGTCTGGCGCAGCGACACCTCACGGTGATCGCCGCCGGCGGGCTCATCCGTCAGGGGTGCGCCGGCATGGGCGAGGCGGCCGGCGGTGCCTCGGCGCGCTCGTAGGCGGCGGCGAACAGGTAGCTGGTCGCGAGGCTGCGGTAGGGCCGCCATTTGCCGGCGAGGGTAAGGACCTCCCGCTCGGTGGGGAGGTGGCTGACCTGGTAGGCGGCCTGGACAGCCTTCCGCGGCGCAAGGTCGCCCGCCAGCACGACGTCTTCTCGTCGCAGCGCGATGAGCATGGCAGCCTGCACGGCCAACGGGCCTATCCCGGGGATCGCGGTGAGCGTGGCCAGCAGCTCGTCGTCGGGCAGCTCACTCAGCGCGGCCTGGTCCAGCCGGCCGTCCGACAGCCGCTCCGCCACGTCGCGGAGCGTGCCGATCTTCCGCCACGAGAGCAGGGCCTCCCGGAGTTTGGCGGGATCGACGGCCAGCAGTCCGGCGGGCGCGGGGAGATGCCCCGTCAAAGAGGGCCCCGATGCGGGCAAGGGTACGGCGGGTCGCTGCGACCGACAGCTGCTGCCCGATGACTTGGAACAGCAGCGCGCCGAACAGGTCCATCGGCGGCAGCCGGGCCAGCCACGCCCGCGGGTCGAAGTCCGGCCTGGCGTCGATCAGCCGGGCCAGCACCGGGTCGGCGCCGCGCAGGTACGAACACGCCTGCTCCAGCCACACCGCGCGACCAGAATCCCCGGTCACCGGACCCGCCCCGGGCTCGCCCCGGCTTGTGTCATGGTCACCGCGCCAGATGCCGGGGACGGCGTGCGCTTCTGGTCCAGCGGCCCGCGGCGGAGCAGGACGCCGCCGATGACCGCGCCGCCGGCGAAGATACCGGCGATCGACCAGAATGCGGTGTCGTAGCCGCGCGCCAGCGCCAGCCCGGCCAGGGCCTGGCGGCCGATGATCCGGGCCGCGGCGAGATGCGCGGCGATATAGGAAGTGACCGCGGCGGCGAAGATGGTGTTCAGCAGCGCGGTGCCGACCGAGCCGCCGAGCATCTGGCCGACGGTGACGGTCGCGGAGGCCTCTCCCGCGTCTTGGGGGGCCACGCCGAAGGTGCCGGTGTTGATCATTGGCGCGATCACCATGCCCATGCCGATTCCGGCCAGGATGAGCGGGCCGAGCACGCCCGTGGCATAAACGGTGTGCGGGCCCAGCTGCGCCAGCCAGGCCGCCCCGCCCGATGCGGCTAGCATCCCCAATGCGACCAGCGGCTTGGGGCCGAATCTGGGCATGAGCACGATCGTGGACAGGTTGGCCATGACAATGAGGCCGCCGCTGATCGGCAGGAAGGCGAAGCCGGTAACGAGCGGCGAGTAGCCCAGCGTCTGCTGCAGGTAGTAGGTCAGGAACAAGAAGGTCCCGAACAGCCCGGCCGTGCCGATGAATATCGACAGGTAGGCGCCGCCGCGGTTGCGGTCGAGCACCACCCGTGGTGGCAGCAGCGGGTGGGCCGCCCGGCGCTGCCAGGCCGCGAACGCTACGCCCAGCACCAGGCCGGTGGCCAGGAACCCGTAGGTGGACGGCGTGGCCCAGCTGTGCGTGGCCGCGTTGGAGAACCCGTAGACCAGGCAGAACACCGCGCTGGAGACCAGCAGGGCGCCTGGGATGTCGAGCCGGGGCTTGACCGGGGACGGCTGACGGGCCAGCAGCAGCGCGCCGCCGGTGAACGCTACGCCGGCGAAGATCAGGTTCACATACAGCGTCCACCGCCAGGACAGGTACTCGGTCAGCGCGCCGCCGAGCAGCAGGCCGATCGCCCCGCCGGCTCCGGCGATCGCCCCGTAGATGCCGAACGCCTTGGCGCGGTCGTTGGGTTCGGTGAACGTGGTGGTCAGCAGCGACAGCGCCGAGGGCACCAGCAGCGCGGCGAATGCGCCCTGGCAGGCCCGCGCGGTGATCAGCATGGCGAAGCTGACGGACGCGCCGCCGATGGCCGAGACAACGGCGAACCCCGCCAGGCCGACCAGGAAGGTGGTCTTGCGGCCGAGCAGGTCGGCGAGTCTGCCGCCGACCAGCAGCAGGCTGCCGAACGTCAGGGTGTAGGCGGTGACCACCCACTGCCGGTCCACCGTGGTGAAGCGCAGCGCATGCTGCGCGGACGGCAGCGCGATATTCATCACCGTGACGTCCAAGACAATCATGAGCTGCGCGATGCCGATCACGCCCAACGTGAGCCACCGCCGCCGGTCCCAGACGCTGTTAACAGAGGTGGCATCGGACATGAGATTCACGCTTCTTCCTCTGTCGTGAGTGCGCCCAGGCGCCTGTCGGCGGCCCTGTCAGCGGGGCGGGGCCGACAGGCGTGCTATTGCTCCGCCAGCGGGGCGGTCGGTGAGGGCGATCCCGGCGATCGCTACGACCGCGTCCCAGCGATCGCGGCGGCCGTATCTCGCCGCCGGGGCACCGCTACACCGGCCCCAGTGCGGGGTCGTTCAGGCCGGGGGCCCAGGCCGGGCCAGCCCGATCTTGGATCGCAGCCGCAGCCATGTCCGCGATCGCTCCGTCGATCTCGGGCAGCCGGTCGGCCCCCACGAAGTCCGCCATCTTGGTGAGTTCCGGGCTGCCCATGGCACTGCTCCTTCACGTGGTGTAGTTCTGTGATGCGCTGATGCGCTCACTGTCACGCCTATTGGCTGCCCGTCGCCCCCTGGACCGCCCGGGGGATGGTCCCCTGGTTGTGCCCGGGGCGCAGGCTTGGGCAGGGCCAGGTGCGCCCGCCGCGTACATGACGTATCACGTACGTTGGTGGGGAGAAAGTGACCGGCCCGCCCGGGCCGGGACACGTGACCACCGACATGGGTAGCCTGGACATGACAAAGCGCAGCCGTGACCTGGTGAAGGGGGAGCGGCGCCCTCCACCTCAGGGAGCGGCCAAGTCACCGGGCCGGCGGGCGGTGACCCTCGTGTGCAGCGCCGCCGTGGTTCAGGGCTGTGCCGGCGCACCTGGCCTGCCGCATCGGCGCCCGGGCGCAGGGCCGCGAAGCGCAACGCCAGGTCACCGGGTCGGCCCGGTGGCCTACGCTGATCACGTCGGCGGCAGTTGCCAGTTGAGCGGCAGGGTCAGAGCAGCAATGAGCACGTCTGGAAGTCGTCCTGGAACCGGGCTGCTGGATCGCCACGGGGAGCGGGCGGTGCTGGATGGGGTGCTGGATCAGGCGCGCGGGGGTACCAGCGCTGTGCTGGTCGTGCGCGGCGAGCCCGGGATCGGGAAGACGGCGTTGCTGGACTATGCGGCCGACCGGGCGGTGGGGTTTCGCGTGATCCGGGCCTGGGGGGTGGAGTCCGAGATGGAGCTGGCGTTCGCCGGGCTGCACCAGCTGTGCGTGCCGATGCTCGGCCGGCTGGACCAGCTGCCCCGGCCGCAGGGCGACGCGCTCGCGGTCGCGTTCGGCATGCGGGAGGGCTCGGCTCCGGATCGGTTCCTGGTCGGGCTGGCGGTGCTGAGCCTGCTGGCCGCCACGGCGGAGGACCAGCCGCTGGCCTGCCTAGTGGATGACGCGCAGTGGCTCGACCGGGCCACGTTGCAGTGCCTGGCGTTCGCGGCCCGGCGGCTGCTGGCCGACCCGGTCGCCATGATCCTCGCCGCGCGCCAGCCGGACGACCACGATGAGCTGGCCAGCCTGCCCGGGCTGACCCTCACCGGGCTGGGCGATGCCGACGCGCGCACGTTGCTGGCCTCGGCGGTCGGCGGGCGGCTGGACGCCGAGGTGCGCGACCGGATCGTCGCCGAGACCGGCGGCAACCCGCTCGCGCTGCTGCAACTGCCTCGCGGGCTGGGGCCGGCCGAGCTGGCGGGCGGTTTCTGGCTTCCCGACCCGCGGCCGCTGGCCAGCCGCATCGAAACCAGCTTTCTTCGGCAGTTCCGGGCGCTTCCGCGCCAGACGCAGCGGTTGTTGCTGACCGCGGCGGCCGAGCCGACCGGCGACGTGACCTTGTTGTGGCGCGCGGCCGGGCGGCAGGGAATCCCGGACGACGCCGCAGCAGATGCCGAGGACGCCGGGCTGATCGAGCTGGCCGGACGGGTGCGCTTCGTTCATCCCCTGGTCCGCTCTGCGGTCTACCAGGCGGCCTCCGCCGGTGACCGGCGGGCAACGCACCGGGCATTGGCCGAGGCGACCGATCCGGACGCCGATGCCGACCGGCGGGCGTGGCATCTGGCCCACGCCGCGCCGCGGCCTGATGAGCCGGTGGCCGCCGAACTGGAACGTTCGGCCGGCCGGGCGCAAGCGCGCGGAGGCCTGGCCGCCGCGGCCGCGTTTCTCGAGCGCGCGGCAGCGCTGACACCGGACCGGGCGCGGCGGGCCGCCCGTGCCCTGGCCGCGGCTGCGGCCAAGGTCCAGGCGGGCGCGTTCGAGGCGGCGGGGAGGCTGCTGGGCATGGCCGAGGCCGGGCCGCTCGACGAATCCCAGCGTGCTCGTGCCGATCTGCTGCGGGCTCGACTCACCTTCGGGGCAAACCGGGGCAACGACGCCCCGCCCCTGCTGCTGAAAGCGGCCAAACGGCTCGAGCCCATCGATGCCGGTCTAGCCCGCGACACCTACCTGGACGCGCTGAACGCCGCGCTGTTCGCCGGCCGCCTGGCCAGTCCCGGCGGAAGCTCCCAGGACGTGTCACGAGCAGCGCGCGCCGCACCGCGGCCGTCGCACCCACCGCGCGCGCCCGATCTGCTCCTGGACGGGTTTGCCGTGCACTTCACCGAGGGGTACGCGGTGGCAGCTCCCATTCTGCGGCGTGCGCTGAGCGCCTTCGACCGGGAGACGTCCGCGGAGGTGGAGCTTCGCTGGCTGTGGCTGGGCTGCGTCGCGGCCAGCCATCTGTGGGACTACGACCGGTGGGACAGGTTCTCCCGTCGGCACCTCAAGCTGACGCGTGAAGCCGGCGCGTTCAGCGAGCTGCCCGGCGCCCTCGGTATGCGCGCCCACGTGCTTTTCTTCGCTGGTGAGCTGGCCGCCGCGGCGTCACTAGTCGAGGAAGTGCGGGTTGTGGCAGAAGCGACCGGCATGAGGCTCGCGCCCTACGGTGCCCTGGGCCTCGCCGCGTTCCGGGGCCGCGACGCCGAGACGGCCGCGCTGGCCAGCGCGGCCAAGGAGGAAGTGGCGGTGCGCGGCGAGGGTAACGGGATCGGCGTCGCCGACTGGGCGACCGCGCTGCTCAGCAACGGTCTTGGCTGCCACGACCGTGCGCTCGCCGCCGCCGAACAAGCCAGCGCCTACCCCGCGGACGTGAGCACAGCGAACTGGGGTCTGGTCGAGCTGATCGAGGCGGCCGCCCGCGCCGGGTCGCCCGAACGCGGGACCGGCGCGATGCGGCGGCTCGCGGAGTCCACCAGTGTCAGCGGCACCGACTGGGCGCTCGGGGTCGAAGCGCGGTCACGGGCCCTGCTGAGCGATGGCGCGGCCGCCGACCGCCTGTACCGGGAGGCGATCGAGCGGCTCGGCCATACCCGGATGCGCGCGGAACTGGCCCGCGCGCATCTGCTGTACGGGGAATGGTTGCGCCGGGAAAATCGCCGTATCGATGCCCGCGACCAGCTTCGCGCCGCGTACCAGATGCTGACCGCGATGGGCATGGACGGGTTCGCCGAACGCGCCCGCCGCGAGCTGCTGGCCACCGGGGAAACCGTGCGCAAGCGCACCGTGGAGACCCTTACTGACCTCACCGCCCGGGAGGCGCAGATCGTTAAGCTGGCCCGGGACGGGCACACCAACCAGGAGATCGCCGTCCAGCTGTTCATCAGCCCCCATACCGTCGAGTGGCACCTGGGCAACGTGTTCACCAAGCTCGGCATCACCTCCCGCAAAGACCTCCGCTGACTCATCGCCCGATCCGCCGGGCCAACTTCAAGGCGCAGCCCACCCCTGCAGCGCCCGCCGGCCGCGGCGGTTCGGAAACGGACCCTGGCCATGGACACCGCATCATCGGCCGATACAGGTAAGGCGGCTCCGAGAGCTTTTATGGTCCGACGTTGACGCGGCGGACGGCGTGCTGAACGATCCGGCGCAGGCCCCGCCCGATGGAGTACCGGCTGGCGCGTGCCCGTCAGCGACGCGGAAATGGTGACCCTTGTCACCGCACACGGCGTCATGCAGTCCCGGGGTGGTCAGACCGGATCGGCCCTGCAGCCTGGGCTGGGTGACCGCCCGCCTGCCAGGCGGTGACCGGGCCGCTTGGTCAACGTGGCCGGGACGGAGGCGATCTCAGCTCGTGAGTCTGGTTGACGCGCGGCGGCGGGTCCTGTTAGTCCGGCACGGGTTCGCGCAGGATCGGCTCGTAGATCGTCAGGATGTTGCCTGAGTCTGCTCAGGTCCGGGTGGACGGCTGCTTGAGCGAGACAGGCGGACGTCCGGGGAACAGCGGGATCCCCCCGCCTGCGATTACCGGGAAGATGGTCAGGTGCAACTCGTCCACCAGGTCGTGGACGAGCAGGCCGTTCCAGAGTTGCCGGCTCAGCTGGATCACGATGGGGCGCCCACCCGATCTTCTCGGCGCGGCAGGTGCGTCGCGCCGGGTCAGCCTCATTAGGCGCCGTACGCCGGCAGTATCGCCCCGCTGACCGGCGCGGCGGCGTCGCTGACCAGGAATGCGATCCGCCGGCGATCGCCTCGGGCGCGGCCGCGTGCGCCATCACCTCGGCCGGGAACATGGCCCGGTTTCTGGGAGTGTCCAGCAGCTGCGGCGCGACCGCGTTCACCCGGATCCCGTGCGGGCGCAGCTCGATATCCAGGATGCGGGTCAGGTGGACAAGAGCGGCTTTGCTCGCGCTGTACGCCGCCATGCCGCTGGTCGGCTCGATCCCCGGGCGGGCGGCCACGTGCACGATGGCACCTGACCCCTGCTGTCGCATGTACGGCGCCATCGCCTGGGTCAGCCACAGCGCGGGTCCCAGGTTGACGTCGAGCATGAGCCGCAGCATCTCGGGTGTCGTGATGAGTGTGTCTTCTGGGCGGAACGCGCCGATGGTGTTCACCAGCACGTCAGGGGGCCCGACCTCGCCGGCGATCCGGTCGATGAGCGGCGCGGCAAGGGCGGGGTCGGTGGCCTCGGCCACCTCGCGCCAGATGTCCTCGGGGAGGTCACTCAGCGCGTGCTCGGTCCGGTCGACCGCCACGACCGTGAGACCGTCGGCGGCGAGGGCTACCGCTGTCGCGTGACCAAGCGGACTGCCTCCACCGGCCACGATCGCCACCGTTGCGCTCATGGCGTCACCCGACCGAAGAGCGCGGCGGCGAGGTGCTCGCCGAGCCGCTCTAGGTTGTTCCGCATCGTGAATTCCTCCTTCTCATCTCACCGGTGCAGCGAAGTTGTTGCCCAGCGTCTTCTCGTTCTCCCTGACCATGCGATCGGCGGCCATGGTTGCTGGCGCCGGAGGGCATTTCCTGGGAGGCCAGGAAGGTAGCGCCGGTTAAGGCGGGATGCGGCCGCGATCTTCATGCGGTCCGCTAAGCGTGCGTTCGACGCGGCGGTCGGGTATGAGCCACATGAGCGCCACGGCGACGTAGGCGGCGATGCCGGCCCACCGGTTGGCGAAGGACAGGCCGATGCCCAGGCCGTACATCAGCGAGGAGGCCCTTCCCTTGACGTCGGTGCCGATCGCGGCGGCCAGCACGGAGCGGTCACCCTCGGTGCGCAGCAGTGTGGCCTGGAGTGCGGAGTATGCAAGGGAGGCGGCCAGCAGCACGACGCCGTAGGCGGCTACCGGGATCGGCGGGAAGTGGTTCTCGCTCATCCAGGCCGTGGCGACCGGGATGAGCGACAGCCAGAACAGCAGGTGCTGGTTGGCCCACAGCGTCATGCCAGAGATCCGGGTAACCGCCGCGAGCATGTGGTGGTGGTTGTTCCAGTAGATGCCGATGAGGACGAAACTGAGCACGTAGGCCAGCGGCACCGGCAGATCCTCGCGCAGCGTGGCCCAGGTGGTGCCGTGCGGGGTGCGCAACTCCAGCACCATGATCGTGCTGAGGATCGCGATCACGCGGTCGCTGAGTGCCTCAAGCCTGGTCTTGGACACGGTCTATCCGGGGCGGCTCGGTGACGGAGCATCGGCGGCAAAGGAGCGGCCGCTTGCCTGGCTGCTGTCCGGTCGGGTCTGTTCCGGTGCGCTGGGGAAGGCGACCGGGCAGGTGAGGTGGGGCACCGGAGTCTGGATGAGCGCCTTCCGCCGTGCCGGGGCGGGCCTGCGGGGCCCGGTGATGAAGGTCGCGGCGAGCGCCGCGGCGGAGCCGAACGCTGCCGCGCAGATCCAGCTGATCTGGGCGAAGCTGGACCGGAACTGCGCCGGGTCGGTGTAGGCGGCGCCGGTGAGGCCGGTGAAGGGCGGCAGCGCGGCGATCCAGAGCAGGCCGGCTGCCCGCGCGACGGCGTTGTTCACCCCGGAGGCCAGGCCGGCCAGGGAGTCGGGGGCGGTGTTCATCGCGGTGGCGGTCAGGGGTGGCAGGAGGGCGGCCAGGCCAAGGCCGAACAGCACGGCCACCGGGCATACGGCCGTCCAGTAGCCGGCGTGGGGGCCGATGCGGACGGCGAGCGTGGACGCCACCGTGCACAGCAGGCAGCCCGCCACTAGCGGCGGCCGGGGGCCGGTCCGCGCAGCCAGCCGGCCGCTGGCTCCCGACAGCAGCAAGGTCACGACGGTGACCGGCACCAGCGCCGAGCCCGCCGCCACCGGGCTGTAGCCGGCGATGATCTCCAGGGCGGGGATGAAGACGAACGCGAAGCCGCCGAGGGCGCCGTTGACGACGAAGGTGACCGCGTTCGCGGCGCGGAACCGCGCCGGGGCGAAGATCGCCGGCGGGAGCATGGGGTGGCTGCCGCGGCGTTCGGTGACGGCGAAGGCGGCCGCGGAGGTCACGGCGAGCGCCGCGGCAACGGCGAACCCGGGCGACGTGACGCCCGCGCCGGGCAGGACGAGGATCGCGTAGGTTGCCGCGGCCAGCGCGGCGGCGCCGGCCAGCGCGCCGGGCCAGTCGGCTCGCCCGGACAGCGACGTGTCCCGGGATTCGGGAACATGGCGCCGCGTCACCCGCGCGGTCACCGCGGCGACCGGGACGTTGATCAGGAAGATCGCCCGCCAGCTGCCGGCTTCCAGCAGCCACCCGCCGAGGAACGGCGCGATCGCGGCGGAGACCCCGCTGAATCCGGCCCACGTCCCGATCGCGCGGGTGCGGTCGGCGGGCTGGAAGGCCGCCTCGATGATCGCCAGGCTGGCCGGTGTCATCAGCGCGCCTCCGATGCCCTGCACGGCCCGCGCGGCGATGAGCCAGCCGATGCCGGGCGCGGCCGCGCACAGCACCGACGCCGCGGTGAACCAGCCCAGCCCGGCCAGGAACACCCGCCGCCGCCCCCAGCGGTCGCTGAGCGAGCCGGCGAGCAGAATCAGCGAGGCCAGGGTCAGCGTGTAGGCCGTGACGGTCCATTGCAGGCCCTGAAAGCCGGCGTGCAGGTTCCGCCCGATCGCTGGCAGCGCGACGGCGACCACCGTGGAGTCGATCCCTGCCACCGACGACCCCAAGACCATCGCCGCAACCACCCACCGGCCCTGCGCGGACCGGTAGGCGAGCAGTCCGCGCGGGCCGCAGCCGCCCGCCGGGCCCTGGTCGCCCAGCTGAGCCCGTGTGTCTGGCGTCACTGGCCGGACCTCCCTGTCGGCCCGGGCGGCATGCCACGGGGCGGCGGGCCTGGCCGCCGCGGTGCCGCCCGCGCCTGGTGACTCAACGGTCGAGGCTCATACCGTGATCACGGTCTTGCCGCTCGCGGGTCGGGCCTGCGCCGGGTTCAGGGCAGCGGGCGCTTCTTCCAGGGAGATACGAGTGATTGGCGGGCGGACGATGCGTGCGTCGGCGACGGCGTCTGCCACCCGTTCGAAGAGTTCGCTGGACGCCGGCAAGGCGAAGTTGATGCCGGTGATCCCGGCCGCACGCAGGGCCTCTACGTCGGCGACGTAGTTAGTCGACACCGCGGTACCGCCCGGTCTCACCAGCGAGGCGAGCGCGGCAAAGCCGGGGGCTTCCGCGTCCACCACATCGATGAGGACATCGATGCCGTCCGGGTTGGCCTGTCGTACCGCGTCGGGTGGGTCGATCGCTGCGTAATCGATCATCTCAGTAGCGCCGTACGCGCGCATGCGCTCCGCATCTTGGACTCGCACGTTTGCGATCACACTCGCCCCGGCGTTCGCGGCGAACTGGGTGGCGAAGGAGCCAACGCCGCCGCCCGCACCCACGATCAGCACCGTCTTGTCGGCGAGCGGCTCGAGCAAGTCGACCAAGGCGAGCCCGACGCCACCAGCCGTCGGGAGTGCCGCCGCGACAACGTCGTCGAGTCCACCGGGGACACGTGCCAGCGGCGCGTCCTCGGTAACGGCCACGTACTCGGCGTACGTTCCCGCCGAGCCAAGTGGCGCGATCAGCAACTGGCCGAACAGATCGTCGCCGATGGAAAACCTCGACGCCCCTGGCCCGAGTTGCTCGACCACGCCCGCGCCATCGACTCCGAGCACCATCGGGAATGTCGCTGGCATCGGCTTCCAGGCGCCGGAGGCAAGCGCGCGATCCATCGGGTTCATGCCGGCGGCACGCAGCCTGATCAGGACCTGTCCCGGTCCCGGCTCCGGCGTCGGCATCTCAGCCACCGCAGGAGTGGCTCCATACTCTGTGACCGTGACCGCTCGCATCGTGTTCTCCTTACCGTTGGAGCCTTGGCAGATCTCCGAATGGCAAAGATCGGCATCACGCCCGGCGGAACAGGGAGCGTGTGCGGGCGCTTCCGGGCCGGAGCACGCTCCCTGCTGCGGGTCGTTCAGGCCGTTGACAGCGTGAGTCCGATCTTGGACCGTAGCCATGCACCCATCGCGGCGACTGCCGCTTCGATCTCCGGAACGCGCCCGGCGCCCAGGAAGAAGTTGTGCTGTCCCTCAGGCAGCGATCGGAGCTCAAGATCGACGCCGGCCGCGCGGGCCCGCTTGGCGAACTCGTTGGCATCGTCAACGAGCAGCTCGTACCCGCCGTAGTAGATCATCGTCGGCGGCAGCCCCGCCGGGTCCGCGTAAGCCAAGTTGATCCGCGGATCGGTTATGGCGATCCCGGTACCATCCAGCATGGAATCGCTGAATCCGCGCAGCAGGTCGCGGCTCAGCATCTTGTCGACGCTCGCGTTCGTGTCGATGGATTCGTTCTTCAGCTCCATGTCAAACCACGGTGACATGGACAGCACGGCCCCTGGCAGCGGGGCGTTCTTGCGCTGCAGCGTCAGGGCCAGGTTCACCGCGAAGTTCCCGCCGATCGAGTCGCCCGAGCTGGCGATCCGCGACGGGTCATACCCCTGGCCGAGCAGCCACCGGTACGCGGTCTCGACGTCGTCGATCTGCGCCGGGAACTTGTCCTCGGGCGCCAGCCGGTAGTTGATGACGAGTGCTCGCGCGCCGGCGGCCTTCGCCAGATGCCCGACGGCCTTGCGCTCCTGCCACATCGACGCCGTGACCCCGCCGCCGGAGTGGCTATGCAGGAGGATGTGGTCCGGAGAGCTCTCGGCCGGCATCACCAAGATGGCGGGCACGCCGTTCGCCGTCACATCTCGGTAGGTGACGTCCTCCGGCTCGGGCGTGAGCTGATGCAGCCTCTCGGATATGTCCCGCCAGAGCTCGAGATCGTCGGTCAACCCGAACCGGCGGGTCATGTCGGCGTAGAAGTCCGCGTATTGCGCGAGTTCCGGACTGCCCATGGCACTGCTCCCTCATGTGGTGAGTTCCGTGATGCACCGATGCGCTCACTGTCACCCCGGTCAGCGCCCGTCGCCCCCTGGGGTGTCCGGGGGATGGTCCCCTGGTTGTGCCCGGGGCGCGGGCTCGGGTGGGACCACAGGCCGGCCTTTCGGCGCCGATGGTGTGTACCTGACCATGCGGGAGGAACGCTGAGGGCGGACGCAGTCATGACGCGTGAGCTCGCAGCTTGGCCGCCGGCCGAGGGCGGCAGGGCGACTGTTCAACATCTCAACCGGGAGGTTTCACGAACATCTTGCAGCAGGCGGCACGCCGGCTGGAACGGCTCGAGGCGCTGGACAAGGTAGCCAAGCCGCTGGCCGCGGCGGTCGGCCGCGCGGTGCGGCCGCGCGTGGTGCGCAACCTGCTCAGCGGCGCCGACCTGGGGCATCCGCTGCACCCGATGCTGACCGACCTGCCGATTGGGGCGTGGGTGAGTTCGGCCCTGCTGGACGCCGCCGGCGGCCCGGCCGCCGACAGGGCCGCAGATCTGCTGGTAACTGCCGGCGTGGTGGCCGCCGTGCCGACCGCGGCGGCTGGGCTGAACGACTGGTCCGACACCGCCGGGCCGGAGACCCGGGTCGGGCTGGTGCACGCCGCGCTGAACACCACGGCGCTGAGTCTGTACCTGGCCTCGTTGGTCGCGCGCGCCGGGGGACGGAGGCGCGGCCGCCAGGCGCCGGGCCTGGCCGGGCTGGAGGTGCTGCCGGGCGGCGGGTACCTGGGAGGGCACCTGTGTTTCGTCGTGGGCGTGGAGGTCAACCGCACCGCGTGGGAGCAGCCACCGCAGCAGTGGACGCCGGTGCTGGCCGACACCGGACTGGCCGATGGGGAACTCGCAGGGCCGACGCGGGCAGCGTACCGGTCCTGCTATACCGGACAGACGGAACGGTGTATGCCCTGGCCAGCACCTGCACTCACATGGGCGGCCCACTGCAGCAGGGCACAATCAGCGATGGCTGCGTCACCTGCCCATGGCCCGGCAGCACCTTCCGGTTCGCCGACGGCAGCATCGTGCGCAGCCCGGCCAGCACGCCAGAGCCCAGCCACCAGACGCGCATCCAGAACGGGCGTATCGAGGTCCGCGCCTTCACATAGGCGCTGCGGACCTCAGCCATCGGCGAGGGTCGTCACAGAAGGCACCGTTCTGCGCGCCTCGAACGGACCCGACCGAAGAGGCTGTTCCATTACAGAACGGCGGGGATGCGCGTGTCAGGGGATGTGGGTGGTAGGACGCGAGGGGGAGCGCCCATCCGGTTGCGGGTGGTAGCGGGCCAGAGCGAGGGAGGGGCGACCACCGCGCAAGCCGCAGCAGCGGGAGATGCGGCACGGGCAATTGGGCGACACGGGCCTGCGGAATCTAGCGCGCACACCAGACACTCGCGTTCATTGCCGCTGTGATGCTTGTCCCAAGCGACAGATTAGTCATTCAGGTGCGCCACCGCCGCCAGGCACCGAGGGGCCGCGCGGGTACATATCGAGCTTATTTGCGTGGTTCAGTCTGTCCTTCCGGTGACGCTAGGTGACGGGCTGTTGGGTGGCGGTGGCGTCGTCCGGCATGAGGATCTCCCTTGTACCGGGCAGCTGGCCGTTCCAGCGTCGCACCGACCTGCCGGCGCAAGACCAAGACCTGATGGCGGAGCACCAGGATCTCGGCGTCCTTGGACGCCTCCGACCGGGCGAGCAAGATGATCCAGCCGGGAACACGAAGAAGAATCAAGTAGAGCAGGCGTACGGCCACCGCTCGCATCCTGCCGGAGCCCAGGCTCCGGTACCTGCAAAACCGCAGATCAGGCTATGTGACGCGGTTACGGGCACCCACACGGCCGCCGCAGGATCATCACCCGAGAACATCTGGCAGCGTTTCTGGCCCTACAGTCGGCGTGACCTGAGTTGGGCCACGATCTGGCTCTGAGCGGGTCAGCGGCTCTCTGACGTGCAGTTTCGCGGTTCGGCCGCGCAAAGGTTGCGCACTAAGGCCAGCCCGTACAGTAAGCGAGTGTCCAGTTTGCACCAGCAGTTCAGGTTTGAGACGGGTCCGGCAACCATGCAGTTCGCCCGGACACGAGTGTCGGCGGCGCGTGTGGCAAGGCAACTAGTGAGCATCGGGTGACGGCGTTGCGGTTCCCGGCCGAGATCGCGGTCGGCGAGGTCTGGTGGGAGGACGCCCGGGAGCCGGGCGGGTGGGGTCGTCTGCTTGCCATTGGCGTGGTGGAGGTGCCAGACGGGACTGCGGTCAGGCTCTCGGTGCACGATGTGGCCGAAGTCACCGTCTCCAACCGGGTGGGCGACTGGTGTGCCCCAGCCGGGACTATCCAGCCGCCACTTCCGAGAGCCCTGCCCGGACCAGCCCGGGAGAGGGTTACCTGGCAGCGGGGAATGCCCGACAGCGCGCTGCGTAACACCAGGAACATCTGGGGCGAGCCTGGGAAGGAAAGCTGCAGCGTCGAGCACGGTGAGGAGGGCGTGGACCTGGAGTTCATCCGCGGCCTGCCCGCGGACAGCGTCTCTGACCTCGGCCTAGGCGACGTGGTCCCGGCCTCCTTCGGCGCGGTCGCTCATCTCGCGCCGGGCCTGCGAGATCTGTGGGTCTACATCGACAACCTCGGCGATGACGCCCCGTCCGTGATCGCGGAGCTGAAGGCCCTCGAAAGGCTCTCGCTCGCCGGGCACGACCTCCCCGAGGATGGCCCCTCGCGGCGGCTTGACGATCATGCCCTGTCCGCGATCGCGGACCTGCCCGCCCTCGAATCGCTATCACTGCTCGGCGGGTCCTACACCGAGCAAGGCCTGCAGCAGCTGCGCCGTCTGCCGAAGCTGCGGCACCTCCACGTAGAGCGAGAAGGCCTGACGGCCCCGATGTTCCGATTCGCCGCCGCCATGCCAGCGCTCACCCGGCTGACCGGCCTGGATGAGTTTGGCGACGATGGCCCGATGCCGCCGGCCGAGGTCGACCAGGTCCGGGCAATGCTCCCGCACATCAGCATGGACTGACCAGCCCGCCATCGCTGGCACCCGGTTCAGCCAGCCACGCCGCGCGCAACCGCATCAGCGGTCACTCAGGTGCGCACGGATGGCCCAACTCGGGTTAATGGCCCTGCAGTCGGTGTGAGTTTGGACCGGAGCGCCTTCCCGGCAATGAAGCGATCAGCTAACGCCAGCCGGCAGATGGTGGTTGGTCAGTCGGTCCCCAAGACGCGGAGGCCGTGATATTGGCGGAAGTCCTCGTAGTCCTTGAGGTTCAGGGTGGCGAGCGGCAGGTTGTGGCTCAGGCAGCAGGCTGCTACCCACATGTCGTTGACAGGCCGCGGCCTTCCTCGCTTGACGGCGGCCGCGGAGAGCCGGCCCCAGGTCGCGGCGATCGCTTCGTCACCGGGTATGACAGCCATTCCGGCCAGCCAGGCGGCCAGCTCGCCTTCGGCGGCGTTCGCCCCAGTCGCGGATCTCTGCCCACTTGGTCAGCTCGCCGAAGGTGACGAAGGTAATGAGGGGTTCGCGGCCGATCAGCCGTGCGGCAGCGGACCAGTCAGACTGCGCCGGTGCAGGAGCGAGGCGACATCGGTGTCCAGGACGGTCGGGTTCACGGCTGGCGGGTCAGGCCAGCTCGCGGTGACGTTCGGCGTAAGTGAACGCCAGGAAGTCGTCCAGTTCCTCGTCCGACTCGAAGGTGTCCGCAGCCAAGTCATCGAGCGATCGGATCGGCCGGGCGTTCTTAGCCGCCAGCAGCTGAGCGGCCGACCGCCGTGGCCTAGCCGCCGAGCCAGCAGAGCTGTCTGAACCCGATGTACTCACCCGAACCTCCAGGCACTGGCTGGTTTGATAGCCACTCACCAGCATAGGCGGCGCGGCCTGCCGATGCTGT
>Ga0209131_1000660_pt1 | contig 24451 bp, 31 predicted proteins | sample GraSoi_2013_40cm_FD_185826 | JGI IMG/M metagenome (GOLD analysis project Ga0209131, IMG submission 185826) | Grasslands soil microbial communities from the Angelo Coastal Reserve, California, USA - Sample 9_17_2013_40cm (SPAdes) (version 2) | ecosystem: Environmental > Terrestrial > Soil >... | reverse complement strand
CGATCCAGCGATAGACCTGCGCCACGGCAGGGGCCGTAATCACCATCAGCAGGAAGGCAACGAACCGCATGGCGCTGATTTTATGCCCGCCGCACTGCAAATTTCCGGCCCGCAGCCGGCCCGTAGATTGCGAGTATTACTGGAGGAGGAGGAAATCCAACCTGCTTAAGGAGGATGTCGACCATGAAAGCAACCATTGCCCTTGTCCTGGTCTCAAGCACTGCACTTGTAGCCTGTACGCGCATCATCGAGCGGCCCTCGCCAGCGCCGTCTGCGCCGTCTGTAGTGAGCACACCGGCGATCGTCGAGAGAACGACACAAGCGCCGGCGCCGGCAGCGGCCGGCTCGACCGCTCCCGCGGCCTGCACCTGGGCCTCGCAGAGCTTCAGCTCGGGCGCGAGCTCGTGCCAGGACCACGCGCAGTATCGCTGCAACGCCGGCACCTGGGAAAAGATCGCCTCGGCGCCGAGCTGCTAACCAGCTAGTCCGCCTCGTCGATCCACGCGAGCTGGATCGCCTCGAGGATCTTTTCGCCGCAGCGCTTCGGATCGTCGCCGAAGCCGGGCAGCGCCAGCACCCAGTTGTACAGGTCGGTGAAGCGCACCTGCTTCGGATCGACGTCCGGATGCGCCTCGGCGAGGGCGATCGCGATGTCCTGCGTGTCGGTCCACTTCATGTTTTGTTGCCCCCGCCTTCACGCTCGTAGTTGATGGTGTATTTGGGCAGCTCGACGACGAGATCCTGGTCGGCGACTTTCGCCTGGCACGAGAGGCGCGAGGTCGCTTCCAGCCCCCAGGCCTTGTCGAGCATGTCCTCTTCCTTCTCCTCGGCCGGCTCGAGCGAGTCGAAGCCCTGGCGCACGACCACGTGACAGGTGGTGCACGCCGCCTGCTTCTCGCAGGCGTGCTCGATTTCGATGTGATTCTCGAGCAGCGCGTCGCAGATGGACTTGCCTTCTTCCGCCTCGATCTCAGCGCCTTTAGGGCAAACGGTGGCGTGCGGCAGCACTTTGATCTTCGGCATCTACAGGCTGCCGATTTTCTTTCCGGCCAGCGCGCGCCGGATGCCGGCATCCATGCGCCGCTCGGCGAACGTTTCAGTAGCGCGGTTCAGCGCGTCGACGGCGTGCTTGATCGGCCGGTGATCGCTGCCCGCCAGCGCCTTCTCGAGGCTGGCCACGGCTGTGCTGATGGCGGCGTGCTCGTCCGCTGAGAGCAATGCAGCGTCCGACGCGAGCGCAGAGCGCGTCGCCTCGAGCAGCCGCTGGCCGTCGACGCGCGCTTCGGCGAGCGCGCGCGCATGAACGTCTTCCTTCGCATGCGAGAACGAGTCGCGCAGCATGCGCTCGATGTCGGCGTCGCCCAGGCCGTAGGAAGGCTTCACCGTCACCGAGGCCTCGGCGCCGGTGGTGGCTTCGCGCGCGGTGACCGAAAGCAGGCCATCGGCGTCGACCTGGTAGCTGACGCGCACGCGCGCCGCACCCGCCGCCATCGGCGGAATCCCCTTCAGCTCGAAACGCGCGAGCGAGCGGCAATCGGTGACGAGCTCGCGCTCGCCCTGCACGATATGGAAACTCATCCCGGTCTGGCCGTCCTTGAAGGTGGTGAACTCCTGCGCGCGGCCGGCGGGAATGGTGGTGTTGCGCGGGATGATCTTCTCCACCAGGCCGCCCATGGTCTCGACGCCGAGCGAGAGCGGGATCACGTCGAGCAGCAGCCAGTCCTCGCCCTGCGGCTTGTTGCCGGCGAGCACGTTGGCCTGCATCGCCGCCCCCAGCGCCACCACCTTGTCGGGATCGAGGTTGTTGAGCGGATCACGCTGGAAGAACTCGGCGACCGCGCGCTGGATCTGCGGCATGCGCGTAGCACCGCCGACCATCACCACGCCCTGGATGTCGTTCACCGCGAGGCCCGCGTCCCTAAGCGCCTTGCGCACCGGGCCGAGCGTTTTTTGCACCAGCGTCTGCGTGATGCGGCAGAAGGTCTCGGTATCGAGCGTCAGGTCGACGTACTCGCCGTTCGAGAGCCTGGCGTTGATCGCCGCCTCGCCGTGCACCGTCAGGTATTCCTTGGCCTCGCGCGCGCGCACCAGCAGGAGCCGCATGTCGCGGGCCGACAGCGGGGCGAGCTTCGCCTGCGCGCTGGTCGAAGTCGTCGCCGCCGAGCATCGAGTCGCCGCTAGTGGAGACGACTTCGAATACGCCCTTGGAGAGCTTCAGAATGGAAACATCGAAGGTGCCGCCGCCAAGGTCGTAGACCGCGAACAACCCTTCGGAGGCGTTGTCGAGCCCGTAGGCAATCGCCGCCGCGGTCGGCTCGTTCAGCAGGCGCAACACATTCAGGCCGGCGATGCGCCCGGCGTCCTTGGTCGCCTGGCGCTGCGCATCGTCGAAGTACGCCGGCACCGTGATGACCGCGCCGGTAAGCGAGCCGCCCATCGCCAGCTCGGCGCGCTCGCGCAGCACCCTGAGGATCTCGGCGGACACCTCGACCGGGCTTTTCACGCCCGCCGGGGTGCGCAACTGGAGCATGCCGGGCGCGTCGACGAAGTCGTAGGGCGCGTTCTGCAGATGATCGACATCCTTCACGCCGCGTCCCATGAAGCGCTTCACCGAGACGATGGTGTTCTTCGGATCGTCGGCCTGGCGCGCCTGCGCCGGATAGCCCACTTCCGTTTTTCCGTTATTTAAATAGCGGACGATCGACGGCAACAGCGGCCGGCCCTGCGCATCGGTCAGTACGGTGGCGGCGCCGCTGCGTACGGTGGCGACGAGCGAATTGGTGGTGCCCAGATCGATGCCGACCGCGAGCCGGTGCTCGTGCGGCGCGGGCGACATGCCCGGTTCGGAGATCTGCAGCAAAGCCATTATTCGAGGGTCTCGTAGGCGCCGTCGATTTCCGCTTCGAGCTTTTCCAGGAACTGCAGCTCGCGTACCAGGCCCGAGGCAGCCTGGTAGTCCTGGTCGGCATCGATCGACTGCGCCAGCTTTTTCTCCAGCACTTCCTGGTCCCTGGCGAGCGATTTCTGCAGCGCGTCGAGGCTCTTCACATCTTTGCGTTGAATCGCGTTCTCGAGGGCTTCGCGCAATTCCATCTGCTGACCGAGAAATGCCGCGGGCATCGCGGTATTGGTCTCGAAGGCGACGTCGACGCCATGCAGCGCGAGGATGTGGCTCGCGCGCTGCACCGGGTTCTTCAGGCTGCGGTAGGCCTCGTTAACGCGCGTGGTCCACTGCAGCGACGCGCGCCGCTCGGCGTCGCCGGCATGCGCGAAGCGGTCGGGATGCACGCGCGACTGGATCTCGCGGTAGGAGCGCTCGAGCGCCTGCTGGTCCACCGAGAAGGCAGGCTGCAGACCGAATAATTCGAAGTGGTTCTGCATCACCTGTACCGCCGGCGCCGGAGCGCCGTACTAGACGTTAAAGCTCTCGCCGCAACCGCATTCGTCCTTGACGTTGGGGTTGCGGAACTTGAAGCCTTCGTTGAGGCCTTCGCGCGTGTAGTCCAGCGTGGTGCCCTGCAGGTACGGCAGGCTCTTCGGATCGACGATGACCTTCACCCCGTGGCTCTCGAACGCGAGATCGTCGGGGTTCAGCGCGTCGGCGAACTCGAGCTTGTAGGCCATGCCGGAGCAGCCGGAGGTGCGCACGCCCACGCGCAGCCCTACGCCCTTGCCGCGCTTGGTGATGTAGGACTGGACGTGCTTCGCCGCGGTTTCAGTGAGCGTAATCACGCGACTCGCTTCTCCTTCTCCTGCGTCTGGGCAGCCGTGCCGGCCTCATTTGTCCCAAGCGCGTGCTTTTTCTTGTAGTCCTCGACCGCGGCCTTGATCGCATCCTCGGCGAGGATCGAGCAGTGGATCTTGACCGGCGGGAGCGACAGCTCCTGCGCGATCTGCGTGTTCTTGATCGACGCCGCCTGGTCGAGGGTCTTGCCCTTGACCCACTCGGTGACCAGCGAGCTCGAGGCGATCGCCGAGCCGCAGCCGTAGGTCTTGAAGCGCGCGTCCTCGATGCGGCCGTCGGCGCCGACCCTGATCTGCAGCTTCATGACGTCGCCGCAGGCGGGTGCGCCGACCATGCCGGTGCCGACCGCGTCGTCCGCCTTGTCGAAAGAGCCCACGTTGCGCGGGTTCTCATAGTGATCGATGACTTTGTCGCTGTATGCCATATCAGACTCCTAGTGTGCTGCCCATTGCACTGAATTCAAGTCCACGCCGTCCTTGTACATCTCCCACAGCGGCGATAACTCCCTTAGTTTCTCCACCTTGCGCTTGATGAGGTCGGCAGCATAGTCGACCTCCTGCTCGGTCGTAAAACGGCCGAGGGTGATGCGGATCGAGCTGTGCGCAAGCTCGTCGTTGCGGCCAAGCGCGCGCAGCACGTAGGACGGTTCGAGCGAAGCCGACGTGCACGCGGAGCCCGACGACACGGCGATGTCCTTCACCGCCATGATCAGCGACTCGCCCTCGACGAAGTTGAAGCTCACGTTGAGGTTATGCGGGATGCGCCGCTCGAAGTCGCCGTTGAGGTACACCTCTTCCATGCCCTGGACGCTTTTCCACAGCCGGTCGCGCAGCGCGCGCACGCGCTCGTTGTCGGTCGCCATCTCGACCTTGGCGAGGCGCGCGGCCTCGCCGAAGCCGACGATCTGGTGCGTGGCGAGCGTGCCCGAGCGAAACCCGCGCTCGTGTCCGCCGCCGTGGATCTGCGCCTCGAGGCGCACGCGCGGCTTGCGCCGCACGTAGAGCGCGCCAATGCCCTTCGGGCCGTAAATCTTGTGCGCCGTGATGGTCAGCAGGTCGGCCCTGAGCTTGTTCATGTCGATGTCGACGCGCCCCGCGCCCTGCACCGCGTCGCAGTGGAACACGATGCCCTTCGCCTTGCAGATATCGGCGATCTCCCACACCGGCTGGATCACGCCGATCTCGTTGTTCACCATCATGATCGAGACCAGGATGGTGTCGGGGCGGATCGCCGCCTTGAACTTGGCGATATCGACCAGCCCGTTCGGCTCCACCTCGAGGTAGGTCGCCTCGAAGCCCTGGCGCTCGAGCTCGCGGAAGGTGTCGAGCACCGCCTTGTGCTCGGTCTTCTGCGTGATCAGGTGCTTGCCCTTGGTTTTATAGAACTGGGCAGCACCCTTGATGGCCAGGTTGTTTCCTTCCGTGGCCCCCGAGGTCCAGACGATCTCCTTCGGATCGGCGTTGATCAGCGCCGCGACATGCGCGCGCGCTTCCTCCACGCCCTCTTCGGCCTTCCAGCCGAACGCGTGCGAGCGGCTCGCGGGGTTGCCGAAGATCTCCGTGAGGTACGGGATCATCTTCTGGGCCACGCGCGGGTCCACGGGCGTGGTCGCGGAGTAGTCGAGATAGATGGGTAGCTTCATGCCGCGACCTTCTCCTGGGCTTGCTGGCGGAAATCCTTGATCACCGCCACCTGCTTGCCGTTCTGATGCGCCACCAGGTCGGCGAGCGTCACCGACGAGAGGTACTCGTGCATCTTCTCGTTGAGCGTCGCCCACAGGTCGTGCGTCATGCAGCGCTGCTCGTCGTGGCAGTTCTCCTTGCCGCCGCATTGCGTCGCGTCGAGCGGCTCATCGACCGCGGCGACGATGCTTGCCACGGTGACCGACTGCGCCGGCTGCGCGAGGTTGTAGCCGCCGCCCGGACCGCGCACGCTCGAGACCAGCTTGGCGCGGCGCAGCTTGCCGAAAAGCTGCTCCAGGTAGGAAAGCGAGATGTGCTGGCGCTCGCTGATCGCCGCGAGCGTGACGGGGCCGCGGTTCTGGCGCAGCGCCAGATCGACCATCGCGGTCACCGCAAACCTGCCCTTCGTAGTCAGTCTCATAAGTGCCTTTTGGAATACCCGATTAGTATGGTCAAGTATACCTTAATCCGACCGAATCAGTCGGACTTTGTTCCCTTGTGGAACAGCTACTTGACGGCCCGCAGCTCGCGCTTGGAGGCCTCGGTTTCGCGCTCGACTTCGGCCATTTTGGCCTGCAGCGCACGCAGCGCGCGCTCGAGCTCCTGGGAGTGCTCGACGAGCTGCTGGATCGCCTTCGCGTAGGGGTCGGAGTGCTCCTGCACCACCGCGTAGGCGGCAAATCGCGCCGCCTCCGCGTCCTTTCCTTCGACGATGCGGCCCGGAATTCCGACCACCGTCGCGCCCGGGGGAACTTCCTTGACCACCACCGAGTTCGAGCCGATGCGCGCGCCATCGCCGACGGTGAAGCCGCCGAGGATCTTCGCGCCCGCGCCCACGACCACCCCGGCGCCGAGCGTCGGGTGGCGCTTGGTGCCGCGGAAAAGCGTGGTGCCGCCGAGCGTCACGCCTTGGTAGATGGTGCAGCCGTCGCCCACTTCCGCGGTCTCGCCGATCACCACGCCCATGCCGTGGTCGATGAAGACGCAGGAGCCGAGCTTTGCGCCGGGATGGATCTCGATGCCCGTGAGAAAGCGCCCGAGATGCGAGGTGAAGCGCCCGAGCCAGCGCAGGTTATGCAGCCAGAACCAGCGCCCGAGCTTGTGGATATAGATCGCGTGCAGCCCCGGATAGCAGGTCAGCACCTCCCAGGTGGTGCGGGCCGCCGGGTCGCGCTCGAGGATGCAGGCGATATCGCCGCGCAAGCTTGAAAACATGCAGAGATTCTAGGGGTGCCCGACTAATTTGATCAACTATTCCCTTGGCTCATGCCTGGGATTCCTGCCGCTCATCAAGGCCTTCAGCAGGCCGCGCAGGATGTTGACCTCTTCGCGCTCGAACGCCGGCACGCGCGAGAACAATCGCCGCCAGCGTTCCCGCAGCCGCGAGTTCGGCGCCATGAAGCCGCTGATGGTCGCCGCCTGCTCGAAGTGCGCATAGAGGCCTTCCATGTCTTCGACCGTGGCGCGCTTTTCCACGCGCGCGAAGGGCATGGCGACGTCGACGCACATGCGCAATTCGTAGGCGACCACCTGCACCGCCTGCGCGAGGTTCAGTGAGCTGAACTCGGGATTCGCCGGAATGTGCACGAGGAACTGGCAGGCAAACATCTCGTCATTGGTGAGGCCCGCTGCTTCGTTTCCGAACACGAATGCAACCGGCGCATCCATTTCCACGGCACGCGCGGCGGCGCTGCGCACGTCGAGCACCTGGGGCGACCATTCGCGCGGCCGCGCCGACAGCGCGAATGCCGCCACGCAGTCCTTCACCGCCTCTTGCAACGTCGCATGGACGGTGGCGGCGTTCAGCACGTCGACGGCACTCGTCGCCAGCCATTGCTCTTCCTTCGCTGGATAGCGCTCCGGCGCCACCAAACGCAAGTCGGTCAACCCCATCGCCTTCATCGCGCGCGCCGCGGCACCGATGTTGCCAGGATGGCTCGGGCGGCAAAGGACGATGCGAATCGGCGGCATGCATCTATAGAATACGCGCCCCATGCATCCCATGCTCAACATCGCCGTGCGCGCCGCGCGCCGCGCGGGCTCGATCATCAACCGCGCCGCGCTCGACGGCGGCGGGCTGAAGGTGACTTCGAAGCGCGCCAAGGATTTCGTCACCCAGATCGACCAGGCGGCCGAGCAGGCGATCATCGACATCGTGCGCAAGTCCTATCCCGAGCACGGCTTGCTCGCCGAGGAGTCGGGCGCGAGCCAGGAAGATGCGGAATTCGTCTGGATCATCGATCCGCTCGACGGCACCACCAATTTCATCCACGGCTTTCCGCAGTACTGCGTCTCGATCGGCATCCGGCACCGCGGCGCGCTGACGCACGCGGTGATCTACGACCCGGTGAGGAACGAGCTGTTCACCGCCTCGAAAGGCAGCGGCGCCTACCTCAACGACCGGCGCATCCGCGTCTCGACGCTCACCAAGTTCGGCGACGCCCTGGTGGGAACGGGATTCCCGTTCAAGGAACTGACGCGCCTCGATCTCTATACGCGGCAGTTGCAGACGATGATGAAGACCTGCGCCGGCGTGCGCCGCGCCGGCGCCGCGGCGCTCGACCTCGCCTATGTCGCCTGCGGCCGGCTCGATGCGTTCTGGGAGCTCGGCCTCTCGCCCTGGGACATGGCGGCCGGCGCGCTACTGATCCAGGAGGCCGGCGGCCTGGTCGCCGACCTCAAGGGGGAGCAGACCTTCCTCGAGTCCGGCGACATCGCGACGGCAACGCCCAAGGTGTTCACCGCCCTGCTCGAGGCGCTGCGGTGATCTCGAATTTGTCGGGATAAAAGGCGAGCAACTCCTTGATGGCGAGCATCTCGTCGTACGGCAGATCGTAGGTCCACACCGCGTTCTCCGGTCCGTTCTTCAGCGAGTAGTACGAAGCCTCGCCTTTGAACGGGCACTGCGTATGGTGCTCGGTGCGCGCAAGGCGTTCCATCTTTGCGTCCTTGCGCGGGATGTAATACACGAGCGGCGCCACGACATGGCCCTCATGGGTCTCGTGCATCTCGACCGCGTCGGTCGTGTCGGCGATCAATTCGCCGTGATGCGTCACCTGCACGCGCGCCTTCGCCGGCTGCGTGCTGATGCGGTGCTGCGGGTACTTCTTGTAGCCGGGAGCAGGATTGGCGCTCATTTCTTTTTCGCCTTCCACAGGCCCATCATGCGGCCCTCGGGATCGGTGAACAGCGAGAACTTGCCCATGCCGGGCACCTTCTGCATCTCGACGTGGATCTTGCCGCCGGCGGCGACCACCTTCTTGCGGTAGGCCGAGAGGTCGTCGACCAGGATGTAGAACAGCATGTTGCCCGGCCACGGTGCTTCGCGATCCGGCTTGACGATGCCGCCGTTGATGCCGCGCATCTCGCCTTCGGCGCCGGTCTCGACCACGCGGTAGTTGATCTCCGGGTGATGCTGCACCTTCCAGCCGAAGATCCTGGCGTAGAAGTCCGCCACCTTCGCCGGCTCCTTCGACATCAGTTCCCAATGCACTACGGGATTGCCCATTTCATGGCTCCTTCTGCGCCATCACCATCCACGACACGCCGAAGCGGTCGTCGACCATGCCGAAGCTCGAGCTGAAGAAGGTCGGAATGAGCGGCTGCTGCACCTTGCCACCATCGCTCAGCGCGCCGAACACGCGCTTCGCTTCCGCATCGTCGCGCGCGGTGACCGCCAGCGCGATGCCTTCGAATGCGGGCTTGCCGGTGCAATGGCTGTCGGAGGCGAGCAGCTGCGCGTCGCCGACGCGAAAGGCCGCGTGCAGGATCTTCTCCGGCGGCGCCGTCATGCCGGGCTGCTGGGGCCCTGGCATGTCCTTGAAGCGCATCATCATCTCGATCTTGGCGCCGAGGTGCTTGCTGTAGAACTGCAGCGCTTCCTCGCAACGGCCATTGAAATTCAGATAGGGCTGCACTTGCATGGCTTTTCCTTTCAGGACAGTTACTCCGGAATCTCGGCCTCGACCAGCTGCGCAAGCAGGGTGAGCGATTCCTGCCAGCCGAGATAACAGGCCTCGACCGGAATGACCTCGGGTATCCCTTCCTGCACGATGTTCAACTCGGTTCCGCAAAACACCTTCTTCAGCGATATCGTGGTCTGCATTTCTCCGCGCAGGTTGGGGTCGTCGAACTTGTCGGTGTGCCGAATGCGCTCGTTCGGCACAAGCTCGAGAAACGCCCCACCAAAGGAGTGGCTGTGACCTGTGCTGAAGTTCGTAAACGACATCTTGTAGGTGCCGCCGACCTTCGCCTCCAGGTGATGCAGCTTGCCGGTAAAGCCGTTCGGCGGCAGCCATTTGGCCATGGCGTCGGCATCGAGGAACGCCTTGTAGATTCTCTCGGGCGGCGCCCGCAACACACGGTGAAACCGGACCGTGCTCACAGGTCCACCACCACCTTGAAACCGCCCCAGATCATGCGCTTCGCATCGAAGGGCATGTTCTTCGGATCCATCATGCTGGCGAGGCGCTTGTCCTTCATGGCCTTCGCGTTCACGCGGTCGCGGTCGGCGCGCGACTTGTACACGATGTAGGAGAAGAACACCGTTTCGCCGGGCTTCTGCTTGACCGCGCGCGGAAACGAGGTGCGCTTGCCCCACTTCACGTCATCCGCGACGCACTCGCGGAATTCGAGCGCGCCGTGGTCGCGCCACACTTTGCCCATCTTGCGCGACATGCCGCGGTACACCTCGAGCTTTTTCTTCGGTACCGCTACGACGAAACCGTCAACGTACGCCATGAGTTTCTCCCAGTTGTTGCGCGCGCACCGTCTCGCGGATCGGACGGATCGGCCGCACCTCGATGCTGCCGACCTGCGCCGGCGGGATCTTGGCGGCGAGCTGGATCGCCTCGTTCAGGTCGCGCGCCTCGATCATGTAGAAGCCGGCGAGGAATTCCTTGGTCTCGGCGAACGGCCCGTCGGTGACCGAGACCTTGCCGTTGCGCACGCGCACCGTGGTCGCGGTCGAGACCGGCTGCAGCGCCTCGGAGGCGATGCAGTGGCCGCTCTTGCGGATTTCCTGGTCGAAGGCGACGCAGTGGTGGTCGGGCACGTTGGCGATGGCCTGCTCTTCGCCGTAGACGAGACACAGATATTTCATGGGGTTTTCTCCGCGATGGTCTTGAGGCTCGCCAGGCCGGCTTCGAATTCCGTGCCGACCATGCGATCCATGTTGACGAACAGGTGAATGATCTTTGCGAAGTATGGCACCGCGCCCTGCATCGCCCAGGTCACCTCGGTGGCCGCGCCATCCGGCGCGAGGGTGAATACCACCCGGTTATCGACCCGGAATGGCTCGAGCATGCGCAGCGCCATGGTGACCTTCGATGCCGGCGCGGAATCGAGGATCTCGATCGTGCCCTTGCCGACGTTCTTGTTGCCTTCGAACGCATACGCCGCGCCTTTGCCGCTCTCGGGGCCGCTGTAGCTGCCCTTTATGTTCGGGTCCTTCTTGTCGAACGGGTTCCAGATATTGAAGCGGTGCAGATCGTTGATCAGCGGATAGATCTGCTCCGGCTTGGCCTTGATGCTCGTGCTGCGGCGCACCTGGAACGTGTCGGGCCGCAGCGCCGCGAGCACCAGCACGCCTCCGATCAGCAGCAGCACGCCAAGGCCGATGTATTTGAGCATGATGTTCTCCTATACCCATAGTCGGATGGCCGGCCACCGGATCGACAGCGGCTGCGAAAGATTTTTCCGGCGCCGGTGCGCGAGGAGCGTAAGCGCGAGCAAGGTGCCGCCGGGCAAGAGAATTTCGATCGCAAGTATCAGCATGGCGGTTTTCATTTGCGGCTCCTTTCTCCTTAGTCGACCCGGGGAGCCGCAAATCGACAGGCCTCATCAATCGCGCAATTCGGCCAGCCGCTGTGTCAGGAAGCGCCGTTCCGGCTCCTGCCGGGCAAGCGCCAGGGCGCGCTGGTAGGACGCACGGGCGTCCGCCTTTCGCCCCAGCCGCCGGCAAAGGTCGGCCCGCGCCGCATGCGCCAGGTGGTAGTCGGCGAGGCCGCCGCCTTTGAGCAGGGGCTCCATCAGCGCCAAGCCTGCCGCGGGACCGTCGCGCATCGCTACCGCGACCGCACGATTCAATCCCACCACCGGGGACGGATCCATGCGCGCGAGGACGTCGTAGAGGCCGACGATCTGCTGCCAATCGGTGTCTGCCGGGCGCGGCGCCTCGGCGTGCACCGCGGCGATCGCCGCCTGGATGCTGTAGACGCCAAAACGGCGCGTGGCGAGCGCGCGCTCGACAAGCGCGACGCCTTCGGCGATCCGCTCGCGGTTCCACAGCTTGCGATCCTGGTCTTCGAGCAGGACGAGATCGCCGGAGGTCGAGGTGCGCGCCGCGCGCCGCGCGTCCTGCAGCAGCATGAGGGCGAGCATGCCGATCGCCTCCGGCTCGGGCAGCAACTCGATCAGCAGCCGCCCGAGGCGGATCGCTTCGCCGGAGAGATCCGCGCGGGTGAGCGAGGACCCCGAGGAGGCCGAGTACCCCTCGTTGAAAACCAGGTAGATGACGCGCAGCACGGCATCGAGCCGCTCGGCCAATTGCGCGGCGGCGGGCACTTCGTAGGGAATGCGCGCGTCGCGGATCTTGCTCTTCGCGCGCACGATGCGCTGCGCGAGGGTCGGCGCCGGCGTGAGGAAGGCGCGCGCGATCTCCTCGGTGGTGAGGCCGCACACCTCACGAAGAGTCAGAGCGACCTGAGCGTCCTGCGCGAGCGCCGGATGGCAGCAGGTGAAGACCAGGCGCAGGCGGTCGTCCTCGATCGGCTCGGCGTCCGGTGCTTCTTCCGCGGCGAGCGATTCGGCGTGCTCGTCGTCCAGCGCATCGAATCTCGCGCGGCGCCGGATGGCATCGATCGCCTTGAAGCGCCCGGTGGAGACCAGCCAGGCGCGCGGATTTTCGGGCACCCCTTCGCTCGGCCATTGCTCGAGGGCCGCCCGGAACGCGTCGGACAGCGCCTCCTCGGCGAGATCGAAGTCGCCGAGCAGCCGCACCAGCGTCGCGAAAACCCGACGCGACTCCGTGCGGTAGAGGGCTTCGACTGTCTCTTGGGGCGATTTCATTTGTAACGCGACGCGCGCTGCGTTGACATGGGGCGCTCACCAACGCGTACCAGCATGAGCTTCGTGAACACAGATTACTGGCTATTTTCCGTCGGGCTTACGCTGCTGGTGCTGGTCTTCGCGCTCGTGTAGCGCGAGGATAGCGCTTCGCAGGCCCTACCAGCGGCGCGGTGAGTCCGCCTTCGGGCTGTGGCCGCGGACCGGGGGCCGGGCATTGTCCGGGCGAACGGCGATGCGCGGCCGCACGGACAAGACCGGCAGCCGCACGATGAACACGCTGCCCTTGCCGGTGCCGTCGCTCTGCGCCTCGATCGTCCCGCCGTGCAGCTCGACCAGATTGCGCGCGATGGACAGGCCGATGCCGAGGCCGCCATAGGCGTGGGGCGCGCTGCCCACCTGGGCGAAGCGCTGGAAGAGCCGCGGCCGGACTTCCGGCGCAATGCCGATGCCGTTGTCGCGCACTCGGATCGCGACGCCCGGCGGCTCGATGCGCGCGACCAGCTCGATGCGTCCGCCACGCGGCGTGTATTTCGCCGCATTGTTGAGCACATTCGCCAGGACCTGCGCGATACGCACGGCGTCCGCGTCGAGCGTGACCACTTCGGCCGGTAGCTCGACCCGCAGCTCGTGGCCTTCGCCGTCGATCAAGGGGCGGCTGGTTTCGATCGCGGCGGCGACCAGCCCGGTCAGCTCCACCGGCTCCCGGCGCAACTCCAGCTTGCCGGTGCTGATGCGCGAGACTTCCAGCAGATCGTCCACCAGGCGCACGAGGTGGCGCATCTGGCGCTCCATCATCGCGCGCGCCTCCTCCGCGACTTCGCTTCCCGGTTGCGCCATGGCGAGCAGCTGCAGGCCGTTGCGGATCGGCGCCAGCGGGTTGCGCAGCTCGTGCCCGAGCGTCGCCAGGAACTCATCCTTCCTGCGATCGGCCTCGCGCAGCGCCTCGAGGGCGCGCACCCGGTCGCTGATGTCGCGGAAATAAACCGCCACGCCGCCGCTTTGTACCGGCGCGGCGCTGATCTCGAACCAGCGCCCGTAGTGCTCGTAGAACATCTCCATACGCTCGGCGGCACGCTTGGCCATCACGCGCTGGTACATCTGGTCGACCGGGTTGCTGACCGCGTGCGGAAAGGCCTGGTGCCAGGTCTTGCCGAGCACCTCGCGGCGTTTGCGACCCAGGATGCGCTCGGCGGCGGCGTTCATATAGGTCATGCGCCAGTTGCCGTCGTAGGCGACGAAGCCTTCCATCAGGCCTTCGAGATAGTCGGCGTTCATGGTCATCGCGGCTCGGAAGGTATAGCAGGGTTTTCTTTACCGGCCCATCGCAAATCGCCCTTACTCGGGCTGGATGCCGGCCTCGCGGATCGCCCGGCCCCAGGTCTCGTACTGTTCCTTCACGTAGGCCGAGAACTCCTCGGTCGTCGAGCCTTTGGGATCGAATGCCTGCTTGAGCAGGGTCTCGCGCACCTCGCCACGACGCAGGAGTGCATTCAGCTCGCGGTTCAGCCGCTCGGTGGTCTCCTTCGGCATCCTCGCCGGGCCGAGCATGCCGGCCCACGACGCGATCGGAAATTTCGGAAAGCCGGCCTCCACGATCGAGGGCACCTCGGGCAGCAGCGGGCTGCGATCCGGCAGCGTGGTCACGAGCGGGCGCAGCCTTCCCTCGCGCAGCTGCGGCGCCACGGTCGCGTACGAGCTGATCATCATCTGGACCGTGCCGGAGAGCAGATCCGTGATCGCCAGCGGCTCGCTCTTGTAGGGGATGTGCACCAGCTGCATGCCGGCCTGCGAAGCGAGCATCGCGGTCATCACGATGCCGCTGGTGTTGCCGGTGGCGTAATTCAGCTTGCCCGGGTTCGCGCGCGCATACGAGACCAGCTCGCCGAGTGTCCTGGCCGGAACGCCCGGATGCACCAGCACGAAGAAGGTGTAGTTGCCGATGAGGCTCACCGGCGTGAAATCGGCCAGGTCGTAAGGCGCGTTCTTGCGCAGATGCGGCACGGCGGAGAACGGGCTGTTGGTGCCGAGGATCAGCGTGTGCCCGTCCGGCGCCGACCTCGCCACCTCGGCGGCGGCGATCGCGCCGTCGGCGCCCGGCTTGTTCTCCACCAGCACCGGCTGGCCGAGCGCCTGGCCGAGCGGCTGCGCGATGATGCGCATCACGATGTCGGTGGAGGAGCCGGCGCCGAAGGGCACCAGCACGCGCACCGGCTTCGCCGGAAACTGTGCCACCGCAGCGCCTGCGGTGAACAGCAGCGCCATTGCGGCAAACAGTGCTTTCACGTCCTGTGCCAAGATCGTTGCTATTAAACAAGGAGACGCGATGCAACGCCAGAGCACCCAGCTGCGAGCCCTGCTTCGCGCGAAGACGTTCCTGCACCTGCCTTCGGTCTATGACGCTCTCGGCGGGCGCCTGGTCCAGTCGCTGGGCTACGAGGCTACGTATGTCGGCGGCTACGTCAGCGGCGCCTCGAGCGCGGTGACCGAGCCGCTGCTGACGATGACCGAGCAGCTCAAGCTCGCGGGAGACATCGCGCAAAGCATCGACATCCCGCTCATCGTCGACGGCGGCGCCGGCTTCGGCGACGCGCTGCACACCATGCGCACGGTGCGCGAATGCGTCCGCGCCGGGATTGCCGGCGCGCACATCGAAGACCAGCTCTATCCGAAGCGCGCCCACTACCATAAGTATGTGGTGCACGGCATTCCGGTAGACGAGTACGTCGACAAGATCAAATACGCCTGCAAGCAGCGCGACGAAAGCGATGCCGATTTCGTTGTCATCGCGCGCACCGACACCTGCCGCGCCCTCGGGCTCGATGAAGCCAGCATGCGCATCAACCGCGCGGCCGACGCCGGTGCCGACCTGGGACTGCTCTTCCCGCGCAACCCCGCGGAGGCCGAGCGGGCGCCGCGGGTCTGCCGCGTGCCGCTGGTCTACGTGCAAAGCCGCGGCAACCGCGACGGACGGCCGCTGTTCTCGCGGCAGGAATTGCAGCAGATGGGATATGTCGCGTGCATCGAGGCGCAGGTCGTGCTCTGCACCGCGTTCCACTTCCTCAAGCGCGCGCTCACCGAGCTGCGCGCGACCGGCAGCTACACCGGCGTGAGCGAGCCCCAGTTCGTCGCCGCGCGCCAGGAGATCGAGGACCTGATCGACCTCTCGAAGCATTACGAAATCGAGGCCGAGACTGTTGAAAAGCGCCGCTAACGTCCGGCGATTTGTCCGGCGGTTTGTCCTAAGGAACTTCTAAGTCGACGAGGGGCCCGTACTGCTGGCCGCCGAAGACGTCGTTGTCGTCGATGTCGCCGGAGATCGTCGGCCGCGGGATGGTGACCTTGATCGCGTTCGCGGCGTCATAGTTGATGATCGCCACCACCTCCGGCTTCAGACGATAGGTGCGCGCGAACCATTCGGCGTTGATCACCTTCGCATCGCGCATCTTCTCGTAGGTCGCGCGGTCCTTGAGGATCACGTCGAAGGTCAGCTCGAACGGCCCGGCGTTCTTGCTGCGGATCAGCTTCGCCACCTGCCAGAGCTTCATCGCACGCTCTCGTAGTCGATGCGGAACATCTCGAGCGGCGAGGCCGGCTCGACGACGTGGTTCATGTTGAAGCGATAGCTCGCGCCGCGCGCGATCTCCGCCGGCGAGTACGGATACGCGATCGAGGTGATGAGCCCGCTCCACTCCGGCACCGGGTAGTGCACCGCCATGTGTCCCACGGATTTCATCAGCGCGGTGGCAAGCTCCTGGGTCTGCGCGGTGACCTGGAAAAGAAGCCCGAGCTCGTGGCCGATCGCAGTCTCGGGCTCGAGCGGTCCCATCGCCGCGTTCTTGCCGAACACCCGCGTATGGAATTTGTATTCCACATCTCCGAAGACTGCGCGGATTCGATCTTTTACCGCCGTCTCGAGCCCGGCGAGCCATGAATCGAACTGCCGCAGGATCACCGGATCGCGCACGCTGCCGACGATGATGCTCTGGTAGCCGGCGAGCTCCGCGCCCTCGAGCTTGATGGTGTAGCGCTCGGATTTCCTGAAGCTGCTGCCCGAGACGCGCACCGCCCGATCCGACAGCGCTTCATACCTCGCGTCGACGGTGCTGAGCACGCCCGAGGGCTCGATCAGCTCGTACGGCGTGGAGTTCTCGTAGAGATTGTGGGAAGCGACGCTCACCGGATCGCAGCGGTATTCGGGATTCGGCGGCTCGACGACGAAGTGGTCGTCGGCGAGCGTCGCGACCATGCAGTCGGGATACTTGCGCTGCACCACGCAGGCCGCGCCGCACTCCATGATCTTCGCCATGTGCCATGCGGTGGCGGGGTTGCAGCCGCGCATCACCGGCAGCGCGGCGAAGATCGAGGTATCGCTCGAGCGCCCGGCGATGATCACCTCCGCGCCGTGCTCGAGCGCCTCGATGTACGGCTCGATGCCGCACAAGCCGACGATATGCGCGCTGCGCTCGATCACGTCCTCGTCGAACCGCGGCGCATTGGCGAGCGGGGTGATCCTGCCCTCCTTCAGCTTGCGCTTGAGGTAGCCCTTGTCCTGCTCGCTCGCGATCGTGGCAAGCTTGAACTGCAGCTTGTCTTCGCGCGCGATGTCGCGGGCGATGCCCACCAGGCGCGCGAGCTGCGCGTCGATGCCGGCGGTGCAGGCGGAGCCGACGAGCACCGGAATCTTCGCGGCGCGCGCCGCGCGCAGCATCAGGCGCAGGTCGCGCTTGTACGTCGAATCCGAGAACTGCGCGTCGCCCGAGCCCAGGTAGTACGGCCCCGGGTCGGTCGAGCCGGAATCGGCGCCGATGAAGTCCGGGCGCAGCGCCATGGCGCGCTTGAGCGTCTCCTCGCGGAAGCCGGATCCCAGCATGCCGGTTGCCGAGAGGACGCGGATCATTCGGCTTTGACGCCCGATTCCTTGACGATCTGTGTCCAGCGCACGGTTTCCTTCTTCACGAACTCACCGAAGTCTTCAACGTTGGCGGTGGTCGTGAACATGCCCTGCGCCGCCATCTTTTCCTTGGTGTCCGGTGCATTCAGCGCACGCACCGTCTCGGCGTTGAGCTTGACGACGATTTCGCGCGGCGTAGCGCTCGGGGCGAACAGGCCGAACCAGGTGAACGCATCGAATCCCGGCAATCCGGACTCCGACGCGGTCGGGAACTCCGGCGCGGTGGGAACGCGCTGCGCGCTGGTGACCGCGATGCCGCGCAGTTTCCCGTCGCGCGCGAGCGGCAGCCCGACCGGGAGGTTGGAGAACACCAGCGAGATGTGGCCGCCCATGGCGTCGGCGATCGCCGGGCCTTCGCCCTTGTAGGGCACGAACTGCAGGTCGATCTTGGCCGCGAGCTTGAACAGCTCGCCCGCCATGTGCGGCGTTCCGCCGGAGGCAGCGCCGAACCTCACCTGGCCGGGTTTCTCCTTCGCCAGCTTGATCAGATCGGCCACCGATTTCACCGGCAGCGACGGATGCACCACGATCAGGAACGGCGCGCGCGCGATCTCCGCCACCGGGACGAGGTCGCGCGTCGTGTCGTAGCGCACCTGGTCCTTGTAGATGGCGGGCACCACGGCCTGCGTGGTTTGCGAGCCGGCGAGCAGCGTGTAGCCGTCCGGCGCGGCCTTGACCACCGACTCGGTGCCGATGATGCCGCTCGCGCCGGTGCGGTTCTCGACGATGAACGACTGCTTGAAGCCCTCGGTGAGCCGCTGCGCGAGGATGCGGGCGGTCAGGTCGACGCCGCCACCGGGCGCGAACGGCACGACGATGCGCACCGGCTTCGTCGGATATGCCGCTTGCGCGAACACCGCGGACGACGCCGCGCCGATCAACAGGCCTATGCAGAGTTTCAGCATCGCGCGGTCCTCGTCCCCGGGTCTCGGTGCATCATAGCAAGATGACCAAGCGCTGGAAGACGCGTCCGCAAGGATCGAATTGGGGCGAGTTCGGCGACGACGATGAGCTCGGCCGCCTGAACCTGCTGACCGACGAGCGCCGGCTGCGCGCGCTGCAGGAGGTGAAGGCGGGCCGCGCCTTCTGCCTGAGCCACCCGCTCGACCTGCCGGGCGGCAACGTGCTCAACTCGTTCCGCCATCCGCCGGTTTTCCATCCGGTCTACCGGGAGGGCCAGGTCTATTTCAATCTCTCCTTCGAGCACTCGGATCCGCGCTATACCGACATCGGCTCCGACGAGGCGGTGATGCTCCACACCCAGTACTCGACGCACTGGGACGGCTTCCCGCACAAGGGCTCGCTGTTCGATGCCGACGGCGACGGCAGCGCCGAGAAGGTCTATTACAACGGCTTTGCGATCGTCGACGGCGCCGGCCGCGGCACGCAGGGCGCGCTCGGCGCCACCAACCTGTCGATCGCCGGCGCCGCCGAGACCGGCATGCAAGGGCGCGGCGTGCTGGTCGACCTGCGCCACCATTTCGGCGACCAGCGCGTCGCGGTCGACTACGAGATGCTGGCGCGCGTCATGCAGGCCGATCACATCCAGGTGGAGAAAGGCGACGTGCTGTGCCTTCACACCGGACTCGGCCAGCTGATCCGCGATGCCCATGGCAAGCCCGCTGCCGGGTTGAAGACCGCGTGCGCAGTGCTCGATGGCTACGACAGGAAGCTGCTCGAGTGGATCGCCGATACCGGCGTGGCCGCGATCGCCGCGGACAACCTCGCGGTGGAGCGCTCCTCCACCCTCGGCGTCGATCCGCGCATGCCGCATCGCGGCCCGGCGCTGCCGCTGCACGAGCATTGCCTCTTCAAGCTCGGCATCATGCTCGGCGAGCTGTGGTATCTCACGGAGCTCGCGGCATGGCTGCGGCAAAATCATCGCAGCCGTTTTCTGCTGACCGCGCCGCCGCTGCGCCTGCCCGGCGCCGCCGGCTCGCCCGTCACCCCGGTGGCTACCGTCTGATGCACGAGCACACCCCGATGATGCAGCAGTACCTGCGCATCAAGGGCGAGCACCCGGACATCCTGGTGTTCTACCGCATGGGCGATTTCTACGAGCTGTTCTACGACGACGCCGAGAAAGGCGCCCGCCTGCTCGACATCACGCTGACCTCGCGCGGCCAGTCCGCCGGCACGCCGGTGAAAATGGCCGGCGTCCCGGTGCACTCGGTCGAGCAATACCTCGCGAAGCTGGTAAAGCTCGGCGAGTCGGTCGCCATCGTCGAGCAGATCGGCGACCCGGCGCTCGCCAAGGGCCCGGTCGAGCGCCAGGTGACGCGCATCGTCACGCCGGGAACGCTCACCGACTCGTCGCTGCTCGAAGACAAGGCCGACAACATCCTGCTTTCCCTTACCCGGGATAAAAGCACGGTGGGACTCGCGTGGCTGTCTCTCGCGGGCGGCACGCTGCGCGTCGCGGAGATTGCCCCGCAGAATCTCGAAAACGAGCTGCGCCGCATCGCGCCGGCCGAGGTCCTGGTGGCCGAGGGCGTGCACCTGGAGGGCTACTTCACCACCCGGCTGGCGGCGTGGCACTTCGACATCGAGAGCGGCAAGCGCCGCCTGCTGAAGCAACTGGGCAGCGCGAGTCTCGCCGGCTACGGCTGCGAAGACCTGACGCTCGCCATCGGCGCGTGCGGCGCGCTGCTCGAATACGCCGGCAAGACGCAGGGCCAGGCGCTCGCCCATGTCACCGTGGTCACGGCGGAGCGCGCAGGTGAGTACGTCCGCCTCGACGCAGCCACGCGCCGAAATTTGGAACTGACGGAAACCCTGCGCGGCGAGCCGGCGCCGACGCTGTTCTCGCTGCTCGATGAGTGCGCTACCGGCATGGGCAGCCGGCTGCTGCGCCACTGGCTGCACCACCCGCTGCGCGACCGCGAGCTGCTCAAGCGCCGCCACGAAGCGGTCGCCTGCCTGCTCGATCCGGCGGCGGAGATCCACAAGGTGCTGCGCGGCTTCTCGGACGTCGAGCGCATTAGCGCGCGCGTCGCGCTGAAGAGCGCCCGCCCGCGCGAGCTCACCGGCCTGCGCGAGAGCCTCGGGCTGCTCGCCGACGTGCGCTCGGCGGTGAACCAGACGCCTGCCCTGCTCCAGCAGCTCACTGCCGACCTCGCCACGCCCCACGAGTGCATCACCCTACTCCGCAAGGCGCTGAAGGACGAGCCCGCGGCGCGCCTCGTCGACGGCGGCGTGATCGCCGATGGCTACAGCGCCGAGCTCGACGAGCTGCGCGCGTTGCAGACCCATGGCGGCACGTTCCTCGCCGAGCTCGAAGCGCGCGAGCGCGCGCGCACCGGGATTCCCAATTTGCGCGTGGCGTACAACTCGGTGCACGGCTACTACATCGAAGTGAGCAACGCCCAGTCGACGAAAGTGCCGCTGGACTATCGGCGCCGCCAGACGCTGAAGAATGCCGAGCGCTATATCACCCCGGAGTTAAAAACCTTTGAGGACAAGGCGCTTTCCGCCCGTGACCGTGCGCTCGCGCTGGAGAAGTCGCTCTACGACGAATTGCTGGAGCAGCTGAACGCCCACGTGCCGCGCTTGCAGCAGATCGCCCGCGCCCTCGCGCAGCTCGATGTGCTCGCCGGCTTCGCCGCCACCGGCGCCAGGCGCAACTACGTGCGACCGCAGTTCGTCGATGAGCGCCTGATCGAGATCGACGCCGGCCGCCATCCGGTGGTCGAAGGCGAGATCGAGAATTTCATCGCCAACGACTGTCGTCTCTCGGCCACGCGCGCCCTGCTCCTCATCACCGGCCCGAACATGGGCGGCAAGTCGACCTACATGCGCCAGGTCGCGCTGATCGTGCTGATGGCGCACATCGGCTCGTTCGTGCCCGCACGCGCCGCAAGCCTCGGGCCGATCGACCAGATCTTCACGCGCATCGGCGCGGCCGACGACCTTGCCGGCGGGCGCTCGACCTTCATGGTCGAGATGACCGAGAGCGCTTCGATCCTGCACAACGCGACGCCGCACAGCCTGGTGCTGATGGACGAAGTCGGCCGCGGCACCTCGACCTTCGATGGCCTGGCACTGGCGTGGGCCATCGCCAGGCATCTGGTGGAAAGGAACAAGGCGCTCAGCCTGTTCGCCACGCACTACTTCGAGATGACGCGCCTCGCGCTCGACTACAAGGAAGTGAAGAACGTGCACCTCGACGCGGTGGAGCACAAGGACACGGTGGTGTTCCTGCACGCGGTGGAAGAAGGCCCGGCGAGCCAGAGCTACGGCCTGCAGGTCGCGGCGCTCGCCGGCGTGCCGAAGGGCGTGATCCGCCAGGCACGCAAATATCTCGAGCTGCTCGAGGAATCCGCGATCACGCGCGGCAACCAGTCGGATTTGTTCGCCGCTACCAAGACCCCGGAACCGGAGCCCGCGGTCGATCCCCTGCGCGATGCGCTGCAGAACGTCAATCCGGACGAGCTCTCGCCGCGTGAGGCGCTCGAGCTGCTCTACCGCCTGAAGAAACTCTAGAAGTTCGGCTTCAGGCCGAGGAGCTTCGCCGAGGCGGCGAGCTGCGCCGTCTGCTCCTCGGTCGACGCGGCGAGCTCGGCGCCGGTGCCGGGGGCATTGACCTGCGCGGTGGCCGCCAAGCGATCCGCGATCACCGGATCGGCGGCGACCGCCTTGATATCGGCGGCGATGCGCTCGCGCGCCGCGTCGCTGATGCCGCTCGAACGCGACGCGATCAGGCCGACCAGGCCATCGAAGTTGAGCTGCGGATAGCCGAGCTCGGCGACCGTCGGCACGTCCAGGCCGGGTACACGCGAGCGGTTGGTGATCGCCAGGACCTTGACGCGGCCCGACTGAGCCTGCGAGCGCACGATCGCATAAGCGGCGCCGTAGAGCTGGATGCGCCCCTCGATGAGATCGTTCAGCGCCGTGACGGTGTCCTTGTACGAGACCTTCTGCACGTCGATGCCAGCGCTCTTGAAGTAGCCGGCGATGACCAGATCGGTCACCGTGGTGACGCTGGCAAAGTTGAACTTGCCCGACTGCGCGCGCGCGAGCGCCATGAATTCCTTGAGCGAATTGACGCCGAGCGACGCCGGCACGGCGAGCGTCACCACGGTGTTCGTCACGCGCGCGACGGGCAGCATGTCGTTTTTGTCGTAGGGCAGCTTGTCCAGCGTGTACGGGTGGCCGACGAAGTTCGAGGTCGGTCCCCAGAGCAGGACGTGATCGTCCTTGGCCGCGAGCACGGCGTTGATCGCCACCACGCCGTCGCCGCCGGGCCGGTTCTCGACCACCACCGCATGGCCCCAGCGCTGCGTCAGGCGATCGGCGAACAGGCGCGCTCCGATATCGGCGCCGGCGCCCGGGCCGAGGGAGACGATGAATTTGACCGGCCGCTGCGGCCAGCTTTGTGCCGCAGCCGCCATGGCGAGTACTGCGAGCAATGCGCCGGCAATGAGCCGCGCGATTCTGATCATTGTCTGTATCCTCCTGCTCTCTATGGTCGCCGAGATTTCACGATGAGCGCAATACGCAGAGTTGGAATGCTCGGCCTGGGCAAGATGGGCGCGCCGATGGCGCGGCATCTTCTCGCCAAAGGCTACAACGTCGCCGGCTACGATCCGGTTGACGATGCGCGCAAGCAGGCACGCTCGCTCGGCGTCAGCGTGCTCGACTCGCCGCGCGACGTGGCGCTCGCGAGCGATGTGGTGATCGTCGTGGTCGGCTTCGACAACCAGGTGGAAACCGTGGTCTTCGGCAGCGGCGGCATCATGGAAGCCGCTCGCCCCGGCCTGATCGTCGCCATCGGCTCGACCGTCGCGCCGCGCTACGCCAGGCGCATGGCCGAGCGCGTCGCCGAGCGCGGCGTGGTGCTGCTCGACATGCCGCTCGCGCGCGGCGAAGCGGCGGCCACGGCGGGCAAGCTGCTCATCTTCGGCGCCGGCGACCAGGCCGCGTTCGACGCCTGCCGCCCGGCGTTCAGCGCCTTTGCATCCGACATCTTCCATCTGGGCCCTGCCGGCGCCGGCCAGGTCGGCAAGATGGTGAACAACCTGATCCTCTGGGCGTGCACCTCGGCCAACGACGAAGGCCTGCGCCTTGGCGCAGCGCTCGGCGTCGACGCCGACAAGCTGCGCGCCGCGCTGCATCACTCGAGCGCGCAGAACTGGGCGATGGACCAGCGCAGCGACCGCTCCGGCATGCCGTGGGCGGAGAAGGACATGAGCATCGTGCTGCACGAAGCCGACCTCGCGCGCCTCTCGCTGCCGCTCTCCGGCACGGTGAAGGAAACCGTCAAGGGGCTGAAGATCCGCCTCGGCTTCGGGCTGCCGCACGGCAGCGACTAGCCTGGTCGTCCTGCGCGAGGCCTGGCGGCCGCATCCGCTCGCCTGGCTGCATCGCGCCGAAGCGCGCGCCATCGCTGCCGAGCTGGGCCTCCCCGTGCGTACGTTCGATGAGAAAGCAGGCGGCCTGCTGCGCCTCTCCGACCCCGTGATGCTGCGCGCCACCGAGGCGCTGACTCGCGCCGGCATTCCCTACATCGGACCGGGCGCGGCAGTGCTGCGGCTCTGCTACGACAAGCTCGCCGCCACCCAACGGGTCGCCGGCGCCGGCATCGAATGCCCGGCGGGCGGTCGTTCGTTTCCGCTGATCGTAAAGCCGCGCCGCGGCTCCGATTCGCTCGGCGTGCGCGTGCTGCGCCACGGCCCCATCCCGCGCGGCGACGACCGCCTCGTCCAGGAGCTGGTCATCGGCATGGAATTGACCGTAGCCGTCTTGCACGACCGGGTCGGCGCGCCGCTGCACATCGTGCTTCCCGAAGGCACGCCGTACTCCTTTGCGCGCAAGTACCTGCTCCGCCCCCGGCGGCAACCAATTCCCAATGCATTGAGCGCACGGGTGCGCGACACCGCTGCACGCATAGCGAAGATTCTCGGCGTCGATTGGGCCGCTCGGGTCGACTTCATCTACGACCCGCGCCGCGACCGCATCTGTTTCCTGGAGTGCGACGCGGCGCCGATGCTCGGAGCCGGCTCGGCG